>ERZ773005.405-NODE-405-length-34790-cov-7.128343_pt1 | contig 34790 bp, 27 predicted proteins | sample MGYA00580666_ERZ773005 | MGnify/ENA primary metagenome ERZ773005 (study PRJEB29015, sample SAMEA2737999) | human oral metagenome | biome: human oral; feature: human-associated habitat; material: dental | place: China | collected 2061 ...
GCATGCGCCCTGCGACCGCGCAGCCGCATCCCGGCCGCTTCGCGTAGGCGCCGCGCCTGCATGCGCGTCCTGTGGAACAACCGTGCCCGAACGGCGGGGCGCGGTTGTCTTTCCTTCCGGGAAGGGTATACTGCTTGAGTTTCTATATTTCACATGTCCGAGCGACCCGCCATCCGCGAGTGGCCACCCGAAAAAGGCTGCGGAGCGGGGAAGACCTCGGGCAGAGGCTTAACGAATGGAGAGAGCTATGACGAAAGTCGGCATCAAGACCCTGCTCGACGCAGGCGCGCACTTCGGGCATCAGACCCGTCGCTGGAACCCCAAGATGAAGCCGTACATCTTCGGCCATCGCGGCGATATCTACATCATCGACCTCAAGCAGACCCTCGTCGGCCTGGACAACGCATACACGTTCGTGTCCAAGACCGCATCCAAGGGCGGCACCATCCTCTTCGTCGGCACCAAGAAGCAGGCCCAGGAATCCATCGCCACGCAGGCCGACCGCTGCGGCATGCCCTACGTCAACTCCCGTTGGCTCGGCGGCATGCTCACGAACTTCGTGACCATCCGCTCCCGCGTCAAGCGCATGGAAGAGCTCGAGGCCAAGGAAGCTGACGGCACCATGGCGCTTCTGCCCAAGAAGGAGCAGACCCTGCTGCGCAAGGAGCTCGCCAAGCTGCAGACCAACCTCAACGGCATCCGCAATATGGCCAAGCTTCCCGACGCCATCTTCGTCGTGGACACCAACCGCGAGCAGCTCGCCATCCATGAGGCCAAGCGCCTCGGCATCCCCGTGGTCGGCACGCTCGACACCAACTGCGATCCCGACGACGTCGAATACGGCATCCCCGCGAACGACGACGCCATCCGCTCGGTCAACCTGCTGTCCACCTTCGTGGCCGACGCCATCGTCGACGCCACGGGCATCACGGGCATCGAAGAGCAGATGACCGCCGCAGCCGAGCCCGAGGCTCCCGCCGCCGCGGAAGCCGCCCCCGTCGCGGAAGCCGCTCCTGCGGCCGACGCCCCTGCCGCCGAATAATCCTGCGGCGCCCTGCACGTCCGTACGTTCGAAATCGCGCCCCGAGGCTCGGGGCGCGTCTCCCTCTGAAAGGATGAAAATGGCAACTATTACCGCCGCTATGGTCAAAGAGCTCCGCGAAATGACCGACGCCGCCATGATGGAGTGCAAGAAGGCCCTGGTCGAAGCTGAAGGCGACATGGAAAAGGCCGTCGACGTCCTGCGTACCCGCGGCCTGGCCGCCGTGGCCAAGAAGGCCGGGCGCGCCACCAACGAGGGCACCGTCATGGCGCTCGTATCCGATGACGCAAAGGTCGGCGCCCTGGTCGAGCTCAACTGCGAGACCGACTTCGTCGGCATGAACGACAAGTTCAAGGCGTTCGCCGAGAAGATCGCCCGCGCTGCCATCGCCGCCAAGCCCGCCGATCTCGAAGCCCTCAAGGCCGCCGAGCTCGAAGGCGAGACCGTCGAAGCCATCGTCACCGAATGCATCCACATCATGGGCGAGAACACGCAGCTCACCCGCTTCGCCGTCCTCGAAGGCGGCGTGGTCGCCTCCTATATCCATATGGGCGGCAAGATGGGCGTCCTCGTCTCCTTCGACGTGGACGGCATCGACGCCTCCTCCGCCGAGTTCGCCCAGTACGGCCGCGACGTTGCGATGCAGGTCGCTGCCGTCAACCCGATTTCCGTCTCCCGCGAAGACGTCCCCGCCGACGTCGTCGAGCATGAGATGGGCATCTACAAGGCCCAGGCGGCCGAATCCGGCAAGCCCGAGGCTATCCAGGAGAAGATCGCCACCGGTCGCATGGAGAAGTTCTACAAGGAGCAGTGCCTGACCGAGCAGGAGTTCGTGAAGGATTCCGATCAGACGATCGCGTCCTACACCGCCGCCGTCGCCAAGCAGCTCGGCGGTTCCATCAAGGTCACCGGCTTCAAGCGCTTCACGCTCGGGGAGACCGCCTAGGTTTCTTCGCCGGCGCATCGTCGCTGTTGTTTTTGGCGAGGGCCGACCATCTGGGTCGGCCCTCGTTTCTTTTCTCGTACAATCATCCTATCCGTGCGCAGAAGGCCATGCGGCCTCATCGGGGCGATGCGGCGATGGGCCGACCATCTCGCAAGCTCGTTGCGTGCGAAAAGGGAATACCTAGAAGATAGGAAGGTCATGTCGAAAGAGATGATCGTCGTCGAGGGCGGCACCCCGCTTTTTGGCGAAGTCGAGATTTCCGGCGCGAAGAACTCCGCGCTCAAGCTCGTGGCCGCCTCCATTCTCGGCCAGGGCGAATCCATCATCCATAACGTTCCGCTCATATCCGATATCTCCGTCATGTCGAAGGTGCTCGAGCATCTGGGCGCGTCGGTGACGCGCGAAGGCCACACCCTGGTCATCGACACCGAGGACGTCGACACGTGGAAGACCCCGTATGAGCTGGTCTCCAAGATGCGTGCATCCATTGCGGTCCTCGGTCCGCTGCTCGCGCGTTTCGGACGGGCGCGCGTCGCCATGCCAGGCGGCTGCAACCTGGGCGCCCGCAAGATCGACATGCACATGGCCGGCCTCGAGGCGCTCGGCGTCCATTTCGAGACCGTTCACGGCGATATCGAAGCCACGACGCCGAACGGGCTGCATGGCGCCTACATCGCGCTCGACTTCCCGAGCGTCGGAGCGACTGAGAACACGATGATGGCCGCCGTCACCGCAGAAGGCGAGACGGTCATAGAAAACGCCGCCCGCGAACCTGAGATCGTCGATTTGGCCGACATGCTCAACGCCATGGGCGCGCGCGTCTTCGGTGCCGGATCGTCCACGATCACGGTGGAAGGCGTGGCGCTTTCGTCCTTGCATCCCTGCGAGCACACGACGGTGGGCGATCGTATCGAAGCGGGAACCTTCCTCATGGGAGGAGCGCTCATGGGCGGTCCCGTCGTCGCCCGCGGCATCGATCCGAGCTTCCTGCGCATGGCGCTCATGAAGTTCGGCGCAATGGGCTGCACGGTGGATATCGGCGACGATTGGATCAGCGTCGGGCGCACCCGTCCGCTGCGGGCGGTCGAAATCCAGACGCTGCCGCATCCGGGTTTCCCGACCGACCTCCAGGCGCAGTTCATGCTGCTCGCCGCCGTTGCCGAAGGCAGCTCCGTCATCACCGAGAACGTGTTCGAGAACCGTTTCATGTTCGCTGCGGAGATCGTCCGCATGGGCGCCAACGTCACGATCGAGGACCATCATGCGGTGGTGGAAGGCGTGAGCAGGCTCCAAGGCACAGGCGTGAAAGCGACCGACCTGCGGTGCGGCGCGGCGCTCGTGCTGGCCGGCGTCTTCGCCGAAGGCGCGACGCAGGTGCATAACATCCACCATATCGATCGCGGATACGAAGACTACGTGGGCAAGCTCGCAGCACTCGGCGCCCGTCTGCGCCGCGAGCCCGACGACGAGTTCGAAGAATAGGCCGGGTCGGGTCCTCCGATGAAACGTCCCTCGAGCTCAGATTTCAAGCGCACGTCGCGCCTGGTTCAGAATGCGACGGTCGACAATACCAAGATTCCGCGCGCACGCAGCCGTCCGTCGATGCTGCCGGGCGATCGCGTCTTTCGCAACGAACGGCGCGCCCGCGTGGCCCAGCGCGGGGAAATCAATCAGATGCTGCCGAGCGTCACATCGCGCGAGTCGTCGCGCGACTACGCCGAACGCATGTCTCGTCGCGAATACTACGAGCGCGAAAGCGCCGGACGCATGCGCCGCCGGGTGCTGGGAGCCGCGGCTGCGGTGATCGCGGCCCTGATCGTCGCGTCCGTCGTCGGATCCTTCACCTACCTGCGCTCCGTCGATGCCGATTTGAAGGCCCAGGACGTCGAGTCTCTTTCCGCGGCGCTTTCCGCGGACGGTGCGGCCGCCGCGGACGGCGCTCCGTTCTACACGTTGATCGCCGCCGACTTCGCTTCGGGCGAATCCGAGGACGCGACGCGCGCCCTCGTGCTTGCGCGCATCGACCGGGCATCCTCCACGATCACGCTTGTCAACATCCCGACGAATGTCCAGGCGACCTTGGCCGACGGATCCACGTCGACCATGAGCGCGGTGCGCGCCGCCGATGGCGATGCGGGTCTGGTCGATGCCGTCGAGAACCTGACGGGCGTGGAGATCGCGCACTACATGCATACCGACGATGCCGGGCTTGCGTCCCTGATCGATGAGATGGGCGGCATCGATGCCGATCTGCCGGTCATGGAAGACGCCGGTGCGAAGGCTGCGGCCGACGGAGCCGGCATGGCGGTCGCGCGCACCGAGACCAAGCATCTGAGCGGCCAAGAGGCCGTTTCCGCCTGTCGGGCTCTCGATGTCGGTCGCGACCAGGCGGCGCAGGCGGGCAGCGTCGATGCCGTGGCCATGGGGCTCTTCCGCGCGTTCGCCGATGAATCGTCGTTCGGATTCGTCATGAAGCTCGACACGGTCGGGCACAGCCTGACGTCGGACATGAACAGCAAGGATCTGCGTGCCCTCCATGCCGACCTGCGCGGCCTGCGCGATGCGACCGTCTACGAGGCGACGCTTCCCGTCTCCGTATCCGCCGCAGGGGGTGCCTCCACGTTGAAATCGTCCTCATGGGACGACATGCGCTCGCGCATCGACCGGGGGCAGAAGCCTGTGCTCGATGCCAAGGACGTGATCGCCTCGGTCGACGTCTCGTCGTTCACCGTGACGGTGAACAACGGCAGCGGCATCGAGGGCGCGGCCGCCGAGGCGCGCTCTGTCCTCGAATCCAACGGGTTCAAGGTGGAATCCGTCGGCAACGCGTCGCAGGCGGTGTACGACGAGACGCTCGTCGTGTATCAGAACAAGGACAATGCCGAAGAAGCCGCGGCCGTGGTCGCGGCGCTGGGCGTGGGACGCGCCGTCTACGACCCCGTGTACTATTCCTTCTCGACCGATATCCTCGCCGTCATCGGCAAGGATTGGAATCCCGGTGCCGACGAGGCTGCGGCATCCGCATAGGAGTCTTATGCTGAACGATATCTACCAGGCGCTCGATCCCGTCGCCTTCGCGATCGGCCCCCTGCAGGTCAGGTGGTACGGCATCGCGTACATCCTCGGGTTCCTCTTCGCCGCGGTCGTCGTCTCGCGCATCTCCAAGCGCTGGCGCGTCGCTATCGGCGAAGAATCCCTGTACACGATCATCCTCTGCGTGTTCGTGGGCCTCTACGTCGGCGCGCGCCTCGGATACTGCCTCTTCTACGGCGACGGCGAATACCTGCGCAACCCGATCAAGATCCTCGCAGTCAACGAGGGCGGCATGAGCTTCCACGGCGGCATGGTAGGCGTGCTTCTCGGCGGCGCGGTGGCGGCGCGCCTGACGCATATCCCGTTCATGACCCTTGCCGACCTTGGAGCCATCGCTGCGCCGATCGGCCTGTTCTTCGGTCGTTGCGCCAACTTCGTCAACGGCGAGCTTTGGGGGTCGGTGACCGATCTGCCCTGGGGCGTCGTCTTCGGCGGCGCGGCGGGCAGCATGCCGCGCCATCCGTCCCAGCTCTACGAAGCGTTGCTCGAAGGCGTCGTCATCTTCATCGTGCTCATGATCCTCGCGCGCAGGAACCCGCCGCTGTTCCGCGGCACGTATCTGGGCGCATTCATGGTGCTGTACGGCTCTTTCCGCTTCTCGATCGAATTCATCCGCCAGCCTGACGTGCAGATCGGCTATCTGCTGGGCGATTGGTTCACGATGGGTCAGCTGCTCTCTCTGCCGGTGCTGGTCGCGGGCGTGGCGCTGCTCGCGTGGTCTGCGCGCATGCGCCTTCCGCAGCAGGGAGCGCCGCAGCCGGCGGAAGACGCGGGCATGACGGAAGCGTAAGGGCCGAGAGACTTCCTTTTCCGCGCTGTTTCGCTATCGATGGTTTGTGTGCGGCATGCGGGGATGGGGGCGCACGTTCGCAAGTGTGATACAGTTGCCCACGAAATAATGCGGCGCCCCGCGAAGGCTTCGCGCACGGCGCATGAATCAGACTGGAGACGATCATGGAAATCGATAAGAAGCGCGTATCTCGCGTGCTGGACATGGTGCGCCCGAGCCTTCAGGCCGACGGCGGCGACCTCGAACTCGTCGATATCACCGATGACGGCATCGTGCGCGTTCGCCTGCAAGGCGCGTGCAACGGCTGCGCGCTCAGCTCGCTGACTATCGCCAACGGTGTCGAACGCATCCTGAAAGAGCACGTTCCCGAGGTTGCGAAGGTCATCTCCATTTAATTTCGACTGCGTTTTGATACAGTTTGCGGGCCGGCGCCATGCGTTCGGCCCGTTTTTCGTTGCGGAGCCCTTTTCGGGTTTCGTGCGAATCGAACGGGCCGTCAAGGCAGCGCGTGCGGCGTATCCGATCGGCATTCCTGCGCCATGGACGCCCGAGGGCGCGCATGCATGCGTATGATTGACGTTCTTAATGGGGAAACACGATGTTCGCGAGGTGATTCGCATGGCATGTTGGGATGAGCGCGGATGCGACGCGGACATGCAGAGCTACTGCCCCCATTGCCTGGGACACGATTATTGCCCGGCCGACTGCAAATATGCCGCATGCAAGCTTCCGCAGCATCGCGTGGCCGTCGGTTTCGAGATACTCGATAACCCCGACGTCGATCGCAGCATTCCCGTGAAGGAGCAGTGCCGTTCGTGCATGTTCTTCATCAATCACGGTCCCAAGGTGGGAAGCGGGGCGGTATCCGCACGCGGCGAAGGCATGCCCGAGCTCGAGGGCGTCTGGGCCCCTATCCGCCATTGATGTCGGCATAGTCCGTAACGAGGGCCGTCAGGCCCTCGTTTTCATGCAAGGAGTGACGTTCATGGATCAAGTCGCAGTCATCGGCGGAGGTGCATCGGGCATCATGGCCGCGATCTGCGCCGGCAGGCAGGGCGCTCAGGTCACCGTCTTCGAGGCGGCCGACCGCATCGGCAAGACCATCCTCGCGACGGGCAACGGGCGCTGCAACCTGAGCAATGCCGACATCATGAGCTCGGATTACAACCGTCCGGACTTCGTGCAGGCCGCCATGGACGCGCTCCCGCCCGAAGAGGTGCAGCTCTTCTTCTCGGATGCGGGGCTTCTGGCCATCCAAGAGGACGAAGGGCGCATCTATCCTTATACGCACAAGGCGGCGAGCGTGCTTGACGTGCTGCGCCTCTGCCTCGACGAGGCGGGCGTGCGCATCAGGTGCGGGCTGCCCGTGCGTTGCGCCGTGCCGCGCGAGGACGGCCGCTGGGATGTGGTTTCGGCCGATGGCGGCAGGGAATCCTTCGATTCCGCCATTGTCGCCGTAGGAGGCGGCCCTGCAGCCGGGCTCGTGCCGGACGATATCCGCGTCAAGAAATGCCAGCCGGTCCTTGCCGCTCTCAAGACCGACACGACCAATATCAAGGGACTGTCGGGCATCCGTGTCCGGGCTCGCCTGTATATCGACGATGATCCGACGGATTTGCGCGACGCTTGGATGGATGTCGTCGATCCTGATTTCAAGAGCGATTATCACGGTCCTGAAACCTACGGCGAAGTGCTTTTCCGCGACTACGGCATCTCGGGCATCGCGGCCTTCGACATGTCGCGCTACGTCCGCCCCGGCCAGATGGTCTTCATCGACTTCCTTCCCGATATGGAACCGCAGGACAAGGTCGATTTCATCTTCGGACAGGCGCAGGCGCATCCGACGCGCACGGCCGTCCAGGTCATGGGCGGGCTTTTGCCGTCGCATGTCGCGCGGGCCGTGGTCTCGGCGGCAGGGCTTGACCCCGACGAGCCGATCATCGCCGAGCAGGAGGCCGTGGTGCTCGCCATGGTGTCCGAATCGTTCGGCCTGAAGGTCAAAGGCATCGCCGATCCTAAGAAATCGCAGGTCACACGTGGCGGATTCAACGTCAAGGACTTCAATCCGCTGACGATGGAATGCGCGCTGCACTCCGGTCTCTACGTGACGGGCGAGGCTCTTGACGTGGACGGGCGCTGCGGCGGGTACAACCTGCATTGGGCCTGGACGAGCGGCATGCTGGCAGGCAGTGCCGCCGCCGGCGCGCAGCTTCTCTTCGAATAGCGCGGAACCGCCATGTTGGAGATACGCAATCTTGCGCTGCCTCTCGATTTCGGTCTTGAAGGCGGGGAAGGAATCGCGCGTGCGGCCATCGCGCGGGTGCTGGGCGTGAAGCCTTCGGCTCTCGGAAGCGTGAGGCTTATGCGTCGCAGCGTGGATGCGCGGAAGAAGGCGCATGTGCACTTCGTGGGCACGTTCGCGGTCGATGTTCCGGATGCGGTCGAGCGTCGGGTGCTCGCCCGTCCATCGAAAGGTCCGGCGCGCATATCCGCGTACGAGGAACCGACGCCGTATCGCGTGGCCGACGTTTCGAATGCGGACGCTCCTCGTCCGATCGTGGTCGGTTTCGGGCCTGCAGGGATGTTCGCCGCGCTCGTGCTTGCCCAGGCGGGGATGCGCCCGATCGTGCTCGAACGGGGCGACGACGCCCATGCGCGCACGAAGGCGGTGCGTGCGTTCGAGGAGGGCGGCGCACTGGATGCCGAGTCGAACGTTCAGTTCGGAGAAGGCGGGGCGGGCACGTTTTCGGACGGCAAGCTCACGACCAATATCAAGGACCCGCGGTGTCGCACCGTGCTGGAGGCGTTCGCCGAGGCGGGCGCGCCCGAAGAGATTCTATGGAAGGCGAAGCCCCATATCGGCACCGACCTGCTGCCCGATATCGTGGCGAATCTGCGGTTCCGCATCGAGTCGCTGGGCGGAGAGGTGCGCTTCCGCGCGCGCATGACGAAGCTGCCGATGCGCGACGGCGCGGTCTGCGGCGTGGACGTGCGCGATGGGCGGACGGGAGAGGAATGCACGATTCCCGCGCGCGACGTGATCGTGGCATGCGGGCATTCCGCGCGCGATACCTTCCGGATGATTCACGGTCGGGGATTCGTCTTCGAGCGCAAGCCGTTCGCCATGGGCGTGCGCATCGAGCATCCTCAGAAGCTCGTGGATTCGATCCAATACGGGCCTGCGGCCGGGCATCCGGCGCTCGGTGCGGCCGACTACAAGCTTGCGATGCACCTGCCGAGCGGCCGCGGCGTGTACACGTTCTGCATGTGCCCGGGCGGCCAGGTGGTATGCGCGGCGTCCGAGGAGGGCGGCGTGTGCGTGAACGGCATGAGCCGCTTCGCGCGCGACGGAGCCAACGCGAATGCGGCCTTGCTCGTGGAGGTGAAGCCGGGCGATCTGCCGGGCGACGACGTGTTCGCGGGCATCGAGCTGCAGCGGCGCGTCGAGGCGGCGGCGTACCGTGCCGGCGGCGGAGACTATCGCGCGCCTGCGCAGACCCTAGGCGATTTCCTGGAAGGAAAAGGCGCGGCGGATCCGTCGCGGACGGTCGTTCCGACGTACGCGCGCGGCGTTGCGTGGTGCGACCTGCATGACGTGCTGCCTGGGTTCATAGTCGACGCCATCAGGGAGGCCATGCCTCTGCTCGATGCGAAGATGCGCGGATTCGGCGATCCGGACGCCGTTCTGACGGCCGTCGAGGCGCGCAGCTCGAGCCCCGTGCGCATCGTGCGCGATCGCGCTACGCTCCAGGCGCGCCTGCGCGATGGAAGGGATGCAGGTGGACGCACAGTCGGCGATGGCGCCGACCGTGCCGAGTCAGAGGCAACAGAAGTATCTTCCGCAGGGCGCACAGAGGTAGGACGCACAGGACTTTTCCCTGCGGGAGAGGGAGCCGGCTACGCAGGCGGTATCATGTCTGCGGCGGTCGACGGCATGCGCGCGGCGGAAGCCGTGGTCGCGCAGTATGCGGAAAGATAGATGCGGGCGCATCTGGCGTCAGGCATGGGTGCCGGGCGACGACGACCGAAGACGACCAAAGACGACCAAAGACGACCAAAGACGACGTGAAGGGATTGGCATCCATGGATGAGCTGGTCAAGGGCCTGAAGGCCATCGTCGGGAACGACAACGTCCTGATAGACGAGCCTATGAGCGCGCATACGACGTTCAGGATCGGCGGTCCGGCGCGCTGCATGGTCGTTCCGCATGAGATCAACGAGATCGCCAATGTCGTGCGCGCATGCCGCGATGCGGGCGTCGAGCTGCGCGTCATCGGGCGGGGAAGCGATCTGCTCGTGGCGGATGAGGGGCTCGACTGCGTCGTCATGCGCATAGCGGAGAACCTTTCGGACATCCTGGTGACGAAGAACCGTATTTTCGCCAAGGCGGGCGCCACGAACGAAGAGGTCGCTCAGGCCGCGCTTGAGGCGGGCCTTGCCGGCTATGAATTCGCATGCGGGATTCCGGGAACCGTCGGAGGCGCGGCCATCATGAATGCCGGCGCGTACGACGGCGAGTTCATGGATGTGTGTGAGCAGGTCATCTGCGTGACGCCGGAAGGCGAGGTCGTGCCGGTCCCGCGCGGGGAAAGCCAATGGGGGTACCGCCACAGCATGATGAACGATCGCGGCTACGTGGTGGTGTCCGCGATGCTTGCGCTCAAGGAAGGCGATGCGGATGCGATTCGTGCGCGCATGGACGATCTGCAGCGGAGGCGCGCGGACAAGCAGCCGCTTGACATGCCGAGCGCAGGGTCGACGTTCAAGCGCCCCAAAGGATATTTCGCAGGCAAGCTCATCCAGGATGCGGGTCTTAAGGGATATGCGCATGGCGGGGCGCAGGTGTCCGAGAAGCACTCGGGATTCGTCGTGAATGCAGGCGGCGCGACGGCGGCCGACGTGCGGGCGCTTATCGGCGAGGTGCAGGACGCGGTGGAAGCCGATTCCGGCGTGCGTTTGGAACCTGAAGTCCGCATGTGGGGCTTCGAGGGCGATTCGGTGGCGAGAGGCTGATTCCGCAACGACTGCCGCTTTCCGCGCAGCAAGGAAGATGGTTGAGCTATTTACGATCGATTCGCCCATCGTGCTTTGCTGGCCATTCGAAAGGCAAGGAAATAAGGCTTCACAAGAAGTGTGCCGAAAACCGTTTTAGAACAACGGCACATCTCCTGAGAGGAAGTCCTCAAGATCCGTCGCGGTAGAACCGACCACCATGGTGCGCGCATGCGGAAAGCGATTCATGAACTCGACGATTCCGCCCGTCTTTTTAACGCGTCCGCTCTTCACCTCTATCGCCAGCGTTTCTCCACCGAAGGACACTACGAAATCGACCTCATGATTCCCTTCGCGCCACCAGTTGACGTCGAAGCCCTCCGACTTCGATCGGTTGAGGAGATAGGCACCGACGGCGCTTTCGACAAGATGGCCCCGAGCGCTTGGATCGGTGAGAAGAGTCTTCCTCTTATGACCGTACGTTGCCGTCATAAGACCGGTGTCATAGACGGCAAGACGCGGTGAACTCGCCTTTTGACGAACAAGCTTAGGGTCGTATTTCTGGAGGCCGCACAGCAGGCCCGCATCGGAAAGAAGGTCGAGATAGTGCGCAATCGTCGATGTGTTTCCCTTGCCATCAAGCTGTCCCAGTATCTTGCGATAGGCGACCTCCTGCGCAGAATACGGAGCGCCGAGGTAAAAAAGCCGGCGCATCAGCGCTGGGTTGCGAACATCGGCTAAACCGATGACGTCATTCGCGATGGCAGGATCGATGATCGATCCGTTCATATAGGAATACCATCGGGGCTCATCTCCGATGAACGATGACGTTCCCGGATAGCCGCCGAAATACAGGAATTCGTCAAGAGAGTAGCCGAAGGCTTCCCGGCATTCTCGATAGGTCCAGTGCGGACAGTGGATGAGTTCGAAGCGGCCTGCAAGGGATTCGCCGAGGCCATTCTGTATGAGCGTTGCCGATGAACCCGACAGCACCACGCGAAGGTCTATGCCTGCACGGGCGTCTTCATCCCACAGCTCATTTACGACCGAGGACCAATTCGAAACATACTGGATTTCATCCAGCACGAGTACGGCGCGCTTCTGGTCTCCCTGAATGAGGTTGCGCGCCCGTTGCCAGTGTGCGCGCACCCAATCAGGTGATTCGCCTCGAAACGTCACCTCTTCGACGATGCGGGGAATATCCGCATGCGCAAGAGCTTGCCAAATCGCCGTGCTTTTGCCCGTTTGACGAGGCCCCATGACGATCTGCATGAAACGGCGGGGTTCGTTCATGCGTGAGGCTATGGTCGATACTATTTCGCGTTCGTAATGCGGCACGGCATACCCCCTGCCTTCTGGGTTCATGCCTGTATTGTACTCCTAGCTCGCAAATTTGCGAGATAAGCTCTCAAATTTGCGAGCTAGACTCCCTATTTGCGTCGATCGAGGAACCTCCGTATACTTGCTCATACAGACTTAGAACTGCTTAGTTCTCTGTTCTCTGCATAAAGAAATGCGCAGGAAAGAGCGGAGCTTTCATGACGTATCTCGAGAACCCATTCACGCCCAGCTTCGGCGAAGTTCCCGATCATCTGGCAGGACGGCAGGATATCGTCCGGCGTTTCGATCGCGCGTTCTCGGCCCGCCTTCGTCGTCCCGAGCTCACGACCATCCTTACGGGAGCCCGCGGCACAGGCAAGACCACGCTGCTTTCCTGCATCGCCCGCAGGGCGGAGTCGTCGGGTTGGGTATGCGCGGAAGTGACGTGCGGGGAAGGGATGCTCGACGACATCGAGATTCGTTCAAGGCATGCGGCGGCGCATCTTGTGCCTTCGCCCGATCGCGTCCGCATAACGAGCGTCGGCGTGTCCGATGTCGCGTCCGTGGGTTTCGAGTTCGTCCCCGACAAAGACAACTGGCGCCGTCGCATGGAATTGATCCTCGACGGGCTGGATAAAACGGAAACGGGCCTTCTCATCACGGTCGATGAGGTCAACGGCAGTCTGGACGAGATGATTCGCCTCGCGACGGTCTATCAGCATTTCGTGAGGGAGGGCCGCAAGGCCTCGCTCGTGATGGCGGGGTTGCCGCACAACGTATCGTCCCTGATCAAAGACAAGACCATTTCGTTTCTCCGTCGCGCTCAACGAGAAACGCTCGGCAGGATCGACGATTTCGAGGTCAGAGACGCGCTCAAGAAGACCATTGAAGAGAACGGCAGGACGATCGGAGGTTCCGGCCTCGAACGTGCGGTTGAAGCGGTGGACGGATTTCCCTTCATGCTTCAGCTCGTCGGATATCGGATTTGGGATGAGAGCATCGAAAGCCAGGCCATTTCGGATGATGATGTCGAGCGGGGCATAGCGGCCGCGCGCCACGAGATGGAATCGAGGATTCTCGGCGCCACATACAACGAGCTTTCGGATGGAGATATCGCATACGTGAATGCCATGCTGGAGGATGAGGGAGACAGCAAAACAGGCGATGTGGCCGCCCGCCTCGGCATCTCGACCTCTCTTGCCGCGCAGTATCGTCGCAGGCTCATCGATGCGGGGGTCATCGGGGGTCGGAGGCGCGGCGTGGTCGGGTTCGACCTCCCGTATTTCCGCGAATTCCTCGAAAGGCGGAGGTGAGCCTTGTGGCTGCTCTCGCAGTCTGCATCGTTTGCCTCTTCCGTGAATCCGAAAAAACATATTCGAAGGGCTTTTAACTCGCTTCCCGCCTTTCCAGAACCGTGCGCGTCGCGAATCCGCCGGCAAGGCCGACCGCGACGCCGAGCACGATGCCTGCCGCGACGTCGGTGGGAAAGTGGACGGTGAAATAAAGCCTTGAAAACGCGATGACGGCGGCAAGCGCGAACGGCGCGGCGCGAAGCGCGGCACGCACAGCCACGCGCACCTTCGCGTCGTTCGGCGCGTCGAGGCTGATCGGCACGAGAGCCAGGAACGCGGCTCCCGCGAACGACGATCCCGCATGCATGGACGGAAACGACGGCGATGCGGGGATCCTCACCACGCTTGTGGCGAGCGCGGGGTCGAATAGCGGCGGCCGCGGTCTCATGATGAGGTGCTTCAAGGCGATCTCTCCGAGAACGCCTACGGCCGCAAGCGTCACGAGCATGCCGATTCCCCAGATCCTCGTGCTCTTCCGTATGGCGAGCACGAGCGCGATCGCGGTCCAGACGGCGCCGGCGCTTCCGATGTGCGTGAAGAACGCCATGATCGCATCGAGCATCGGGTTCGCGAACGCACTATGGATGGCGTGCAGGACGCTCGCGTCCCAAGGCGTTATCGATTCAAGCACCGCATCTCCTCGGGCGTTCGGTATGAATGGGACATGCCATAGAATGCTACATCGCCTCGAGCGCCTGGGCGACATCGGCCACCAAATCGTCGGTTCCTTCGATGCCGCAGCTCAGACGTACCATCGAAGGCGAGATGCCGGCGCGCACGAGTTCGCCGTCGGTCATCTGGCGATGCGTCGAGCTGGCAGGATGCAAACAGCAGCTGCGCGCATCGGCCACGTGCGTCTCGATCGCGCACAGCTTGAGCGCGGCCATGAACCGCTCCGCATCGGTGCGTCCGCCCGCGACATCGAAACTCACGACGCCGCACGTTCCGTTGGGAAGGTACTTCTGCACGAGCGTGTAGTCCGGGTCGCTTTCAAGCCCGGGGTAGCGCACGACGGACACCTTGTCGGATGCCTCGAGGAACCGTGCGACGGCCAGGCCGTTTCTGCAGTGCTGCGGCATGCGCACGTGCAGGCTTTCCAGCCCGAGGTTCAGATAGAAGGCGTTCTGAGGGCTCTGGATGGATCCGAAATCACGCATGAGCTGCGATGTCGCCTTCGTGATGAAGGCGCCGGCCAAACCGAACTTCTCCGCATACACGATGCCGTGGTACGACTCGTCCGGCTGCGTGAGGCCGGGGAACCTGTCGCCCTGCGCCATCCAGTCGAATCGTCCGGCGTCCACGATGGCGCCGCCCACGCCGCAGCCGTGCCCGTCCATGTACTTGGTGGTCGAGTGCGTCACGATATCGGCGCCCCATTCGATCGGACGGCAGTTCACGGGCGTGGGGAAGGTGTTGTCGACGATGAGCGGCACGCCGTGGTCATGCGCGGCCTGTGCGAACGTCTCGATGTCGAGTACGGCGAGCGCAGGGTTCGCGATCGTCTCGCCGAAGACGGCCTTGGTGTTGTGCCGGAAGGCCGCGTCCAGCTCTTCAAGCGATGCGTTCGGCGCGACGAAGGTGCATTCGATGCCCATCTTGCGCATCGTATGGGCGATCAGGTTGAACGTGCCGCCGTAGATGGTGGAGCTCGCCACCACGTGATCGCCGGCTTCAGCGATATTGAACAGCGCGAAGAAATTCGCCGCCTGCCCCGAGCTTGTGAGCATCGCCGCGCTGCCGCCCTCGAGCGCGCAGATCTTGGCCGCCACGGCATCGTTCGTGGGATTCTGCAGGCGGGTGTAGAAGTAGCCGGCTTCTTCAAGATCGAACAAGCGTCCCATCTGGTCGGACGTATCGTACTTGAAGGTGGTCGACTGGACGATGGGAATCTGGCGCGGTTCCCCGTTGCCGGGTGTGTAGCCGCCCTGGACGCAGGTCGTCTGGATTGATGCGGTCATACGGTCTCCTATCGATTCGAGCGGGTTGCGACGCGATGGGCGCGTGCCGCCTGCAGGTCCGGTTCATGAATACGCGCATTATACGCGCGCTGCCGGGCATGTGCGCGCCATCGCCGACGGTTGGACTACAATGTGCCGCAATGGCTCGGCCGCGCGTCCGAGCCGTGCACGCCGCGCCTCGATGTGCGGTGCAGCAGGCGCGATGCATCATTCGAAAGGACATGCCATGCCCATCCGCATTCCCGACGCCCTTCCGGCGACGTCCATCCTCGAGAGCGAGAACATCTTCGTCATGACCGAGCATCGGGCCATGCATCAGGACATCCGCCCGTTGCGCGTTCTTCTGCTCAATCTCATGCCCACCAAGGTCACTACCGAAACGCAGATCATGCGCAAGCTTTCCAACACGCCGCTTCAGGTCCATATCGACCTCATGCGCATGAAGAGCCACGCGTCCAAGAACGTGTCCGCCGAACATCTTGAGACTTTCTACCGCACCTTCGACGAAGTACGCGACGAACGCTACGACGGCCTGATCATCACCGGCGCCCCCATCGAAACGTACGATTTCGAGCAGGTCGATTACTGGGACGAGCTCTGCGAGGTGTTCGACTGGTCGGTCGACCACGTGCACTGCTGCCTCTTCATCTGCTGGGGCGCCCAGGCTGCCATGAAGCATTTCTACGGCGTGCCGAAGTACATGCTCGATGGGAAATGCTTCGGCGTGTTCGAAAACCGTCTGCTCAAGCCTTCGTCTCCGCTCGTACGCGGGTTCAACGACATCTCCCGCATGCCTCATTCGCGCCATACCGAGGTGCACTACGAGGACATCGTCGCCAACCAGGACCTCGAGGTCGTCGCGTTCTCGGACGCATGCGGCGTATCCATCGCGAAGAGCACGAACAGCAAGCACATCTTCGTGTTCGGCCATCCCGAGTACGACCGCGACACGCTGAAGCTCGAATACGATCGCGACGTGGCGGCCGGCAAAGACATCGCGGTGCCCGTCAACTATTACCCCGATGACGATCCGACCAGGCGCCCCGTCGTATCGTGGCGCGCAGAAGGCCAGCTGCTGTATTCCAACTGGCTGAACTACTACGTCTACCAGACCACGCCCTACGACCTGGCCGAGATGTAAGAGGCGCGCGTGGAGTTCATGTTCGGATGCGAAGGCGTCCATCTGGAATATCCGACGAAGAAGGTCCTCGATGGCGTGACGCTCGGCGTACACGAAGGCGATAGGATCGGCGTCGTCGGTCAGAACGGCGAAGGGAAGTCGTCCCTGCTGAAGCTGCTCGCGCGCTCGATCGAGCCTGACGAAGGCACGGCGACGCGCACGCGTGGGCTGCGCATGGGCGTGCTCGACCAGACCGATGCGCTCGCCGATGCGTCCACCGTGAGGGAATCGATCGTCGGCGGCGCGCCCGAATACGTCTGGGCCTCCGACGCGCGCATTCGCGAGGTCGTGTCGAGCCTTGTCGCCGATATTCCGTGGAATGCTCCGGTGAGCACGCTTTCAGGCGGACAGCGCCGCCGCGTCGATCTGGCGCGGCTGCTCGTGGGCGACGACGACGCCCTGCTTCTGGACGAGCCGACGAATCATCTTGACATGCGGGCCATATCCTGGCTCGCCGCCCATCTGGCGCGCCGTTGGCCGCGCGGTTCCGGCGCCCTGCTCGTGGTGACGCACGACCGCTGGTTCCTCGACGAGGTCTGCACGCGTATGTGGGAAGTGCACGCGGGGCGCGTCATCCCCTTCGAAGGCGGGTATTCCGCCTACATGCTGCAGCGCGTCGAGCGCGACCGCGTGGAGCGCGTGACCGAGCAGCGTCGCCAGAACCTTGCGCGCAAGGAGCTCGCTTGGCTCTCTCGCGGCGCCCGCGCCCGCTCGACCAAACCCAAGTTCCATGTCGAAGCCGCCGAGGCCCTGATCAACGACGTGCCGCCGATGCGCGATCCTCTCGAGCTCAAGACGCTTGCGATGCAGCGTCTGGGCAAGCAGGTCATCGACCTGACGGGCGTGAGCGTGTCGTTCGGGGGACGTGCGGTCCTCAACGGCGTCGACTGGTCGGTCGGCCCCGGCGACCGCGTCGGCATCCTCGGCGAGAACGGCGCGGGCAAGACGACGCTCCTGCGCGTCGTTCAGCGTTTGCAGCGTCCCGACGCGGGCTTCGTGAAGATCGGCAAGACGGTGAAGTTCGCCGTGCTCTCGCAGCGCCTGGACGAGCTTGCCGAACAGGATGCGTATCGCGTGACCGAGGTGCTTTCGCGCTATCCGGCGCGCGTCGTGGTGGACGGCAAGGAGACCACGCCCGCCAAGCTGCTGGAGAGGCTCGGGTTCTCGTCGAAAGCCCTGTTTTCGCGCGTGGGCGACCTTTCGGGCGGTCAGAAGCGACGCCTGCAGCTCATGCTCACGCTCATTCAGGAACCCAACGTGCTCATCTTAGACGAGCCGGGCAACGACCTGGATACCGACATGCTCGCGATGCTCGAAGACGTGCTGGATACCTGGGCGGGCACGCTCATCATGGTGACGCATGATCGGCACTTGATGGAGCGCGTGACCGACGACCAGTACGCGCTCATCGGTGGAAAGGTAGTGCATTGCCCGCGCGGCGTGGACGAATACCTGCAGATGCTTGAAGAGCGCGCCTCTTCGCGCGACGTCTCGTTCTCGGACGTGATCGGATCAGGGTCGACGCTTCCAGGCGCGGCGTGCGCAGGTTCGGATGAGATTGGGTCTCCGGGCGCACGCTCGTTTCCAGGGGCCTTCGCATCGTCTGATGCATTCGTGTCCTCGGGCGCTTCGGGGGTATGCGCATTCTCGGAGACACCTGCGTCTTCAGGAGTCTCTGCACCTTCGGGCACGCATGCGTCCTTGGGCGCGTGCGCCTCTTCGAATGCATCGGCGCCTTCGGGCATGACCTCCTCGTCGGACGTATCGGCGTCTCCGGACATGGCCGCATCATCGGGTGCTTCTGCGCCTCCGCGTCTCTCGAATGCTGAAATGCGCGGACTGAAGAAACGGCTTTCAAGTCTGCAGCGCCGTATCAACACTGCGTCGAACAAGGTGGATGCCAAACGCGCGGAGATGAGTGCCGCCGACCCGACTGATTTCGTTCTTCTGGGCAAACTGCAGGCCGAGCTCGACGCGCGTGCTGCCGAGAAAGAGGCCCTGGAAGACGAATGGCTGGAAGTTGCCGATGCGCTCGGCGAGGTTTAGGGTTCGGGTGCGACGATCATCCATGAGGCTCCCGCATGCGAAGAACGGGTCGAAGCGGGTCGTGATGCCCATGGGATTCAAGCGCGGCGATCGTCTGCGAGATTCGTCCGCGAGAAGGACCATCCCGACGATTCGCCGACATGGTATTCGGGCGCGACGATCGACTACGAGATCCAAGCCTGATGCAGAATATGCATCATACCAGGTAAAAAGCTTCCGCAACCACTGGGTGCGAAATTGAACGGTCGGATTGGTAGCCTGCAACCGCACGTTTTCCTACATTCAGGCCATCGAAGGCGCCGAAGGATCCGCATCGTACGAAGCGATGCTGCGGGCAGGTGCGAAGCGGCGCTTCGGGAGAAACGGCGCTACGGGAAGATGAAGTGGAAGGGAGCGATCGCCATGATCCTCGCGGATAAGATCATCATGCTGCGCAAGAAGGCCGGCATGTCTCAGGAGCAGCTGGCCGAGCGGCTCGGCGTTTCCCGCCAGTCGGTTTCGAAGTGGGAAGGATCCCAATCGATGCCCGATATGGATAAGGCCGTCAAGCTGGCCGACCTCTTCGGGTTGAGTCTTGATTCCCTCATCCGCGACGATCTCGATGTGGAGGATGGAGTCGAGGCGCCTTCCGTTTCCGCAGATGCCGCCACCTCCGATGCGGATGATGCGCCTATTTCCGTTTCGTTCGACGAGGCGAATGCGTTTATCGACGCGACGGCTCGTGCGGCGTCCCGCGTGGCCTTCGGCGTCTGCCTGTGCATCCTTGCTTTCGTTCCCATGTTCCTCCTTGTGGGCGCGAGCGCGAACGGCAGCATCGCCCTGACCGAAGACCAGGCTGGTTCCATCGGCATCGCTGTCCTTCTGCCTGTCGTTGCAGTTGCTGTGGGATTGTTCATCGTATCGGGGCATGCGTTGAGGCGGTTCGAGCGCATCAAGAAGAATCCTATCGACACGGCATACGGCGTCGAGGGTATGGTTCGCGAGCGCAAGAACGCCTTTTCCGGAACGCATCTGCGCGAGATGGTGACGGGCGTCGCCCTATGCATCGCGGCGGCCGTTCCCGTGATTGCCGTGAACGCGCTCGAGGAGTCCGAAGCGAATGGCCTGTTTTCCATGGTCGTTCTTTTGATCATCGTTTCTTTGGGCGCCGCTCTCATAGTCCATGCGTCGATCATCTGGGGCGGTTTCGACGCCCTGCTCGAAGAGGAGGACTACCGTCGCTCCGTGAAAAGGTTCAACAGAAGCGTGGCGGGACCGTACTGGTCGGTCGTCCTGGTGCTCTATCTGCTTTCGAGCTTCGTCACGATGCATTGGGAGATCACGTGGATCATCTGGCCCGTCGCCGGCGTCGCGTATTGGATGATGTTCCAGTTCCGCCACGCGTTCAATCGCTGAATGCCCGGGCGTTTTCGCATACGGGGTCGGGCGGGTTGTGCGGGGGCGTTTCCGCATGATTCCTGCCGCCGCCTCGCGGTATATTGTTCAGTTTTCTATCTATGGGCAGGGGGTCTAGTCCGTCGGACACGCTCTTATTCCACGCTGAAGCGCGTTTCATCTATGGGCAGGGGTTCATCCATGGGCAGGGGTATAGCCTCGACACCGAGCGCGCCTGTTGAGCCTGTTGTCCGCCGGACGGTTCCATCCATGGATAAAAAAGGTATAGCCAGGAAGCACAGGATGACTGTGATGACTGCGATGACCGTGCAGTACCATCCATGGATGAAAAAAAAAAGGGGGGTATAGCCCCTTTTCGACCATCGAATTCGACGCCGATGACAAAAAATCGCTGTTTAGAGAATCTCGAGCATCGTTTCTGTTGTGCTCACAACGAAACTGCCCTTAATCAAGCGTCACTTCGTTGCAATAACGACTTATGTACCGGAAAAATACCCCTATAGGGTATACTAAGCTTCGATTTTTTGGCATCGAGGAAGGGTTTGACTTACGGCCTTCGGCACACGACCCGCACGGCCCACGCACGATCCGCACGACCTGCGCGGTCGGTACGGCCCATGCAGCCCACACGCCCGCACGCCCGCACGGCCACGCGCGACCGCAGAGCGGCCGACCGCGGTGCCTCCGCTAGAATGCGGCGTCGAACGGCTCGCTGACCTCAGGCATCACAGTTCCGCGGGAAAGCTCGGACACGGCGACGGAGAACGCGTCCTGCGTCCCGTCGAGCATGCGCACGCGGCAGGTGACGGCATCCGTCCAGGCGGCGTCCTGCATCTTCGCGCCGGATTCTTCCACGAGCTTCGCGAACTGGTCGTAAAGGGCATAGGGAACGCGGCAGGTCGCGTCCACGCAGCGCGAGATCGTCACGGTCTCGGCCCGCGCGACGGCTTCCTGGGCCGCTTGGGAATAGGCGCGCACGAGCCCGCCCGTGCCGAGCAGCACCCCGCCGAAGTAACGCGTGGTCACGCAGACCACGTCCTGGAGCCCGGCACCCTGCAGGACCGAAAGCGTGGGAAGCCCTGCGGTCTTCTGAGGCTCCCCGTCGTCGGAATAGCGCGTCCGTCCAGGCCCCCCGTTCGCATCGCGCATCACGTAGGCATAGACGTTGTGCCGCGCCATGCGGTTCGCGGCACGCACCTCCTCGATGAATGCGAGGGCTTCCTCTTCGGTCTCGACGTGCGCGAGGTTCGCGATGAAGCGGCTCTTCTTGATCTCGATCTCGGCCGTGGAACGACCGGATATGGTGGCGTAGGCGTGCATATGCGGTACTATAGCGCACCGCCGGCAGCTCGACGCAACCTGCAGACGCAGACATGCGTCGCGCCGTTCTTCAGCATCCCCGCGAACGAGGCCGCATCGATTCTCGTGCAGAACGTGATACGTGGTACCATAGCGTGCGGCGCACGTCCTTCACGCCCGCCATCTTCCCAGACCATCGCGCCTTCGAGCGCACAGTAGATTGGATACGCGCATGCCCAACGAAGGCAGCTTCGACGCGAGCCTCAAACGCAGCAACGAGATTCGCGCAGACATCAAGGTCAATCCCGGCAGCTATCGCATGCTCACGGGCGACCGCCCGACGGGCCGTCTGCACCTGGGGCACTACTTCGGCAGCATCCAGAATCGCGTCGCCATGCAGGACGCCGGCGTGAATTGCATGATCCTCATTGCCGACTACCAGGTCATCACCGACCGAGATACGACCGAGCACATCCAGGACAACGTCTACAACATGGTGATGGACTACGTGGCCGCCGGCATCGACCCTGCGCGCACGCCCATCTTCACGCATTCCGCCGTGCCCGCCGAAAACCAGCTCATGCTGCCGTTCCTCTCGCTCGTGAGCGAGGCGGAGCTCCAGCGCAACCCCACGGTGAAATCCGAGATGGAAGCCTCGGGCCACGAGCTCACGGGGCTGCTGCTCACCTATCCCGTCCATCAGGCTTGCGACATCCTGTTCTGCAAGGCCAACATCGTGCCCGTCGGCAAGGACCAGCTGCCCCATATCGAAGTCACGCGCCAGATCGCCCGTCGATTCAACAAGCGCTACGGCAAGGTGTTCCCGGAGCCCGAGGGCATCCTGTCCGACGCGATCGAGATTCCCGGGCTCGACGGCCGCAAGATGTCGAAGAGCTATGGCAACTCCATCATGCTCGGCGCCACGGCGGAGGAGACGGCGAAGCTCATCAAGAAGTCCAAGACCGATTCCGAGCGTCTGATCACCTTCGACAAGGAAGGGCGTCCGGGCGTGTCCGCGCTTCTGACCACGGCGGCGCTCTGCACCGGCCGCACCGAGGCGGACATCGCCGAAGAGATCGGAGAAGGCGGATCGGGGCAGCTCAAGCGTTATGTCACCGAAAGCGTGAACGAATTCCTCGCTCCGCATCGTGAGCGCCGGCGCGCGCTCGAGGGCGACCTCGACTACATCAAGGACGTCATCCATGAGGGCAACAAGGCGGCCTGCGCCATCGCCGAGCAGACGCTCGCGGAGGTCCGCGAGGCCATGGGCATGGTGTATTAGAGGAACGCCTCTCCTAGCCCAGCAGGTCGAGCAGGTCTTCCTTCGTAAGGGATGCGAGCGACGTTCCGCCGCCGCTGCCGACGATACGGTCGGCCAGGTCGGATTTCGCATCCTGAAGCTTCAGGATGCGTTCCTCGATCGTGTCCTTCGCGATCACCCGGTACACGTTGACGATGCGCGTCTGTCCCATGCGGTGCGCGCGGTCGGTCGCTTGGTTCTGCGCCGCGGCATTCCACCAGGGATCCGCGTGCAGCACCACCGAGGCGCCGGTCAGATTGAGCCCCGTTCCGCCCGCCTTGAGCGAGATGAGGAAGACCGGCGTGTCGTCGGCGTTGAAGGCGTCGACGAGCGCGAGGCGCTTCTTCTTGGGCGTCGATCCCGTGATGACGTAATGCTTCACGCCTTGCTCGGAAAGCTTCGCTCCGATGATATCCAGATAACTGGTGAACTGCGAGAACACGAGCATCTTCTCGCCTGAGGCGATGCAGGACGCGATGGTGTCCATGATCGCCTGCTCCTTCGCGCCGCCGCGGTAGTCGGCATAGAGCAGGCTCGGGTCGAGCGCGATCTGGCGCAGGCGCGTGAGTTCGGCGAGTATCTCCACCTTGCTTCGGCCGTCGTCCCCCTCTTCGCCCTCGTGCGCGATCTTCATGCGAAGCATCTGCTCGTGCGCCTGATAGAGCGCGCGTTGCTCGCCTTCGAGCCGGGCATAGACGACCGACTCCCATTTTTCGGGCAAATCGGTCAGGACGTCTGCCTTCCGGCGCCGTAGGATGAACGGGCCTACGAGGGCGGACAGCCGTGCGGCCGCCTCTTCGTCGCCGTCCATGATGGGCGCTTCGAACCGGTCGCGGAAGCGCGTGTACGATCCGAGCAACCCCGGCATCAGGTAGTCGAAGATGCTCCAGACCTCGGAGACGCGGTTTTCGATCGGCGTTCCCGTCAGCGCGATGCGATGCGCGGCATCTATGGCCTTCACGGATGCGGCCGCCTGCGTCTCGTGGTTCTTGACGTACTGGGCCTCGTCGAGCGCCTCGCACCAGAAGCGCATGCCCGCATAGTCTTCGATATCGCGCTTGAGCAGATCGTATGATGTGATGAATACATCGGCGTCCGCGCGGCGGCGCGCTTCCGCCCGCACGTCGGCGTCCCCCGCCACGACCGAGGCGCGCAGGCTCGGGGCGAACCGTTCGAATTCCGCCGCCCAGTTGTACACGAGCGACGCGGGGCAGACGACGAGGCTCGGCCCTGTCGCCCGCGCCTCGTCGCGGCGCGCGAGCAGCAGGCAGATGAGCTGGAGCGTCTTGCCGAGACCCATCTCGTCGGCGAGGATGCCGCCGAATCCGAGATCCATGAGGTGGGACATCCATCGGAATCCGGCCTCTTGGTAGGGGCGCAGCGTCGCGGCAAGCCCATCGGGCACGCGATAGGCGTCCTCGTCTATGGTCTTGAAGGCGTCCATCCATGCGACGAACGAAGCGTCCTTCGCGCCGTCGTCGGCAAGCGCGTCGAGCGCGAACGCATCGAAGGCCGGCGCCGTCGCGCGTCCGGCGTCGAGCTGCGCCTTCGAGGCGTTGATGAGGCTTGCGGCCTCGTCGATGCGAGCCAGGTCCACGCCGGCGATGCGGATGAGCGTGCCGTCCTTGAGGCGATGGTAGTCCTTGCGCCTGCGATAGCTCGCAAGCAGGGCGGAAAGCTCGTCGGCGGGCATGCCTTCGACCTCGAAGCTGACGTCGATGAGCGATGACTTCAGCGAGAGGCCGACCGATACGCTCGGGCGGGCGGACGAGGCCAGGCGGTTGAATTCGGGCGTGGCGAACACCTCGCCGATGCGCTGCAGCTCGGAGACGCCCTCGAAGGCCAGGCGGCCGAGCGCGTCCGTCTCGTCGTCGGGGATGACGCAGACGCCGTCTTCCCCGATCTCGGGGAAGTAGCGGCGAACGATGTCGCGTGCGGGAGCCTCCGCCGTTTCATCGGCGTAATCCTGCCGTCCGAGCGTGGCGAAGAGCCCATGGGACTGCGATCCGTATGCTGCGACGGGGCGGCATTCCACGCCGCCGGCTCCGCGATCGATATAGAACTCGAGCGTGCAAGGGCGCGGGCGGAGCTCTTCGAGTTGAGGCGGAAGGCGCACGTCGATGGCTCCGTCGAGCGAGGCGGCGACGAGGGGAACGAAGCGTTCGGCGTCGTCTTCGGTCAACAGGAGCTGGCGCACGGGGCTTGCGTACACGTCGAGCAGGAAGTCTGCGGCCGCGCGCATGGCGGGCGAGCAGCGGTAGAACGCATCGCCCTTCCAGGCGTAGAGCGTTCGGCCGCAGTCCACGAAACGCACCTGGCCGGAACGGACGAGTTCGAAACCGTTTTCACCAAGGGGTTTGACGACGATGGAAAGGGGCGGATCGGCTTCGACGACGTGCATGGCCCGTCCGCGCGAGGTTTCCTTCGATCCGTCGCGCAGCCGGAAGCCCTCTTCTTCGAAGAGCCGCACGAGCTCGTCTATCTCAGGCGGGGAGATGTGCAGGTCGCGCTCGATGCGGCGCAGGCCGAAACCCCATTGGGCGTGCGCATCCATCGTGCGGCGGGATGCAAGCGCACGGTCGAGGAACGCGAGCACGTCCCGTCCGTGCGCCGAGAACGCGTCGGGCGCATGGACGAATCCGAGCTTCTTGCCGTACGAGACGTACTCGCCCGCCTTCACGTTGTCGAGCACATCGGAGATGCTCGGCAGGATGTAGGACCCGTGCGCGCCGCGGATCTTGAAGCGCGCGTTCCATGCGCCGAGGTCGTAGGCAAGTTCGAGAGAGAAGTCGATGCTGCCCCGATCGTCTCCGTCCGTGCCGGCGCGCACGCGCAGGGCGGGCGTCGCGCGGTCGAGATAGTCGGCGATGCACGACGACGTCTTGATGAAGCGGGTGGGGTCGTAGCCTTCGTACGATCTCATGTTGCGGTTGTAGTCGAGCGCGACGGCCATGCAGTGCTTGCAGGGGCCGGTCCTGTCGGCGCGGGCCGCATCCGCGCATCCGCATGCGTATCCCGCGACCGATCCGTTCGATTCGTCCACGGTGATGGATGCGTCCACCGACCCCGTCGACGTCGCCGCGTCGTCGATCGAAGCATGCAGGACGGTGAGATGCTTGCGGTAGGAAAGGCGTCGGTTGAAGATGGGATAGCCGCGCGCGGCGATGGTGCGTGCGCGGTTGAGCGCGAGCGATCCTCCCAGACGTTTAAGGATGTTCTCTGAAATCATCGGCGTCCGATTGCGAGGTCGTCGGTGTCGAGCCAGATGGTGAAAGGTCCGTCGTTTTCAAGTTCGACCTGCATGTCCGCACCGAACTCGCCGGTTTCCACGTGGTCGACGTCGGCGCGGGCCGCGGCGACGAACGCCTCGTAGAGCGGGATGGCCGCATCCGGACGCGCGGCGTCGGAAAACGAGGGGCGCGCGCCGCGCCGGCAGTTCGCGTACAGGGTGAACTGGCTGACGATCAGGACGTCTCCTCCGATGTCGGCAAGGGAGAGGTTGGCTTTGCCGTTCCCGTCGTCGAAGATGCGCAGCCGCGCGATCTTGTTCCAGAGCACGCCGACGCAGTCTGCGTCATCTTCGTGCCCGATACCGAGCAGGACGACGTAGCCGCGCCCGATGGAGCGTTCGACATCGCGGTCGATCGTGATGCGTGCGTGCGATACGCGCTGGATAAGAGCCCTCATGTGCCCCTCCTTACCGGCAAGCAACGGCGGCGTGCAGCCGTCTTCGTGATTTCTTGAACATGATACTCTGCTCGGTATGACCAAGGAGGTTCGCGCATGCAACGACCAGAAGCCGTGCTGTTCGACAACGACGGCACCCTCGTCGATACCTACGATTTGATTCTTGCGAGCTTTCGCCACTGCACCCGCGAGGTGCTGGGCGTCGAGCTTCCGGAGGACGAGCTCATGAGCAACCAGGGCCAGCCGCTTGACGTGCAGATGACGCATCTGAGCGACGACCCTGAGATCCGACGCCTGCTCCTCGATTCGTACCGCGCGCATAACCATGCGCATCATGATGCCGCGGTCTCCGCCTTTCCCGGCGTGCACGAAGGGCTGGCGCGCCTTGCGGATGCGGGCATATCCTTAGGCGTCGTCACGTCCAAGACGCATTGGCTCGCGCAGCGCGGTTTCGAGATCCTGGGCCTGGACGGCTTCTTCTCCGCGCTGGTGGGAAGGGAAGACACGGCGCGGCATAAGCCCGATCCCGAGCCGGTCGCGTACGGCGCGGCGCTTCTCGGCATCGATCCTCGTCGGTGCGTCTATGTGGGCGACAGCCCCTTCGACGTGCAGGCGGGGCGGGCCGCTCACGCCGCGACCATAGCCGTGAGTTGGGGGTCGTTCTCCCGCGAGAGGCTTGAGGCCGAGCATCCCGATGCGATCTGCGACACCTTCGACGAGCTTGCGGATATCGTCCTCGCCGACTTCCCCCGCCATGGCGAGGAAGAAAGGGAGTGAAGATGGAACTGCTCGAACGCATGCGTCGCCATTCTCAGGACATCCCCGATGCGCTCGCGGTGAAGACGTCCGATGGGGAATTCGCCACGTATCGTGCGCATTGGAGCGCCTCCGAAGCCATTGCCGCCTTCCTGCGCACGGCCGATATCGCCGCCCATGAGCCCGTCGTGGTCTACGGGCATACATCGCCCCTTATGACCGAGTGCTTCCATGCCTGCATGAAGAGCGGCCATCCCTATGTTCCTCTCGACTGCCATACGGTTCCGAGCGATCGCGTCGCCAATATCGTCGGCCAGATCGGGAGCCCGACCGTGCTTGCGGTCGAGGATTTTCCCGCCGTCGCGACCCGGGGCCTTGTCATTCCTCGCGCGGAGCTTGAGCGCATCGTGGCCGACGGCGTGCGCGCAGGTGCCGTATCCGATGAATCCGCCTGGATTTCCGGAGAGGATCTCTGCTACATCCTGTTCACGAGCGATGCGACCGGCACGCCCAAGGGCGTGCAGGTCACGGCCGAGTGCGTGGATAGCTTCGCACGGTGGGCGCTGACCTTGGGCGGTATAGGCAAGGAGGGCCTGACCTTCTTGGACAAGGCATCCTTCTCGTTCGATCTCTCGATCTTCGGCCAGGTCATGTCGTTTCAGGCGGGCGGAACGCTCTATAGCCTGACGAAGGCCGCACAAGACGATTTCGTGAAGCAGTTCCGGGCGTTCATGGAATCGAAGATGGACGTGTGGGTGTCGACGCCCTCGTTCGTCGACGCATGCCTCGCCGAGAAGACGTTCGACGGCGCGCTGCTCAAGAACCTCAAGCTCTTCCTGTTCAGCGGAGAGACTTTGACGAATGCGACGGCCTGTCGTCTGCTGAAACGCTTCCCGAAGGCGGTCATCGTGAACACCTACGGACCCGCGGAATCGACGGTCGCCGTGACGAGCGTCACGGTGACGCCCGAGATGGCCGAGGCCGATGCGCCCCTTGCCGTCGGGCTGCCGAAGCCGGGCACGCGCATCCGCGTCGTGGACGCGCACGGATCGGACGTGCCTGCCGGCCGGCATGGCGAGATCGTCGTCGAGGGCGACACGGTGGCCAAGGGGTATTTCGGTCGCGAGGATCTGACGGCGAAGGCTTTCGGCGTTGCGGATCTCGAAGGAAGGCCCGTGCGCACGTACCGCACGGGCGACGAAGGCTGGCTGGACGCCGAGGGCATGCTGCATTATCGCGGACGTCTTGACCTGCAGGTGAAGCTCGACGGCTTCCGCATCGAGCTGGGCGATATCGAAGAGAACCTTCGGAGGCTCGATGCCGTCGAGACGGCTGCGGTCGTGCCTGCGATGCGGGACGGGCGCGTCACGCACCTCGTCGCGCATGTGGTGTCCGCCGAGGCGCGCGTCGAATCCGACTTCCGCGAAGGATTGAAGCTCAAAGGGGCGCTCAAGACGAATCTCCCGCCCTACATGATTCCCCGTAAGATCGTGTTCCACGATGCGCTTCCCATGACGCCGGATGGCGAGGTCGATCGCGTGGCCCTTGCGGCCCTGTAGACGAAGGGGGCGCATATTCACCGACAACGCGCCTATTGGTTTCGCACGTGCAGCCCTGTAGACGAGGGGCGCCGTTCGGACAAGGCCGGCTGCGGCGCAGAGGGCAGGGAATGGCTTCGCAGGCGATAGGCCGGCTTGCAGGCAGGAAGAGGCTAGGCCCAGGGGTCGCGCTGGAAGACAGGCTCGGGCATGGGCGGCCGGTCGGAGTAGGGATCGTAGCCGTCGTCGTCTTCCTGCTCTGCGCGCGCGAAGGGATCCTGCCGGAGGGCGCTGCAGGCGGCGGAGGGATTTGCGGTCTGTTCCGTGCGCGTGCGGGATCGCCGGGATTCTTCCGCGCCCATGTCCCGTCGCCTGGATTCCTTCGCACGATCCGCCTGGTCGTCAGCTGCGTCGGCCCTGTCTTCGTTCCCGGTCTTGGCATGCAGGGGTTTGCTCGGCGTTTTCTTGCCACGAGAACCAGCGGGGTCTGCGCTTTCGTCCGTGCCGGCCGCAGGTGCGTTGTCCTCGCAGGCCATCCGTTCGAGCAAGGGTTCGACGTAGGCGATCGCGCCGATGCGCACCGTATCGGCCCATGCGAAGGCGAAGGGCGTCGAAAGCCCCGGCTTCATCGCGAGCATGGTCACGGTCTCATCGGCCTTGATGCAGGGACGCACCGCGCGTCCCGTCTGGGCGGAAAGGCCGCTCGGCACGTCGGCGGCGATGATGAAGGCGCCCGCGTTCCGCGCGCGCACGGCCGCTTCGATCCACGCGTCGAAAGGCGCGGCGACGGAGCCGCCCGAAAACCCGGTGCCGAGGATGGCATCGATGATGACGGCAGCGCTTTGCAGCTTGGATTCAAGCGCAGCGGGATCGGGGGAGACGAGGACGCGTGCGCCATGCTCCTCGAGCGCGGCCAGCGCTTCGATCGCGGCATTGCGTGCCGGCTGGGCGCGCAGGTCGTGCGGCTCTTTCGCGCAGATGACGCTTACAGGCAGGCCGGCATCGGCCAATATGCGCGCTGCAACCCATCCGTCTCCTCCGTTGTTGCCGTTGCCGCAGAGCACGACGATCTTGGATGCGTCGTGCGCCCGACGACGGGCACCGTCGCGCCCGGCGTGAGGTTCGTCCGAAGGATGCGGACAGGAGCGATCGTTCGTTTCGCTCGTCCCGGTCGTTTCGTTCGTCTTGTTAGTCTCGGTCGGTTTCCCCGTGTCGCCGCGCAGCGCTTCGATCCTCGCGATGGCGCGATGCGCGATCCATGCCCCCGCCCGATCCATGAGGGTTGAAAGCGGCGTGCCTGCTTCGGCGATCGCCTGCTCGAGCCTCACGACATCGGGCACGTCGAGAAGGGGAGCCTCCGATGCGGCCGTGGCCGCAGCCAGCGGCCGGTATGCGTCCACGAGCGCATCGAGCCCCATGGCGGCGTTCGCGGGGCTCGTGGAGGGAAGCTGCACGCAGGCGATTCCCGTTTTCGGTTCGCCGAAGCGCCGATAGGCCTGCGCAGCGGCGGCACCGGTGCAGAAGACGGCCGTGACGGGCGCCGCATCCATGATGCGCGCAAGGTCGTTCGGCACGGCGTCGCGGATGCTCGCGTCCTTCGCGCCTTCGATGCGGCACGAGGCGAGCACGTCCCACAGCGCGATATGATGGCGGAGCAGCTGGTCGGTCCGCTCCTCGTTCGTGCGCGCCAGCGGTTCGTCGAAGAGCTGCGCGAGCACGCGCCAGAACCGGTTGCGCGGATGCGCGTAGTAAAAGCCTTCCTCGCGCGACCGGGGCGAGGGCATCGTTCCCAACACGAGCACCTGCGACCGTTCGTCGAACACGGGTTCGAACGGATGCGTGACGTCCTGCGCGGCGGGCATGCGGGCTCCTTCTACGAGATTCTTTTCTCCATGATGTAGTCATCCATGATAAAGCCTGAGCATGCGGACAGGCTATGGTCGGATTTTCGGAAGGTTCCGGCAGGTGTGCGGCTTTGGGGCATGCGGGCGTCGCGAGGCATATAGAATGGTTGCGTAAGAATGCTTTGCGAGCGCGAGAGGCGCGGCTCCGTTTCCTGCCGCCCTCTTCCGCATGATCGTGTTTCAAAGGTCGTGGCCCATGCTTGATGAACTGCATGTTCGAAACATAGCCCTCATCGAAGACGCCGATTTCCGTCCGAGCGAGAGGCTGACCGTCGTCACGGGCGAGACCGGCTCGGGAAAGTCCGCCCTCCTGTCTGCGCTGAAGCTGCTGGTAGGAGAGCGGGCCGATGCCGCAACGGTTCGCGAGGGGGCATCGTCTGCCCAGGTGGAAGGTCGGTTCTTTTTGAAGGGCGAAGCCGCTGCTCCCGACGGGCACGTCGTCGCGCGCCGCCTCGGCGCCGACGGACGCAGCCGTGTATCCGTCGATGGCTCCATGGCGAGCGTGCGCGAACTGTCCGAGCGCTTCGGCGTCACCGTCGATCTGTGCGGGCAGCACGAGCATCAGCATCTCATGCGCGCCGCGAACCATGCGGCCATGCTCGACGCCTGGGGCGCGTCGACGATCGCACCCGTTTTCTCCGAATACCGGAGTCGTTTCCGTGAAGCCGAAGCCGCCGTTGCGCGGCTCGAAGACCTGCGCGAACGCAGCAAGGCATCGTCTGTCCAGGTGGAAGAGGCCCGCTTCATCCTGAGGCGCATCGATGAGGTGGCGCCCCTGTCGGGAGAATACGAAGAGGTCATGGATCAGCTTCCGCGTGCGGAAAACGCCGAGGAGCTCGCGCGCGCATCCGCCGTGGCGTATGACCGCATCGCCTCGGAGAGCGGTGCGCTCGAGCTCATCAACGAGGCTGCGGGCGCGCTCGAGGCCATGGCCGGCGCCGATCCCGCCTTGGCGGGAAGCGCGGAGTCGTTGCGCGAGGCGGCATATCTCATCGAAGACGTCGAACGCGATGTGCGCGCATACCGCGACGCGATTGACAGGGATCCGCAGTTGCTTATCGACCTGCAGGAACGAGCCTCGGCGCTCCAGGGGCTGATGCGGGCGTACGGCCCGCGCATGGAAGACGTCTTCGCCGCCCGAGCGCGAGCGGAGGAGATCGTGTCGTCCGTGGATCACGGTGCGGAGCTCGTCGCCCGCGCGCAGGCCGACGTCGACGAGGCCGAATCCGCGCTCGTCTCGGCGGCTCGTGCGCTCGATGAGGCACGCGAGGCGGCTGCGCCTCTTTTCGAAGCGCGCGTCAATGACCAGCTTTCCAAGCTCGAGATGTCGGGGGCGCAGCTCGTCTGCCGCGTCGTGCGGCTTGATCGTGCGCGCTGGACCGGCTCGGGTTCGACATCGATCGAATTCCTTTACCGTGCGTCCGAGTCCATGACGCCCCGGCCTCTGTCCCGTATCGCGTCCGGCGGCGAGATCAGCCGCGTCATGCTCGCCTGCAAGGTGGTGCTTGGGGCGGTGGATGATCGGGAGACGCTCGTATTCGACGAAGTCGACGCCGGCGTCGGCGGGTCGGTGGCGAATGCGTTGGCCGACGTGCTTGCGGATCTCGCGAAAACGCACCAGGTCATCGTCGTCACGCATCTTGCGCAGGTTGCCGTGCGCGCCGACTCCCACTACGTGGTGCAGAAGCAGGATGGAGAGGACGATCAGCCCGTGACCTGTCTTTCCTCTGTCGAAGGGGATGCGCGCGCCTTCGAGATCGCCCGCATGCTTTCAGGCGGTGCCAGCGCGGCGTCCCTTGCCCATGCGCGCGAGCTCCTCGAAAGCGCGTAGGATGGCGCAGCGTAAGCACAATGCTGCTTCATTGACAAAATACCGCCGCTTAGGGGGATTTTCCGAGTGAATTTGTGCGGATTTCAGCTCGATCGGCATCGGCCGTTCTTTCGCGCGCTGCATTTCTCCAGGTCGAGCATGTTTCACGAAATGCTTCATTGCGGGCGTTTTGGCGCGATACCCCCTAACCTCTGATATTTTGGCAGTGAGGGCGGGATCGACTTGCAAAATCCCCCTAAGCAGCGATTTTTTGACAGGCTCCAATCGTTCGATCGGATCCAGATCGCGAATCGCCGTCGAACCCATCGCTCGGACTCAGATCGCGAATCGGTTCCGAATCCGTCGTCTGACCGGATCCGGATCGCGAATCGCTTCCGAACCCGTTGCCTGGACTCAGATCACGAATCGCCTCGAACTCCCTCGTGCGGGGAACGATGTCCTCGGACAGCCGGTATCTGCAGTCGTAGAATGGCGAGTCCTCCGTGCGGAGAGCGATGTCGAAAAGCGACCTACCAAAGCATGATCGGATCCAGACTGCGAATCGCTCCCGAATCCGTCGTCCGATCGGGCCCGGACAACCAATCGTCCCTAAGCCCCGTTGCCCGAGCTCGGATAACCGATCGCCTCTGAGCTCTGTTGCCCGGATCCAGACAGCCAATCGCCTCCGGCCCTATCGTTCGCTCGGCCGAGCCCGGTCTTGAATCGCCTCTGAGTACCGCTTGAATTCGCCCGCTGGTGATGAACGGGGTTGTGGCCACATGACAAGATATGGGGTCATGGGCATGGGGCCATGGGACGAATCGTGGGACGAAGCGTATGGCGAAACATGGGGCCATGGACGAAACATATGGCGAAACATAGGGCTATGGCTCTATGGCGAAACGCAGGACTATAGGCCGAAAGGAGGTTAGGACGCTTTCCCGGAGATTTTCTCCAGCTCATCATGATGCTCGGCGATGGTCATCCCTTCCGGCCTTGATGCGATCCTCCTGTTGTTGCAGAACCCGACGCCCGCGCCGATCGCGGCTTCCAAGCCGCCGGCCCTTCTCAATTCGATGCCGTAATGCATCTCCGTCTTCATCTTCCCCGAAAACGCCTTCATGCAGGCGGCGGTTCTTTCGATGCATTGCCTAGAAAAAAGTTGAGGCCCGATAGGGAGTCGGGCCTCGAAGGGAGGGGTGTACGGCGGTCATGCCGCCGCTTCTGCTTGGGAAAGCAGGCAAGGGGATAAAGGGATTTGAAAAGGAGGGAGGGAATCCCGCTTGCAGCACGTAGTATAACCGTCGGGTTTCAAGACCGTATGAACCGCCTGTGGACGTCTCATGGAAGCGGTTTCGTCATGAAGTGAAGACGCGTCCCGCCGCTCGCGTCCGGACGGCTGGGATACAATCGAATCCCGACCGGTTCCAGACCCTGCGTTGCATCCGCGCGCATTCGATATGACGTCGGCACGTGCAACAGAGGAGGCCGCATGGCAGACATCGAGCTCAGATTCCATCGCGATATGCTGGTCCTTTCCGCTCCGATCGACTACCGCCTGGCCGAGCGCGGGGTGGACGTGGACGCCGACATGGAGTTCATGAGCCTTTTCGAAGACGACACCGTGTCCGATCTCCTGTCCATGGAGCAGATCGCAGGCGCCGCATGCCTGGTCACGAACACCGAGGGAATCTGCCGCGCGCGCCTTGCCCATCGCCGCATGGAAGATGCGGCCGCGGATATCGCCTCGAGCGCGCTCGCCGCCGCAACCGGGCTTGCCCCTCAGCATGTCATCTACGCTATCGGACCTTGCGGCCTTCCGCTCGATCCGTCCGACGAGGCCTCCCTCGAACGCACGCGCGCCCAATACGAAGGCGCGGTCAGGGCGTTCGGCGGTGCTCCTTTCGACGCCGTCCTGCTCGACGGCATGCGCACCGTCCACGATATGGCCTGCGCCATTGCAGGGGCGCGCCGTGCGACGGATCGGCCCGTGCTCGCGTCGATCACGCTCGATGCGGATGGAACGTTCGACGGGGCGCCTCTGGAGAACGCCGCTTCATGCATGGCCGCCGCCGACGTCGTCGGCATACGCTCGTCGCTCGGCATCGACGCCTTGACGGATGCCGTCGCAACGCTCGCGCGCGTCTGCGCCCAGCCTCTTCTCGTGCAGATCGACGTCGCCCAGCCGACGGAGGCCGAGCGCCGTATGCGCAAGCTCGGGCGCGCGATCGAAGGGAATCCCTATCCCGACCCCGACAGCCTCGCCGACGCCGCCGTCGCCCTGGGGGACATGAATGTCGCGCTGGGCCGGGGCCTTGAGGCGGTGCGCTCGCACAATGGCGAGGAGCGGGAAGCCGCACGGCTGCGGCTGCTCGAGCTCTT
>ERZ773005.407-NODE-407-length-34624-cov-110.963435_pt1 | contig 34624 bp, 28 predicted proteins | sample MGYA00580666_ERZ773005 | MGnify/ENA primary metagenome ERZ773005 (study PRJEB29015, sample SAMEA2737999) | human oral metagenome | biome: human oral; feature: human-associated habitat; material: dental | place: China | collected 2061 ...
TGAACAAATATATCAGTACGCTTAAAGAGAGATAGGATGTCATCAAAATTTATTTTACCCAAAAACTGAACCGAGCTGTTATCTGCATATCTAGCTTCGAGTTCGTTTTTTAAAGGACCGTCGCCAGCAACAACTAGCCGAATTTTTTGACCTGGCATCCCACTTCTGACCTTATCAAATGCCTGAAGTAGATTGATGATTCCTTTTTCTTTTATAATACGCCCAGCATATGTAACTACGATTTCTCGCTTATCAAAATAATTATATTTATTAGTTGCTAGCAACTTATCCTTCGGGTCAATTGCATTATACCAAACACCTTCCGCAGATATACTAAAATGCCTTAGCCATTTATTACAGTTTTGCGATACACCATAATAGTAATCAACATATCGCTTAACAATTGTGGTTAGAATGTGTTCATATATTAACCCAAAAAAATCAAGAAGTTTATTACCAACCGAGAAATGAGCAGTACCATGCTCTATAAGGGCAACTTTTATACCATGCTTCTTTGCCAATCTGGCACCCAGAAGACTAGTTAAATGAAATCTAGTATTAACTATACAAAAACTAAAACTATCAAAATTAATCTCTGAAACTATGCTACTACTCTGACGTCTGTTAATGATTGGATATCTTTGTTTGAAAATATTGTGCGTAGGTAGTCGATAAATAGTTCTGGTGCCTATTGTCTCTTTGGAGGGTAAATTATTGTCGTGTGCAGTAGTTACTATTGTGCATTGATATCCTATTTTCTCCAAAGCAGCGGTTAGTTTATCTACATACCTTTCCACGCCACCGAGATGTGGAATAAAATATCCAGTCCATATTAAAATATTCTTTGCCATAAAACTCCTATCCTTATTTACTATGATACTACATTACCCTACTTATCTAAAAACTTTAATACAGTCAGAAAGATTATTTGACCACAGCTTCTATAGTATTATATACTCGTATGCAAGTCATGAATATAAAGCATATTATAACAAGAATAGCAAAGTCACCTGAGAAAACTTTCCTTTTACTATCACTATTCTTTGGGCTTATTTCGGCAATTATTGTTCCTCAGCTATCTGTAAGTGATGAGAATATGCACTATCTCAGGGCTTACAGCATCTCAATGGCTCGTCTCGAATCGAAACAATGCACTTATCCAAAAGCCATAGCTGAACGAGCAAAAAGCGTATATAGCGGCAATTTCATTTCTGACTACACAACAAACATAGACCGCCGTATTCTTATAACTGAAAAATGCGGCAGTGCCGTTGGCTATTCGCCAATAATGCACCTTCCACAAGCTATTGGAGTTGGTGTAACTAGCTATTTTGGCGGGTCTACGGGATTATCGATATTGCTTGGTCGTATAACTAATCTCATTTTCTATTCTATCGCAATATTCTTTATCATTAAATGGGTGCGGGTCGGCAAGTGGGTTTTCGTATCAGTAGGACTTTTTCCTTTGATGATTCATATGGCAGCATCTTTATCTAGCGACGTAGCCACAAATGTTGCTATATTTACCATAGCCGCCATTACATTAAACCTATTTTCTCAAAAAACCAAGATATCACGAAATCAGTTTGTCGCTCTGCTCAGTATAGCCGCAGTATTAGCATTAACAAAACCAGTGAATGCCATCCTGCTCTTACCGCTAATCTTTCTACCAAAGCGACTTTTCGTAAACAACAATAAAAATCTACCTTTTAATGTCAGAAAGTGGCTTATGTTAATAAGTCTTGGGTTGGTGGCTCTTGTTAGTCTAATAGTTTGGCAGAAGATTTATAATGCCCCATTAGTCAACTCTGCAGGAGTAGAAAACCCGCTTCATGCCAACCCCTTAAAATTCCTAATTATCCTATTCAACACCTACATAAATCCAAAAATTGGATACACCGATGTCGTATTTAGGGGATTAATAGGTGAATTTTCATCATTCTCTTATCGGCTACCCTTGTTCATTCTTACACCTTCTTTTGCCCTACTATTTATTTCTCTTCTAAAGAATAATAAACAAGATTATATACTGCTGGGTAAATACGCAAAAAGTCTTGCTATATTAAATATTTCTACTATAACGATTTTTATCACTGCAGTATCTTATCTTATGTTTTCCGTATGGGCTATCATGCCGTTTAGGTTTGGCGTCGACGCATATTATGCAGACGGTGTTCAGGGTAGATATTTTACCGCTCTAGCAGTTTTATTAATACCGATAGGAATATGGCTACAAAAGTACTTCAGGATTGAAACCAAAAATGAAAAAGTGTTTAACCTTATTATGTTCTTTGGGCTAGCTTTAGTACTTGGGTTTTATGTTTTTGAGACGGTGTGGACTTATAAATAATTTTTACTCTAGTCTTTGTTGTTTGTGCTTATTTTGTGTTAAAATAGCATAAATATGAGAATCACAAAGAAAAATATTTCAAAAAAACAAATAGCAGTAGCTACTATCGTTGCAGCACTTGTTGTTTGCGGAAGCATCTTTGCGCTTGATAAGATTGGCTTTATCTCAATTCTTCCAAAAGAAACCGTACCAAATATTAGCAAAGAGCCAACGCCGCAAGAAAAAAAATCTGACGAAAAAGCCAATCAAGAGACCAAAGAATCATTCCTTAACACCGCAAAAGATAACGAAGAAAAGTCTGTTGAGAAAAGTAAACCTGCACCAGTACCAACAGACAACTCGTCAATCGAGCTCTCAGCCGATAAAGATGGGAATAACGTTACAATTATCGTAAAATTAAAAGAACAGGGTTATTCACAAGGCAAATGCTCTCTAACTGTAGCCGCTAATGGAAAAAAGGTTGCGCAGAATGCTGATATTATATACCAGCCAGAATATTCTACCTGTGCTGGATTTTCAATACCCGTATCTTCAGTCGGCGACGGCCAATGGACTATTTCATTATCAGTAACTCCGCTCAACGGCAAGCCTATAACTAAAACTTTAACAAAGGAGATTTAATGGTGAAAACGAGAATATTTATCTCTACCATTGCCGTTGCTGCAATTGGTGTTTTTAGTTTAGTGTTTTTTGCTAATCGATCGAGTGCCGTCACCGCTAGCGATTGGCGCGCTGGAAACATCGTTGACGACTTTGTGTTCACTAATTCTGATGACATGACAGTTGCCGATATTCAAGCATTCCTCAACAGCGTCAACCCAAATTGTGACACATACGGAACTGGGCGCGCTGTCGAAAAAGGCAGAGGCGATATTACACGCGCACAATATGCCGCTTTGCGAGGCTGGGCAGGTCCGCCTTATGTCTGTCTAAAAGATTATTATGAAGTTCCTAAATACTCGCCAGGCAACTACATTCCTGCCAATAACTTTAGCGGTTCAATACCAGCAGGAGCTGTTAGCGCAGCACAAATAATCTACGATGCAGCAAAACGCAATAACCTCAATCCGAAAGTTATCTTAGTTAAAATCGCTACTGAATCGGCCGGCCCACTCACCACAGATAATTGGCCGCTGCAGAGTCAATATACTTACGCCATGGGGTCGCATTGTCCCGATAGCGGACCTGGCGGTAGCGCAAATTGCGACCGCAATTATGCCGGCTTCTCAATGCAAGTCGAATCTGGAGCCCAATTAATGCGCTGGTATCTCGATAATATGGATAAAACTTGGTGGACTTATAAAAAACCGTTCGCTACTAACTCAATTTTGTGGAATGTAGTACAGCGCGGCTGCGGCGCTGGAGACGTATATATTGCCAGCAAAGCAACAGCTGCACTATATACTTACACCCCGTATCAACCAAATCAGGCCGCCCTTAACAATATGTACGGACTAGGCGACCACTGCAGCGCTTATGGCAATCGTAACTTTTGGCGCGTTTGGAACGACTGGTTTGGATCGACCCAGTACAGTCGCCCGATCATTAGTTTCAAATCGCATATTAGCTACTATGGCTGGACCGGACTAGTACACAATCGCGGCATTACTGGCTTTACCGGCCAGAGCAAATCCATGCAAGCCTTCACTATTGACGGTGAAGTTACCTATTCGTCGTATAGCGAAGAACGCGGCTGGCAGCCAACTGTCTATGGAGGCATGCAATCTGGCACAACAGAACTTAACAGACCTATTCAAGCAGTCAAAATTCAACCAACTGGATCGCTTGCTGCAAAATATGACTTATACTACCGCGCGCATGTCAGCTATGTCGGCTGGATGGGTTGGGCAAAAAATGGCGAGCCAGCCGGCATAACTGGCGGACCTGGAAATAATATAGAGGCCCTAGAAATCCGGCTTGTTCACAAAGGATCTAGCGCCCCAGAAGATTCAGGCCAAGCTTTCAAGAATATTAACACAAAGGGAGATTCTTCGCCGTTAGTAGTCTCAATTAGCTCGCACGTTGGCATGGTTGGCTGGCAACCAGCAGTCACTGATGAAATGATTAGCGGCACTACCGGCCAAAGCCGTCGGATTGAAGCCGTCAAAGCTTCTCTTATTAATAAAACTGGCATTTCTGGCAATCTTCGTTACTCGTCTCACGTCTCATGGGTTGGCTGGCAAGACTGGAAAAATGCAAACGAAATATCAGGCACTACTGGTCAGTTCAAATCAGTCGAAGCAATTCGTTTTATGCTCACTGGCGACCTTGCAAAATCATACGATATCTGGTATCGTGCTTATTCGCAGTATGTCGGCTGGATGGGCTGGGCAAAAAATGGCGAGCCAGCCGGATCAACTGGCGCAACCAGACAGCTTGAGGCCATCCAGATTCGTATAGTGCCAAAAAATTCAATCGCCCTACCTAGCGGTGCATTCTACAACCCAGCCAATACGCCTGTCCCAGATTTGTATGATCTCAACTATTCAACCCATGTCAGCTACGTTGGCTGGATGCCAAACGTCTCTCAGGGCGTCATGTCTGGTACAACAGGGCGATCGTTCGCCGTTGAGGCACTACGCATTGCCAAAGCTATATCACAACGCGACGGATCGACCATCACCATACGCTGCTCGTCAAAATCGGCTAACGACCCTTGGTCGGCAGATATACCTGTGACTGAACAACAAATCTGCGGCACTACCGGCCAAACAAAAGCGCTCAATGGCATAAAGCTATCCCTCAGTGAAACCGACGCCAAGAAATATGATATTTACTACCAAACTCACCTATCATGGATTGGTTGGCAAGAGTGGAAAAAGAACGGTGAGGTCGCCGGCGATAAACCAGGATCACACATTGAAGCTGTTAGAATAAAGCTTGTTGAAAAATAGAATCTCTATTTGTATATATCAACAATCCGCTGCTCAAGCTTACTCCACTGATAAGCTTGAGCAGTTTTTTGACCATTTTTAATGATTTTATCGCGCAGTTTTTTATCGTTTAGCAACTTTTTGACAGCTGCAACGCCCGCATCGATATCACCTTGGCGATAAAACAGACAGTTGTAATCATCTTTCAGATATTCAACATTGCCGCCGTTTGGCACCACAACAGATACGCCGCCAGTCGCCATCATTTCAAGCGGCGGATATGAGAAGCTCTCAACAATACTAGTTTTAATCAAAATATCGCAGCTTGCGTACACTTCTCCAACTTTTTCTGGAGCAATACGATTATAAAATCTATCGACTCGGTACCAATCTTTTGGCTCCTTGCGGTATGATAAATACGAAATCTCAAATTTATCAGGGTCAAGCCTCTCAACGATACGGAAGGCTTCATCGGTATTCTTATATTCGCTTTTACTATCACCTTCAATTAATATCTTTATCCTACCTGTGAAATCACGTTCGCGATATGGGTACAATTCAAGATCAATTCCATTTGAGACATACTCGGACTCTTTATGAAAGACATCTTTCAACCACTTCTGACACCATAGTGACATCGTAATATACCGTATACCAGATTGATCGCAGTAAGAAGCGTTCGCTAAAAAGCGCGGTTCGCCAGTGCCTGGTATATAAAAATCCGTTTCAAAGTTTTGCACAAAATAAAGCCGATTACGAACATTAGGCTGCTTCTTAACTAGCTCAACAGTCGACCACAACGTTGCAACCTGCGTGTCAAAAAATGCTTTCATTTTAGTTTTGTGCGTAGCAACGACATTAAATCCAGGCAACTCATATCTATAGCTATAGGTTTTCTTAGCGATTTTTAGAGCGTGCTTACTGACTGCATCAATTAGCGTCACGTCCCAGCCATGCCTTCTTAGCACATCAGCATGCTTTAAGGCGACAATTACTCCTCCTGAAATATCAGTTGAAGGCAGAACAAAACCGATATTTCGCGCCAAATGCTTTCTAATGAACGAAGCTAGGTTATAGCCAGTGTACACCGTCGAATAGTTATGAATTATCTCCTCGTGAGCTTTATCTGCAAGTTTACCGCGCAAAACCGAGTCTGATACTAGTAAGTCAAGCGCTTTAAACCACTCTGCGTCAGTATTGTTTACTAGTATGCCTGTTTCGTTATTCTGAATTTTCTCTGCAAAAGCGCCAATATTGCTGGCTATAGTTGGAATCTTTACAAGAGCCGCCTCAACCCATTTATTCTCAGATTTTGCGCGGTTAAAAATCGTATCAACTAGTGGAGCTATAGCTATATCACACTCCGCCATGACTGCTGGTAGTTGGCGCCAATCAACAAAACCTGACGTAATAATTCGATCTTCATAAAGCTCAAAAGCCTTAGGAATGTCAAGAATACCAGCAATCTTTAGATAAACCTGTGGGTATTTTTTAAATATTTTTACAATACTTGGAATAACGATATCAAAGTCTTCATTGTGAGTAATGCTGCCACTGAAATAACCAATAACAACCCTACTTTTGTCTTTATTTACAGACTTAATTGCTAGATTAGACCTATTTATCATCTCGTCAGACGCAACATTACGATTAATCAGCACTTGACCTTTCGTATATTTTTGCAACTCCTCTTTTAACTGAGTTGTTGTTGTGATAGCATGGTCACATAATTCTAGAGTTTCACGCATCCGATTAACTCCGTCATCATATAAACACTTATCTTCCACGCTCATTTCCTGAACGTATCTAATTGAGTCTGTATATTTTTGATCGATAACTAAATCATCGATATCAAAAAAACAGGTTTTATTAAAATAATGCGCCTGCTTGATAAATTCGCGAATCGTATCAGTTATTGGGCAGCGGAAAAATACAAATCCGCGATAATACTTCAATTGATCAAGCGATAATCTATCATAAAAAACGCTTTCAACAGTTAACCCCTGCGACATTAGCTGCTCCATCTGGTGAGCAACTCGGTAGCGCTCTGGATGCGGCAAAGTGCAGCCGTTAATAAATAAAATATCTTTATATACTTGCTGTTTTTTATCAGGAAATTTCTTATAATATGCATACTTTGCTGCGCGTTTTACAAAGCGGACAGCACCATCGTCTTTGATTATCACAACACTTTTCTTTACAAGATTATTAACTTTACGTATCATTATTGTTCCTCCTTAGCCGTCATATATGGATTATATAACGTTTTTAGACCTTTATCGCAAAGAGCTTTAGTTAGCAATCGGCTAGTTATTCTTGTTAATCCATCAATCGAAGCCAACTTATTCCGTTCAATAAATAGCACGGGAAGATCTATCGCACCTAGATTGTATCTAGCGGTTAGATAAATGTGTTTCGTAAAGGATCGCCGGCTTAGCGTCTGTATGCATTCTACTATTTTTTTATCTAAGATTGACGTAAGGTTTTCTATGACTCGATTCTCGTCAGCTACAGACGGAACAACTGCACCGATATCAAGTCGCATCACATCGCCCATATCACTATAATTATCAATGTCTTTAATCATAGTCTCTGAGAATACTATTATATCAGCAGTTTCATCACGAATGACATCGCCCACAGTGGTTGATTCGCTAAATAATACATTTTTTATGGTAAGATTTTGCGGCGTAGAATATTTTAGCCGCCACTGAGCGCCATATGTTGAATCGCGCACAACTTGAGCTTGGACTTGACGACACTTGATATCGTCATTTAAAGCCCTCTTCTGAGCATCAACAACATAAGGTTTTGCGTCCAACCCTTGTGCAGTAGAGTTTTTATGGACACGCCAATAGTAAAGTATTTGCGAGACATGTGCAATCTGCTGCGGCTGCAGTATTCTTGTTATGCGCAAAAAAAGCTCCCAATCTTGAGCTCCGTTGTAGTTGCCATCTTCACCTTCCAACTCCAACAAAAGTTTCCGCTGTATGACAGCAAAGTGCGTAATATAGTTGACCGACCGCAAGAAATCAGCATTCCAATCAGGTTTGAAAAATGGTTGATATTGTCGTCCACGTTCATCAAGCTTAACCTCATCAGTATATATAAATTTTACATCTGGCAAATTATTTATCTTTTCGACAATTCGCAATAAAGCGTCTGGGTGCAGCACATCGTCATGATCAAGTAGCGCCACGTATTCCCCACTAGCTTTATGGATACCATAATTTGTCGCCCCGGCAATATGGCGATTGGCCTTAAGAAAAAGAGGCTTTATTTTTGCATTAGTCTTTGCTATAACACTGATTTCTTGTTTCAAGCCTGTATCAGGCGACGCATCATCAACAATAATCAGTTCCCAATTATCGTATGATTGAGATTCAACTGACTGAACCATTTCCCTTAAGTATTTCGTTGGAGTATTATAAGCTGGCACAATAATCGACACCAGCGGCTGCCTATACAGCCTTTTGTTCGTACGAACAACCTTGTAATCACGCTGCCATAATTCGTATAGTTTACGCTGACGCGAATCAAGATAGTTGCGATATGGCGAAATCAATAACAGTAAGAAAGAGTAAAGCGCTCTATTGTGTTTTATCATATTTTTCAAGCGTTGCAGCATATTTTATTTCCATGTGTGATCTAGCTTCGTCACGCCGCCCCAGCGGCCGTGTCCATAATCGCGTTGGACTGAAAAAAACGGTCCTTCCTCGATAAAAGCAATCACCTTTGTATCATTAGCCCCCATCAAACCCGCCTTGATAAAATACCTGCCTTCATTAAGATTTAATTTTACAGTGTAGCGAGCTGATTGATCTTTGATAGCGCTAGTTTTTTCTTGGTAAGTATTCGGTCCGTAAACATACTCGCCGTTTTCACGAAAAATTGCAACGCCTACATGTTTAACACCCTTTTGCTGCCATGACAAATCTACCATCATAGTTTCTTCGAAATCATACATGGTCTTTTCTTTACCATCAGTACCACGCAACACTATTTTGAACGGTACCGCCCCTTCGTTATCGCTGTTTAGCCCAGTTGTCTGGTCGTAATTCTGGCTGTTGCTACGACTATATGCCGCCGCAATACGATACGGTTTGCCAATCATTTTAACGTGGCCGTCTTCAATAAATACTGCTTTTGTACAAAACCTCTCGACTGCCGCCATATCGTGAGTTACTAAAATTACGGTACGTTTTTCACGCTTAAGCTTATCAAAGTACGAATAGCACTTCTTTTGAAAAGCCTCATCGCCAACCGCAAGCACTTCATCAAGCAACAAAATATCAGCATGAGCGCGAATCGCAATTGAAAAAGCTAAACGGACCTGCATACCGCTTGAATAATTCTTAAGCCGTTCTTCCATAAAGTCTTCTAATTCTGCAAACTCAACAATCGCGCTATACATAGATTCCATTTCTTCATGGCTAAACCCTAGCAGCGCACCATTAAGAAAGATGTTTTCGCGGCCAGTTAGCTCTGGATTAAATCCTACGCCGAGCTCAATAAACGGCACTAGCGAACCGTGCACTTTAACGTTACCGCTATTTGGCGTATAAATACCAGCGATCGTTTTCAACAACGTGCTCTTTCCTGAACCATTGCGACCAACTATACCGAAAAAGTCTCCTTCGTTTATAGTAAAACTTATATCCTTTAACGGCGTAAACACACGATAGCCTTTGCGACCTTTTAGTATATTTATCAACTGTTGTTTAACACCCGAACTAGCTTCAAGCGGAATTTTGAAAGATTTCGTTAGTTTGCTAATCTCGACAATTGCCTTAGACATCAAACACTCTCCGCGAAGTACCGCTGGTTAGATCGAAAATAAAAAACCGCTAGCAATATTACGATGATAACTGCAACAAACGGCGTCAACATCACCGGAAACGACACCAAATCATACAGCTGAAGTGTTTGTTGCGTCACTAATACCTTACGAACATCTTGAATTACTTGAGCAACCGGATTAAGCATTAGCCATGAGGCAGCCCATGGCATCTGTTTTACAACCATTTGCAACGGATATATTACCGGAGTAGCATAGAATGCTGCTTGCAAGAATATTTCCCATAGATAACCGATATCTCGATATTTAACATTAAGCGTTGCTAGAAAAAATGCTACTGCCAATGAAAAGACATACAATTCAGCTATCAGAGGAATTATAAGCAACGCCTCTGCAGATATAGACACACTGTTGATTACGCAAAACACCAAAATAACAATTGTATTTATTATAAGATTGATAAATGCAGAAATAGTGCCGGACACAACAATAATAAATTTCGGGAAATTAATCTTGCGAATTAAGTCGCCCCGCGAAACTATTGATTGTAATCCTTGTACGGTTGCCTCGGTAAAGAAATTCCATAATACAATACCAACTAATAAATACACTGGAAAATGTTCAATATCTCTGCCTAGACGTAAGAATTTATCAAATACTATATATAGAATAATAAATAAAAATATTGGTTTTAAGATTGACCACAAATAACCTAATACTGATCCTTGGTAGCGTAATTTAAAATCCGTTACAACCAGCTCGCGTAACAATATTTTATTACGTCTATTCCATACACTCGCTACTTTCATAGTCTCTCCAGCCATTATATAATAAGATTGTGACAAAAAACAATCTCGCTATCATCGTCCTTAACTGGAACGGCGCCGACGACGCACTTGAGTGCATCAACTCGCTGGCCCAGCAGACACTCAAACCGACTATCGTAGTCGTTGATAATCATTCTCACGACGACTCTGTCATACGTTTCGAACAGTATCAGACAGAACATCCGTCCGTAGATTATACAATTATCGCTAACGATAAGAATCTGGGATTCGCCGGCGGTATTAATACCGGACTGGTTTATGCACGCAAACAAGGTTTTGAATATATTGGCGTACTTAACCCTGATGCCGTTGCCGACAAAAACTGGTGTAGAGCACTCGTCGACGAACTGTCAAGCCAGCCAAAATGCGGTATTGCAACTGGTATTTTACAGCGGCGCGATGGTAAGACGCTTGATACAACTGGTGACTTTTACACCACCTGGGGCCTGCCCGGCCCGCGCAACCGCGACGAGCCTGTTGAAAATGCGCCGAGTAAGCCTGGCGAGGTTTTTGGCGCGACTGGCGGTGGAGCGATTTATCGCGCGGCAATTTTTGACGATATCGATATGTTCGACGAAGACTTTTTCATGTATTACGAAGATGTCGACCTCAGTTTTCGCGCCCAGTTAGCCGGCTGGAAGGTCCGCTTTACGCCCAAAGCCATCGCTTATCACAAAGTTGGCGCCAGCAGCAAAAAGGTTCCTGGCTTGGCTGTTTACAACACTTTCAAAAACCTGCCATTAGTCTTTATCAAAAACGTTCCAGGAAAATTATTTTGGTATATTGGCCTGCGCTTTTTCTTGACATATTGGCTAATTTTCGCCAGCGCCGTCCGCCACGGCAACGGCTGGCCGGCTTTCAAAGGTATATTAGCCTCAATTATTCGTAAACCTGCTGCTTACCATAAACGCTGGTCTATTCAAAAAAACCACAAAGTCCCTGTCGACTACATCCGCAGCATTATCCACGAAGGGCCGCTACCCAATCAAACTGGACTGCTGAAATTTCGTAAGTTTTTTACTGAGAAATAAACTTATGATTGTGTTTGATTTTAACCATATTGAAGGGTGCACTCAATCATTTATTCATGCACTTCTAAGCAAACCAATCCGCGATTTTAGAGAAATAGCTTTTAATAATCTATTGCATCAAAATGCCAATCAAGATGTTAAAAAGATCATATCAATCGTTTATCGTTATATGCAGGAAAGTTTAGATGAATAATACCCGTAGAACGTTTTTATATCAAAACACGCTCTACGGGGAGGATTAATCCATATGCGCCTACTAGAATATGAAGCCAAAAACCTACTATCAGCGTGTGAAGTGCCGATACCGCGCGGCAAAGTTTTCGCTATTAATGAATTACAAGCTATCGCTGCGCCAATCGTTCTGAAATCGCAGGTTCCTATCGGCGGGCGCGGTAAACTTGGCGGTGTGCAAATAGTCCGTCGGCAGTCAGCTATAGAATCTGTTGCCCGAAAAATGTTCAATCTTAAAATCAAGGGATTTTTGCCGTCAAAATTGCTAGCCGAAGAAATCCTCGATATCAGCCGCGAATTTTATTTTTCACTAAATATTAACCGCCAAACCGCCGCCATCGAACTACTTGCCCATACTGGCGGCGGTGTCGAAATTGAAAGCCAAGATACTGCAGCCTTTTTTCGGCGCGATATTGCCAATAAAAAATTCGGCTCTTTAGCTGATGAGCTCGCTGATTATCTTGATATTGCTGACAAAGCGTTCTTGCTGCAAGATATTATTGAAAATACTTATCGTTGTTTTATTGACAATGATTGCTTGTTACTAGAGATTAACCCGCTAGTACTCACCTCTGACGGTAAGTTAATCGCTGGCGATGCTAAAATTACCGTTGACGATGCAGCTGCTTTTCGCCACTTGGATTGGCAATTCGAAGACAACTCTACCGAACACAATTTCGTCATACTTAATTGTGACGGCGCGGTTGCTACAATCGCCAATGGCGCCGGGCTCGCCATGGCAACGGTCGATGCGGTGGTGGCGAGCGGTTTGACACCAGCTAATTTCCTCGATATCGGCGGCACAGCTACTTCTGATAAAGTCCTCGATTGTTTCCATCAAATCACTACTCTCGATAATATCAACGTGATTATCATCAATATCTTCGGCGGCATTGTCCGCTGCGATGAGGTGGCCCGAGCCATTATCGATGCCCAGCGGCAAATTCCTGACCTACCGAAACTCGCCATTCGCCTATCTGGCAACCGCGAATCCGAAGCCCGCCAACTGCTAGCACAATACAATCTACCGCTATTCGACAGTTTAGAAGCAATCCTAGAGGACATTTCATGACACCGCAGCTTTTCACTGGCAAAAATGCCATAATTCAGGGAATCACTGGAAAAAACGGCCGGTTTCACGCGCAAAATATGCTTAATTACAAAACGCATATCGTCGCTGGTACCTCGCCTAATCAAGCTGTTTCCGAAGTTCACGGCGTACCAGTTTTCCGAACAATTAGCGATATCAAAAAACGTTTTGCCATTGATATTTCCGTGATTTTTGTGCCAGCACCGTACGCCAAAGCCGCTATTTTAGAGGCTATTCATGCGCAAATCCCGCTTATCATCTGCATCACCGAGGGTGTACCAGTACACGATATGCTCGAGATTAAGCAAAAACTACGCCGCAGCCATTCAGTCTTGATCGGTCCAAACTGCCCCGGCGTGTTATTACCAGGCAGGCAGCTGCTGGGTATCATTCCAGCGTCACTGGCAACACCTGGCGACACGGCGATTGTCAGCCGCAGTGGCACACTTACTTACGAAGCTATGTCGCTACTGACGCAGGCTGGTTTCGGGCAGCGATATATCATCGGTATCGGCGGCGATATGATTAGCGGCAGCAGTTTTGTCGATTGTTTACAGTTATTTCAAAACGACCCTAGCGTTAAACGTATAGTAATGATCGGCGAAATCGGCGGCATTAGCGAAATTACGGCAGCTAATTACATTAAGCAATCTATCAATAAGCCAGTTTACGCCTATATCGCTGGACATAGTGCTCCTGCTGGCATCCAGATGGGACACGCTGGCGCTATCCTCGGCACTAACGCGCTTGAGTCAGCGACTGCTAAAACGGCTTATTTACAGCAAGCTGGCGCTATCGCCGCCAACTCAATTAGCCAGCTTATTCAAAAAATAAAGTGATATAATTAGCCTATGAAGACCATTACCGTTCTAATACCAGCCTACAACGAAGAAGCGGTGTTGCCGCAGTTATTCGCGCGTCTAAAAGATTTGCAAAAAACGATCAAAAAATACCGCCTAGAGCTGCTATTTATCAACGATGGCAGTAGTGATGACACCTTGACTATGATTCAAAGAGAAGCCAAAAAGAATTCTTCAATTGCTTATGTTAATCTATCGCGCAATTTTGGCAAGGAAGCTGGCATGCTAGCTGGCTTTGATTACGCCAAAGGCGATGCAGTAGTAATTATCGACGCTGACTTACAAGACCCGCCCGAGCTAATCCCGCAAATGATTGAACTCTGGGAGCAAGGATACGATGATGTTTACGCGCGGCGCCGTAGCCGCCAGGGTGAAACTTGGCTCAAGAAAAAAACCAGCGAGTGGTACTACCGTATTTTGCAAAAGTCGACGCGGATTCCAATTCAGCGCGATACTGGCGATTTTCGCTTGCTTGATCGGCGCTGTGTTGAAGCTCTCAAGCTGCTGCGCGAATCGCAGCGCAACACCAAGGCCCTCTTCAGCTGGATCGGCTTCAACAAAAAAGAGTTGCTCTACGACCGCGATCCGCGCGCTGCCGGCGATACCAAATGGAACTACAGTAGACTGGTTAATCTCGCTATTGACGGCGTCACTAGCTTTACCACTGCGCCTCTACGAATGTCGTCGATTTTGGGAATGATTATATCATGCGGTGCATTTTTGTATATTCTTTATCTGCTAATCAGGCCGCTATTCGGCGTACCTACTGGCGCTGGCTATTCATCGCTAATGGCAGTAATCTTGTTTCTCGGCGGCATCCAGCTGATTAGCCTAGGCATTATCGGCGAGTACGTTGCTCGAATTTTTAGCGAGTCCAAGAACCGGCCTGGTTACTTTGTCGAGGAATATCACGAGGCTAAGCGTGAAAAATAAGGCGCAAATTGGTCGTTTCGCTATCGTCGGCACAATAAATACGGTAATTGATTTTGGGTTATTATTTTTACTAACCTTTCTAGGACTACCGAAACTAGCCGCCAATACTGTCTCGACCGGTACTGCCTTTATTTTTAGCTTTTTCGCTAACAAAAAGTACACCTTCAAATCCACTAGCAAAAATATCAAATATGAGATAGTGTCTTTTGTAGTTGTCACTCTATTCGGCTTGTGGGTGCTGCAAAACGGTATGATTTGGCTGACTACGCCGCTAATCAAAGACCTCATAACTAACGAACAAATTTCCTTATTTGTTGCTAAATTATTTGCCACGGCCGTCTCTTTGATTTGGAATTATTGCCTATACGAGCGAATTGTTTTCAGAAAGGAATCATTATGAGTCATATCGCTATTGATGCCCGCGTTATCAACTCTGGGACTGGTACTTACGTGGTTAAGTTGCTAGAATATTTGCAAAAAATCGACCGCCACAATACTTATAGCGTACTCGTGCCAACCAAAGATAAAGATTATTGGCAACCAACTAACTCGAATTTTAACGTCCTAACTATCGATTTCAAAAACTATTCGTTAGCTGAACAACTTGGTTTCAAAACCTTTCTCGATGACCTCAGCCCAGATTTGGTGCATTTTTGTATGCCGCAGCAGCCAATCCGATATCGCGGCAAGCACGTCACTACCGTTCATGACATGACACTACTCAATACTTATAATTCCGACAAGAATTGGCTAGTTTTTCACGCTAAACAACTGGTTGGCTGCTGGGTATTCAAGAAAATTGCCAAAACTAGCCAGCATATCATCACCGTGTCAAACACTACCAAACGCCAATATCAAGCATTCTGCGGGATAGCTGATGATAAAATTACAACGATTTATGAAGCTGCCGAGATTCATCAGGGTGGCCTGCAGCCTTACAAAACACCGTTTACGCGTTTTATTGCTTATGTCGGACAGCAGCCTGATTACAAAAATATCCGCCGTTTGGGCGACGCCCACCAAAAACTACTACAAAAGTACCCCGACCTCGGATTAGTGCTAGTTGGCCGGATTAACGCTGCCACTCAGCGCAACAAGGACTATTTTGAATCAAAAAAGTACAAAAATATTCACTTCACCGGCTTTATACCTGATGCTGAGCGCGACTGGATTTTTACTCGGTCGCTAGCATATGTCTTCCCGTCGCTGCTCGAGGGCTTCGGCTTGCCGCCATTAGAGGCAATGGCCTACGGTACGCCAGTTGTTTCCAGCAACGCTTCTTGCATGCCAGAAATTCTCGGCGACGCAGCAATATATTTTGATCCGCTTGATATTGAGGACATTGCCAGCAAGATTGATACCGTTATTACCGATAAATCACTGCGCAATACTTTGTCTAAAAAAGGCAAGCAACAAGTGGCTAAGTATTCTTGGCGGCGGATGGCCGAGCAAACTTTGCAAATTTACGAAAATGCTATTAAAAGCTAGAGTCTCATTTCTTTGAAGGCTTTTTGCGCTAAATCGTACATGGTTTGGTACACAGCGATATCGGCGCCCTGCTCGGCTGTGTGCAGATAAATTACGTTATCAACAACCTCGATTGAGACTTCGAAACCAAGCGCTGCCAATTGCTCCATGTACGTCGGGTTGAGCAGCTCAAAGCTAGCTGCTTGGTCGGTATTAGAAGCATACACCTCGTATAACTCATTAAACTTGCCCCACTCCATTTCGACTTTTTCCAAACCGCGAACACCGCCGAAACGCATCATTTTCTTGCGACGAACAATAATTTGGCCGTAATCTTTCGGTACGTTAATTTGAGCGATAACTACCGATGAGCTATCAGTGGCACGCTGGTAAGTATACAATTGCACCAGCAATGATTCTTTATACAAGCCGACCACATGGTTATTAATATCTGACGTACCAAACTGAGCGCCGTTAAATAGTTGACCGCGCTTTGGTATAAACAGCCAGCCCATATCGGCGCTATAACAATAATTATTCTGGCGGGCAAATTGGTCGATTTGCGGATTATACATCGCCGGGTTAGCTGTCGCCTGATCGACGCCGTCTAGTAACCAATCTTTGCCATGGCGGCGGAATCGCCAATATTCAGTGAACATACTATTGTCGGTAAATAATGTCTGATTGGTAGCGTTATCGACCAGCGAATCTTTGGCGCTCGCCGAAAAACCAATCGTTACTGTGTCTTGGCTGTCATCTGGCGAATCTAGCATATCAACCACCTCGGCGTCGTTCACTACGATATCTGACATTTGGTTTGTCCGATTCATTAGCTGTAGTGTATAAATCATCAAACCAGCATGATAAGCATAATTTTCGGTGGTATAGGCTTTAATCGCTTCGCTATCTTGTTTCGCCCAATCGCTTTGGTAGCGCAGGAATACTTGCTTGGCGTGATCGATTATTTGTTGTTCGTTCCATACTGGATCGGCAGCGCTAGCTTGCATAAGTTTATCGCGCAAAAACTTGCTTTGCTTAATCTTATTAAACGCCTCATAAAGTCCAGTAACCATACCGACGAGCGCTCCTAGAGCGATAGTTACACCTACCCAACCTCTAGCAATCAACACGAAGGTTATTACTATCAAGACAAAACCAATCATGTTCGCAGCCACAAACCGCGTACCCTCTTGGCCTATGTGTTTGCGCAGCGCCGAACCGATACAATAAGCCGGTACGAAGCCAATCATCGCTATACCGGCCAGCAAACCGCCGCCTCCGCCGCCGCCAGAACCACCGCCCGAGCCGCCAGATCCACCGCCGCCAGCACGAGCAAAGAGCTCGATATTTGTCAAAAATAAATGTTCCATCGAGCTCCTTACTTTTAATTTATTATTTTATAATTAAAATTTGACTTCAACTGGCTTTTCAATTGCTGCCCGTTCGCTTTCGCTAACGTCGAAGAATTCTTTGTCGGCGTTAAATCCTAGCATTCCAGCGAAAATATTAGTCGGGAAAACCTTGCGCTTGGTATTGAATTGGGTGACGTTGGCGTTGTAGAAACGGCGCGAAGCAGCAATTTTATCCTCGGTGTCGGTAATTTGCGCTTGCAGCTCCATAAAGTTGCTAGAAGCTTTCAGCTCCGGATAATTTTCGGATACCGCGAATAAGCTTTTGAGCGCCATAGTTAATTCACCGTCGGCCTTGGCTGCTTCAGCCGGGTGTGTTGCCGACATGATAGCCGAGCGCGCCTCAGTGACTTTTTCGAAAACGCCGCTCTCGTGCGCCGCGTAACCTTTAACAGTTTCAACGAGGTTCGGGATCAAGTCGGCGCGGCGCTTCAACTGCACCGAAATACCGCTCCACGACTCGTCAGTTTTGATATTTAGCTTGACCAAGCTATTATACATGCCGATTACCGCGCCGATCACGACAACCAGCAGGATAACCACCACCGCTACGATTATTAGTACAGCAGCCATACTCCAATCCTTTCCTTTATACTTATGATTATACCGCTAAGAACTCGCCTGCGCAATAATAATATAGCGCTGGCGGCCTTCGCCCTCAGAGTAAGTGCGAATATCACTGTATTCAGCCGCTATCCGGTGGACAATCCGGCGATCAGCAGCGTTAATATGAGCAACATGCGAATCGCCGGTACGGCGCACTTCTTCGATCCAACCGCGAGCCTTTTCGGCAATTTTTTCTTCGCGCTGCTTCTTATAACCGGCAATATCGACGATTACGCGGGTAACTGCCGCATTATTATTGCGCAGCACCGTCGATACCATGTATTGCAAGCTGCGCAGCGTCTCGGCATTACGGCCAATCAAAATACTATTGAGGTCGCTGCTAGCAATGTCAATCGATAAAATATCATCCTGATAGCTAGTCTCGACCTCTATATTTTCGCCAAAAAATGACAAAATATCCTCGACAAATTTCTTGGCATAGGCAATTGACTGTTCTTTATCCATACTTCTCCTTTCCTACTTCGCCTTAATCCGCGTGATGTGCGCTTCTTTAGCTTTTTTCTCGCGGGTTTTGGCTTTTTTCGATTTTTTGGGAGCGCTAGCCTCTTCGGCAATTTCGTGCATTTCTTCAGCATCTTTTCGCAGCAAGAAATGCTGCTGAGCGGCCGCCACCAAGTTAGACGCCGTATAGTAAAGCGCCAATGCTCCTGGCAGCCCCACCATGATCAAGAACATCATTACCGGCATAACCTTCATCATGCCGCGCGTCATAATACCGCTCATCTCGGTCGGATCGGCCTCTTTACCTTCGGCTGCTTCTTTCATCAGATCGCGGAAACGTTTTTGGTTTTTGCCAGCAGTTGGCGCGGTTTGCTTAGTGATAATATACTGAGTAATTGCCGATACGGCCGCCAAAGCCAACAAGAAAAAGTCAATGCCGTGGTTGCTAAAAGTTGTCTTGGTTAAATCGATAAATCCGAGCATTGTATGGTTGAAATTAGCTGGATTCTGGATAATCGACTGAATGACATCAATATTTTTGATTGGCTCGTAAAGGTATTGGCTAATCACTTCGCTTTTGAGAGAGATAATGATTCTAATCACCTGGTAAAGTCCAATAAATATCGGCAACTGGATAACTAGTACTAACACCGAACGCATCGGCTTAATACCGTAGCGTTTGTATAGTTCGATTTGCTGCATGGCTTCAGCCTGGCGGTCACCTTTGGTGTTTTTCTTAATCTTGGCTAGTTCCGGCTGTATTTTGCGCATCAGCTTGGTTTGGTTGAGCTGGCTTTTGATTAGCGGATACATCACAAACCGCAGAATGATCGTAAAGATAATAATCGCCAGCCCGAAATCGTGCCACGGAATGATACTATACAACAACATTAGCGCGTTAAAAATTGGCTGAACAATCAATAATTGGAATAAATCATGCATAAAAGCCTCGTATTCTCCTCTCGGCAAGTACTTATCTATACCATTATATCATCTCTTTGGCTGGCAACTACCGAATCAAGCGATGATTTGCGCAAAAATAGCATCAAGCGATGATTTCAGATCGCCAGGCGCCAAACTTAACGCTTCGCCGTTGGTAACAATCACTGCGATATCGACGTTTTTAACGTGAGGTAAAACATCAACTCGCAAGCGTTCATAAACCTGGCGGCGGATACGATTGCGCCCGACCGCTGATTTATGGACTTTTTTACTAATTACTACTGCAAAGCGCGGTTGCTGGCGGCGGGGATTGGTGATATATCTGACCGTGAAATAACGCGACCTAACCGCTTGGCCGTTTTTGTACAAAAATTTCAAGCTGCCATGCCCGTGAAATCGATATTTTGACGCAATCATACAATAAATTCCATTATAGCAAAATAGCGCCGAAAACTAGCGCTATTTACCTGTAGTTACCTCGACTAGTTAGAGTGCGATACGAGCACGGCCTTTAGCCTGGCGGCGCTTGAGTACAGCCCGGCCAGCTTTGGTTGCCCGACGGGCACGGTAGCCGTGCGTCTTGACGCGGTGTCGAGTATGCGGTTGAAAAGTTCGCTTTGGCATAATGATAGCTATTATAGCAATTTCACGCTCAATAATCAATATTTGATTGCTAATCTGTCGAGATTATACTATCGCTATATAAATTATCCACATTTTTGGCTGGTTTATCCACAAATTTAACAGAGGTAGCGCTAAATTGTGGAAAAACTCACCTCTGTTTAGCCGCCTACATGACTATTAATGAACGCAATGTTCTTATAGTTGTGGAAAACTCGTGAATCAGCTATCATAGAGATACGTTATTAACAGCTTGTGAGGGTATAAGTTTTAGATGAATAATTCATTGTGGCAAAGTGTCCTGGGAGAAATTGAGCTTTCGGTATCGCATGCGAACTTCAAAACCTGGTTTCGCGATACTGAGCTACTATCTTACGATAATGGCACGGCGACTATCGGCGTTGTTAATGTCTTTGCTAAATCACAGCTTGAAAAGCGTTTTGATACGCAAATCCGCGAAATCCTCAAGAAAAATAATCCTGATATCAAAGATGTTAATTACAAAGTCAAAAATACTAAGAAAAAAATTACCAGTCGTGAAACTACTGCTTCGCTGCGCGATCGTGCTAACGAGTTAATTAGCCGCGCGCCAGTTGACGCCAAAACGCCCACCGCCAATACCACCCTTAACCCGCGCTACACTTTTGATAATTTCGTGGTTGGTTCGTGCAACGACCTCGCCTACACTGCTTGCCAGGCAGCAGCCGCTAATCCTGGCGCCAAGTATAATCCGCTTTTCATCTACGGCGGCGTCGGTTTAGGCAAGACTCACTTGATTCAAGCTGTCGGCAACGCCATCATCAAGCGCGATCCCAAAATGAAAGTTGCCTATGTTAGCTCTGAAACTTTCATGAAAGAATTTCTCGATAGTATTCGTTTCAAAATCGCTGGCTTCAGCGATAAATATCGCAACGTTGACGTCTTGATCGTCGATGATATGCAGTTCATCGCCGGCAAAGAAAAAACTCAAGAAGAATTCTTTCATACTTTTAATGCCCTACATCAAGCTAATAAGCAAATTATCATCAGCAGTGACAAGCCGCCGCGCAGTATTCCAACCTTAACCGAGAGGCTGCGCAGCCGCTTTGAATGGGGTATGGCGATTGATATTCAAATGCCTGATTTCGAGACTCGCTGCGTCATCATCGAGACCAAAGCTAGCATGTCCGGTGTGACACTGGAGCGCGAGACGATCGAATATTTAGCGCAAAATATCAAAACTAATGTCCGCGAGCTAGAGGGCGCGCTTAATCAGTTGCTGGCTTATTCGGAAATGCGCGGCACCGCGCCAGATGCCGCTACCGCCGAAGGACTGCTCGGCAACGTTCGATCAACCAGGCCGCAACATCTAACCGCCAAGCAAATCATCGACAAAACCGCCCGCCACTTCCAAATCGATAGCAAAGAAATGTGCAGCAGTAAGCGCGACAAATACATTGCTACACCGCGGCAAATTGCTATGTATTTACTGCGTAGCGAATTACATATGAGCTTCCCGCGCATCGCTCAAGAGCTCGGCCGCAAAGATCACACCACGGCTATTCATTCGGTCAACAAAATTGAAAAGGCTATCAAGCTTGACCTCACTATCCGCGAACAAGTCGCCGAAATCCGGGAGAAACTTTATGCTTAAATACTGTGGAAATTTTGTGTACAGCCGGTTCAAAGCTTTGGGTAAAAATTGTGTTCGTTTATCCACTGTTTGGCGAGAGGCCTGGTTGTCATTGTCATCAAAGTGGACAAACTGCCTAGTTTTACTATGTGAAACTCACTCTTTTTCCGCTAGATTTTCTCAGGCTAAAACTCATCAATTACCTCTGTTAATCAGCTACTTTTCCCCATTGTCCACAGCACCTACTATATACATCACTAATCATAAAAAGAAAGATAGGTAATAATTATGGAATTATCGGTCACACAAGAAAACTTTGCGCGAGCACTAGCAATCGTTGGCCGGATCGCTAGCAGCCGCGCCGGACTACCAATACTTGGCAATGTGTTGCTGCGAACTGAAGCTAACCGGTTATTGGTTGCTGCGACTAACTTAGAGATAGCAGCGACTTGCTATGTTGGCGCCAAAATTACTAAACCGGGCGAGTTGACCTTGCCAGCCAAACTGATTAGCGAATTTATAGCCAGTCTGCCGCGCGGTACAGTTGATATAGTTAGCAAGGGCACGTCGATGACAATTTCGTCGGGCAATTATTCATCAATTATGTCGGGCGTTGACGCTGGCGAATTTCCAGAATTGCCGTCGATTGATGAAAATCAAGCTGTCACCTACACTATCGCAGTAGCTGATTTCAAGCAAGCTGTTAGCCAGACGATTATCACTACTAGCAATGATACCTCGCGTCCAGTACTAACCGGCGTTTATTGGCACACTGACGGCGGTAAATTGTATCTAGCGGGCACTGACGGCTATCGCTTGGCGCAGCGCCGTTTGTTCGATACTACTAGCGAGATTGCAGCGATCGTACCGACGTCGAGCCTGCAGGAGGTGCTGCGAACAATTTCGGATGGCACTGACCAAGTCGAAGTACTGTTTGACGACGAGCAAGTCCGCTTCCGGGTCGATGACTCCGAGATTACCAGCCGTTTAATCGAAGGCAGCTATCCGAAATATCAGCAGTTAATACCAGCGACCTCCGAGACCCAAGCGCGAGTCAAGATGGATGATTTTTCGCGAATTGTGAAGATCGCTGGATTGTTTGCGCGCAATTCTGGCGGCAGCGTGACAGTGACGGTTGACGGCGAAAAGAATAATATTAGTATTCACTCGATTGCTAGCGAACTTGGCGAGAATACTAGCTCGGCTGATGCTGAGGTTACTGGCGGCGGTGTCCTTACGTTGAATTCGCGTTATATCACCGACGCGCTTGGGGTTATCGATGGCGATAGCGTTGATTTCCGGTTTAGCGGCAAACTGTCGCCATGCGTTTTGTCGCCGGCAAGCGAAAATTCGGATTATATCCATATAATTATGCCTCTGAAGAGTTAATATGAAGATTTTGCGATTGGCGGTGCAGAATGTTCGCGTTCATTCGCTGAAAATGCTTGATTTGGAGCCAGGAACGACGCTAATATCTGGCCCGAACGGTTGCGGCAAGACGTCGCTTATCGAGGCCTTATATATCGCTTTGCGCGGCAAGTCCTTCCGCGGCAGCGACGAATCGATTTGTTCGTACGGCGCTCAAATGTATCAGATAGACGTAGCTACCGATGAACTGCAATATCGGGTGACTTATCAAAATCAAGACGGCGCCAAGCGCAAACAGTTCGTGGTTGCTGGCAAAAAATACGGCCGCTTACCTTATGCTCTCAAATATCCGATTGTGTTGTTTGAGCCGGATACGCTGCGGATTGTTAATGGCTCGCCGCAGCGCCGCCGCGATTTTTTGGATGGGTTGATTCAGCAATACGACCAGTCATATTCACATGAGCTGAGCCGGTATAATCGCGCTCTATTGCAGCGTAATAAACTCCTCAAGGACCCGCTAATTAACGACGACGAATTATTCTCTTGGAATCTGATACTGAGCGATTATGGCGCTAAAATTATTAGTAAGCGCCAAGCGGTTTTGAATGATTTTAATAGTAAAATAACTGCAATCTATCAGAGTATCGCTGGCACGAGCGATATGGTTAGTTTGCAATACTCCCACGAAAGCCGCGTGTCGGCGCAAAAACTGCTCAAGGAATATGAAGAAAAAATCACTTATGACAAGACGGTTGGCGCGACCAGCACTGGGCCACATCGGCACGATATAGCGATTGGATTTGGCGATAAACCTGCTGCCAAAGTTGCCTCTCGCGGCGAGGCGCGGACGATTATTTTGGCGCTGAAATTTCTCGAGGCAGCTTATATTGAGCAGCAAACTGGTAAAAGGCCGTTAATTTTGCTAGATGACGTCTTTGGCGAGCTTGATCGACACCGCCAAAAGCGGCTGATGAGCGAGTTTGTCGATAACCAAATCGTGATGACGAGTACTGGTGATTAGTACTTATGATCGTCTACTCGTACCTATCGACTTTATTCGTGTTGCCGATGTTATAATTCGGCATGAGCGGCCGCTGTGTAGTGATGTCGATAGTGTTAGCTTTATTTAGAGTACTTTGCGGCGCCGAGCAGTCGTATTTACTGATTGAAATCAGCGGCTTGCATTTAACTACCCATTTTGAATCTTTCTTCTCGAGAACGACTTTCAGAGTGTCTCGGTTTAAGTCGGTGCCAGCGCCGTTAAACACCAGGGCGGCAATCGCCCAATCACCTTTTTCTAGTACAGCTTCGTTTTTGATAGTATAAAAGGTGCTTATTTTGCTATTGCTGCCCAGGATAGCGCTATCTATAGCTTTTTTGTTCTCGTTCGTCAGTTTCTGCAAGTACGAATTAGTATATTTGTAGTCGAGAGAAACGCTTTTTTTGTCCGAGCCCAACAATATTCCTCGTTGTAAAATTGACACGATATTATCTTTACTCTTAGCTACTAAAAAGTAAGTGCCTTTCGGCAAGAAATACTCTTTGCCGGACTGAATGGATTTTTCGATGACTGTTTTGGTAGGAGCGATGGTATTTTCGGTCTTGGTGTCAGTGCCTTTGTATAATACAACATTGGAATACTTTGATGAATCAAATGAAATCGATAAATACTGATGAGAAGTAATTACTGCTAATATGATCATCAAAATGGTAAATGCAGAAAAAGCGGCGGCAATTATAATGATTTTCTTTTTTGGCGTCATAAATTATTCTCCTAGGTGACTTTTGTAGTCGGCATATTCTATCTGATAATCGCTTAATTTGATACCCATAGATACTAACCGCAGCGTAGCTTTGTAGCGGTATTGCGGCGATTCGGTACGGATAACGATTATTGGCCGGTCGTCTTTCTTGTAGTAACCAACCGAATAGTAAGGATCTTTGATTGGTAATTTAGCGACTACTGGATATTTTTCGGTGAATTTTTTGCCAGCCTCGCGGATCTGCTGGCCAGCAATACCTTCAACCTTATTATATTGATCCATGTGTTTTTTTTGCCACTGGCGAGCTTGATCTGATTGCGGCATGAGCTCGATAATGACAGTATACCGTGGTTTGGTAGTGGCGTTAACCTCTGTCTGGCTGCTGCGGAAGCCGTCTTTGGCAGCCGTGATTGAATAATCGCCTGGCGGCAGGTAATTGGTACCGTTTCTGGCAGCATACTCGACCTTAGTTTTTTTGTCTTTGAAAGTGATTTTCGCATCGTTAGGGGCGGCAGCAACTTCGACCGGGATTTTCCCCGACCGGTCGATAGCGGTGTAAATTTGATAAATTAGCGCACCAACGATCGCAATGATAGCGAAAATGATAGTGATAATAATAGTTTTGCTTTTATTCATGCTGATATCCCTGATGATGATTTCTTTCTATACCACACGTTTTGGTCGTAAAAGAACCCTTCCTCACCTGCACTTGGAGCCTTCATACCCTGGCTGGCTGAGGCGTATTTACTTTCAAAACCACTAATTTCACCGACGTATATCCAAGTGTGTCCCTGTGAGAAAGCCACGTCGCCTGGCTGCAGCTTGTCTTCAGTAAACTTACTGCCATCTGGTTCGTACGTACCATTGGCGTTACCAAGACGTTGCCAGTTTGCTTTAGCCCAAGCCTCTTGTTCGTAAGTTGGACCGCCCTTAGCGTCTTTATTGTAAGTCTTATCGAAGCCACTGTCGTATAGTAGAGTTGTAACAAAACCTCCGCAGTCGATACCTTCTTCTCCTACGTAGCGTCCTTCGTTTACAGCTGTCGATATAGCATTTGTATAATCTGGTGTACGTTCTTTTCTAGGGTTATGTTTTAGTTCTTTCCAAGCGTATTTGAGAGTGTAATTTTGTAGTTCTGAAGACCCGCCACTACCACTACTGCACGACGCAGAAGTACCTGGCAAGGCAGCCCCAGACGAGCTAAGTGACGAACTGTCTTTGTATTTGTCATAAAGAGCTTTGGCGTTGGATTGACGCTGGCTAAGCGTGCTACCGCCGCTTCTTTCGAATGTTGCTTCAAACACTACAGCAGCCTCTTCGGGAGTTGAGGTTGCTCTGACGGCATCGGCAACTCCGCCGTTAGTAGATGGGTGGTCTTTCCATTCGTCGGTCAAGCCCATTTCCCAAGCTAGGTAACGCAATTGAATCGCTAGATCATACGGGTCGCCATTCATATCGGCTGCGAATTTTACTACTCCATTGTTCCAGCGGTTATCATCCCATTGGGCGATACCAATATGCGTACCATTAGAGGCTCTAGGATCGACGTTTGGTGATGATTCTACCTGGAGGTTACCGACGACGCCAGCAGCCTGAGCTAGAGTTAGTTTGGTACCATTGCCAGCGCTCATCAAATAACCTAGGGCGGTTTCTGGGTTATCTGATAGCATTTTGACCACGCCACCGCCTTTGGTTGGTGTTGCGCAACAGTTAGTAGTACTAGCGCTAGACGAGGCGGTTGGTAAAGTAGAGGCAGTAGCGACTGAGGCGCCAGCGTAGCCAGCCATTTCGTCGAGAGCGTCTTGTATGATACCTATATAATACTGCTCATCATTCTTGCCATCTCCGTTTGGGGCGTATTTAGCTACATAAGCTGCTATACCTTGATCTATCTCATCAGAAAACACTGCTCTATCGTACGAAAACCAGTCGCCGCTATCGACGTTCTTGTTTTCGTCAGCGTCAGCGTCTACACTAGCTTCGAAAGAAGTCCACATATACCAATTTCGGCTGGCCTCTACAACGTGCGGTTGGGAGTCTGTCGCAGTGCGCCCGAAAGCATTATGTCCTTGGTGAACCTTTATCTGAGCGCCTGGCTCATCTGTAGTAGCTAGAGTTGATTCCATAAAAGCATGAGCATACGCTAAAAAAGGGTTAAGATTGGCTTTTTTGGCGCTGGCGACAGCTTTTTGACCAGTACCTTTTAGCGGGCTTTCCGGCGCGTGAGTTTCAATGTATTTTTCAATTGCGTCTGCCATCTTTGCAGCGTCTAGATTGGGATAGGTCAGACCGTTTGGCGCGCCGCTACCGGGGCTAACTGACGACAAATCGGTACCTGACCCTGTCGAACAAGCGGCGTTACTATCGTAGTATTCGATATTATTGAGAGATGAGTTGATAATCAACCTCTCTGGCAAAGCTAGAGCGGTTTGAGTGTACGTACTCACCAGTATAATTGCTGTTAGTATGATGGATAGTGTTTTTCGCATACTAATTTACCTTTTACCAAGTTTTCGGGGCTCCTCTCGTATCGCGTAGTGCTAAGTGTAAGTGGTCGCATGTGTCAGGGTGAGGCGTTAGGCCAGCGCTAGTCAACTTGCTATTTATTCCCGAACCATCACGATTGCCGCAGCCTATTTGACCGATGCCAGCGTTTTTCGGTAGAACATTACCATCAAGGAGATATTGTAGCAAATCTATAGCGTTCTGGTCGCCACCTGTTGTGGCTGTACCGTTTATCATTGCTATATCAACAGCTTCTCCGATAGGATGTAAGCTGTAATTATTAGTCTTATCACGTACTAGCGAAGATATATAAATAGGATATTTGTTGCCTATATATAAGATGATTTGAAGTAGCCTCTTGTCTACAGTTATTTCACCATCTTGGTTGACATACGCTGGTTGTCCATTCGCCATTTTTTGGAACTGATCGCCATCGTAGGTGATGTTTGGATTATCTAAAATCTGTTTTGATAAGCTAATAACGTCGCCGTCGGGTAGAGCAGCTGTAGGGCCACTAGTAGTTGATCCCGAACCTGTTCCTGCCGCTGATTTCGTTTTGTCCGGATCCTCATCCATACCATCGACAGTGCGTTTGTCGATTTGGTATAGGTTGTATAGGGCGCGCTGCCGGCTGTCGACGGTGCATTCTTTGGTGTTTATGATGCTAGCTTGGTTGCAAGTGTCTATCCAGTCTTGCAGCTCGCTATTACTCTTTACTTTACCGTCTTCGTCGATATCGCCGGAAGCGCTTAATTCGCTAGCTACTTGATCGGGCTCTATACCCATATAATCAGTTGGTACGCCGTATTGAACGTCGCAGGCTGGACCGACAGCGATGTCTTTTTCGTTGGCTAGCACCGAGTTTTGCGTGCATTTGTTCTCGTCGATGATATTTTTGGCATAAGCCGATGGATTAAATAGATTAAACAGCGACGAGGTAGATATCGACGAGATAGCCGACACGAACGCTAATGGACTCGATGCCATACCTAAATACGGTACGAATCGTATAGCGATTGACCCCAGGAAAGTATTCGGACTAGAGATGTCGAATGGGCTGTGTGTTAAGCGGTCTTCTTCGGCTAGAGCAATACGCTCGGGCTGGACAATTTGCTCGTCGAAGGCAACTTTTTGCTGGACGGTTAGCGGTGCATTGCCAGTGTAACTGGCTTGGTCGGCCATGCTGTTTGATAAGCCCACGCCAGTGATGTCGCCGACATCAGTGCCGGTTGCTCCTTTGGTCTTGTTGCCTAGGAAGTATTCGGCTAATGCTTTCATATCTACCCATTTGGTGAATGCGTCAATAGAGGTCTGCACAATAGTTCCCATGACTGAGCTTAGTTTTTCTTGTACGGTGTCAAATGTCAATAAACCCTCAATTAGGAGTTCTCCCCCTACCCAAGCCCAGCCAATCGGCCCTAGTCCAGCTCTGATGCCGTCAAAAACTTCGACACCGACTTCAGCTGCTGTCGAGCCGATCAGGTCGCATCCCATTTTGACAGGTTCGCTATTGACAACGCCTAGATAGGTGGCTAGAGTGCCGCCAACTCCTGGTATATACGACGACGAGCTGCCAGCGGTGCCGAGACCCATAGTATATTTCATCAGTTTAGCGTCGGTAGCGGGTTTTTTGATAGTACCGTCGGACTTAGTATATGATTGAGTGAGGATAGTCGCTACGTTATTAACCATTTCTGGAGTGGCCTCGCCCTTTTTGATAGCATCAGCGGCTGTCAAAAAGGTATAACCTAGTTTAGCGTACTGGGCGATTCGAAAAGCCTTATTGATATTGACTGCCACATTTGGCGCTTTGGCTGCTGCGCAGATTCCTTGAGCCATCATTAGCTTGACGTCGTTCCCCTTCTTTTTGGTGGCTTTTTTGGCTTCTTTTGTAGCGTAATCACCAGCTTGTTCGGCGATTTCTTTATTCAGTTTATCAGCCGCTTTGTCCTCGATTTTCGTTAATTCGTCTGTGGCTTCGGTTAGAGCTTTTCTGGTTTTTTTGGAGTTTAACTTTTCTGCTACTTTTTTGGTGACGCCTATTTTCTTGAGGAACTTGACCGCGGCGTCGTCAACCCAGTTCACCCAGCGCGGATTATAGGCGCGCCGGAAAGCGTTGCGAAGTTTAGGGTTATTGCGCAGCGCCTTTTTGAAATCTTTGGCGGATATTTTTTCGCCGTCTATCAGATAGTGAGCTGGCCGCTTGCCGCCGATTAACTTGCCTTTTTCGATAACTTCGCCAGCTTCATCCAGAGCTTTGACGCCGGCTTTGTCGAGTTGTTTGAGCTGGTAATTAGTCGGTTTGTGAAAGCGGCAGGCGATTTTAACTAATGTACAAGAACCAGATGTGGCATTATCAGCCAGGCGCCGCGACAAAATTCGGTTTGATCGCGACGATGATGTATATTGCTGTTGATCAATATTGGTGACGATTGACTCTTTGATGGATACCAGTAACGATCCCATGATGCTAGTCGACGAACCGATACCAACAGCACCAACCAGTAGCATGCTGGCTACCGCGCCAGTCGGGCCAAATCGTTTGAGCTTATTCATAGCCGAAAAACCGCCTGATTTACCCTTGCCCTTCTTAGGCTTGTTTAGGTCTCTCGAGGTGTTATCGCGCCAGCCGTCTTGCTGCTGCGACTGCTTCTCTTTGTTGTTGATATTGCCAGCGGCGTCGCCACTACTATTACCGCTACCGCTAGCCGCTTCGTTGCCGTGTTTGGCTGGTTTTTTGTTCTCCATCCTCGACAAATTTCGGCTGACAGTATCATCCCAGTGCGCCTGGCTCGGCGACATTTCGCGCTCCCAGGCATCGAAATCGTCGGCATGACCTTGGTCTGTGGGTGTATGCATCTGACGCTCCCACTGGTCAAAGTCGTCGGCGTTGTCTTGGCTGGTGTCTGGTCTTTCTCTTGTACCTAGCGGCATAATCTTATTATAACCTTTTTAAGCTATTATGTCTGCTCCTCGGCAGCGGCTGCGGCGGCTTGTTGTAGCGTTGCCTGCGGGTTGGTGGTAATCAGGCCAGTTTCGGTGTCGCTGGCGACAATCTGGATATGAACGTGATTCTGCCCGGCAAAGAATAACCCCTGCCCGACCGGGAAGTTAGCTAGGCGCTTACGCTCTTCTTCGGTTAATTTGAAAACGTCGCCAAGCACATCGACAGCGCTCGACGATTGCTTTAGTAGTAACTGCATTGATGAGTTCGAAACAATGGCGCGGCCCATTTTGCTGCCCATGAAGTCCTCAACATCCTGGGTGATGGTTGTCAGGCCCAAGTAATATTTACGAGCGCGCTTGGCTAAACTAAACATGAAGTTCGCCGAGTCGTCATATTTCATCAGCTGCCAAGCCTCATCGACGATTAACATACGCTTTTTCTGCTGGGTGCGGACAATATTCCAAATGTGGCTAAGGACGATATACATGGCCACTGGCCGCAATTCGTCCTCGAGGTCGCGAATATTAAAGACCACCATATTGTTGTTGATATCAATATTGCTCTGCTGACTAAAGATACCAGCAAATGTGCCAGTGGTATATTTGCGCAGGCGCTGCGCTAACTGCGGGCCGGTACCGCCCATGTGTAACAGAGTATCGTATAGGTCGCCCATTGTCGGCGGTACCGAAGTGTGCGTCAGTGGATCGCTAGTGATGCCGACACGAGCGTAAGTATCAATCAAGCCTTGGTCGAGGTCGGCCTCTTCGGATGGCGATAAGCCAATACCAGCGCTATTAGCCGAAGCTCCGCCCAGCATCAGCCGCAGCAACCCGTGCAGCGTCACTAGATTGGCGCGCAAGGCGTCGTCGGCTTCTTCGTTGTCGATAACTTTTGGCAGATCAAAAGGATTAATTCGCGTGTCGCTGCTGAGGCTGAGCCGAATATAGCTGCCGCCAACAGCGTCACTTAGCCGCTGGTACTCGTTTTCTGGGTCAATAATCAGGATATCAGCGCCCATCATCATGCTGCGAAGAGCCTCTAGCTTGACAGTAAACGACTTGCCGGCGCCGGACTTAGCGAACACTACCATGTTGGCGTTCTCTAGGGTGTAGCGGTCAAAAATCACCAGGCCGTTGTTGTGCATATTGATGCCGTACAAAATACCGTTTTCTTGGGTTAAGTCGGCGCTAGTGAATGGGAAGCTGGTGCTGACGGCGCCAGTGTTCATATTGCGGCGAATTTGTAGTTGGTCGCTCATTTGCGGCACCGTACTGTTGAGGCCTTGTTCTTGCTGGCTAGAGGCGGTTTTGCTATAAACCAGCATTTGCCCGAAGAATGTCTCGATCGAGTGCTGTACATAGCCTAATTCCTCTAAGCTATCGCCGTAAATCGTCACGTACAGTCCGTAGCGGAAAAAGCGCTCTGATCCCACTTGCAGTTCGTCGCGCAGCTCTTCGGCATCTTGCAGAGCGGCTTCTTTGGCTGGGTCGCGAGTCTTGCCTTTTTCGGCATTAATCGCCATATCGGCCTCTAGCTGAGTAACTTTTTTGCGCAAGTTTTTGAGGACAATCGCTGTATCGACAGGATAAATAAACATGCTGATATCGAGGACTTGATCAATGTTAATTAATCCCGATAGCCAGCCCGTATACAACCGGCGCGGATAACCGTAGACATACATAGTTCGGCCGTATTTGGTGCCGATACGGAAATAAGCTGAATGGATTTCGAGGCTGCTCGGCGCGATTAAGTCGCGCAGCGTGGTCATACCCTTGAGGAAAGCTTGTTCGACCTCTGCCTGCTCGCGCTCGCGCTGCTGGGCAGCGATATCTAGCGGATCCATCTTTTTCTTGCGGGCCATTACCTAACCTCCTCGTGAGTGTACGGATTATTACCTTCGCCCTTGCGGACGTATAGCGACGCTACATCGCCAAAGTCGTCAAGCGGCTCTCGTACAGCTGTATCTGGATTATATATATTGTAATATAATTCGCCTAGCTGCTTGGTATTGAGCTGAATAGAATAAACGCCGACGCGCATTAGCCCGCCAATCACCGAATCGACGCGGTTTTTGATTTCTTCTTTGGCTTTGGCGTAGGTTTGGGTGTCGATTTTGGTGACATTTTCTTTTTTGCTGCCAAATAATATCGAGAATATCCCCTTGCTCTGTTGGACGATATTGGTAACGTCGCCAGTCGGAAAATACGGAATGACCACAAAAAAGCTTTTGTCCATGATGTTAGCTTCTTGCGATAAAACATCAATAAAGTTGATATAATCGTCCATCAACACGCCCAGCAGCATGTTGTCCTGGTCGCGCCGTAGAGCGTCGAGCTTATCGAGATACGGGCCGATATCAACCCGCTGTGAGCGAATGAATATTTGAATTGGAAAATACAAAGCATTGAGGAAGTCTTGATAGCTTAGTTCGACGCCGTCGCGTTCGCGCGAGCTCATCAGGTCGAAGTTGATTGATTTGCAAGCAACGATAGCGCGAAACGATCCGTCGTTCATCACCACCATGCTGTCGCGTAATTCTGAAAAAATCAGGGAATTTTGGGTGCTAGTGGCCTTTGGCTGTTCTTTACCTTTGCCCTTTTTCGGGTCGGTCGATGATGGTGTGTCAGGATTGCCAGCAGGGTTGCCTGGTGCCGCGATATTTTGCCCAGAACCAGCAACAGCCGGCGGCATCGGCGCTGGCATTGGTGCTTGATTCGGCGGTAAATTGTTTGGCGGCACCCCCACTCCTTTCTTTGCCTAGCGCAGCGAAATAAATACTTCGCTGTCTTCTTTCTTCTGTTTGACTCGATCTACTTCGTGCTGCAGGGCGGCGATCGACAAGCCGCTATTATTAGCTAAACTAATTATATCATCTGAAGCCGCTGTTGCGCTAGTGTTTGCTGTTGGTTCGGCTGGCTTGGTTGGCTCTGTTGAGCTAGCTTGAATAGGATTGTTGGCGGTTGTGTTGCTCTGCTGGCTCGTAGGCTGGATAACTGATTGGTGAATGGTCGGGTAAGGGTTGAACTTTGGCAAATGTTCATCGTTTTGCATGGCCGTATCACCGACGTTATCATTATCAAAGGCTTGAGGCGCCTGAGGTGGTGCCGTCTGGTTGGTCGTCGGCTGCGGTGTTGGCGCTTGCGTCTGCGCTTGATAATACATATTTTGGATAATTCGGTCGTGGCGCTCTTGGTCTGCCCGCGAAATCATAGCGTCGAACTTTCTGGCGACACTGCCGTCTTCGTCTAGCATACCAACTGTCTGCTGGGCTGCGTAATATTGGTCTGATACCATCGAACTGTTCGGGGTTGGTTCGGTAGTATGGCGGATCGACCAACCCTTGGTGTCGGCGATATCTGCTAGATACGACAGGCGCTTTTCGGTCTCCATCTGCGATAGGTCTTTTGTCAGATGCTCATCGACAGCTTTTGGTACAGTTATCTCGATCAGCGATTCGATACCGTCGGGTGACCAGACGCGCTTGCGCGGCTTCAGCCTATAAGAGATAATAGCTGCTACATAGATCTCCATCGGCTGATCCTTGCGCAGCGGCAGCGCCAACACGGTGAAAAATATGATAACTGGCAAAGGAATAATTGCCAAACCGACAAATATCTGACCCAATCCCCAGGCCAAGGCGACAGCAACAGCAGCAATTATCAGGTAGATGAACTGCCGGAAGCTAAACGGTCCGATTAGCTTGTCTTCTGCCTCGACGTCTTGTGCGACTTTATATTCTGCCATACTGCTTATTATAGCGCATAAGAATACTTTATGTAGCTGCTAGTACGCCGTGTATCTTAGTTGCCGTCGCCTTGGTTGTTATCGTTACCGCCTTGGTCATTACCACCTTGGTCGCGATTATTCTGATTATTCTGATTATTCTGATTATTCTGATTATTCTGATTATTCTGATTATTCTGATTATT
>ERZ773005.409-NODE-409-length-34465-cov-12.118454_pt1 | contig 34465 bp, 41 predicted proteins | sample MGYA00580666_ERZ773005 | MGnify/ENA primary metagenome ERZ773005 (study PRJEB29015, sample SAMEA2737999) | human oral metagenome | biome: human oral; feature: human-associated habitat; material: dental | place: China | collected 2061 ...
GAAAAAAAGAGGGCCGTAACAAAATGAGTTTTTTAACCCATTTTGTTACAGCCCCTTTTTGTTTGGTTCCGCTGTCCTTCGGTTATTAAGTGTTTTCTACGTCTTTACATACATTAACTCATTATAAAATTGCGTGAATCTGTTTTTTATATCCGCCGGCATCTCTGTGATTTTGGCATAATCTTCATACATTTGATTTCGGATAGATTCTTTTTTTAAAAGCAGCAGAAAGTCTTGTGCAAATGTGGCTTTCAGATGTGCCGAGTCAAGCAGTACAATCATGGAAAGCATAGCGCCGTAGACGCCGAGCAGTGCTTTTTTGTCTTCCGCCGGCACTCTTTTGTTTTTTGAGACTAACAAAGGGCTGCCCAGTAAAGTCGATAAAATCTTTGGAGACGGGCAATATAAAGGCTCCGTCCGCAGTTCGGTGAAGTTTAAATTGTGGGCGACGCAATTACGGAAAGTCCGAACGGTATTCATCATACGTAAAACCAAATCGACCTGCTGATCCATGGGAAGACTGTTCTGTATTAGCCTGCTTACAAATTTATATTTGAGATCGCTGTGTAACAGGTCGTATAGATTTATCACATTCCCCAGAGAGATATTTTTGAAGAGTATCCACGGCGGAATATGATTGTGGTGCCGTTTGTAATACCGCGTCGGGTTCTTTATGGCATTGGAATTGATCCAGCGGGTAATACGATATTTTACGTCGGCAAATGAAATATTCGCGCTGTTGGTCGGCTTGTAGTAATATTTTTTCAAATAATCTTTTATGTCAACGCCGCAGTGCTCAGCCAGTGTATAGCTGAATTTTGTTTTAAATATGGCTTCGACTAAAACACTGTACTTCATAATAAAAAATTGAATATCCCTGTCGAAAAGTGCGAAATTATAAAGATATTCAATGGATACATCGTCTATGAAGTGGTGCGCATCCACCATGAAGTATCGTTTATAACGATTGATTAAATCGTAATAAGAAAGGGTACTGAGGGCATATTCTGCAAACTCATAGTTTTTTATGATTAACCCGCGTGATTGGAGGAGGTTAATCTGTTGTGAGTATGAAAAAAAAGGCTTGTCAAACTGCATAAAGTCCTCCACGGATAATAAAAAGCCCCACTACCGAAAGTAGCGAGGCCGGTGCCCAACACACGAAACGTGCTGAAAGCTTTTCACTACTTAAAGTATAGCACAGATTTTGATTTCGTCAAAGTCTTTTTGAAAGACTTTATGGCGTTTCAGATATTTTCCTCAGACGGGGCTGTTTTTATTTGCCCGAACCTATTCAAAATCATCCATAAGCTGTATGGAAGAAGAATGGACATAATACAGTTTGCCTTCATGGAAGATGCCCACGTACCTGTCCGGCAGAGTTTTGTTTTTCGTAAAGTTTTCGATCCACCAGGACATGGCGTTGCTGTTTTCGATGTCCGAATTTGATGCGGTTAAATTGACCCATTTGCCGCCGAGGCAAGCACAAATACTATCCATAATGGGCACCTCCTTTTAGTACATATTAGCATGGAAAAACGGAGTGATGACAAAACAATATAGTTTTGATAATAATTATGTTTTTACCGTAAAACTTTCTGTTCCTTCCGGACACGTTGAGGCGTATAATAGATGCAACAGTGAATAAAACGCCGTAAAGGAGTCAGTTGCAGTGAAACGAATGGATCCCCATGTATATCTTTTTTCGTTGGGTCACTTTTCCGTAGATTGGGTACAGGGCGGCATACCCGCATTGTTGCCTTATTTTATCTCTGTTTGCCATTTATCTTATCGTGATGCGACGGCATTGCTCCTGGGAAATGTCCTTCTCGCATCGGTTGTACAACCTGTTTTCGGTTATTATTCCGACAAGGTTTCCAAGCCCTGGTTCGTACCCTTCGGGCCGATCCTGAGCGGCATATCTTTCAGCATGCTTGCCTTTACAACGGACTATTGGCTTATTTTCCTCTGCGCTATGCTCAGCGGTCTCGGCTCGTCCATTTATCACCCCGAAGGGGCACGGATGGTGAATCAGATTGCGGGAGAACAGAAGGGGAAGGCCTTAGGGACCTTTTCGGTCGGCGGCAACGGGGGTTTCGCCGCCGGTCCTGTCGTGGCGGGACTTTGCGCGTACGCTTTTGATATTCACGGCCTCGTCGTCTTCGGTATCGTCAATCTGCTTATTGCCGCACTTCTTTATACCCGCATCCCCTGTGTATTGAAAAAAATAACGGCGAATGTACGCGCGGAGATTCGCGCCCATATTACCGAAACGAGGAAAAATGACTGGCATTCGTTCGGCAAGCTGACGGTCGTTATTTTTGCCAGATCCATCGGGTTTGCCCTCTGTAATTCCTTTATCCCCCTGTATTGGATTTCCGTTCTCGGCACATCGGCAACGCAAGGAAGTTTTGCGCTGGCCCTTCTTTTCGGCATCGGTGTAATCGGAACGTATGCGGGCGGACTGCTTTCGGATCATATCGGCTTCGTAAAAGTTATGCGCCTAGCCTTTCTCATCATGGTGCCGGCCATGTTTTTTTTCGCCAACAGCAGCCATGTTTTTTTATCGACACTCCTGTTGTTGCCGGTCGGGTTCGGTCTTTTCACGCCTTATAGCGCGATTGTTGTCCTGGGGCAGACCTTTCTCGGCAAGAACGTCGGGTTCGCATCGGGCATTACCCTCGGCCTGAGTGTTACTGTCGGGGGTATTCTCACGCCTTTCGTCGGCTGGGCCGCCGATATTTGGGGAATCCCGGCGGCTCTTCAGATCCTCTGGATTTGTGCGGCTGCGGGAGCGGTCTTCACTTTCCTTATCAAGGAACCGGAGGGTACGGGCTAAGGTCCGGCGGAAGAGAGGTGCCGCAATCGTTTCGCACAAGTAAGAAAAACACGGTGCGGCATGCATAATTTGTATGTAAGCCGTACCGATTTTATCTATATGTGGTATAATATCAGCGTAATTGAGGATTTATTATAGTTTAAAGGGGAAACAGTATGACCATTGAATCTTATATTGATCACACGAACCTGAAACCCGACGCGACACCGGCTGATATTGTCAGGCTCTGCGATGAAGCCAAAAAGTACAAGTTCGCTTCCGTTTGCGTTAATTCGTCGTACGTGCCGCTGGCCAGACGGGAACTGTCGGGTACTTATGTACGCATTGCGTCGGTTGTCGGCTTTCCGCTCGGTGCTGCAGCTTCTTGCGTCAAAGCGGCTGAAACGGCCTTTGCCGTCGCTAACGGCGCCGATGAGATAGACATGGTCATCAATGTGGGACAGGCAAAGGCGGAAAACTGGGATTATGTTCAGGACGATATAAGCGGTGTTGTCCGTGCTGCGGACGGGCGGATTGTTAAGGCCATTCTGGAAACCGGACTGCTTACGGATGTGGAGAAAGAAGAGGCCTGCCGTGCCGCCGTTAAGGCCGGGGCCCGTTTTGTGAAGACTTCAACGGGCTTCGGCCCGGGCGGGGCGACGACGGACGACATCAAACTCATGAAGCGGGTTATCGGGCTGCGTGCCTGCATCAAGGCGTCCGGCGGTATTCGTGATTATAAGACGGCCCGGCAAATGATTGCGGCCGGAGCGGATCGTATCGGAGCCAGTGCGGGCATAGCCATCGTCGAAGGAGAAGCCGGTGAACAACTCTGAAAATTTTCTTGAAATGTATGCCCTGTCCGTGCAGGCTGCACGGCGGCAGAAAATATCCGGGGATATATCTCCTATATTCCCTGACATTACAGAAGATGAGGAGCGGACGGATGAGTGCTGCGGTACTTGTTCGGTCAGTGTCCTTGCCAGCGGCAGCGGGGGTAATGCAACTTTTATCCGCTGCGGCAGGACCAAAATCCTCATCGACGCCGGCATCAGCTATAGCCGTATGGTACAGGAACTGGCCGGACGGCAGTGTGCGCCGGAGGATATAGATGCCGTTTTTTTGACGCATGAACATACGGATCATGTCCGGGGGCTGCCGCTCTTTTTTAAACATACGCGTATGCCGGTCTATACGACCGAAGAAACGTGGCGGGCCATGGGCAAGACGGCGGCCAACGGTGCCGGCCGTTTTGTGCCGCTTACAAAACGGGTCGGTATCGGCGACGTCTGCGTCGTCCCTTTTGACATCCCGCATGATGCGGCCCGGCCCGTAGGGTATGCCGTCTATTACGGGGACAAGAAGATTACCTATGCAACCGATTTGGGACGGGTCACACCGACTGTAGCGGCAGCGGCGGCCCATGCGGATATTCTCATTCTTGAGGCCAACCATGATGAAGAGATGGTGCGCAAGGGGCCTTATCCCTATCACCTGCAGCAGCGTATTCTCGGCAGCTACGGCCACTTGTCCAATAGGGCTTCGGCTGAACTGCTGGCCCGTTTGCCACAAAAGAAAATGATGAAAGTTTTTCTGTCGCATCGCAGCGAGAAGAATAACGCGCCTGCACAGGTTATAAAGACCGTGAAGGATGTGATCGGACGGAGCGGTAAAAGCCTGGGGCAGGATGTACTCGTTCGTTTGGCTTGCCGCCGCAGTGCCGTTCGCTTTGATGAAAAGGGGGAGAATAATGTCTCATAAACATGCAGCGGCCGCGGTTGCGGCCGTGATTTTAATCGGTGCCGCAGGATTCGGCGGATATTTCTACCATGATATGGTGAGCAGGAATGACAAGGTGCCCGTACAGGTGCAAACGGCGGACGGCAAGGCGGAGACGTTATCGGATGCGCGTAATACGGCTGTCGTGCAGGCGGTTAAAAAGGTCAGCCCCGCTGTCGTCGGCATTACGACGAAAGTCTATGACCGTGATATTTTTAACCGTCAGGTTCTTGTCGGTGAAGGTATAGGTTCGGGGATTATTTTCGATAAAGACGGGTATATAGCGACGAACAACCATGTCGTCGGGACCAATAAAACGGTTATCGTTTCCCTGGTGGACGGAAGAACGACGGATGGGACGGTTGTCGGAACGGATGCGCGGACCGACCTGGCCGTCGTCAAAATCGATCTGGATAATCTCACTGCAGCGCCTTTGGGAGACAGCGATACCTTGCAGGTCGGTGAACCGGCTATTGCCATCGGCAATCCTCTGGGGCTTGAGTTCCAGGGTACCGTTACGGCCGGCGTCATCAGCTCTTTAAACAGAACCATTGCCGGTGAAGGGCAGTCGATGGAGCTTATTCAAACCGATGCGGCTATCAATCCGGGTAATTCCGGCGGAGCTCTCGTTGACGCGGACGGTGAGGTTATCGGCATTAACAGCGCCAAGATTTCCAAAGAAGGTGTTGAAGGCCTGGGATTTGCCATTCCTGTCAATACGGTCCGTCCCATCCTGGCGGAGCTCATTAAAAACGGCCGCGTTATCCGCCCGTACCTCGGCCTCTACGGCCTCGATAAGAGGATGGCCGCCCGCTTCGGCATGAACTTTGATGTCAAAGGCATTTATGTGTATAAACTCGTCGTCGGCGGGCCGCTCGACGGGTCGGGAATCCGGCACGGCGATATTATCACAAAAATAGATGATAAACCGGTCAATGATTATATGGCCCTGCAAAAAATCGTTGAGTCCTATCGCGTCGGTGATACGGTTACGGTCACCTACCTTCGTGACGGCGATGAACATACGGCGAAGATCATGCTGCAGGAGTTGTCACCGCAAATGGGAAACGACAATAACTGATGAAATACCATATTATCGTCAGCGGAAAAATCAAAGAGCCCTATTTAGCCGCAGGCATAAGCGAGTTTCTCAAACGCCTGGCTCCTTACGGGCAAGTGAAAATAACGGAAACGGCTGAAGAACGGATGCCGGAAAACCCGTCGGCCGCGCAAAAGCGTCAGGTATTGGAAAAAGAAGGGACCCGTCTTTTAAAATATGTCCACGAAGGATCGTATCTTTTTGTCCTCGATGTGGCAGGCGACATTGTTTCGTCGGAAGAGCTGGCCGAGACCTTGGCTGCGTTGTCTCTGCGCGGGTACAGCGAATTCTCCTTTATTATCGGCGGGCCTTTCGGCCTTTCCGAAGCGGTGCGCAAACGGGCGGATACATGCATTTCCTTCGGCCGCATTACACTGACGCACCAAATGATACGCATGGTGCTTTTGGAGCAATTGTACAGGGCGGTTAAAATCCAGCGGCACGAGCCGTATCATTTATAGTTTCAAAAGAAGAATTTTCCCACTTTCGGGGAAATATAGTATAATACAGGTATAACATTCGATCGCATCGATATAGCAAAGAGGTGAATACTATGAGCGAACGAACAGCTTCGGACATTATGGAGAAGGTCTTTGTAACGGCCCATCCGGATACGGCGGTTTTCGATTTGGTGCAGATGTTTGTTAAAAACAAAATCACGTCGATTCCCATCGTCAATGACGACAGTACGTTGGCGGGTATCGTAACGGATGCGGATTTGCTGTATAAAAAGATCAAACCGCATGTTCCCCACTACGTCAATCTTCTCGGCGCCAGCATTTATTACAACGGCATCAGTGAATACGACAAGAGTTTTAAAAAACTCATGGCCTGTAGCAGTAAAGACCTGATGACAAAGGACGTTATCATTGCCGCACCCGACGCGGATGTGGAACAACTGGCCGGCGTCATGGTGGCTGAACACTTGAAGGTCATTCCTATTGTCGATAACAAACGGTGTGTCGGGCTTGTAACGCGCCGCTCTATTCTCGACGAGCTCTACAGAGAATACGATGAAGAAATGAAGAGCACAACCTGAGTAACCTGTAAAAAGGCAATCCCGTCGGATTGCCTTTTTGTGGTATAATATGAAAACGGTTGAACCGTATTGAAGATAATCATACTGTGGGAGAGGCAGGGCTATTGATGGATACGAAAGAGCTTATTATCGTCGTTGACTTCGGCGGCCAGTATAATCAGTTAATCGCGCGCCGCGTCAGAGAAAATCACGTGTACTGTGAGGTATACCCTTATAATAAAGCGGTCAAAAAGATTGAGGAGCTTCGGCCGCGCGGTATTATTTTTACGGGCGGTCCGAACAGCGTATATGAAGAAAACGCGCCTGAAATCGACACAGCCGTATTCAGGCAGGATATCCCCGTACTCGGACTGTGCTACGGCATGCAGCTTATGGCGCATAGCCTCGGCGGGCAGGTAAAGCGGGCGGACCGGCGTGAATTCGGCAAAACGACGATAACGGTTGATACGGCATCTCCTCTCTTTAAAGGCCTGGCGGCAGAAGAAACCGTCTGGATGAGCCATACAGATTACGTATCCGACATCCCGGCAGGCTTTAAAATTGCGGCGCATACGGAAAATTGCCCCGTTGCAGCCATGCAGGACGAGAAAAGAAAGCTTTATGCCATGCAGTACCATCCGGAAGTTCTGCATACGGCACACGGCAGGGAAATGCTCCGGAATTTCCTCTTTGAAATCTGCCGCTGCAGCGGTTCTTGGACGATGGCCAACTATGCCGGGCAAGCGATTGAAGACGTACGCCGTACCGTAGGCGGCGGCCGGGTCGTGCTTGCTCTTTCCGGCGGCGTGGACAGTTCCGTCGCGGCGGCCCTCATTTCCAAAGCCGTCGGCAGTCAGCTTACGTGTATCTTTGTTGACCACGGCCTCATGAGAAAAAATGAGGGTGATGAAGTGGAAGCGGCATTTAAGGACTCGGGCATGAACTTTATCCGCGTCGATGCGGCCGAACGGTTTCTCAGCCGTTTGAAAGGCGTAACCGACCCGGAAAGGAAACGTAAGATCATCGGGGAAGAATTTATCCGCGTCTTTGAAGATGAAGGGCGCAAAATCGGCGCCGTCGACTTTCTCGCGCAGGGAACGATTTATCCGGACATCATCGAATCGGGCGCAGGGGATGCGGCCGTTATCAAGAGCCATCATAACGTCGGCGGCCTACCGGCGATCGTCGACTTCAAAGGCCTTGTTGAACCGCTGCGCAACCTTTTTAAGGATGAAGTGCGCGAGCTCGGTGAAGAATTGGGCCTGGCGGACTACCTCGTTTGGCGGCAGCCGTTCCCCGGTCCGGGCCTGGCGATCCGCGTCATGGGTGAAATTACGGAAGAAAAACTGGGAATACTGCGCGATGCCGACGCCATATTCCGCGAAGAAATCGCCGCTGCCGGCCTGGATCGTTCCATCGACCAGTATTTTGCGGTCCTCACAGACAACCGCTCCGTCGGCGTCATGGGTGACTTCCGCACCTACGACTACACCCTGGCCCTGCGCGGCGTCACGACAACGGATTTCATGACCGCCGACTGGGCAAGAATCCCGTATGATGTCCTCGACAAAATCTCAAGCCGCATCGTCAACGAAGTGGCCCACATCAACAGGATCGTCTACGACATAACCGGCAAGCCCCCTTCGACGATCGAGTGGGAATAATTTGAAATGCAGTAAAAAGCCTATATTTATGCGGGTTTGAGGCACTTCAAAAAGTCTTTTGATAACAAATTGATAACGGTTACATGAGAACCATTATTCTTGTAATCAAGTGGTTTTCGGGTTATAGAATGATTGACAGGTGGTTGTGCAACAAATAATCCATATTATTTAGAAAGCCCTTAGCTGTGGGTAAAAAACTCATAGCTAAGGGCTTTTTGTCGTCTTTATTTATCTGGTTTGAAACGGTCTTGGAACATTTCGACCAGAGCGTCGCTAAGTGCCTGTGATGGGACTTTTGCCCATACTTGAGTAGTATCAAATTTCGGGTAATGATAACGCCATTTATCATATTCACTCTTGCTGATTTCTTCAGAAGATAGCTTGTCAGCCTGCTCTTTCCAAGCATACAACATTTTTCGGAGTTCATAAGCGCCTTTTCCTTTGGAAGTATTGACTTTCAGACAGATTTCTCCGTCTGATTCACTGACAGTCAGACCATATAGATCTTCAAGGGTAAACAAAGTGTGCATCAGTCCGATATAGCTGTCAATGTCAGGCACATCAAGGGCATGAGGGGAAACATTCAGAGCCTGCGCCAGTGCAGCAGTAAGTTCCGCTTTTGGTTTTCTTGTTCCTGTTTCGTATTGTGCTAAACGTACATCGGCACTTCGTTCAGGAAAGCCAACAATCGTACCAAGATATTTTTGTGTCATCCCACGCAGAATACGGAAAAAATGTATTCTCTCTCCAATAGCCATAAAATGTCCACTCCTTGTATGTATTTTACAATGAGTATAGCAGATATGTTTATGAGGAGTCAAGATAATACAAAACAAAAAAGTTTAATATCTTCCGAAAAGCCGCTTGACATAAACAAATATGCTTAGTATAATAAGTTCAAAATTAAGCAAATAAGTTTAATAAGAATGAAATAAAGGACTGATTATATGGAGAACAGATTTATTCGTGTCGAAGAAGTGGCACAGGAACTTAGCGTATCAAAGCCGTACGCTTACAAGTTAATTCGTCAGTTGAATGATGAACTGAAAGCAAAAGGTTTTATTACGATTACAGGACGGGTAAACCGTCAGTATTTCTATGAAAGGCTCTACGGCGCAGGAAAGGGGGACGAATAATGCCGGTATTTAAAAACGAGGACAATGGAACATGGTATGTGATGGCGAGATATGTAAACTGGAAAGGTGAGCGTAAGCAGAAATGCAAGCGTGGATTTGCTACCAAGAAAGAAGCACAGGAATGGGAGCGAATGTTCCAGTTGCAGAACTCTTCTGATATGGATATGAGTTTTGAAGCTTTTACCGAACTGTATATCCGGGATATGAAAAGCCGTCTGAAAGAGAACACATGGATGACAAAGGAGCATATTATCCGCACGAAGATTTTACCTTATTTTGGCAAGCTGAAAATCAGTGAGATTTCCACAAAAGAAGTTATCGCATGGCAGAATGAAATGCTTGCCTATCGGGATGAGAAGAAAAAAACATATTCACAGACTTATCTGAAAACGCTGCATAACCAGTTGTCCGCTATTTTCAATCATGCGGTGCGGTATTATGAACTGCGTTCTAATCCTGCTGCTAAAGCGGGAAATATGGGAAGTGAGGAACACAAGGAAATGCTGTTCTGGACAAAAGAAGAATATAAGAAATTCTCATTCGAGATGATGGACAAGCCGGTTTCTTTTTATGCTTTTGAAATGCTCTACTGGTGTGGTATCCGTGAAGGAGAACTGCTGGCACTGACTGCCGCAGACTTTGATTTTGAGAAAGAAACGGTCAGAATCAACAAGTCCTATCAGCGATTACACGGGGAAGATGTGATTACCACACCGAAAACAAAGAAAAGTAACCGTATTATCAAAATGCCGAAATTCCTCTGTGAAGAGATGCAGGAGTATTTGCAGATGCTTTACGGATTGAAGAAGAAAGACCGGATTTTTACGGTAACAAAAAGCTATCTTCATCATGAGATGGACAGAGGTACAAAAGCCGCAGGAGTAAAGCGTATCCGTATCCATGATTTAAGACACAGCCACATCAGTCTGCTGATTGATATGGGATTTTCAGCGGTGGCGATTGCAGACCGTGTAGGGCATGAAAGCATTGACATCACTTACCAGTATGCTCATCTGTTTCCGTCAAAACAGACGGAAATGGCAGATAGATTAGACGATTTAGGGAAAGGAGAATTTGAAAATGTCGGCTAAGAACAGAGATAACAAAAACCGTTGGAGAAACATCACAGTAGGGTTTCGGGTATCGCCCGAAGAAAATGAACTTATTAACAAGGCAGTTGCCTTATCGGGACTGCCGAAGCAGGAATACTGCTACCGCCGTTGTCTGAATCAGGATGTAGTGGTACAGGGCAATCCGAGAGTATACAAGGCACTCAAAACGGAATTTGCCGCTATCCTCACAGAATTAAAGCGGATTGAAGCAGGAAACAGTGTGGATGAGGAATTGCTGAATGTCATTGAACTGATTGCTGTTATTCTGGGCGGTCTGAAAGGGGAGGACGAGAATGGAAAATAAAAAAGAAAAGACTGCTCTGGATGTATCTGTTGGCGCAGATACGGAGCAGCTGATTTCAAAAAAACTTACAAGTAGTATATCCGAGTATGAGGGAAATATCAAGAGTTTTGAGGAATTGCAGAGAGAAATGCAGTTACGATTAGACCCGTCATATCTTCAGACCATTTCAATGAATGAACTGTTTGACACACAGTATCAGAGTAAGCAGCCATTGATTGACGGTCTGCTTTACCCCGGCACTTATATTTTTGCCGGTTCACCCAAACTGGGAAAGAGCTTTCTGATGGCACAACTTGCCTACCATGTCAGTACAGGCACACCGCTTTGGAATTATACCACCCGAAAAGGAACGGTGCTGTATCTGGCACTTGAGGACGATTACCGCCGCCTACAGGATCGTCTGTACCGGATGTTTGGAATAGAAAGCAGCGATAATCTATATTTCTCTATTTCTGCCAGTCAGCTTGGAAATGGACTGGATGAACAGCTTGCAAGATTTGTGGCAGAGCATAAGGACACAAAGCTGGTTATCATTGATACGCTTCAAAAAGTGCGTGAGGTTGGCGGCGAAAATTACAGTTATGCAAATGATTATCAGATTATTGCAAGACTGAAAAGTTTTACAGATGCTTATGGGCTTTGTCTGTTGCTTGTACACCATACAAGAAAGCAGAATGCGGATGATAAGTTTGACATGATTTCTGGAACAAGTGGATTGCTTGGGGCGGCAGACGGAGCATTTCTTCTTCAGAAAGAAAAGCGGACAGGCAATGCTGCGACATTGGAAGTGTCAGGCAGAGATCAGCAAGACCAGAAGCTGTATCTTATCCGCAATACAGAAACCTTGCTGTGGGATTTACAAAGGGCAGAAACGGAATTGTGGAAAGAGCCGCCAGAGCCGTTACTGGATGAGATTGCGGAGCTTGTTATGAAAGACAATACTTACTGGGAAGGCTCGCCAACGGCACTTGTTACTTTGATAAATGTGGACATTCAACCTCATGTTATCACAAGAAAGTTGAATGTTCTTACAGGACGGTTGTATGCGGAGTATGGGATTCTCTTTCGGAGTGAGCGTTTCCATGAGGGACGGAAACTAAGGTTCTGGAAAGACAATACAGAAAATGCGTGACAGTTCGTGACGGCTGTGACGGTATTTTTGACAGCGTGGGCGGTATCAAAATAACCGTCACGACTGTCACATACCGTCACGGAAAGGATGAATAAGATGGGAAATGTGCAAATATCACAGGAGTTATTTATGCAGCTGCTCCGCTTTCACTTAGTTGAAGACGAGAGCTGCGAAAAAGAAATCAAGCAGGGGTTGGAGAAGAAATTAGACAGGATGGTGATGCGTGACCTGTATGGAAAATTCAAAACTGCCCCGACAGAGGAAGAACGGAAACAGGCGAGAAAAGAGTATCTGGACAGACGAGGAGTGCCGGAGAGTTTCCGATGGTAATTTTTCCTTGATGATAAGAACAGGAGCGTGACACGCCCCTGTGGATAGTAGACAAGGAGAAAGCTGGAAAGGAGAACCATGCAATGAGAGAAGGAAGATTAGGCTATAACTGTGAAAATGGCAGATATGGATTGCTGTCAATGGATTTATGGATTGATACAGGGTTTCACTGCGGAGAGTGTATGGAAGTTCTGGTAGATGGTCAGTGGGTAAAGACCAGAATGGAAATGAATCTGGCGAGAGAATGGTATCTGGTGGAAACGCCCTATTGCGGCGATCTGGAGTATGTACAGGCAAGGATACCAGAATAAATCAGACAGGAAGTTTGTGGTGTTAGGGATAAAAAATAAGCCCGGATACGGGCAAATAAAAAGGGCGGATACGCCCAAGATAAAAAGTCCAAGCTGGAGCAGGACAGAGAAAGATAGCACCTTACAAAGCCCTCGGCGTTTGAGAGCGAAATACACCCATCGCACAAACTTCGTTTATGCTCTGTGTATTTCGCCCTGCCGGGAGCTTGTTCCGCCGACAGGCGGATAAGTTCGTAAACAGGTGCCTATGCACCTACTCACAATAAAGTCGGCGAGAGATGAGGAAGGAGGATGCTTATAGGAAGACATTCATTTATCAGACAAAGTAAGCTGTCCGATGTGGCAGGGCGTATTGATTATATCTCCAATTCGAAACGACAGGAATATCTCTATGCAACCTATCAGACAGAAGGGGCAATGCCTGAGTTTTGGAAAAATCTTGTGAGAGAAAATCAGTTGGATTTTAAGGCGAGCGGATCGACAGGGAAATGTATCGAAGGGCGTGAGTTCATCATAGCACTTCCCGAAAGTTTTGTTCAGTATAGGGCAGGTGATGTGGTAAGACTTTTTACGGAGACTTTTCATAAAAGATATGGTGTTGAGTGCAGTGCAGCTCTTCATCACAACAAGACAAAGACGAATTATCATGTCCATCTGGTATTCAGCGAACGGAAAATATTGGAGCAGCCAGAAGTGAAGATTGCCACCCGAAATATGTTTTATGATGAACAGGGAAAGCATAGGCGCACGAAAAAAGAGATTTTAGACGAGCATGGAAATATCCGAGCAGGGTGCAGCATTATCCCAAAAGGGGAAGTCTATGAAAGCCATATCTTCACAAAAAAAGAGGAATGGTTTAAGAACAAAGCCTTTACCAAAGAAGTAAAAGAACTGTTTACTGATACAATTAACTGCTATGTAAAAGAAGAATCAGAAAAACTTTCCGTATTCCAACAGGGTGGCATTTATCTGGCAACGAAGAAAATAGGAAAAAACAATTCGAAAGCAGAGGAGATACGAGCAGATAATGCGGCAAGGCAGGAATGGAATCGGACAGTTGATGTGGCATTAGTCGAGGGCGTTCCTGAAGTAGATATTTTGAAGATTAAGCAGGAAAAAATCACAGACAAAACGCTGCAATCTATCAGGACACATGGTTGGTTGCCGGATATGTTCCGTCAGATTATCCGAGGTGCGAAAGACATTTTACAGGAAGTGATTTTCAAATTTAAGCTGCCGACTAAACCTGTACCAAAGATTGATTTGCAAGAGTGGAAAGATATGCAGAAGGTCATGTATGACCTGCAGGGACAGTCAAGGGAGATAAAACGCACACAGCAGGATATTTCCTCTTTGAAAAAGCAACTGTCAGAACTGCGTGGGTTCTTTAAAGGCAAAGAACGAAAATCTCTGGAAGGGAAAATGGAATTGTTAGAGGATTTGGAAAAGCGTCTGCACAAGAGTATGGAGCAGATTGTAAAGCGGGAAGGTTATCCCAATGTGCAATCCTTTCAGAAGGTCTATAACAAGGCAGAAGCATTGATTATGGAATACAATGAAGAACTGCGAGCATGGAAAAATCAGCCGGGGCAGAAGAAAGAAAATCTGTTAGAACAACCGAAAAAAGCAAGCGTACTGGAAAAGCTGCACCGCTATCAGCAGGAAGGCAGACAGCAGATGAAACGGTCAGCTAAGAAGAAATCTATGAATAGGGAACGATAAGAAAGGTGGAAACGATTATGAAGAAAACAATGTTTGAAGAAATGGGCGGTACTTATATCAGACAGGGGAATTATCTTATCCCCTGCCTTACCTTGCCGGAAGAAGACCAGAGGTTTACCGGCATATGGGGACAAAGACATAAGCGTTATTTGAAAGAGCATAAGAGAGTGGATTATATTACTCTACTTACAAGTGGCAGACTGAATAGTTATCTTGCAGATATAGAAGAACAGGCACAGGGCATTACAGAACAGTTAAAGGCAGAAAACCAGATGGAATGGGTAGCGAGAATGAACAATATACAGACGTGTGCAAGGGAGATTGTAAATAAAGAGATCATTTATCAATAATTTGTTTTGATAAGAATTGTTTTTTTGTTCATTGAGTGCTATAATAGACTAAATTTAAACTAAAAATAGACTAATAGGAGTGCTAATATATGAAAAGTAAAATATATTTGGATACTTATGTTCTACAACAGGATATGCGAATAAGACTACCTAAATCAGTTCTTTCAAATCTTAATGTTATAAAAGGAAGTACAAAATTTGATATATATTATGATTCGGAAGATGAAACTATTGTGCTAAAGCCAAGAGAGGGAATGTCAGATGAAGAATAAAATTGGATACAAAACCGGATATGGTGAATGTTTATGTGTGGATTCATTGGAAGCACTTAATTTTTTAGAGGATAATAGTGTTAATTTAGTAATCACAAGTCCTCCGTTTGCACTACAACGAAAAAAAGCATATGGTAACGAGGAACAGTCGGAATATGTAGATTGGCTATGTCAATTTGCGGAAATTGTGTATAGAAAACTTCGAGATGATGGAAGCTTTGTTATTGATATAGGTGGTGCTTATGAAAAGGGATTGCCGTCGTATAGTTTATATCAATTTAAAGCCTTGATTAAAATGTGTGACGAAATTGGTTTCAAGTTGGCTCAACCATTTTATTGGCATAATCCGTCAGCACTTCCTGCACCAATCGAATGGGTAAACAAACGAAAATTAAGGGCGAAAACATCAGTAAACACTGTTTGGTGGTTATGTAAAAATCCATTAGGGTGTAAAGCTAATGTTTCTAATGTCCTTACACCATATTCGTCAAGGATGGAAAGATTGATTTCAAGACCAGAGGAATTTGTAAAAAAAGAAGGTACGGTTAGACCATCGGGGCATGTTTTGGGTAAATCCTCTTGGAGCAAAAATAATGGAGGTGCTATTCCGCCAAACTTATTGCAAATTTCAAATAGCGAAAGCAATAGTCAATATTTGAGATATTGTAAAGCGTGTGGAATAAAGGGGCATCCTGCTCGTTTTCCTTCAGAGCTTCCAGAATTTTTTATCAAGTTTTTGACAGAAGAGGGTGATTTGGTTATTGATATATTTGGAGGAAGTAATACAACGGGATATATGGCAGAAAAGCTCCGCCGAAAATGGAAGAGCTTTGAGTTATCACAAGAATATGTAGCTGCATCTACATTCAGATTTTCAGAAAGCAAAGAAGAAGCTTTGAAAAATTATGATAGAATAATGCAAGGGGAAATGATTGAAATTGTCCCAAGTCAGTTATCATTAAAGTTAGAAGTTAATTGAGTCTGGATCCAATGGATTTCTTCGGTTAATAGGGTAAACTTGAATCCCATTTTCACGAACGAATTTTACGGGGATTTTGGGGTTGTTCAAGTGTGCCATTGTAGAGAGCTTTTCTTCCCAGTGAGTATAAAGGGGTTCGAGCATATCGGGTGTCATAACATAAATTTCACTCAAATGAATTCCGTAATAAATCGCAAAAGACCAAGGGACTTGTCTGTATTTTGTGATTATATCGTATGTAGTATGATGATTTGTACTGAACCCAGTGGCTGATGTTTCTAGATTAATGGATTTCATTTCCCATTCAGTTCCGCTTTCAGATATAGCATCGTTCCCCTCACGCCCTGGCAATATATCCATGTTCAATATAATTAATTGCTGTAAGACTTTCGCTCCATTGTCTTGGAATATGTCATCTATTCCATAATCCTTGGCGAGAAGAGATAAATCGTGAAGATTTCCCCAAAGTTGTTCTAAGACTTCAATTCTCCTTTGATGTTGATAATCATAAAAAGCCATATTCAGTTTTCCTCCTCAATAAATAATTTATATGTTTCTATTTCGAGAGCATCTGCTATGCGCTGAATGTTTTCGAGAGAGATACTTCTACGATAACATTCGATGGCACTAATATAGGTTCGATGCATGCCACATTTATCTGCAAAGGCTTCTTGGGATATCCCCATAGCATTGCGATATTTTTTTAGATTATTTCCAAACACTTTTACAATGTCCATAGTTGAAATCCTCCTAATTTTGTATTATAATTTATATGAATACTATAAGTCTACATACAATAAGTAACGAGGAGGGACGAAACCTATGGCGAAAAGAAAAATGATACAGAGCAATTTATTAAAGAATTCAATAGCAGCATATTTTGCCGCCATAGAGATACATAATAAACCGAATATTTCTTATCGATATGAAACAACAGCACTCCTTTTGATGAACGCTTGGGAATTAGTTTTAAAAGCGTTTGTAAAAAAATATATTAAATCTAAGAATATTTTTACGAAAGACGGACATACGATTTCTATAGATAAAGCACTTGATTATACGGAAGAATATATAAACACACTTGAGCTAAAAGCGTTTAATGCAATCAAGGAAAATTTGTTTCTTATAGAAGGATACCGCAATAATATTGTTCACTATTATAGTGAGCAATTAGAGCCATATATTTTTATGCTTACTGCCAAAGCAGCATTAAACTATGTGGATTTTTTAAAAAAGTATTTCTCAAAAGACATTCTTGCCAAAGATGGTTTGTTTATTTTACCGCTAGGTTTCAAATTGCCTTTTAAACCAGAAGATTTTCTGAGCAAGAAAGCTACAAGTTATGTTTCGTCTCCAGAATCGAAAGCCTTTATAAATTCTATGGTTAAAATTATCGGAGATTTGGAAGAAAAAGGTGTAGAAGATACTATTGTTGTTGGTTTTGATATATATTTAGAAAATGTAAAGAGAATGAAGAATAGTGATTTGTTAATTGCTATAACATCAAAAGATGAAGCTGATGCAAGTTTTTCTAAAGTTACTAAATATCAACTTACAAATGATGAGAATGCACAAAAAGTTAATCTTTCGGATGATGAAATAATAAAAGTGTATCCACTTACTTATAAAGATGTATGTGAACGATGTAAGGCAGAAATCACGGGATTTAAGCAAAATAATGAATTCAACAAAATTCTTTCGGAGTTAAAGAGTAATGCGGTCTTTGCTCATATTAGAAAATTAAATCCACAAAGCAAAAAATCAGCAAAGACTACTTTTTATGCAGAAGATATAATAGAGGAAATAAAAAAGAAACATTATACATAATCAAACGCAGGATTATTATCCACAGTTACAGAGCGTGTGTTATCAATGCCGATAACAAAATGATAACATTAGCCCATATAGGCAGGATAATATGGATAAATCAAATAATCAAAAGAACTACAAACACGACAGTGAATAATCTCTAAACAAAATTGATTAGTAATTGTCGAGTGGGAGTAACAGAAATGGTTTTTCTATAAGACCGTTGAAAACAGTACATTTTAACGATTTATAGGTGAAAAAATTCTTCGATGATATTATTTTGATACTAAAAAATGGAATAGATGATGAGTATGGAGGAAGATTACCTGTTCATGTAAGGTGTTTGCTTGATGAGTTTGCCAATATCGGTTTAATTCTTAAATTTGAGAAACTAATTGCAACAATCAGAAGCAGGGAGATTTCAGCAAGTATTATATTACAAGCACAATCTCAGCTAAAGGCAATCTATAAAGATAATGCAGATACGATAGTAGGTAACTGTGGTAGTGCCTTGTTTCTTGGTAGAAAGGAGAAAACAACTCTTAAAGAGCTATCTGAAACACTTGGTAAAGAAACCATAGATCTATATAATACCTCTGAAACAAGAGCCAATGCCAATCTACGGGCTGAATTACCAAAAGACAGGGAAGAGCTAATGAGCCAAGACGAGATAACTGTTATGGATGGTAGTAAATGTATTTTTCATCTTCGAGGTGTCAGACCATTTTTGTCAGATAAATTCGATATTACTAAGCACAAGAATTATAAGCTACTTGAAGATTATGATAAAAAGAATGTGTTTGATATAGAAAACTATATCAAGAGAAAGGGCAAAGTTAAGCTTAATAGAAATTGTAGGATTACAATACATGTGTTACATTACAACTCAATAAAGAAAACGGAAGAACTTGACTTGTGTTAACGTGAATTCACTATAACCCACACCCAACTCAAGGAGGTCTTCCGTTATGGCTACTATAACACAGGATATACACTTTCGGTTATCTCTTATTCGCTACGCTGAAAAACACGGGGTAACCAGGAAGAGATATAGCGGCCATACGATTCAAGGGAATATGATACAATCCCACAATATATTATTGATGAATGCGATAAATCAATGATGGAAATATATTGATGAAAAATATAAAAAATATTAAGTGTATTAGGGTATATTTTAAAATCCCATCAGTATGGATTTTTTTTGGTATTAACAACTCTATCCAAATAGAAGAAATAAAACAAAGTTACAAAATAATAGAACACCTTGAACACATAATTTAATAAGGAGATAATATATGGCGAAAAACATAGATCCAGAATTAAAAAAGATTGGTAGTTATTTAGATTTAGAAGATACAGCTATATTTTCAATTCCTGAATATCAGAGGGCTTATTCTTGGGAGATTAAGCAATGTGATAAGCTATGGCAAGATATAGAAAATTTTATTGACAGTGGAGGAACTGATCCTTATTTTTTTGGAACCATTATTATTAATTGTCAAGATAATGATACAAAATTAAGTTTAATTGATGGTCAGCAAAGAACAACAACTTTTATTCTTCTGTGTAAAGCTCTTTTATTAAGAATAATTCAAGCAATAGAGGAAACCAAAAAAGACGAAGAATCTGAGAATCTAACTTATGGATTAAGAAAAAAAAGAGATAAATTAATCCAGATGTTATATAAAGTAAGCGATAGTGAGATATTATCGGTATTAAAAGATTTTGAAAATGCTCCAACGAGATACATTTTAGAAAATAATTCTATAAATGAACTCTATAAGAATGAACTGCAAACAATAATCAAGAGTCCAGACTTTGAGACAGCAGAACAAAGAGTTGAAAAAATAAAATATAAGCAAAAAGATAATAAATATACTAATTTTTTTAGGAACTTTAAGTTCTTCTATACAAAACTTGAAGATTTATCCCCTTCTGAGGCGAACATATTAGCAGAATATATTTTAGATAAATCTGAGATTATTGAAATACGAAGTTGGAATGTTGAACAGGCAATAACTATGTTCAACTCCTTGAATTCGGATGGCATGCCGCTTTTAGATGCGGATATTATATCAGCAAAATTGTATTCGAATTCTGGAGAAGATCGAGATGGATTTAATGAAAAATGGTCTGAATTAAAGAAAATAATTTTGGGGCTTGAAGAAAATAACATTATAGATATTGATAGTGTTTTAATGCAATATATGTATATTAAAAGAGCGCAGGATAAAGAGTATATTTCAGAAAAAGGCTCTATTAATGTGACAACTCCTGGTTTAAGAAGATATTATACTGAAACTAACCAGCAACTCCTTGAAAGTCCATTAAAGCTAACTGCACAACTATTAAAAGTTTCTAAAATATGGTATGAAATAAAAGACTATTCAATTATCGAACTATGCTCTAAATTTAATGAAAATCTTAAGCTTTATCTGATTCCTTATTTATTCAGGTTCGAAGTTGATGAAATTACGGAGAATCTTGTGACAGAGTACGTGGAAAATTTACTAAGGTTGTTTGCGATTTTAGAACTAGTTGATATAGGTTACTCAAGTTCTAAATTTAAAACTTTTCTATTTGGTTTAAATACAAAGCTTGTAGACAAAAATGTCAGTTTATCTGAAATAAAACAGGAAATTGATCGCCATATTAATAGAGAGTGGAAAAAAGAAGAAATTGAAACAGCAGCTAGAAATTATACTAAGAATCCATTAATATTCTTAAGTGAATATTTAGCTTGCAAAAATAACGATCAAAAATTCATTCTTCCTGTAAAATATGAAATTGAACATATTATGCCAAGAAGTGGGAAAAATATTGATCAAATAAGAGAAGATGCTGGTATTGTTGACAAGGAAGAATTCTCAGAAGTTGTCAATAAACTTGGAAACAAAATTCTACTTGAGGAAGACATAAATCGTTCAATAGGAAATTCTTGGTTTAGAAGCAAAATTCAAAACTCAGTCAAGGAAAGAAAAGGATATAAAGATAGTAATTTTACTCTAACAAAACAAATCATTTCGAGTTTTGAAAATCAAGAGAATCCACTTTGGACTGTTGAGAATATTAAAGAAAGCAGCAATAGAGAAGCTAAAATAATTACAGATTTTATTTTTGGATAATATAATAATTGTAATAATCATTTGATATTTTTACGTTGGAACTGGGGCTGGGACGGGTAAAAAAATCTAAAAATGAGCTTAAACTGAACGAATTTCCCAGCATACAACAAACGAAAAGCCTTTATTTTGAACGGCCTTGAATGTAGTGAACAGTAGAAAAAGAAGAGTGGGAATAACAGTAACAAATAAGTTTCTGCAAATGAAGCGTTGCAAATACAGTGTTTCAACGCTTTATGCCCCCCGTGATACTATTTCGATACTAAAAAGTTGAAAAAGTAGGTTCAAAAGGGAGTTGTTGAATTGAGCAAGTTTGCAAGCGATACTTATTAACCGAAGGGCAATAAGGTAAATTAATTATTTAGAAAGCCTTCCATCATTTTGGTGGGAGGCTTTTGTAGAAATAGTGGGTAGTAAATTAGAATTTATTGAACAATATTCAAATTAAGTTATAATTTATACAAAAGGATTTTTTACAATATTTTATCTTTTAAAACTATACTATAGTCTTGTAAATATTATCCAAAGGAGAAGGATTATGGCAGAAAGAAATATCCAAGACTTGATTAAACAAATGACCTTGGAAGAAAAGGCAGGGTTGTGTTCAGGAAAAGATTTTTGGAATACTAAAGCAGTTAGTCGTTTGGGTATACCGTCAGTTATGTTATCAGATGGCCCACATGGTTTGCGAAAACAAGAAGGTAAAAGTGACCACCTAGGACTCAACGAAAGTATTCCTGCAGTTTGTTTTCCGGCAGGCTGTGCTATCGCTTCGAGTTGGGATAGAGAAAGTGCTGCCAAGCTGGGAATAACTCTAGCTAATGAATGCCAGGCTGAGAATGTATCAACAATCTTAGGTCCTGCAATGAATATAAAACGCTCTCCTCTCTGTGGTCGAAATTTTGAATATTTATCAGAAGACCCAATTGTTTCGTCTGAATTGGCTATAGCCTATGTTCAAGCAGTGCAAAGCAAAAATGTAGTAACCACTCCTAAACATTTCATGGCTAATAATCAAGAATTTCACCGCATGACGAGTGATTCGATTATGGATGAACGAACAATGCGAGAAATCTACCTTGCTTCCTTTGAAAATATGGTTAAGCAAGCAAAACCATGGACTATGATGGGGGCCTATAATAAGCTTAACGGGACCTATCTCTGTGAGAACAAACTGATTTTGACAGATATTCTTCGGGATGAATGGGGCTTTGATGGATATATCATGAGTGACTGGGGTGCTATGAACGACCGAGTTGATGCACTCAAAGCCGGCTGTGAATTAGAGATGCCAGGTATGACGGATCGTACTGATAAAGAACTCATTGCAGCTGTTCAATCCGGAGATTTGGATGAAGAACTCCTCAACCGGGCTGTCGAACGATTTTTGACAGTAGTCTTTAAGTATGTTGATAATCGAAATCAAGAGGCGGTCTTTGACAGAGAAGCGGATCATCAAGTTGCACGCGAGTTAGCAGAGGAATCCAGTATTCTTTTGAAAAATAAAGATAAAATCTTACCACTTAAAACAGAACAAAAGGTTGCTTTCATTGGCCAATACGCCAAAGAACCACGATATCAAGGTGGTGGCTCCTCCCATATTAATAGTTTTAAATTAGTATCAGCAGTAGAAGCTTCAAAGGAACTTCAAGTAACCTATGCTAGAGGCTATGATGATGGTCTGGATGTTGCAGTTGAGGAATTAGAGGATCAAGCAGTAGAATTGGCTAAAAAGTCAGATGTCGCAGTTCTCTTTATCGGCTTACCGGATCGTTATGAATCAGAGGGGTATGACCGCAAACACATGCAGCTTCCGGCCAATCAAATTGCATTATTGGAAAGACTCAGTCAGGTTCAGGAAAATCTTGTCGTCGTTCTTCATAACGGGTCTGCAGTGGAAATGCCATGGATTGATAAGGTAAAAGGAGTTTTAGAAGTTTATCTTGGAGGCCAGGCAGTCGGTGAAGCAACTGTAAACTTGCTCTATGGAGAGGTTAACCCAAGTGGCCGGCTAGCTGAAACTTTCCCCCTTCGCTTACAAGATACCCCTTGCTACCTCCATTACGGTGGGGAGAATGATAAGTCTGTTTACCACGAAGGGGTTTTTGTTGGGTATCGCTATTACAGTTCTAAAGAAATGCCTGTCCTATTTCCATTTGGTCATGGGTTGTCTTATACTCAGTTCGCGTATGATAATCTTGTGCTTAGTCAAACTGAGCTGACTGACATTGACAAACTACTTGTTAGTGTAGATGTGACAAATACAGGACATTGTTATGGAAGAGAAGTCGTTCAGGTCTATGTGGCAGCACCAAATAGTAAAATTATCCGTCCTGGCCTGGAGTTGCGTGCATTTGATAAAATTGGCCTAGAGCCGGGAGAGACCAAAACAGTAACGGTCGAGTTGGACAAGCGTTCATTTGCGTATTGGGATGTAGAATCACATGATTGGCTTGTGGAAGAGGGGAAGTATCAGATTATTATCGGGAAATCTGCCGAGGAGAAAATTTTGGTAGAGGATGTGGCTGTTTCACCTGTTAAAACTCCGAGAAAGGTATTTCATCTCAATTCTACCATAGGGGAAGTTCTGGCGGATAAGCATGCCGGTCCTCTTTTTGAACAAATGATGGGGAAAACATTTGTGGAATATACAGAAGCCCAACAGGTCACTGAAAATAGCCGATCAGATGCTGTCAACGCTGAAATGATGTATGCTATGATGGAAGGAATGCCGTTGAGACAGCTCCTAAACTTTGTTCCCGGTATTGAAAAGTCTATGTTGGAAGACTTAATCGCGGCTCTAAATCAGTAATAAACAAGAAGCTCGGTGAGAAGCTGATTGCGATGCTTCTTGGGCGGGCGGGAAACGCAGGCTATGCGGAAGTGGTTCTTGATACGCTTGAACCGTTCCAAGCGGCGATCCATCTTTATAAGACGTTCGGTTTCAGCGGATGTGAGCCGTATTATGACAACCCGATGGATGATGTTATATATGAAGAAGGATTTAAACGGACGAGGCGGGTATCTTGCCGGTATTGATTTCATCTGGAACAGTCGGTATGATATACATAAGGTACTGTACAGGATCGCATCGTAGCCACACGGCTTTATCGGAAGGAGATTGTTATGCCGAAAGGCTCACCTGAATTGACGCGGGCGCGGCGTGAAGAAATCATCAACGCCTGTGCGAAATTATATGAAACGCTGACCTTTAAAGATGTGACAATAAAGGAAATTGCCAATTTCACGTCGTTTACACGGCCGTCTATTTATAATTATTTCCGGACGAAGGAGGAAATCTTTCTCGCTCTTTTGCAGCGCGAATATGAAGGATGGACAACCGATCTCAATTCGCTGTGCAGGGAGCATAAGACGATGAGCCGTGACGCGTTTGCCGATGCGTTTGCCCGGTCTCTTGCCGAACGACCGCGGCTGCTGAAGCTTTTGTCGATGAATCATTATGATATGGAGATCAACAGCGGCCCCGAACGGCTGGCGGAGTTTAAAGTTGTTTACGGTAATACGATACGTGCCGTTGATGCCTGTCTGAAGCAGTTCTTTCCGGGGATGTCCGCAGAAGTCAGGGAAGGCTTTGTTTTTGCGTTCTTTCCCTTTATGTTCGGCATTTATCCGTATACGACAGCGTCGGACAAGCAAAAGGAAGCGATGAAACGGGCAAAAGTGAGTTTCCGCTTTATGTCGGCTTATGAAATCACGTATAATGCCGTAATACGCCTGCTCGGCGTTTAAGCGTCCTCTCTCGGCCGGCGTGATCAATAGAGGGCCGGAAAGGCAGCATTATCGACTGAAAAGAAGCGGCACGGGAAACGGGGAAAGGAAGGTGAGAAGGATGATGAATACGTTAGTTGCTTATTTCAGTGCAACCGGCGTGACCGCCGGGGTTGCGGCACGGTTGGTAAATGCCGTCGGAGCGGACTTATACGAAATTGTACCGAAAGTTCCGTATAAAGCGGAGGATCTGGATTGGACGAAGCAGGACAGCCGCAGCTCCGTGGAAATGAACGACAGTGCTTCGCGTCCGGAAATTGCGACGACTGTAGACAATATGGACCGGTACAAAACAGTGTTTATAGGCTTTCCCATATGGTGGTATACGGCGCCCGCGATTATCCGTACATTTCTTGAAGCGTATGATTTACAAGGTAAGACAGTCGTACCCTTTGCCACGTCCGGCGGCAGCGGCATGGGCCGTACGAATGAACGTCTGGCATCGTCCTGTGCGGGAGCGGACTTGAAAGAAGGGAAACGCTTTGCCGCCAATACGGGCGAAGGAGAGTTGAAAGACTGGGCGGAACAGTATATTCGTTAAGGCGGGATCGTGTGCAGTAAGCGTGTGAAAGTATAAAAGCCCATGAGCTCTTCCCCCACGGGGATCCATGGGCTTTTTATATAGTAGTTAAGCATCCTTTTACACGGGAAAGGGAAGAAAGAGATGGGAAAAACGGGCCGGGAGACGGTCGTGTATCGCCGTAAACTGCCGCAGCTGTAAGACACACGGAAACCGATATTTTGGGGAGTGTGTAAGAATCGTGCTTTAACGGAGGTGACTGATATGAAGTTGGGAATTATTCGTTGTATGCAGACAGAAGATTTTTGCCCCGGTACGAGAGATTTCAAGACCGTCCGGGAAAAGAGCGGCGCCTTTGAGGGAGTCGAAGGTGACATCACGCTCGTCGGATTTTGTAATTGCGGAGGCTGTCCCGGCAAAAAAGCGGTATTACGCGCACGAAAGCTCGTGGAGCGGGGCGCCGATACGATTGCTTTTGCCTCGTGCATTCAAAAGGGGACGCCCATCGGGTTTGCCTGTCCCTTCGGCAGGAAGATGCGCGATACGGTGGCTGCCGATGTAGGTGACGGGATTCGTATTTTAGATTATACTCATCCGGCAACGGCGCCGTAAGAGGAGAGAAGCATGATGAAAATCCGTCAGGCGGGTATTGAGGATATGAAAAGAATTTCGGATATTTATGACAGGGCCCGCAGTTTTATGCGCAGCAGCGGCAATCCGAACCAGTGGTCCGAAACGTACCCGAATGAAGAGATTATCAAGAAAGACATTCATGACGGCACCTGCTTCGTTTGTCCGGAGGGACGGACCGTCGTTGCCGTTTTTTCCTTTATTATCGGGCCTGAACTGACATATGACTGCATTCGTGACGGCGCATGGCGCTATAATGAACCGTACGGTACCATTCATCGTCTGGCGGCGGCCGCAACAGCGCGGGGTGCGGCGCAGGCCTGTTTTTCTTTTTGTGCCGGCAGGTATCCGTATCTTCGTGTCGATACGCACAGAGACAATCTCCCTATGCGGCGCGCCGTGGAAAAATTCGGCTTTATTCCTTGCGGGATCGTTGCGGTGCGCGGCGGTGAGCGCATAGCTTATGACTACAAGGCGGAGTGACGGCAGGCCTTATTTTATGGCGGCCGGGACTGTACAAGGAGACTATCTTATTTTAAAATAAATAAGATGTGAGAACGCTTTTAAAAGGATTGAATACTGTACATGTGCAGGCGGTGAGTGCCAGTGAATATTAAAGAACTCGGTGAATTCGGTTTTATTGATGCCGTAAAGGACAATACGCTCTTTAATCCCGGCCCGGTCGTCATCGGTATCGGTGATGACGGGGCCGTCTATAAGACAACTGACGGTATGGAACAGGTTGCCGTTATCGATACAATGGTGGAAAACAGCCACTTCATTATCGGCAAAACGGCAACGTGGTACGATGCAGGCTATAAGGCAGTGGCTTCCAATTTGAGCGATATTGCCGCGATGGGCGCGGTGCCGACTCATATCATTCTTTCGACGGCCATCGCGCCGGATATGGATTCGGCCGAACTCATCGAGCTTTACCGGGGCATTAAGGATATTTGCCGCAAGTACAAGGTGAATATTCTCGGCGGTGATACGGTCATGTCGCAAGAAGGCATGGTCATCACGGTCGCCGCTTTCGGCGAGGTGGAAGCGGGAAAAGCCGTCCGCCGCAGCGGGGCACAGGCCGGCGATATTGTAGCCGTGTCGCATACGCTCGGCGATTCCGGCGCGGGCCTTGATGTATTCCTGCGCGGAGCGGACGGTTTTTCCCGTTTGAAGAAAGCGCATGCGCTGCCGGAACCGCAGATTGAACTGGGCAGGTTCCTGGTAAAGCATCGCTGCCACAGCTTGAACGACATCAGTGACGGCTTGGCCAGCGAAAGTAATGAGATTGCCAAGGCGAGCCGGGTCAATCTGATTTTGCAAAAAGAGCGCATTCCCTTGTCGGACGAACTGCGGCACTGGGCAAAACTGGCGGACAAGGACCCGTATGCCTATGCCCTCACCGGCGGAGAAGATTATGAACTCGTTTTTACGCTCCGGCCCGACGACTTTGCAGCCTTGCAAAGAGATTGTGATTATGTGACGCCTATCGGTACGGTGGAAGCCGGCAACGGGACGGTCTGGCTGGAAACGGACGGCGTGCGCAATGTCTTGCCGCCTGTCGGATGGACTCATTTCAGTGAGGAAGCATAATGAAACTTACGGTACATACTTATAGTGAAGCTGATACGGTCGCTTTGGGCAGGCGGATCGGGCCGATTTTGCGTGCGGGTGATGTTATTGCTCTGCGCGGCGGTCTCGGCGCCGGAAAAACTCATTTCGTCCAGGGAGTCGCCAAAGGCATGGGAATCGACGCGCCTGTCGTCAGCCCGACTTTTTCACTGATGAACTGCTATGATCACATACCGCCGCTGCAGCATTTTGATTTTTACCGCCTTGAGACGGAGGCGGAAATAGATACGCTGGGGCTTGAAGACTATTGGGACGGCGGCGTGTCCCTCGTCGAATGGTCGGAAAAATTTCCCGGCCGCCTGCCCGTTGACGCGGCGGTTATTACGCTTCAAAAGGTGAGCGGTACGGAACGGGAAATAACGGTGGAAGCCGCTCCGGACCGATGGGACGATTTAATGAAAGAGGTAGAAAGTTATGCTTCTCGCCATTGAGACATCCAGTTTGGTTTCAAGCGTCGCCCTGCTGCACCGGAACGTGCTGCGTGCGGAAGTGACGGTTCAGGCCAGACTGACTCATTCGGAACAACTGATGCCGCACATTGCGGATATGCTGCGAAAAGCGGCTGTCCGCAAAGACGGAATAGACGGTGTGGCCGTGTCTGTCGGCCCCGGTTCTTTCACGGGCTTGCGTATCGGACTGGCAACGGCAAAGGGCCTGAGCTTTGCCTGGGGCGTTCCCCTCGTGGGCGTAGAGACGCCGCGCAGCCTTGCCTGGAATTTTGTCGATTCCGCCAAAGCCGTCTGTCCTCTTATCGATGCGCAGAAGGGCGATGTTTATGCGGCCTTCTATACCTGGCGGGACGGTGTTTTGAGAGAGGAAAGAGCCGTTACCGTCCTTCCGGCCGCCGATGTCATCGCAAGCTGTGCGGACGGCGGCAGAGCCGTTGTTTTCTGTGGTGACGGGGCTTTGAAATTTGCTTCGGCTATTACTGCGGCCGGTCCGCGCTGTACGTTGGCTCCGCCCCATATGGTCATTCCCCGGGCAGGCGCCCTGGCGATGGCTGCCGCCGGGCGTTTTGCTGCCGGCGATACGGATGACTGCATGACTCTGACGCCTGCCTACAAGCGCCGCAGTGAAGCGGAAGTCCTTTGGGAGAAACGGCACGGTGGCACGTCATGTCAATAATTGTACGCAAGGCGGAACTCACAGACGATGAAGGGATTTTTGACGTTGAGCGGGAGGCTTTTTCCCTTCCCTGGTCCCTTGCGTCCATACAACGGGAACTTGCCGACCCGGAACGGACCATTTACTATGTCCTTGAACAGGAGGACGGCCTCATCGCCGGCTATGCCGGCCTTTGGCAGGTCCTTGATGAAGGACAGATTACGAATATTGCCCTGCGCAGTAAGTTCCGCCGCAAAGGGTACGGGGAACTGCTCGTGCGCGTCCTGATGGAAGCGGCGTGGGAGGCGGGCTGTAATGATATCTTTCTGGAAGTGCGCGTCTCCAACAGGGACGCCCTGCACCTGTACAGAAAACTCGGGTATGAAGTATTGAGCGTACGGAAAAACTATTATTCGGACCCTGTGGAAGACGCATATGTTATGGATTGTAAAAAAGAAGCGTATCCGTGGGTGCGCTGAGTAAAGGACAGACTCCTCTATGTATACACTTGCTCTGGAAACCAGCTGCGACGAAACTTCCGTTGCCGTTATCGAAGACGGCCGCCGCATTTTATCCAACATTATAGCAACACAGGTGCCCGTACATCGTAAATTCGGCGGCGTCGTGCCGGAAATAGCGTCACGGCAGCATATTGAATATGTCATGCCCGTCGTTAAACAGGCGCTTGATGAAGCGGGCGTGACTTTGGCCGAGGTGGATCATATCGGCGTCACGTACGGCCCCGGCCTGGTAGGAGCCCTGCTCGTCGGCGTGGCCACGGCAAAGGCTCTCAGCTTTGCCGCGGATAAGCCGCTGGTCGGCGTTAATCACATGGAAGGCCATATTTTTGCGAACTTTCTCAGTCATCCCGATTTGGAACCGCCTTTTCTGGCGCTCGTCGTTTCGGGCGGCCATACACAGCTTGTCAAGGTGTCGGATTACAATCGGTTTACACTCATGGGGCAGACCCGTGATGATGCGGCCGGTGAAGCCTTTGACAAAATTGCCCGTGTTATGGGGTATCCTTATCCGGGCGGCCCGCAAATCGATAAGCTGGCCGAAAACGGCAATCCTGAGGCGATTGAGTTCCCGAAGGCATTTCATGAAAAGCATAATTTCGAGTTCAGCTTCAGCGGTCTAAAGTCGGCCGTCTTGAATTATTTGCACACGCAGGAGCAGCGCGGTGAAGGGTATAACCCGAACGACGTGGCCGCGAGTTTTCAAAAGACGGTTGTCGATACGCTGGTCGAAAAGACGATGGACGCGGCAAAGCTGTCCGGCTTCAAGCAGGTCGTGCTGGCCGGCGGGGTCGCCGCGAACAGTGCGCTCGGCAAAACAATGAAAGCCGCCTGCGTGAAAGAAGGCATTGCCTTCTACAAGCCTGAACCGGTTCTTTGCACTGATAACGGCGCCATGATCGGGTGTCGTGCTTATTATATGGCTTGTGCCGGGCATTTTGCGGATCTTACGCTCAATGCCAGGCCGGCCCTTCCCGTCGCGGGAACAGCGGAGTAAATCATGACGCGGACAGTTGCGCAGATCTGCCGGCAAAGCAGTTCTTTATCGGACGTACAAATACATATTCTGCAAAACAGTGAACCGCTTCTGCAATTTGCCAGTGATCTGTCGCAGCGCAGGCTGTCCCTTTTCGTGCCGGCCCGAGAAGAAGGCGCGCTTGTTCTGGCGGCGTTGAAGAAGCCTCTTTTCGATCGCGGTGAAGAAGGGGGTTTTGCCGATTCTGTCGGTGCGTGCGTCACCGCCGGTGAAGAGCCTGTCGTGGCGCAGGTCATGGCGGGAAAGGACAGCCTGACCGCTTTAAAAGAAGTCGATTACGGCAGGACGGAGCCGATGGTTGCGTATCCGTTTGTCGATAACGGCGGCAAGACCATTGCCGTTATCACCTTTACGGGAGAAGTTACCGCAGATAAACGAATTCTTACGGAAACGGCTTTCAGTGCGCTTCAGGTGCCTTCGGCAGGCGGCCTGCCGGGGCTGTATAAGCGGCTTTCCGTTCAGGACGGCGTTATTCTCGTCGACAGCACGGGGAAGATCACGTATGCCGACGACATGGCTGAAAATATTATGCGCTTCCGGGGGCGGACCGCTCCGTTGTGCGGCGAGACTATTTACAGCAGCCGCCTTGATCTGGCTGCCGCCAGGCATGCTCTCGTCACACGGCAGGGGGCGATCGAAGAGATTAACCGTCCCCGGGCGTCTTTGACGATGCGCGTTATTCCTCTTTTGCGGGGCGGCAAGCTTTTCCGCCTCGTCCTGATTATGACGGAACGGACGGAAATACGCCGGAAAGAGGAAGAACTTCTCGTAAAACAGTCGGTTATCAAGGAAATCCATCACCGTGTCAAGAATAATCTGCAAACGGTGGCCGGCCTTTTGCGCATGCAAATGCGCCGCGTTGCAAGTGAGGAGGCCAAAGCGGCCTTACAGGAATCGCTTAACCGCATTCTCAGTATTTCTCTTGTCCATGAGACACTGTCCCTGCATGACGGAGAACGGATCGACGCGTCGGCTATGGCGAAGCGGCTGCTCGGCCTGTTGACACGGAGCCTGACCGGAGCCGATCTGAAAGTAATTACGGCTTTTGACGGGGCCTCTTTATACCTGTCCTCACGGGAAGCCGTTTCGGTAGCCCTCGTTTTGAACGAATTGATTACGAATTCACTTTCGCACGGTTTCGCAGGACTGACGGCCGGTGTTTTGACCGTAACGCTTACGGCGGCTGACGGGAACTGTACGATTACGGTTGCCGATACGGGCCGCGGCCTGGGCGCGGGTGGCGGCAACGGAGAAAAACAAAGTCATCTCGGCCTGGACATCGTTCGTACTATTGCGGAAAAGGATTTGCACGGCGCTTTCCGGATCGGGCCGAATGAACCGAACGGTACCGTTGCGACATTGACCTTTCCTCTGATAAAGGAGTGATGATTCATGGCTTATCGTATCGTTATTGCCGATGATGAAGCGCTGATCTGTATGGACTTGAAAGAAATATTGGAGGAAGCCGGACACACCGTCGTCGGCATGGCGTCGGACGGGGTGGAAGCGGTGGAACTGGTTTATGCGAAGCGGCCGGATATAGTTTTTCTCGACGTAAAAATGCCTCGCCTCGACGGGATTCGCGCAGCCCGTATGATTCACCGCAATGCGGCGGCGCCGGTTATCTTATTGACGGCATACGGCCGGAAAGAAATTGTTGAGGAAGCGGCCGGGTCGGGGGTGTACGGGTATCTTGTAAAACCTGTCAATCCGGACAATCTCTTTCCGGCCATGGAAGTCGCCGCAGCGCAATTTAAACGGCAGCTGGCGCACGAACGGGAAGTAGCGGAACTTCAGGACGAAATAGAAACCCGCAAGGCCGTGGAACGGGCTAAGGGCATACTCATGGACACCTGTTCCGTCAGTGAAGCGGAAGCGTATAAACGGCTGCAGCAGTACAGTATGAAAAAGGGTATCCCGTTAAAAAACGTAGCCCTCGGACTGATTAAAGCGACTGTGCATAAGAATAAAAAATAGACCTTGACTTTTTCACCTTTAGTGGGTAATATAGGTTATGTAGTTAGCACTCGTAGAGATAGAGTGCTAACAAGAAGTGATGATCAAGAGGAGGAATATATAATGATTAAACCGTTAGGAGATCGTGTGGTAATTCGTGTATTGGAACAGGAAGAAAAAACGGCCAGCGGCATTTTCCTGCCCGATACGGCTAAGGAAAAACCGAGCCAGGGTGAAGTTGTCGCCGTAGGTTCGGGCAAATTGCAGGACAACGGCACGCGTACTCCTTTAGAAGTAAGCGTAGGCGATAAGATTATTTTTTCTAAATATGCCGGTACGGAAGTCAAATACGAAGGCGTTGATTACCTCATCGTAAGCGAACGCGATATTTTGGCAACTATTTAATAAACTTTTCCAAGGAGTGATACGATAATGGCAAAACAGATTTTATTTAATGAAGAAGCACGCCGCGCTCTCGGCAACGGTGTAGACGCATTGGCTAACGCCGTAAAAGTAACGTTGGGGCCCAAAGGCCGTAATGTAGTATTGGATAAGAAATTCGGCGCGCCGGCGATTACAAACGACGGTGTTACCATTGCCAGAGATATTGAATTGGAAGATCCTTTTGAAAATATGGGCGCTCAGCTCGTTAAGGAAGTTGCCACGAAAACAAACGATGTGGCGGGTGACGGCACGACGACGGCCACTCTCCTGGCACAGGCCATGATTCAGGAAGGCATGCGCAACGTGGCAGCCGGCGCCAATCCGATGATTTTGAAACGGGGCGTTGAAAAAGCGGTTAACCGTTTGGTTGAAGAAATCAAGAAACGCGCTATCGAAGTTAACGATAAAGCGGCTATCGCTCAGGTAGCTTCTATTTCCGCAGGCGATGAAGAAGTGGGCGGACTCATTGCGGACGCTATGGAAAAGGTCGGTAAAGACGGCGTTATTACCGTTGAAGAATCGAAGACCATGGGCACGCAGCTTTCCGTCGTGGAAGGCATGCAGTTCGACCGCGGTTATATTTCCCCGTACATGGTAACGGATCCGGATAAGATGGAAGCTGTTATGTCCGAACCGTACATCCTCGTAACGGATCGTAAGATTGCGTCCATTCAGGAAATGCTCCCGACTCTCGAAAAAGTCGTACAGGCGGGCAAGGAACTTCTGATTATTGCGGAAGACGTGGAAGGCGAAGCATTGGCAACTCTTGTTGTCAACAAACTTCGCGGTACCTTTAAAGCCGTAGCCGTTAAGGCTCCCGGATTCGGTGACCGCCGTAAAGCGATGCTCCAGGATATTGCCACCCTGACGGGCGCGACAGTTATTACAGAAGATATCGGCCGTAAACTTGACAGCATTACCATGGAAGATCTCGGCACGGCCCGTCAGATCCGCGTGACCAAGGATGAAACGACTATCGTTGAAGGCCACGGCGATTCAACGGCCATTAAAGACCGTATTGCGCAGATTAAAGCTCAAATCGCCGAAACGACATCCGATTTCGATAAGGAAAAATTGCAGGAACGCCTGGCTAAAATGTCCGGCGGCGTAGCCGTGATCGAAGTCGGCGCCGCAACGGAAGTTGAATTGAAAGAGAAAAAGCTCCGTCTGGAAGATGCGCTGAACGCTACACGCGCGGCCGTTGAAGAAGGTATTGTTGCAGGCGGCGGCACGACGTTTATCGACATTCTTCCGGTATTGGACGAATTCAAAGAAGAAGGCGACATTCAGACCGGCATTAACCTCGTAAAACGCGCCGTTGAAGAACCGGTCCGCCAGATTGCCCACAATGCGGGGCTGGAAGGTTCCGTCATTGTCGCACAGGTTAAAGAATCTGCCGACGGTGTTGGCTTTGACGCTTTGAAGGAAGAATATGTGGATATGGTTAAAGCAGGTATCGTTGATCCTGCAAAGGTTGCACGCACGGCGTTGCAGAATGCCGCATCCATCGCTTCCCTCGTACTTACGACGGAAACGCTCATTTCAGATAAACCCGAACCGGCTGCGGCCGCTCCGGCAATGCCCGGCGGTATGCCCGGAGGCATGCCCGGCATGATGTAAATCATAGCAGAGAGAAAATAAGGTGCCCCCAAAAAGTCTGACTTTTTGGGGGCACCTTATTTTCAAGCGGCACTTTTTGTTCCTGCCGTCCCGCCGTCGTCGGGCCGTAAGGGGCGAAGAGGCTTTGAGTGAAATATTAATATTGCTTTTTGTGCGGTTCTTTGTTATAATTTTTATTGTTCCGAAAAGAACAACACATTGTTCCTCAATAGCTCAGTTGGTAGAGCAATCGGCTGTTAACCGATTTGTCGTAGGT
>ERZ773005.410-NODE-410-length-34455-cov-11.382151_pt1 | contig 34455 bp, 28 predicted proteins | sample MGYA00580666_ERZ773005 | MGnify/ENA primary metagenome ERZ773005 (study PRJEB29015, sample SAMEA2737999) | human oral metagenome | biome: human oral; feature: human-associated habitat; material: dental | place: China | collected 2061 ...
TCAAGGCCATCGCCAACGAGAAGTTCCCCGAGGAGGCCATCTTCAACTGGACCTATGCCGACGAGCAGAGGGCCAAGAGGGACTGGGACGACCCGGAGCTACCGAACCCCTACGCGGACCTGCCTCGCCTCAACATGTTCACCTACCAGATGTCCGACATCGTGGCCGACGAGGTGAGCTGCGGCATTGACATAGACGGCGAGACCGTGGAGTACGCCTTCGACCTGAACGAGTTCTTCGCCACCAACGAGAACGGCTTCTTCCTGCACAACGACGACGTCGACCGCTTCCTGGACGCCCTCACTACGCAGAGGAAGTTCCCGTTCTCCACGCCCGAGCTCAGAGACGAGCTGCGCCACACGTTCTGGATGCTCAACCGCGTGGACTCCGCCAAGGTGCTCGCGAAGAAGCTGAGGCGTCATCCCGTATTCAAGGACTACGAGATCGTGCTCGCGGCAGGCGACGGCAGGCTGGACGACGACGAGGCGAGCGCCCGCGCCTTCGACAAGGTGCGCAAGGCGATAGCCACACACGACCGCACCATCACGCTCTCGGTTGGACAGCTCACCACCGGCGTCACCGTCCCGGAGTGGACGGCGGTGCTCATGCTCTCCAACATGAAGAGCCCCGCGCTCTACATGCAGGCGGCCTTCCGCGCGCAGAACCCGTGCCTGTTCAACAGGGACGGGAAGTTCCTGCGCAAGGAGAACGCCTACGTCTTCGACTTCGACCCGGCCCGCACGCTCACCATCTTCGAGGAGTTCGCGAACGACCTCTACACCGATACCGCCTCGGGCGGCGGTACCGCGGACGACCGCAAACAGCGCGTGAGGACGCTGCTCAACTTCTTCCCGGTCATCGGCGAGGACGAGGACGGCGAGATGGTCGAGCTCGACGCCGAGCGCGTGCTCTCCATCCCAAGGAAGATCCGCTCGCGCGAGGTGGTGCGCCGCGGCTTCATGAGCGACTTCCTCTTCCAGAACATCGCGAACGTCTTCCGCGCGCCCACCGAGGTGCTCGAGGTGCTGCAGAGGCTCGAGCCCTTCAAGGCGCCCAGCAAGGAGCTCGGCGTGAACGAGGACACGGCAGGCGAGCTCGGCCTTACCGAGGACGGCGAGGTGGCAATCCCGCAGGAGCAGGTGATAGGCCTTGCCGAGGGGATGTTCGGCGAGAAGGTCTACGGCCCCATCGCGGACGAGCTCGACGATGCCATCGACTCCATCACCGTCGGCGAGGGCGGCAACCCCGACGACGTGTTCCTCGACAACCTGCAGACGATGTTCGCGGACAGCATCGCCAAGCCGCTCGTGGAGGCGGCGAACCAGAACTACGGCGACGAGTTCCGCCCCTCCCAGCAGAAGAGGGTTGAGCGCCGCATCAAGGCGGACGTGGACATCAGGCTCAACCGCGAGGTGGGCAACTTCACCATCGAGAGGAACCGCATCGAGAAGGACCGCGCAAGCCAGCTCGACCTCGCGCAGACGCAGGAGGAGGCCGACGAGATCAACCGCGTTCACGACGAGAAGATCGAGAGCGCACGGCAGAGCCTCGTGGAGAGCCTTAAAGGTTCGCGCGACGAGCTGGTGAAGAGCGCAGGCGAGACCGTGGTGCGCGAGGTTGAGACCGCCAAGAGGGAGAGCAGGAAGCAGACCATCGAGGGCAGCATCCGCGACCGCCTGCGCGGCTTCTCCCGCACGATCCCCTCGTTCCTCATGGCCTACGGCGACGAGGAAACGACGCTCGCCAAGTTCGACCAGATCATCCCGGCGGACGTGTTCTGCGAGGTCACGAGCGTGACCGTGGAGCAATTCCGCCTGCTGCGCGATGGCGGAGACGTCACCGACCCCGAGAGCGGCGAGACGGTCCACTTCGAGGGGCAGCTCTTCGATCCCGTGGTCTTCGACGACTCGGTGCGCGAGTTCATCAGCCTGCGCGGCAAGCTCGCCAACTACTTCGACGACAGCCAGGACGAGGACATCTTCGACTACGTGCCGCCGCAGAAGACCAACCAGATCTTCACGCCCCGAAACGTGGTCGCGAAGATGGTCGACCTGTTCGAGCAGGAGAATCCGGGATGTTTCGACGATCCTGAGCATACCTTTGCCGACCTCTACATGAAGAGCGGCCTCTACATAACCGAGATCATAAAGCGCCTTTTCAACAGTGAGAGGATGCGCGAGCTCTTCCCGGACGACCGCGCGAGGCTCGACCATATCCTTGAGCGCCAGGTCTTCGGTATCGCGCCGACCGAGATCATCTATCAGATAGCGACGCACTACATCTTGGGCGCGCGCGGCGAGGTAGGTGGTGGCTGCGATACCAACTTCGTGAAGGCCGACTCTGCGGAGTTGGCCAAGGAAGGGAAGCTTGTCGAGTTCGTCGAGCAAACGTTCGGAGGGAAGCTGTAAGAATGGTCTTACCGCTGAGGTGGTTTTGGCGTTGGAAAACAAGACATGGTTCAACCGAACTCGTCAGCTATTGAAGGAAACTGGTGTACAGAAATGCTCAACAGAGATATCAGAGTCGATTTGCATATTCACTCTAAGGCGAGCGAATACAAAGAGAGCCCCGACTCCACGGGAAGCAGTATTGTTGCTGAGTCTGATATAGATCATCTTGATGTCTTGTTCGAGAAGCTGAGGGCCTCACAGAACAGCATTAATATGATTTCGATTACTGACCATAATCGTTTTGACCCCGATATATATGAAGAGATAAACAAGCGTATTGCTAACGGAAATAGCGGAACAGTCGAGTCAGTTCTTGCCGGCGTAGAGTTTGACGTTCTGTTTCAGGAAGGGAAACCACACGCCCATGTAATTACGATTTTCGACGTAGGTGATTGGTCAAAGAACTCCGACGACTGCAGGAAGAACTACAAGAAAATACAAGATGAAATAGATGGGGATAAATTAACGGGTGTTAATGATAAATACAGTCTAGACCGTTTTGAATCCATCCTCAAGAATATCGGCCTCAACGTTATTCTCATTGCGCATCAGCATCAAGGACTCACTAACCAAAATGAGAAAAAGAGGACACTTTCTTCCGCTACAGACGATGCTATCGACTACGTGAAGTTTGGCTACATAGACGCCCTTGAGTACACGAAGTCACGTGTGCAAGGAATGATCCTTTCGGATTTAGTTGATCTGGATGTCAAGGCGAGCACAATAGTCGGAAGTGATTGCCATACATGGGAAACGTACCCGAAGCACGACCGCGATGATGCGCGCCAACGCGATAACTACTACTCGACCATTCGGACTCTGCCAACGTTTAAGGGCCTGCTCATGGCACTCACATCTCCAGACACGCGCTTCCAACAACGGCCACGCGAAATGAAAGAATCATATATCGAGTACCTGGACATCAACGGTACAAGGGTTGACCTATGTCCTGGCATAAATGCAATAATCGGAGAAAACGGTGCCGGCAAATCATCGCTGTTAACAATGCTGGCAGAGAAACATCCAAAGCAGTATGTGACGGACTTCATAACCAAAAGAAATACGATTCGAGTGGACAAGCGTCTTCAGGGCGATCGTTTTGTAAGTATCAAGCAAGGGGAGCTTGAAAAGAAATACTGGAACAATGGGATGTTTGAGTCATCCCTATATCCAGAAATTGATAACACGCAGTTTGAGATGAAGGTAAAGAACTGGTCGAAGAAAGTAAGGGAGAGGATTGATGGCAACATCGAGAGCGCAACCACTCTCCACAAGCTTAAAAGCACGTCGTTTAAGTTAAATCCCGACCTTGAGCAGAGCATGTATTACATTCAAATCAATGAAGCATGTGATTTTACTGGAGACGCAAATCCGAATGCGGCTCATATAACTCAGATTGATAATGCGCGTGCAGTGCTAATCGCAGAACGTGAAACAAATTATTACCAAGAGGATACAGAAGAGCGTAGGCAGCTCGATGCAGCTATTCAAGCACTTGATAGGCTTCTTGAAATCTTGAAAGAGCGTTCAAAGAACGTCGCCTTGTGTAGCTCAGTTAAAAACATTATTTCGAAACAGATTGCTACATATAAGAGTGACCTAAAACGAAAGCAGAGCGATAAGGATACGGAAACAGAAAACTATCGAATAAAGAAAAATGCTGTACGTAATTCGGTTTTGAATGCTGTGAAAGACAGTCTGAAGATAAAGCCTAAGGTACCGAAATTCACCAGCATGTCGGTTGGCCTTGGGGTAGGTAGCAGCAATAAAGGAGGATTCAAGTTCTTTACTTCTGCGGCCTATAGAGACTCCACCTCTCTTTCGTCTGATTTTCTCGGTTATATGAACAGTGGTTATAAGAATTTGAATGCCGTGCTTGCCATAGACTCCACTGCCAAAGCTGAAAACGCTGTTCCCAGCCATTCGCAAGGAGATTGGAAATCGCGCTGGGATGCCCTGGTTGCCAAGTTTATTGATAACCAGGAGAAGACGACGCATTACATTATGAACGCCAGCGATGCGAAAGTTGGAAGCACGCTAGGCGAGCAGTCGCTAAACTTCTACGAATACAGCTCACTGCGCTCTGACAATGTCGATGTGTTCGTTGTCGATCAGCCAGAAGATCATATTTCGAATGCGCGCATTTCGAAAAAACTGACTGAGTTCTTCAATCGTATGAGAGACGATAAACAAATTATTCTGGTCACGCATAGCCCTCTCCTTGTAATCAACCAAGATGTAGATAACGTAATAGTTTTGAATGAAGACAAAGACACCAATAAGCTCAAAGTTCAATGTGGCTGCCTTGAATCTGAGGGCATTCTCGATCAGGTTGCTGAAAAGATGGAAGGCGGCACTGAAGCCGTGAGAAAGAGGTTGAGGGTTTATGGCGAGGCAGTTTAAGGTCGAAGGAACCGACGAGGGAGCTATCCGCATTTCTGTCGACGGAAAGCCGACGACCCTATCGGTTGATAGTGATATTCAAGCAGAAGATATATACAACTCTTTGCAGTACCAGCCGAAGGATACATATGTATTTGAAGATGGCGGGGCAGGTAAAGTGGCACAAGCTCCATACGAGGCGTTTCGAGACTTTCTGAAAGATATTGTGACTCAGGTAAATAAGCTTGCAGATAATGGCAATGAAGAACCAGACGAAGGCAATGAAGAGTCAGAGAAAGGTGATGCTACTATAGCTGGCGCTGGGGAGACATCTTCCGTCACAAACGATGACGATGACATTTCTTTCTAACATAAAGTCGAGTAGCTTAATTGAAATGATCGGCTGCCCCGAGCCCGAGGGCCCGGGGCAGTCGTTTTAGGATCACCTCCCATCGTTGAGAGCGTTCTTGTGATGGCGCAGGAGGGCCTTTTCGGAGCCCGTCGCCAGGAGGCTCACGATGTCGTAGCGGATGCTGGTGAGTCCCTCCACCTCGGCCTCGGCGAGGTAGGCCGCCGCGATGCGCTCGAAGCGTCCCTGGCCGGGCTCCTCGCGGGGCATGTCGTAGCCCCCGCACTTGGTGGCGGTGTCCACGAAGACGATCTCCCTGTCGTCCATGGCGACGAAGTCGATGCTGTCCGAGCCGTGTGCCCAGCCCTCCTCCAGGACCTCGATGCCCCTGTGCTTCAGGTACGCGCGGATTGCTTCGTGCGACCTCTCGTCGATGCTCTTTCCCATGGCTGTCTGCCTCCTCGTGTTGGGGCCCGCCCCCTTGGCGCGCCTTGTGGTGCGGATGGCGCCTGCGGGAAAGCGACAGCGCAAGGGGTAAAGCGAAACGCGGATGCGCCTGAGTTTTCCGAGGGGCGTCCTGTGCCCGTCGAAAAAGTTTTCGCGGCCCTTGCGCTAGAGCGACCGTGGGCGAGTCTTCGCTCCCAAGGCGAGACGGGGTGGGTGTGTGCACGGAGGCCGCCCGTGGGAATGCGGCGATGGGGTTTGCTGCGAGGTGTTGCGTGCCTAGGCGTTACTGAGGCATCTGGCAGTGGAGTTGTGCGCTGGCTGGCTGCTGGCAGCTTCACTGGGCGGCGGGGTGCTTGCGTGGGTGCCGTGCGACGTGCGGTGGCCATGCCCATGAGGTGCCTGGGGCGCTTCGTGCCGTCGTGGCGTGCCCGCTGGGCGTGTGGAGATCCCGGTGCCAGCTATGGCGTTGTGTCCGGCGACGGGCTGAGAAGGCTGTTCTGCCACCACAGCGATTGTCTCAATAGGAGGTTGGCCTAAGAGGCCGTCCTTCCCTTCGGGTTCGGGGCGGGGCGTCCTACCGGTGCATCTTCCTGAGGTTCTCGACCTTCCAGAGAGCCTCGGGGTTCACGGCAGCAGCCCTGGCCATTGACTTGTCTGGGAAGATGAGTTCCGGTCGGTAGTCGCCTCCTGCGAGACGCTCAAGGTATCCGCGCTCTCCATCTGTCCTAGGCAGGACCCATTCCGCTATGAAGCGCTCGGCATCCTTCATGAGGGCATCGAGCGTTGGGCGCTCGGTAGATGAGCGGAGCATGGGGTAGAGTTGGTCTGCGAGCTCGGAGAGTCTGTCCGCGAAGCGCTGCTCCCTTCCCTCGAAAGGCTTTGGGAAGCATGCGGAGAGCGAGGCGTAGTAGAGGGCGAGCTGGTGTGCGCTCTCTTGCTCATCGGGTTCGAGCGACTTGTAGACGCCCCGCAGGTTGGAGACGTCGTAGAGGTCGCGGACCTTCACGCGGTCGAAGAACGCCTTCACCTTGCCGGCGGCGAGCTCGGCGTCCGCGAACGTGCGCACCTTTGCGCCCGGCATGCCCGCCGGGGTGCGCCTCCACCGCGTAGCCCAGCGCACGGGCCACGGCCTCTATGCCCGCCTCGATGCGCGGCTTGTCGGCGAGCATGCCCTCGCGCGAGACGCTCCCGATGTAGGAGACGTCGATGTCAACCGAGAGCCTCGGAACGTCGAGCATGAAGAGGTTGATCGCCGTGCCGCCGTGGAGCGCCAGCTTGCCCTTGAGGGAGGGGTGGCGCTCCATCTCGTCCAGGAGGTCGAGCAGGCGCTCGACCTTGTCCACGGTTCTTGGCTCGAACTCGTCGGTGCTCATGATGTCCATGAGAGGACCTCCCCTTCCGTCTCGGGCAGGTACAGCTTCCATCGAAGGCTCCAGCCCCTGTTCTCCTTCGCCTTAGGATCGAGTTTGGACGGGCCATGCCCGAGCCTCTCTTCGAGCGACAGAAGCGTCTCGTCTGCCACGCCCCAGCCAGCCTGCTTTGCATCGAGGAGCCAGCCTGCGCGGGCGACGACGGCTGCAGGCGCGCCGCCGAGGATCTCAAGCAAGACATCGATGTCAAGATAGGGAAACGCCGAGCAGGACCGTACGGTCTCCTCAGCGCCGCCTGCCCTCCCGGGACTCGTCAGGCAATCGACGAGGGTCTGCTCGCGCGTGGTCACGCTAGCCGTGCCATACGACATTGAGCGCATGGCCTGCGTCCGGGGGCTATCGCCGAGGTCGTATGGAACGTAGCGGACGTCCCCGTACTCGAACGGCGAGCGTACTTTTGCGGATCTGAAGGCACACTCGAAGCCGACGTTGTGCGCGACGCCGTGGGCGACGAGGGCAGAGTGGTACGAGATCACGGCCTCGGGGTCGGCGGTCCTGGCAACGAGGAACGGGTCGGGCGCCTCGCCGGTAAACTTGCCGGTCTTGGACACGTAGACGCCTCGTCGCACACGCTCCACCTTGCCGGATTTGACGGCGCGCCGTAGCTGCGTGTGTGCGGCCTCCACCGCCGCTATGGCGTAGACGTCCCCCGTCGTGAACGCCTGGTGCGATTCTATGTAGTCTTTGAACTTCATACAGACGAAGTATAGTAGAAACGGGTATAAAATGTAACCGTATCCATGAATTATAAACTGTAAATCAGTGTATTTCATCTGCTCACATCCAGCGGGAGACGGCGCGGAAGAGCCGGCGCACGAAGCGCCAGACGAGCCTAAGGACGCCCATGTGAAGCCTCCTTCTCCTCTGCGGCGGCGAGCATCGCCTTGAGCTGGTCAACCGAGAAGCTGAGCGCGGGCTCGCGTGCCCCAGGTAGCTCGCCACGGTCCTCACGTCGCACCCGCCCGCGATCATCATGGTGGCGAAGGTGTGCCTGAGGTCGTGGATGGTGCACTTGAAGCCGTTCATCTTGCAGAGGGCCGAGAAGTCCTTCCCGAGCTGCGTGGGGTTGTAGGGCCTGCTCCTCTCCTCCTGCGTTCCCAGTACGTAGGGGTCGCCGAAGGGAAGAGCGAACTCGTTGGCGATGCGCACGGCGTCGGCGCGCACGAGGCGCGGCATGTCGAAGGTGCGCCGGGTGAGGGGAATCGTCCTCAGAGAGCTTGAGGTCTTGGGCTCCTTCACGTAGAAGCCGCCGTCGCCGTTTCCCAGGGCGCGGCTCACGGTTATGGTGCCGTCGTCCGAGAGGTCGGACCACCTGAGCGTGCAGACCTCTCCGCGCCTCATGCCCGTGGTGAGGGCGAGCTCTATGGCTATGCCCAGGGGCGCGGGATGGGTGCGCCTCGCCAGCTCGAGCATGCGCGTGCGCTCCTCGCGTGAGAGGGCGTTGATGGGCGTCCTCGCGCGCTTGGGCGGCTTGCAGAAGTCGCAGGGGTTCTTGGTGATGGGGCCCTGCGCCATGCCCCACTTGAGCGCCTGCTTGAGCAGGCGGAAGGGCTTGGTCACGCTCTTGGGAGCGTGGCCGTCGGCGCTCATGTCGCACGCCCAGGCGGATATGTCTTCCACGGAGAAGTCCGCCAGGAGGACGTTTCCGATGTAGGAATCGATCTGGCGCGCCTCGGCGCGGTAGCCGCGCACCGTCGAGGGCTCAATGGTGTTGGAATCCTCCTTGTGGCGCATGAACGAGGCCATGAAGTCGCGCAGGGAGACGATGGAGGACGACGCCCCTCCTAGGAGCTCGAGCTCCACGATGAGTGCGTCGCGCGCCCGCTCCGCCTGCCGGCGCGTCTTGCCCTCGACCGTATTGAACGTCCTCACGACCTCGCCCGTCACGGGGTCGGTGTGCGAGAGGCTGCATTCCCATTGGTCTGTGCTGCGTCTTTGCCTGAGCGACCTGCTTGTGTACCTGGTGTCCATGTCTCCTCCCAACGAGTTTTCAATAGCCATTTGTGGCCACCATTTTGACCACCAAAGTGACCACCAAATGACCATCAATCGAAGATAGAGACATGGAAGTTAGAGATTTTGGAGAAGCGGGAGATTAGAAAAACCACAGGTCAGACGCATATCGGCTGTGCTGTGGATTGGCAAGATTTGCGGTGAAACGGCCTCTGACTCGCTCATAACCCGGAGGTCATAGGTTCAAATCCTGCCCCCGCGGCCAAAAAACGAAACCCTGACCTGCGAAAACAGGTCGGGGTTTTTCTTTGACCGACATCTGACCGCCAACATAACCGGTATTTGACCACCAAAGTAAATTTCTGGCAAGTCAAGAACCTGCCGAAAAAGGTGGCTTGGTACTACCCTGTCGAGACCAGATGTTTTCAACAACTGCCACGGCGGCACCATAGGTAACGCCATGGCGGAGGCATAGGTCCTGCCGGAGCAGCAGCACGATCTGCTACGTGGATGGCGATCCGTCCGTGCAGTCGATGATCACGGCGAGCCTGGGCGGCCGCGTGGAGCTCACGAAGACCTCCGGCGACGCCTCCGTGACCGAGGGCGACGGCGACTACAGCCTGGAGGGGGCCGTGTACGGCGTCTACGACGGAGGCGGCAGCCTGGTGGCCAAGATGACCACCGACGTGAGCGGACACGCGACCACAGACGGCAAGGTGGCCAACGGCACCTACACGGTGAAGGAGATCTCCGCGCCGGCCGGCTACGTCCTCTCAAACGAGGAGTACCAGGTGACCGTGTCGGGCCACGACGCGGGAGTGGACGCCTCCGACCAGCCCGTCACCGTCCGGCTCAAGCTGGTGAAGACCGACTCCGAGACCGTCGGCACCGACCCGCAGGGCGCGGTGCCGCTCGACGGCGCGGTCTACGAGGCGACCTACGAGCAGAACGGGCAGGAGAAGACCGTCACGGCCACCACAGAGGGCGGCGAGGCCACCTTCGAGGGTATCCCGCTCGGCACCGTCACGGTGCGCGAGGTGCAGGCGCCCGAGGACTACCTGCTCGACACCGAGAGGCACACATTCGAGGTGAGCGCCGACACGGCGGGCCACGACTCGGCCGTCTACGAGCTGACGCCCGACGGCGACTTCGCCGAGCAGGTTGAGCGCGGCGACCTGGAACTCGTGAAGGTGGCGGACAGCACCCAGCAGCGACTCGCCGGCGTGCCGTTCAAGGTGACCAGCAAGACCACGGGCGAAAGCCACGTGATCGTCACCGACGCCAACGGTCAGGCCTCCACGGCCGCCAACTGGAACCTGCACACGCAGGACACCGACGGGGGCACCGCGCGCTCCGGCGTCTGGTTCGGCGCGTCCGAGCCCGACGACGCGAGGGGCGCGCTTCCCTACGACACCTACGCCGTGGAGGAGCAGCGCTGCGACGCGAACGCCGACCGCGCGCTTATCCCGGCCTTCGACGTGAGCGTCTACAAGGACTCGACCACCGTGCAGCTGGGCACCCTCACCGACGACGAGGGGCCGGCGATCGGCACCGAGGCCACCGACGCCTCCGACGGCGACCACTCGGTCGACGCGAAGGGCAACGCTACCATCTCGGACGACGTCACCTACACCGGGCTCACGCCGGGGAGGGAGTACAAGCTCGTCGGCACGCTGATGGACAAGGAGACCGGCAAGGCCGTGCAGAGGGAGGGCGGCGACGTAACCGCCGAGGCGACGTTCACCCCGGCTGCAGCCTCCGGCGTGGCGACCGTCACGTTCGAGTTCGACGCGAGCGGGCTTGCGGGTCACGACGTGGTCGCGTTCGAGGAGCTCTCGCAGGGCAGCAAACAGGTGGCTACCCATGCGGACATCGACGACGAGGGGCAGACTGTGCAGGTGGCGCCTCCCACGCCCCAAATCGGCACCACCGCGACGGACGCCGACGACGGCGACCACGAGGCTGTGACCGACGACTCCGCGACCATAAATGACGAGGTCTCCTACACGGGCCTCACGCCCGGGCAGGAGTACCAGCTCACCGGAACGCTCATGGACAAACAGACAGGCGGGCCCGTAAAGTCCGGCGGCAAGACGGTGGCCAGCACGGTGTCGTTCGTCCCCGACTCGGCCGACGGCACCCAGACGGTGACCTTCACATTCGACGGGGCGGACCTCGCTGGCCACGACTTGGTGGCCTTCGAGAGCCTCTCCACGGGTGGGCAGGAGGTCGCGGCCCATGCCGATATCGACGACGAGGGCCAGACCGTGAACCTGACGGTACCGCACAGCGGGGAGACGCCTGAGAAGGGCACCCCAAGCTCCAACCTGCCGCAGACGGGCGACGACGCACTCTGGGACGCGGCCGCGTGCGCGCTCGGTGCTGCCGGATGCGCCGCTTGTGTGGTGGGCCTTGCCCGCCGCCGCAGGGGCGAGCTCGAGAAGACGGCGGACAACGCCCCAGAGGAGGGTGAGGAGTAGTTGGTCGTGCTCGCGGCTGGCATCCTCATGGGGTTCGTGACGGCGAGCGCCCTGGCCTGCTGCAAGGCCAGCGGCGCCGCCTCGCGGGTCGAGGAGAAAATGCGATGAACGCAGGTTGCCTCTGAACAGTTCAGATAGTGCATAAACGGCGATAAAATACTGCTCGTCAACGTATTAGGAGGTTTTCAATGCTGAAAAACGTCGATGACGAGCTACCAAGCACTTCCGATTCTCGTAGGGTTGCGGTTCCTGGATGCAACTACTGGCTCTTAAGGACTTTCGAGAGCAGCCTCGATGAACAAAACTTTAACTCCGGGAAATTTGTTTTCCCTTTGGATGGAGATCAACAAGGACGTACCTGCGTGTTCCCTGACCTTGTAGGCTCAGGCTCTATGAACATCGATGGTGTGCTGGGAGTGATACAGGTCGGGGATCCTGTTGTCCTGTACAGAATGGCACACGGGAATGTGTCGCGGGCGGAACCGACGTGCCAAGTCTCAAATGTCGACCCAGCGAATAGAGCTATTGAAGTTGAGCAGACCGGAGAATCTGCGTCCTCAGTCAGTTGGTCGGACATGAATGCGGATGCGACACTTGCCCCCATAGCGAGCTTAAGCCACAAGCAGGGGGACGGCGAGTTCAACCGTCTGGCTTGCATTACAGAAAGGCAGTACAGCAGAATTGTTGCTCTTTCTGGAGAAAGTGAAAGGGTGGACGAAGACGAAGAACTTGTCCAAGAGATGTCTAAAAAACTGCTGAAGAGTAGCAACATCATCTTCCACGGCGCGCCTGGCACCGGTAAGACGCATCTTGCAAAGCAAGTTGCCGCAAAGATTATTGGCTGCGATTTCGATGACTTGGACAATAGCGACCAATTCGAGATGGTTCAGTTTCATCCCAGCTACGACTACACGGATTTCGTAGAGGGGCTCAGGCCCGTATCGTCTGAGGATGGGCAAGTAGGCTTTGAGCTTGAACCTGGTACGTTCATGGAGTTCGTTGACAAGGCCAGAACGGCGAACCTGAACCAGAACGGGCTGTCGAGCCATCCCAGGGTGTGGAAAGTAAGCCTCAAAGGCACGGGCGACAACGATGTGCGGCAGGAATGTCTGGCTAATGGGCATATCCGTATCGGTTACGACAACCTGCGACCGGATGAAGATGGATCAATACCCAATGGGGATGGTGCGACTGTTATCAAAGTACTGTACGAGCGAATGGAGGTCGGAGACGTTGTCTGCTCGTGTTGGAGCTCCAAAGAGACGGACGCTATCGGCATCGTGACTGGCGATGCAGGTTACGATGACAAGTACGGCGAGTATGGAAACGTTCGAGACGTGAACTGGATATGGCGTAAGGACGACCATGGCGGGAAACCACTTGACATATATGAGTTAAACGGCGAAAAGGCGATGACCCTCTCATCTATTTATCAGTTGTCCAGGATACAGGTATCTGATTTGTTCAGCCTTGCCGGCATTAAATCGATCAGCAATGAAACCGACGATGAAGTGTCTTTTGTTTTCCTCATCGACGAGATTAATCGCGGTGATATCTCGAAGATTTTCGGGGAGCTTTTCTTTAGTATTGACCCCGGATATAGGGGCGCATCCGGAGCTGTTTCTACACAGTACCGAAATCTGCATGCGAGCGCCGAATACTCATTTGCCGATAGCTTCTACATTCCCGAAAACGTTTACATTATCGGTACGATGAACGATATCGACCGTAGTGTCGACACGTTCGACTACGCAATGCGGCGCAGGTTCCGCTTCATCGAAATCGGAGCCGAGAAAACCCAGTACATGCTCGTGGGAAGTGAGAATGCAGACGAGACCATCAAGAGAATGGACTCGCTCAACAAGATGATCTCTGACGAGCCAGAGTTGGGCCGCGCATACGAGGTAGGTGCGTCGTACTTCATGGAAGCTTCCAAGGGTGAAGAGAGCTTTGACGAGCTTTGGGAATCCGCCATCGGGCCACTTGTGGGCGAATATCTGAGGGATATCGACAGGAGTGACAAGCTTGAGAGCTACCACGCGGCGTTCAATATGTTAAACGCTACCAGTGAGTGATAGCCATGCAAACGTTTCGCTTGCATGACAATCATTCGTATGGTCCCAAGGAAAACGAGGGACTGAAGCAGTCGCAGATTTTTGATCGCCTAGCGGATAAGACGGTCGCCAAGCTTGAAGAGCAGGAGGGAATCTTCGCTTTCCCGCCCACTGTGCATGAAAACCCCGACGTCGATGATGACGACATGATTCTTGCCCATAGCGGGAAAGGAGTGCGGACGGGGAGCCTCATGGGTTTCTTCGGCCTTGGAGACGAACGGCTCTCCATTAACTCCCGTTTCTCCGAAGACGATGAAAACGGATCGGACTACTTCCTGCACCATATACTAAAGAAAGTGCTCGGCTTCAGCGCCGTCGATCTAAAAGTTTCGCTTGACAGCGATGAGAGTCTCTACCGCCTTCTGGAATTGCTATTCCCGGCGTATTTGAAACGGGCGATGCGCTTCGGCGTGTACATGCGATATATCGGGAAGAGATTCGATGACAGCCACGTGCGCGGCGTCATCGACGTGCCCGAGGTCATAAGGAACGACCTCCCCTTTGTAGGGCACATTGCCTACCGTACCCGCGAGATGTCGACCGACAACGAGGTCACCGAGCTTGTCCGGCATACAGCTGAGTACCTCCTGCGAGACGGCGGAATGGTCGCGAATTTCCTGAGGCGCGATACGGACTTGCGCAAATTCGTCAAAGTGATTAGAGAAGTGACCCCTTCATACAGGCGGCAGGACAGAAAGAAAGTTGTTGCCATGAATGAGAGGCGACTGGTGAGAAGCGGGTACTTCCACGATTACAAGGGGCTGCAGCGCCTCTGCATCGCGATACTGCGCGGTCGCAGGGTTTCGGTTCTGGGGGACTTGCGCAAGGTGCACGGAATCCTGTTCGACGGCTCGTGGCTGTGGGAGGAGTACCTGAACACGATCTTTCAGAGCGAAGACGTTCGGGTGCTGCATCCTCAGAACCGCGAGAGGATAGGGACGCAGTACTTCTTCAGCAACGGTGCCGGGAAGATATACCCTGATTTCATCTACCCATGTAATGGCATATTCATCGTGATGGACGCGAAGTACAAGCCTGCTGGAAACATCAGTGGGGATGATTATCAGCAGGTGCTTTCATACATGTTGAGATTCGATGCCAGAAGGGGCCTCTATCTGTACCCTCGCATGGATAGTGAAGAGACTGACAAGCTGCTGCCTGTTCTCAAGGGTGTCAAGTGGTCGGGATTCGAAAAGCCGAAAGAACGGGACGAGAAACTCTTCGTCGCAAAAGTAGGGCTCCTGGTTCCCAGGGGCTGCGTCGGCCAAGCGAAGTTTGACGTTTTGGCGTCATCCCAGGAAAAAGATTTTGCTCGAAGAGTGGCCGAGCTGCTGTGGTCCCGTAGCGCAATCGCTTAGAACCTGCCCTCGTCCGTCGTCTCTCCAATGTCTCCCATCGCGTATGCTGCATCCTCGAGCCATTTAAGACTCTTGCAGTTAGCCCCTAGAAGTTCGGCCGACTCCTTCAGCGAGTCTCTGTCTGGCAAGTCATTTTGCGTTCCCTCCAGAAACTCCATAGCCCGCAAGGCACGTGGGACTACATGGTCCGCAAAATCAGCTACGTAGTCTAGCCTGTTGCAGTCTACCAGGTCGTCTCCCGCGCGCACGAGCGCGGGATCGCCGTCCACCGTCATGCGAAGCAGGTGCTTTCTGTCCTCAGCGTCGGCCACCACGAAGCTCCATTCGTCGCGCCGGTAGGCTATCGGCAGGCCTGCGAGATCGGGCTCGTCGCCGGTGGAGTCGTACCAGTACATGCTGAGCAGGATGGGGCTGTCGTCCTCCACGTCCAGGTCGAGCGACCAGTTGGTGAGCCTGTTCCCCCGGAGGGGCGACGGGTCGACCAACTGCGTCGTGTCGAAGTAGTCGAAGTACCCGTCGTCGTAGTAGGTCTTCATCACCATGGCTACCGTTCCCTCCCTCGGTAGTGTGCCTGCGCCCTCTGCCGAGTTGGCGCGCCGCTCTGCTGGCTGCGCCCCTGCTGTCACTCGTCTCCGCGCTCGCGCACGGTCGTCCGCGGGGCCCTCTCGGGCAGGATGCCCGCCTCCCTCACGAACGCGGAGACCTCCTCCAACGCGCCCGAGCCCTCCAGCTGCGTGAGGTCGCGCACGTGCTCGCGCTGAACGAACCCTACCGCTTGCGCCAGTCCCCTCAGTTGCTGCAGGTCTCCCAGCTCGTAGACGCCGCGGGCGATTTCGGCCACGCGGCGCTCGCCCGCGTCGGAGAGCTTCCCGTAGGGCGAGGCCATCCTGCGCCGCACGGCCTCCATATCGTAGACGGCGCCCAGGCTCTCGCCGGCCATGCGCCACGTAGGACGGTCCGCCATGGAGTAGACGCAGTCACGCCTGCCGCTTCTTCGGGACCTGGCCGAGATCTCCACGCCCATGCTTGCGAGCATGCTCCTGAACTCGGCCTCGTTCCTGGCCACGGCGCGCGCGATTCCCACGCGCCGGCGGATGTCGGCCACCCACGAGTAGCCGCCCTCCGCCTCTATGGCGCGCTCTGTGCGTCGCACGTAGACGGCCTGGCGCGTGCGTGGCGCCCTGATGCGGTCCCTTTTGCGGCCGTCCAGCTCTGGCATGTCCGTGTCCAGGTCTCGCAGCCCGCGCTTGCGGGCAATCTCTTGCGCCGAGTGGGCGAGCGCCGACGGATTCGGGTTCTGCAGGTGCCTGCCGGTCTCCAGGTTGGTGTTGTTCACCACCACGTGCGCGTGCGGTATGCCGCGTGCGTTGTCGTCGTGGTAGACGATGGCAACCTCGTAGTCTCCGAAGTTCCTCCGTGCCCACTCCACGGCGAGGCCCCGCAGGGCCTTCAGGTCGATGCTGTCCCTTGGGTCTGGCGAGAGGACGTAGTGCTTGTAGGTGCGGGCGGCGTGGCCTCCCCAGGCGCGGCCGTTGCCGTTTCGCTCGCGCGTTGTGTCCATGACGGCGGCCCAGTCGAAGGTCCCGTCGCCGTCGCGCTTGGGTACGTCCAGGTTGAGGTAGTCGGCGGCCAGCGCCGGCCGTCCTTGGTCAGGTAGCGGTACACGCTGCGGCAGCCGGTGTGGCCGGATATGGGCTTCACTATGGGCATGGCGGCCTACCGGTACAGGAAGCGCGCCCGGGCGAGCGCCTCCACCTTGGGGGAGAGTTCCTCGGCCGTCGCCTCGACCTCGTCGAAGCGCGCGTGCACGGACGCGTAGCCGTCCATAACGTCCATGGAGTCGAGCGAGTTCGTTCGCAGGTAGTAGGCGATGGAGTTGAGGGCGTGCATGCCCTGGTTCCTCTGGTAGTCCCAGTGGCGCATCTCGCGGAACATTCTGTCGGTGCACGCGGTGTCGAGAACCATGAAGCGCTCGCCTCGGGCGGCGTCCTCCGCGGGCGTGCAGCTGGCGGTCCTTGCGTTCTCTCATGGGAACCCCTGTTTATAGCGCGCAGGCAAGGCTGTGCGCGTGCTTGCCGGGGCGGCCATGCCGTCCCTAGGGGCGCGGGGAATCCCCCGCATGAAGTTACCGCACGCAGGAGGCGGGCGGTACACGGCCGTTGGTGGAGGGGAAGCAGAGGAGGGCACGAGCGCATGCTCGGCGTTCCGATCTGTCGCGATCCCGCCAGGCGGAAAGCACTGTTTTGGGTACCCGCGGTACACAAAATAGGCTGCTTGCTTAGGGCTGACTAATGAGGTCCAACATACATGCGAATTGGCTAAGCAGCTTGTATCTAAAGCTCGACCGCATTAGTGAAACGGCGTTCTAGAGCTGGGAATCGTCAATAAAAGAGACCTTGGCTTTCTTGATAGCCTTCCAGCTGTCTTTGTAGGGGGTCTTTTGCGGGGTGAAATTGTCTAAGTCGGACTTGCTCAGAGCTTCGTAGCAAAAGAGCCAGTTTTCGTTGAAATCATCGGCGTTTCCGGCCAAGTTCTGAGCATCTTTTACCAGGGAATTTTCTAGCTCTTTGTATTCGTATTTTTTTGCGTAGAGGAGTGCAAACAGCTTTAGCAGGCAATCGCCGGGCTCTAGTACTGAAGACGGATTCCCTACTGGATCGCCGAAGTCTTTGTCGAAGTGCATCGCGTAGTATAGAGAAAAGGCGGCGGTCAAGTAGTCTCTTCTGCGCAGCCCATCGTTGAATATTGCTGCAAGGAAGTCGCTCATCTTCGAATCTACAAGCTTGATGTTTTGTGGTCCTAGCATATCTTCGAAGTGCGGCATCAGATACGGATAGATGTATGTGAGATGCAGGATCATGTTGCAGTAATATTCCGAGGCGTTATTCGTCATCGTCTTCTTGCCGGCTGTCTTCAACGCGTATAAGAGAACCCGCCAGTCATTCCCGGGCCTTTTCATAAGGCCGATGGTGAAGTTGAGATAGTTGCTTATGTCTTTGAAATCCAGCTGGTCGTTTGCGAATCTGTAGCTCTTCAATGCGGTAACCCATGAATCGGCAGTGGCCTGCGGCAGGCTTTGGATTTTTGTCTTCTTCTGGTTGAGGGTAAGCCCATATTTTTGGAGCTCAGTCTCGAGCCTGATTATGAATTGTTCCGCCTCGTCATGCGTTTCCACGTAGCATGAGTAATCGTCGATTGCTCGCTCGAATCGGAATCCGTTGTCGAAGAGGGCCTTATCGACCGACGTGAGCAGCAGCTCGGAGACGACGTTAGACGCGTGGGGGCCAATCGGTATTCCATGCGTCTCTCCGTTCATCGTTGACTGGAGTGCCTTGTCGAGTTGCTCCGACCAATTCCCGCCGTTGATGTTTGCCTTCGCCGTGGTTTTGCCCCGTATTGCCCAGTCGACGGCGTGCGTGTAGATGCTCGGGAAGCACTGTGACACGTCACAGTGCACGACGTATCTTTTCCCTACAAAGAGAGCGGGTATGGGGGCGTAGTCAACTTTCCAATTCGAGTAGCTCATCTCGAAGATGGCCTTGCTCTTATGCATCTTGCGAAGGTGCACCTTGTTGACTGTGTAAGGTTGCGATGAGGAGTTATCGATTAGCTTTTTGCGGATATCATCCCAGCTGCCACTTATGCACCGCGAGAGCTTCTCATACGCGAATGGGTTGGGTATGCCGAAATATCTATAAGCTCCGGTGTTGCGCATGTAACGGAAAGAAATCCATCGACACCAACATTTCTTGCCATTGGGGTGCGATATTTGGTTCTTCTTGCAGTATGAGAGGAAGTTCACAGTCGTAAGGGCTGGAGGCACTTTGTTTCCTAGCATCCCATGGCCGACGAGTGCGTCATAGACGTAGGCCGCATCGAGTGGGGCCAGATAGTATCGATACTGTTTGGCTGATGTAGGGTGGAATTTATCTGTTAGGTCAGGCATATCGTTTCCCACGCTCAGTCTGGCGGTTCAGTGTTGAGGGAAATTTTACGCCCATTTGTTTTTGAATAGCGCAGTGCAGAGTTTATGCGGTCATCTCGAAGATACCTAGCATGTCAAGTGATGGTAAAGCGCAATCATAGTCATTGCACTTTTGCTTATGCGGCAAGGGAGGCTTATGAAGTATTCCGAATGCATTGAAGGAGGTGCCACCGAGGCTCAGCGACAGGACTTCCTTGCTATGGGGAAGCCGACACCGGTGACACTCCGCATGCCGGAGAATCTCAAGAACGCCTCCGCAGAAACCGCCAGGCTCCGGGGTGTGAGCTTCTCCGCCTTCGTGAGGACGCGCATTATCGATGAACTCGCAGGAGAACAAGAGCAATGAACGAGTCGGACACGCGGCTGAAGCTCATCGACCCGGCCCTCAAGCGCTCCTGGGACTTCAAGAGGCAGACTTTCACTGAATACTACTTTACGGACGGCGAGATAATCGTACGCGGTCACATGACCGTGAGGAAGAAGCCGAAGAAGGCCGATTACCTCCTCATGTATGTATCAGATGTGCTCATGGCCGTAGTCGAGTCGAAAGACACCTCGCATGCTGTCGGAGCTGGCATGCAGCAGGCGATGGGGTATGCCTCCTCACTCGACGTCCCGTTCACCTACAGCACCAATGGGAAGGGATTCCTCGAGCACGACTTCACCACGGGGAAGGAAAGACGTCTCGCGATGGATGACTTTCCGACGCCGGATGAGCTGTGGGGACGCTACCGCGTCGCCCATGGGATTCAGGGGAACGAGGCCGCCCAGACCGTTACGACCCCCTTCTATTACGAAACGGGTGACGTGACCTCGCGCTACTACCAGCGCATTGCGGTTAACCGCACGGTCGAGGCGATTGCCCGCGGGCAGAGACGCGTTCTGCTCGTGATGGCCACGGGCACCGGAAAGACCTACACGGCCTTCCAGATTGTGCACCGATGTCGCAGCGCACCTGGAGGCCGTCCCCGTCCGGGTGCTCGGACAGGTGGGCTGCAGCTAGGCGCTCGAATCTGCTGCGGTCGGGGCGCTCGCCGGGCATATCGGGCCCGTGGTCGTCGGCGACCACGTCCACGAATACCATGTCGCCGTCCTCGCGGGATATGAGATCGACCTTCTCGCTGCCGTGCACCTAGCCCTCCTCGAGTGCCTCGAAGTTCCTGCGCTCCAGGTGCGCTCTGGCCGCCCTGTCCATGATTGTCGCTTCTATGACTGTTACATCCCGGTTCTTGGGGCCCGCCCCCTTGGCGCGCCCTGTGGCACCCGTCGCGGCGGGGTTCGTGCGGGGGTGGCAAGGGAGGAAGCGAAACCCGGAGGGCTCGAGTTTTCCCAGGCAATTAGGCCGCGGGCTGCCTGGGGAAAGTTTTCGCATCCCTTGCGCCCGCGGACGGTTCCCGCCGAGCGTGAGCATCCAAGGCGTGCGAGGGGACGGTGCTGTGGGCCGGGGAGGCAACAGCCGGATGCGCGCCATGCGCGGGTGCAGGGCTGCGGGTGGCTTGGTGCCGGTCCTGCGATGCGATGGCTCGAGTGGCCCGCCATGGAACGACTGGGGGGTCCTCAACGTGCTGTAAAATGACGGCATTGATGTTTTTTAGGAGACGCGCATGCAGCTGCCATTGGACGACAACGACCCGGGCCTCTTCGCCGAGGCGGACGAGAACCAGTACTTCGACCGGAAGAGCGCCCGGCTCAACCCCAAGGAGACGGCCCGGCACATCTGCGCCTTCGCCAACGCGTCGGGCGGCAAGCTGGTCATCGGGATAGAGGACGACGGCACGGTGACCGGGTTCAAGAGGGACGGAGCTCGCAGCGTCGAGGAGTTCGAGCAGGCGGCGCTCGCGGGGTGCGAGCCCGTGCCCGAGGTCCACCCGGTGCGCATCCCCGTGACCAACTCGCGGGGAGAGGCCGACTTCGTCCTCGTGCTCGAGATAAGCCCCTCGTCTGGCCACGTCATATCCAGGCGCAGCGACAAGGCGGTCTTCCTGCGCCAGAAGGACAGCAGCGTCGAGCTCGAGCGCGACCAGGTGCTGGCGCTCGAGTACGACAAGAACCAGCGCCGCTACGAGGACGAGGTGCAGGAGCGCTCCTCGATAGGGGACGTGGACCCCGAGGTGATGGCCCGCTACAAGGCCGAGCTCGGCACGGAGGCGAGCGACGAGCAGGTCCTCCGGAGCCGCGGCTTCCTCCAGGACGGCCACCTCACCAATGCGGGCGTGCTCCTCTTCTCGGAGAGCCCCGCCAGGTTCATGCCGTGGGCACGTGTGCGCGTCATCCGCCTCGACGGTAGCAAGATGGAGACGGGTCGCAGGCTCAACATCGTCAAGGACCGGACCTTCGACGGGCCGCTTCCCAAGACCATCGAGGGCGCAAAGGAGTTCATCTCGAGTCAGTTGCGGGAGTTCCAGCACCTCGGGGACGACGGCAGGTTCAAGGTCATACCGGAGTACCCGGAGTTCGCCTGGTTCGAGGGGCTCGTGAACGCGGTCACGCACCGCGACTACGCGATGAGCGGCGACCACATCCGCGTGATGATGTACGACGACCGTCTCGAGATAACGAGTCCAGGCATGCTCCCCAACATCGTGACGCTCGAGAATATGAAGTACACCCGCTGGTCGCGCAACCCCACGATCGCGCGCACCCTGGTGGAGTTCGGCTGGGTCAGGGAGCTTAACGAGGGCGTGCAGCGCATATACGACGAGATGGCGAGCTTCTTCCTGAGGGAGCCCACATTCTCGGAGCCGAACGGTGCCTCGGTGCGGCTCACGCTCGAGAACAGTGCGACCTCGCGCGTCCTGCATCGTGTCGACTCGATCGCGAGCGACCTCGGCAATGACGTGGTCAGTGCCCTGGGCGAGTACGAGCTCGCCGCCCTCCAGTACGTGTACGGGAGGGGAAGGGTGACGGTCAAGGAACTGTCCGTCCATCTGGGGCGTAGTGCCAAGGTGGCACGTACGGCGCTGAAGTCGCTCTCGGGGAAGGGCATCCTCGACTGGCACGGTACGAGTCCGACGGACCCATCCCAGTACTATGACCTCCACAGGGCATAGCAGGGCAGAGCTCGGTCATAGCTTCCGGGCGTTTCGCAGGTAGGGGCAGGCGCAGAGCTATTACCTGAAGGGCATAGTAGGGCATAGTAGGTTCGAGTAAAGCCGACCCGTCCGGGGTTCGAGTAGGCTCCAGCAGCGCGGCTGCACTAAATGGCCTGCGGAAGCGCAGGTCGTTTTTTAAACCGCCGTTTGCCACTGCGTTTGCCACTGTACTTTTGCGACTCTCCAAAAAGCAGGCTTGGCAACCTTCCGGCGCAGCCATCTGGCGAGAAGCTCTTTTGAATAGAAGAAGGGACTCAGGAAGGGACTCAGCGTACCTTTTCGAAGCAGCATGGTAGCGCACTGTCCTCCGCAAGCGGTTCGCGTTTTCGTTTCGGAGGAACGAAGCGGCACGACAGAGCAATGAGGCCAGATTGTAAAGACGAAACCACGCGCAACTGAGGGCACCTTTCTCCCAAGGCGTCCATATCGATAGCTTTTGGGCGCCCTGAACAGATCAAAGGGGCATAAGCGGGACAGATGGCACCGAGGGCAGCAAGGAGGCGGCGGCAGCGCTGGCACGGGGCTGGGGCAGACGAGGTTCTCCCTGATCGCGCCCTCGTACAGCCGGATATCCTGAAGCACCATGCCAAACCGCCCGCGCAGCCCGTATCGGGACATCTTCCCATCGCCCTGTTTTGCTATCCTGACTGGCGTGAAGGCCCTGGTGAGAAAGTAGGGGAGGCCGAGAAAGGCATGGACCGCTATCTTGAGGCGACGCCCCTGCTTGACTTCCATGATCGCCGGATTCAGGGTCTTTTGGCGAGACGAGGCTGGCGGACCCTGTCCACGCCCATGTGCATGCGGGCCATCTACGACTTCGTGCGAGATGAGATCCTCTTTGGCTACAACGAGGATGACAACATCCCTGCTTCGCAGGTGCTTCTCGAGGGCTATGGTCAGTGCAACACCAAGGCCACCCTGTGCATGGCCCTGTTCCGGGCCTGTGGCATTCCCTGCAGGATCCATGGCTTCACGATCGACAAGCGCCTGCAAAAGGGTGTGATGATGGGCTTGGTTTACCGCAAGGCTCCCGCGCACGTCTTGCACAGCTGGGTGGAAGCCTGCCTTGATGGGTGCTGGTACCAACTTGAGGGCCTGATATTGGACTCGGCCTACCTGCAGAAGCTCCAGGCGCGCTTTTCAGGTCATGGGGGACCGTTCTGCGGCTTCGGCGTCGCCACGGCAGACCTTCAGCATCCCCAGGTGGATTTCGACCTATGCGACACTTATATCCAGCGAGACGGCATAGACCAGGACTTCGGCCTGTACGACAGCCCGGACGACCTCTACGCCCACCATCGCCAGGCAATGAGCCCCCTGAAGCGCTGTGCCTACCAGCACCTGGGTCGTCGGCAGATGAACCGCAAGGTACGCCAGATCCGCGAGGGCTAGGGCAAATCGGGCAGCCTCTGGAGGACTTGTCGGCATCTTCGGGGCATGTTGCGAATCGTTTCGGTGCCGGATCGCCCACCAGCTTATTTGGCTGGTGGGCGCACGTCCGCCGCTTCTTCTCGGGCGCGACGTCCAAGCCGTACTCGGCGAAGAAGCGCGGCTGGAGCGAGAGCCACACGCTCTCCGAGCCCACGAGGACGTCGTTCATGTCGAAGATGACGGTGCGAACGGTCGTGCCCGGGACCGCAGGCCGATCAGACGGAGCTTTCGAGGGGCTAGTAGTCGTAGGCATATCCTCCACGGTCCCCCCTCGTGTAGCTGCACGCGTACTCGATCGCCTGGCCGAGCGCGTCGTACGAGACGCACTCCAGAAGCAGCGCCGCCGATCCGGCCGCGACGCCTAGGAGGCCCGCGTCACGCCCTCCCAGCTCCACGATGTCGAGCTTCTCCTGCGTCTGCGCGACCATATGGCCGAGGTGCCTGTACGTCTCGTACAGGCTGAAGACCTGGACGTCCACGTCCTCCACGTCAGGTAGGATGGATAGCGGTACCAGCGTGTTCTCGATGGTCAGCGGCTCGGCGTCAACGCTGTTGAGACGGCGCAGGCTGTATAGCAGGTCGTCTGGCCTGATGCCGAAGAGCCACGCATAGTACTCACCCGCGCGACGCTTCCTGCGTGAGAGCACGCGCACCGACGGCTTGCGTCCTAGGATGCGGGCCGTCTCGCGGAAGCCGCCTCGTGAGGTGCCCTCCGGATCGAGCAGCCCCGGGGTCACGAAGGTGCCCTTGCCTTGGATGCGACGGACGCGGCCCTGGTCTACGAGTCCGTCGGTGGCATTACGAATCGTGAGCCGCGTCGTGCCGAACTCGGAGGCGAGATCGTTCTCGGAGGGCAGTGCGGCACCCACGGCGTAGGCGCCGCGCTCGATACGCTCGGCGAGCGCACGTCGGATGCGTAGGTACGATGGCATATCTGTGTCGGGAGTCGAGACGGGTGCGTCCCCTTGGCCACCCCGGGCGATCGTGGTGCGGGCCCCCGCTATGACCTCAGCCATGCTGTGTTCACCTCCACATGCACGTCGTCCGTCTCGTCCTCGACGCTTGCGAAGCGGTAGCGACTTGGGAGAATCACGGACGTGACGTACTCCACCGTGACCCCGTCCTCGGTGCGTGCGAGGCTACGCTCGAAGAAGGCCGGCTCTCCGACGCGCGCCCCCAACACGTCGGCCTCACCCTCGTTGACCTGCGTGATGCTTACGCGCTGGTAGCCACGGACGGGTATGATGCCGTACTCTTCCTCGAGGACGGCGTAGAGGCTCTCTCGGCTGAAGTCGTGCCGATCGATGTCCGGGCAGAGCGCAACGTTGACGCGGGTCGTCTCAATGCCCACGGGCTCGTCGTCGGCTGTCCGCATCCGGCGCAGGACGAAGATCGCGGCGCCGGCGGCAATCCCGAGGTGGTTGGCGACGCCTTCGTCGGAGGCCGTGATTCGGGCCTCCAGCACGCGCGAGCCAGGCCTCATGCCTGCCTCGCGAACCGTGTCGGAGAAGGACCCGGAGCATTGGAAGACGGACTGCGGCTTGCGAGCACAGACGTATGTGCCCGATCCCTGGCGACTCTCCAGCTCGTGCTGGCTCACGAGTATCGCGATGCCAGCCCGTAGGGCCGTGCGCGAGACGCCTAGCCGACGGCTCAATTCACGCTCGACGGGCAGACGGTCGCCTGCGCCAAGCTCCTGGCTGTGTATCAGCCACTCGATGCCCTCGACGGCACGGTCCTTGGGCGGTATGGCATACGGGTCTCGCACGTGCGGGCCTCCCTCCTTGTGGGGCGAGCGTCTCGGGTGCCGTTCCCATGGCATAGGGGTGCCTTTCGGTGGCGGCGTCCAGGGGTTCGCTTCGCCTTGCGTTACCCCAACCTTAGCAACTCTACCCTCCTGCAAGCCACGGGGAAGACGCCCCTCGACGCCTTCCCCGTGGCTTGGGCCTCCTCAGAGGTACGGCATGAACCGGAGGATGTCGTTCGTCTTGGACGGCACGAGGTCCTCGGTCTCGGCCACTAGGGGCAGCTCGTCCCACGACCCCTTCTCCTCTGTCGCCCGGTAGGCGATGATCTGGAAGAAGGGCAGCAGGTAGAGCGGTAACAGAAGCGGGTCAGCGGGACGCTCCTCCGGGAGAGGGAAGACGTTGCCGTCCGTACCGGCAGCCCCGTCCGTCGCGGTGGCGGTGAGCAGGAATGCGTGGTCGGTCACGTGGCGGCAGGCCCGGTACAGGGCAACCATGCGCTCGTGGCCCCGTGCGAGGTCGTCTACCAGAAAGACGGTGTATGCGGGCGTCATCTGGAGGTTAGGACCATGGTTGAACTCCTCGGCCTCATAGGCGAAGGCCGGGACCTTGACCGTCTCGCCGAGCTTGAGCGCACCCTCCAGCGCGACGCCCCAGGCCTGGTCGAAGCCGAGCACGTAGCACGGACCCATGCCCAACAAGTCGCGACGGTGTGTCCGGTAGAACTTGTCTGCGCTGGCCTGCAGGGCGCGATGGGCCTCAGGTACGAGCCTCATCTGAGCGAGGGTCGCGTCCCGTTCCCCGTTCCCCATCCGTCCGGTGGCCACGGCTGCGTCAAGTGCGAAGAGCATCAGGTACTGCGCGAGCGTCACGACCCCCTTCGTGACGTAGCCCACCTGCTCCTCTCCGCAGCCGAAGTCGAAGACGGCATCCGCATGGCTGTGCACCTCCGCCTCAGGGTTCGCCGTGAGGGCGAGGGCGGGGGCGCCCGTCCCCCGCAGACGGTCCAACACGGCGAGGGCGTTCGTCGAGCAACCCGATTGGGTCACGACCAGGTGGAAGGTGCCGCGCACGGGGAAGGTTTCGGAGACGAGGCACGTCCCTGGTGTGGACACCGTCACGCGCGCTCCCAGCGCCCGTCGCATCAGCGGTGCCGCGCACTCCGCCGCGTTGCGGCTTGACCCGCAGGCCACGAGCACCACGTTTCCGGTTGACGTCCCGTCGGATGACTCGGCGACGTAGCGCGCGACGAGCGGGCCGCATAACGTCTCGTGGTTGGTGAGAGCGCACTCGAGAGCCTCGGGAGACTCATGCACGTAGTCGAGCATCGTCGGGTGCTTCTCGGTAGTCATAATCTGGACCTCCCATGCTTCTTCTGGGCGTTCCTCCTGATCGACGAGGCCTTGTCGGCTGAGCTGCCGCCGTCGGGTGCCGCGCCGTGTTCGGTGCTCCTCTCGCTGACCGCCGTCCGTGTGCTCACGATCATCGCGTCGAAGGTCTCCTTGACGTGGTCGGCGGCGGCTCTGAGCTCGTGGTACACCGGTGAGGAGCGTCGTGTGGGACGCGTGATGTAGGGCAGCTGAATCGTCACGTCGGCTCCATGCACCGCGATGACGACGCCGAGCGAGAAGCACCTGTCGCCACGTTTGGACGCGTTCGCCTGCGAGTAGCGCATCGGGTTTGCCACAAGCGAGGCGAGACTACCCTCGCGCTCTATCCGGGTGCGCTCCGCGGCACCGTCGTCGTCCGCCACGCGGCACGCAAGGACGTCCTCGAAGGAGTAGATGCGCGGTGACGCCCCAGACAGGCGCACCGCCCAGCGGTGATGCCCTCGGTCGAGGTAGATGCTGGGGGCAGGTACGAGCGCGGGCGGCTCGTAGAGCACCTCATCCACGGTGAAGTTGGTTCCCGCGAAGAAGCGCTGCGGGTCCTTGCCGCCGAATGCCGCCATAGGCATTCCCTCCCTCCTGACGCACGGCGCATGCATGCGCCGTGCGCGTATGTCGTGCGACGAACTAGATAGGTAAGAAAAACCTCATACCAATCTGCTCATATTGTGCCATAGAATGACTTTTTGAAATTTAAGACCATTTACCGATGGTGGACCGCCGTTCGCCCAGGAAGGATCCGTTCCCAGGAATTGGTCTGAAAAAGGCATTATCTTATCAAGTCAAGATCACAGATTGGTATGAAAAAGACAAAACTTGACTCTGAAGGGAGCATATACGATGGCAGTGACCGAGAATGTGGAGATCATGCACTTCGACCAGGAGGGATACTTGGCCGGTGGTGCTGCGGCAGCGGCCGCCGGTGACGTGATGGAGGGCTTTGCCGACCGCGTGGCGGCTGAGGGCTACGACGCGATCTTCCTGCTGGGAGTCGGCGGGACCTGGGACGAGTTCATGCAGCTCGAGTACTTCATGAATAAATACGGTGACAAGGACCTGGAGTGCTACCTCATCCATGCCGCTGAGTTCAACGTGTCCGGCCATAGGCGCATGACCAACCGATCGGTCGTGCTTACCGCCTCGGAGTCTGGGACCACCCCCGAGGTGCTCGAGGCCGTGCTCAAGCTCAAGGACATGGGCGTCCGGGTGTTTGCCATGACCAAGCCCGACGGCAAGATCGGCCAGGCTGTGGGCGCCGAGAACTGCCTCGACATGGCGTCAGACCATGTCGACGGTGGCTGCGAGATGGACTACTACCTCGCGGACCGCTTTGGCCTCAAGCTCCTCAACCTGCGCGGCTGCTTCCCCAAGTACCACGAGTTCGTCGAGCAGACTCGTGGCATCTGGTCCGCCTTCCTCGACATTCGCAAGCAGTTCGAGCCCAAGGCCGAGGCGTTCGCTTGCTCGTACGCACTCGCGCCGTACACGATGTTCATCGGTTCCGGCGCCCTTTGGGGCGAGACGATCCTCTTCGCGATGTGCATCCTCGAGGAGATGCAGTGGAAGCGCACGCGCTACATCAGCTCGGCGGACTTCTTTCACGGGACTCTGGAGCTCGTCGAGCCGGGCGTGCCCGTCGTGCTCTTCAAGGGCGAGGACGAGTGCCGCAAGCTCGACGACCGTGTCGAGGCCTTCCTAAAGACCGGTCGCACCGGTGACGCCGACGTCACCGTCATCGACACGGCCGAGTATGCGCTGCCCGGTCTTGATCCGGACTTCCGTCCGCTGCTGAGCCCCTGGATTCTTTCCTCGATCATCACGGACCGTCTCTCGGCTTACTACGAGCTCGTCACGAAGCACAGCCTCGACTACCGCCGCTACTACCACCAGTTCGACTACTAACGATGGGTGGGAGGGACCGTCTCTCCCAGCGAGGCGGTCCCTCTTCCGGCTTTGGGAGGGGGTCCATATGCCAGCTCGCCTTGCGGCCATGAATTGCTCACATCGCTTCTTTGATCTGGAAGAGTTCTTTGCGAGTGCTGACGCCGCGGGCTTCGAGGGTGTGGAGCTCTGGATCGGCCCGATGCACTTCTTCATGGATGCACACGGGCACGATCCCGTCTCGCGCCTCGTGGGTCTGGAGAGGCGCTATGATCTCCCGATTATTGGGGTCTGCCCTGAACAGGCTAACCCCAAGCCGCACAATATCGCCGTGCGCGGTGAGACGGGACGGGCCCGCACGCTTGCGTACTTCACAAATGCGCTCGAGGTGGCTCGCGAGCTAGGTGCGAGCCAGGTCGTCGTCACGAGCGGTTGGGGCTACCTTAACGAGCCAGTTGAGGTCGCCTGGGAGCGCAGCGTGACAATGCTCAGTGCCATAGCGCGGCGCGCCGAGGCGATAGGCGTACCGCTTGCGATTGAGGCGCTCCAACCCGACGAGTCCAACCTCGCGCATACGGCTGCCGACCTTTTGCGCCTCGTGGCCGAGGTGGACTCGCCCGCCCTCGGTGTCTGCCTTGACCTGGGCGCGATGGCCGTTGCTGGTGACACGATCGAGGGCTACTTCGCGACCTTCGCCGGCCGTATCATCCACGTGCACTTCGTTGACGTGGGGCACGGTATGACGCACCTCGCCTGGGGCGACGGCGAGAGGGACATGACCTCCGACCTCGCTGCACTTGCGCGCTGTGGCTACGAGGGGTGGCTCTCGTCCGAGACGGTGGACCCCGAGCGTTTCGCAGGTCCGGCTGCCGCCGACGCCCAGACTATGGCCGCGTTCCGTACGGCCCAGGAACAGCTTCGAAGGGGGGTGAGGCATCTGTGAGACAGATCGTCATCGCAACCCACACGCACCTCGCGGCGGGACTGGCTGAGGCTGTGACGTTCCTCGCGGGAGAGCACGGCAACGTCCGCGTTCTCAATCTCTTCGTCGACGGCGAGGACGATGTGGCGGCAGCGGCCCGGCGCGTCATCGACCAGACGCCCTCAGGCGACGACCTCGTCGTCTGTACGGACCTGCTCGGTGGCTCGGTCAACAACGAGTTCGCCAAGCTCGCTCAGATCGACCCGCGCATCCTGCTTGTTACGAACGCAAACCTGCCTGTCGTCCTACAGCTCGTGCTTGCTGCCGGTGACGAGCCCACCGTCGAGCTCGTCCGACAGGTTGTGAGCGCCGAGGAGTCGAGGCCCGTCCTCGTGAATGACCTCCTGGTCGCCGAGTCGGACGGTGAGGACGAGTTCTAGCGGGACGACGCCGACCTATGCGACACGCACCGCCAGCATGTCACGTACACGCATCCCTGGGGAGGGAGCACAATGATTCTACTCACTCGTGTGGACCACAGGCTGCTCCACGGTCAGGTGGCCGTTTCGTGGGTCAACGGTCTCAAGGCCAACTGCGTCTTCGTCGTGGGCGATCACGTCGCCAACGACCCTGTGTGGAAGACGACGCTCAGGCTGGGCAAGCCTGCTGGTTGCAAGCTCGTGGTCAAGGACATGGCCCGTGCGATCGAGTCGTTGAAGTCGGGCGTCACCGACAAGTACCGGATGATCATCTGCGTCGGATCGATCGCCGAGGCCAAGCAGCTCGCCGAGGGCTACCAGAAGATCCGCTCGATCAACCTCGGCAACACCAAGGAGAGCCCCACCACCCGAACGCTCACGAAGCAGGTCTTCGTGGAGCCGGATGAGGAGCAAATGCTGCGCGATATGGCGGTCGACGGCATCGAGCTGGAGTACCGCGCCCTCGCCGACGATCCCAAAGTCGACGTCGCAAAGCTTCTCGATGAGTAGGGAGTTACGTGTGGGAGGGCATCGCGCAAGCACGATGCGCGACGTCCGACTCGTGCAAGGATCGCAGGTCATGCAACACACAGAACGGAGGAGGCAATGCTTGGCACATCTTTGATGCTGGGAATCGTATACTGGACCTTTGCGTACTTCGATTACCAACTTGGCACGCTCTACGCCTTCAGGCCCATCGTGGTCGCCCCAGTCGTTGGGGCCTTGCTCGGTGACGTCCAGACGGGCCTGGCCATTGGGGCGAGCTTGGAGCTGCTCTTCATGGGGTCGGTCTCGATTGGCGCCTATGTTCCGCCCGACGCCACGGCGTCAGCCGTCCTCTGCACCGCGTACGTGATCCTCACCGGTATCGAGCCCGCGGTGGCCGTCGGTCTCGCGATGCCCGTGGGGACGTTGCTCGGTGCCCTCGAGAACCTTCTCCAGCCGCTCCAGAACTGGCTGCTCGCCTTCATCCCCAAGTTCGCGCGGGAGGGCGCCAGCCGCAAGATTATGGCTCTGCACTGGGCAGTCGGCTTGGTTACTGCCCCAATCTACATTGCTGCCATCACAGCCTCCGTCTACTTTGGGTCGGACGCCGTCAACTGGCTCGTGGAGGTCATCCCCGCCTTCGTGCTCGACGGCTTTGCCTGCGCGGCAAACATTCTGCCCGTCATGGGCTTCGCGATGCTCGCCCGCATGATCCTGACGAAGCAGCTCGTCCCGTTCTACTTCCTGGGCTTCCTACTTACTGCCTACCTCAACGTCCCAGTACTTGGCGTGGCGCTGCTCGCGATCATCATCGCGATCGAGAAGCTCGACCTGTTCAACAACAACCCTGAGCCCGCGCTCGCCGTAGAGGGGGATGACGACGATGACTTCTGATCGCAAGAGTGACTTCGGCATCACCAAGAAGGACTTGGTCAAGACCTCGCTCAACGTTGGCTCGCTGGGCATGGAGTTCTCTTGGACCTACGTCAACCAGATGGGCCTCGCCTTCTGCGTGATGATCATGAACTGCCTGAAGAAGATCTGGGGTGAGGGCACCGAGGGATACAAACAGGCCCTCGAGCGCAACGCGGCCTTCTTCAACATCACGGTGCAGCTCGCGCCCTTCGTCGGCGGGATCACGATTGCGATGGAAGAGGGCGTCGCCAAGGGCAAGGTCGACCCGAAGGCCATCAATGACGTTAAGGCCGCCCTCATGGGGCCGCTCTCCGGCATCGGCGACTCGATTTTCCTCACGACTCTTCGTGTGATTGCCGCTGGCGTGGGCATCTCGATGTGTCAGGCCGGCAACCTCGCCGGTCCCCTCGTCTTCCTGCTCATCTACAACATTCCGGCGTTCTGGCTGCGTGTGGTGGGCATCCGGTACGGCTACGAGATGGGTACGAGCCTGCTCGACCGGGCCGAGAAGTCTGGCATCATGGAGAAGGTCTTGGCCGCTGCGGGTATCGTCGGCATCATGGTCATCGGTTCGATGACCAAGGACATGTTCGGGGCTGAGCTTGCAATCGGGTTCGGTGCTGGCGACGACGCCACCACGCTCCAGGCGGTGCTCGACGGCATTATGCCCGGTATGGTGGGCCTCGGTTTCATGTGGCTCTACTACTGGCTGCTCGGCAAGAAGATCAGCCCCTCCGTGCTGGTTCTCGGCACGATGCTCCTGGGCGTCATCCTGGTCTACTTCGGGATCATGGCCTAGCCATGCCGTTCTCGTCCGCGCGCTCGCTGGCGCGCGGACGAACTCGTGGGCACAGGATGCCCTCCCAGGGAAGAGGCGGTGCTCCGTGGGCACGTCCGTGGCGTGCCGCCCTCGTCTCTCCAACCCAAAGACATTAGCGAGCGGAGTGAACAATGGACAAAAAGAATGGCAGCAGGTTGCCGTGGCTCGTGATCGCGATCATGTCCGCAATCGTTGCGATCATGTGCGCTGTCGGTCAACCTGGGGCAGGCGCCGAGGATGACGAGGGCATCTGGGACCTGCACCGGGCCTATGGTGACCTCTACGTCAATCTTGGCGACACGGTGACCTTCGCGGTGGATGTGGTGGACTACGACACAGCCGAGGTCATCGGAGACAACGCAACGGAGGTGATCGCCGAGTCCGCAGACGCCGAGGGCGAGGGCGATCAGGCCGCCGAGGGGGAGTCTGAGGCTGAGCCCCGCGAGCAGTCCGAGGACGGCAAGGGTGACGGTGAGGAGAAGCCCGAGGACGGGGAGATCGACCTCTCGCAGTTCAAGTTCCAGTGGTATTGGTGCCAGCATAACGACGAGACCGGCGAGATCATGTACGAACCCATTGAGGGCGCGAACGAACCCACGTACACGATTGACCGCGTGAGCGAGGTCGACCTCTACGACAACAACGAGCTCGAGTTCGTCTGTGCCCTCTTCCCGGCGGATGCGACGGACCTCTCCTACGGCAACCGCATCAACGTTTCGTCTATCTGGTTCTCCCTGTCGCTGATGCCGGACGACTACGTGCAGACTGGAACCACCCAGCATGTGACCGTCAACCCCGAGGGTCAGGACTCCAAGGGCGGCTACGTGGCCTTCGTGACCAACGAGGCCGGGACCTTCGACTTCCAGGTCTCGGGCGTCTCCGACGCCGCCACGTCACCGAGCGTCTACGTCGCCGCCATACAGGGCGACTGCGTGGTTGCTGAGTACGAGTCCGACAAGACGAGCTTCTCGCTTGCGTGCGACCCGGCCTACACCTACGTGATCAGCTGGTCCGCCGACGCTACGAAGCCCGTGAGCTTCGACTACACGATCTCCGGCGAGGCGAGCGAGCCCGCGTACGTGGACCTCAACGAGTCGCTCGAGCCGACGGACGAAGGCCTCAACGTCTACGTGGACGCCGTGACGCTGCGTGAGGACGGCGAGTACCAACTCACCGTCGCGAACCCATGGGTGGACGCCGACTACTCGATTGACAACGAGTCCGTGGCTACCGTCTCGGATGACGGTAAGATTTGGGCTGTGGGACCCGGTGAGGCCACCATCACGGTCACACAGGGTGACGAGACGGCAGCCGTCGCCGTAAACGTGGGATAACGCGCGGTTCCCACACCACGAATGGCGAGGCGCCTCCGGGAATTGTGTTCCGGGGGCGCTGACGGTAGGGGGCGTTCTCCTCGACCGTCCGGGCGGTCTCCCTCGTGGCGATCGCATAGGCGTTGTCGGTCGTGAACACCTGGTGCGATTCTATGCGCTTCTTAAATTTCATACAGATAGAGAGCCGCTCCGCTGCGAACGTGATGCTGCCAGCATCGGTCACCGGACGCGACGCCTGTCTCGGTGAGTACGTCCCGGCTAACCGAGTGCCTGGCCGCCAGCGCGTCGAAGGACTTGTCGCGTCGGCTCTCTGCCACCTTCCTCAGAGACTCCAAATGTCATTTGGCCGTCACACCGACCGTCAAAGCAATTATCGATCAAGTGAAAAAGCGGCAAAATCGAGACGCAGCCCTTTCTCGGAGATGCAGCGGGGATGGGTTGAGCGCGCGGTAGGATGTTCCCCACCAAGCATTAGGAAGGCACGAGCAACAGCCAATCGCCCGCGACGATCCTGAGCTCTTCTCTACCGAACGGGAGAACCAGTGCTTCGATCGAAAGAGCTCCCGCAAGGACGAGAAGGAAGCTGCCAGTTTGGCGGCATCACCTTTCAGCTATGGCAGGGAAAAGTTTCACGAATGGCAAAGGCATGCCGACCAGCTAGCCCTACCGTTGCGGTTGCAGCTACCAACTGACGATCGCATAGGAGGCCGGAAGGATGATCGGCATGCCAATGATAAGAATATAAGGGAGATGTCCCGCAAGTGGCTGTCCAACGCGGAAATCCAGCACGGGACGGGGATCTCGCAGCCGACGACTCGCAAGCATATCGCGATGGACGACTTCTCGTCCCAGGCGCCCAGGGCCCAAGGGCACCCCTCGGTGCTCGACCTGTACAAGCCCTTTGTCGACAGTATTCTGATGGAGGACCGGCGCGCCCACGCGCATCGTCGACAGGAAAGCCTACATATCAGACGCGGCCCCGCCCCCTACGCCCGCCTCCTCGAGAGCGCCAGC
>ERZ773005.419-NODE-419-length-34111-cov-14.513889_pt1 | contig 34111 bp, 27 predicted proteins | sample MGYA00580666_ERZ773005 | MGnify/ENA primary metagenome ERZ773005 (study PRJEB29015, sample SAMEA2737999) | human oral metagenome | biome: human oral; feature: human-associated habitat; material: dental | place: China | collected 2061 ...
CGGCCACTTCTTTTTGAGCCAGCATGTCCATGTTTCCCTCATCATGCTCTACTGCCTGCTTATCTGGTTTATCATGGGAGCTATTTTCAGATGGAGCGGAAGCTTCTTCCAAAGAGACTGGAGCATCCTGCGCTCCGTCGTCAGCCACTATGGCGTGATGATTCTGACCTTTGCACTTTTGACAAATCTAGCCGGATTTTTCCCAAGAGAAAAAATAATTAGCCTGACACTGACTGCTGTCGGGGAATTCACCCTTATCTATCTAATCATTTTAGGCGCCATCTACTACCACACTTACCGTAAAATTCAAAAGATAAATGCACAGCTCCTTCCTAAAGACTGACTTTCCTACCCCATCTATAGAATTCTGATTAGCAAAAAAAAGCGCTTAGTATTTTTTGTCACCCATCCATCTATCTTTTTTCTGTTTTTATGGAGAAATGAGTAGGAGGATTTGATCAATATGGATAGCATTTGTATTTGATGGAAATTTATCTCTGTTTTGTCTAAGAAAGCTATTCATACTCTAGTTTTTTTGGTGTTAAAAATTCTATACATTCGCTTGGATAAACTAATTTTTTTGATATAATAAGATATATATTTAATCGTTTTAATCAAAAGCTGATATGAGGGAAAAAGCACAAGAAGCTGTTTTTTCCTGATTATACAGCGTATATTAATTTTCCTTTTTGTAGCTTTCTAAATAAATTCTCTATCTTGTTATTTGGAGGGGTTCTACTCCACATTATTTTGAAAGAAAGATTAGATAGAGTTCTCATATAGTAGTTAGTTTATCAACCAAAAAATAGAAAGGGAAATCGGTATGACTACTTCAATTCATTTTTTAGAATCTGCCCAGCAATTTCATTTGAGCAATGGACAGATTAGCTACATTTTCAAGGTCAGTGATGATGGCAAGCTTCTTCATCTATATTACGGGAAGAGCTTGCCTGACGGCGATTACAGTCACTTCCTTGAGATGAACTCTCGCCCAATGACTGCTTACCGCAAAGAAGGGGACGTCTTCTATTCTTTAGAGCATCTAAAACAGGAACTCCCTGAGTACGGAACCAGTGATTTTCGCCATCCGGCCATCTCCATTCGCCAAGAGAACGGGTCTCAAATTACTGATTTTTGTTACTATAAACACGACATTCAGTTCGGTAAACCTCTATTGGACGGCTTGCCAGCTACATATGTAGTAGATGAGAAGGAATGTCAGACTCTGATTGTAACCCTAAAAGATGATCTAACTGGATTAGAGGTAGATCTGCATTACACAATCTTCCAAGATTTTCCAGTTATTAGTCGTCACACTGATATTCGTAACTGTGGAGCGACCAATCAGTTTATTGAGCAAATAGCTAGTCTAAACTTAGATTTGCCCGATGCAAACTATGAATGGTTGCAATTATCCGGTGCCTGGGCTAGGGAACGCCACATCAAGACTCGTCCTCTCCAACAAGGCATCCAAGCAATACAATCAACACGAGGTATTTCCAGTCCTCATCATAATCCTTTTGTTGCACTAAAACGCAAAGAATCAACTGAACATCAGGGAGAAGTCATCGGGGCTAGCTTGGTATACTCAGGTAATTTTTTGATTCAGGCTGAAGTGGACACCTGGGATGTAACCCGTCTACAACTAGGAATTAATCCATTCCACTTTGCATGGAAACTTGAACCAAACCAAAGCTTTATCAGTCCTGAAGCCCTCATCGTCTTTTCTGATCAAGGTCTCAACGGGATGAGTCAAGTCTTCCACCAACTTTTTAGAACTCGATTGGCTCGCAGTCAATGGAAAGAAAAAGAACGACCTATTCTGATAAATCACTGGGAGGCTACCTACTTTGATTATACAGAAACAAAACTTCTTGAGATTGCCAGAGGCGCTAAAAAGGTTGGAGTAGAACTTTTTGTGGTAGATGACGGTTGGTTTGGCAAACGGGTAAATGATAAGACTGGCTTAGGAGATTGGTTCGCAAACCGAGATCGCCTACCCAATGGTATAGGAAATCTAGCTTCTAAAATCCGAGAAATCGGCCTAAAATTTGGTCTTTGGTTTGAGCCAGAAATGGTCAATAAAGACAGCCAACTCTTTCGAGATCATCCTGATTGGTATATCCATACTCCTGATCGGCTATCCTGTCACGGACGAAATCAGTTTGTCTTAAACTTTACCTCTGATGAGGTTGTAGACTATATTTTCCAACGAATGTCCGCTATCATTGAGGAAGCTAAGCTTGACTACATCAAATGGGACATGAACCGTTCGCTAACAGAAGTCTACTCCTGCGAACTTCCAGCAGACCAGCAAGGAGAGGTCTTTCACAGATATGTTCTCGGCGTTTACAAGTTATATGATCGATTGACCCGAGCCTATCCCAATGTCTTGTTTGAGTCCTGTTCCTCAGGAGGAGGTCGCTTTGATCCGGGCATACTCTACTACGCTCCACAAGGATGGACTAGCGATGATTCTGATGCTATCGAACGCTTGAAAATTCAGTACGGTACCAGCCTACTCTATCCTCTCTCGTCAATGGGAGCCCATGTTTCGACTGTTCCTAACCACCAGCTCAATCGTATCACTCCATTAAAAACACGTGCAAATGTTGCTTACTTTGGAGTTTTTGGTTATGAATTAGATCTAAACAAGCTAAGTAGCCAAGAATTGGATCAAGTTGCTCAGCAGATTGCCTTTTACAAAGAACATCGCAAACTCTTTCACAGTGGCAACTTCTATCGACTCTTATCTCCATTTGATTCTCAAGAAACAGCCTGGATGGTTGTCAGCGAAAATAAAGATACAGCCATTTTAGCCCATTACAAACTCCTCAATCAAGTCAATCGTTCCTGTCAACGACTACGTCTGACCGGTTTAAATCCAGAAGCTACCTATGAGATTAACGGACACGACTATAGTGGCTATGAGCTCATGAGGGCCGGTTTTAGTATCACAGATTCTTCTAGTGGAGAACTCACTGATTGGGCACCTTTGCCCAAAACGTATGATTTTGATTCGAGACTTTGGGTAATCAAACAAAAGAATCTGTAAAGGCAATTTTTTATAAAATACAAGAAAACACTCCCCATCTAGAAAAATAGATCCAGGAGTGTTTTTAGTTATTCATCAGATTTTTTTGTTCTTATTATCCACTTCTTGCTTTCTTCCCAAAGCCAACTAGATAACCTATAAATCTTTTTGTAAGTCAGAAAGGAGCAACAAAGCATCCATCGGTGTCATTTGATTCAAATTGAGCCCACGTAAGGTTTCTAGAACTGGATGCTCAGCAGTAAACAAATCAAGCTGCCCCATAGGGTCCTGTCGCAAAAGGGTGGCTTGAGACTTGTCTGAATCGAAGATAGCTTTCTGATCCTCTCTTCCTTCCAAATCCGTCAAAATCGCATCTGCCCTTGTCAGTAAATCTTTTGGCAAACCAGCAATTTTTGCCACGTGAATCCCGTAGGACTTGTCAGCAGGTCCTGCTTCAATCTTATGCAAAAATGTCACTTGGCCATCTTTTTCTAGAGTTGCCACATGGACGTTTTCCAACCGTGTCAAGCTCTTTGACAGGTCTGTCAACTCATGATAGTGAGTTGCAAAAAGAGTCTTGGCCTTGGTACGATCATGAATATACTCGATAATTGCTTGCGCCAGAGCCATCCCATCATAAGTCGCAGTCCCCCGCCCCAGTTCATCAAAAAGGATCAAAGAGCGTTCACTTGCTTGTCGAATGGCCCGATTAGCCTCCATCATTTCCACCATAAAGGTCGACTGACCAGACACCAAATCATCTGCCGCACCTATTCGTGTAAAGATAGCATCGAAAATCGGAAGACTGGCTACTTCTGCTGGTACATACGATCCCATTTGAGCCATGATGACAATCATTGCCAGCTGTCGCATATAGGTTGACTTCCCGCTCATATTTGGTCCGGTAATCAGCTGAATATCTGTTTCTTGACCCAGTTCGATACTATTTGGGATGTAGCTTTGGGCTCCCATGACTTTTTCGACAACCGCATGACGGCCTTTTTTAATCTGCAAACTACGACTGCTTGTAAAACTCGGACGGACTAAGTGTTGACTTTCAGCCACAACCGCAAAGCTCTGTAAAACATCGACCGTAGCTAGGGTTTGAGCTAAGGCTTGTAGCCGTTGAATATATTTTCCGACCTCTTCACGAATGCGCATGAAGATCTCATATTCCAGATTAGCAGACTTCTCACGCGCCTCCAACATCTCGCCTTCAATGCGCGCCAGCTCTTCCGTACCAAAACGCTCAGAATTTTTCAAGGTTGCTTTTCGGAAAAAATGGCTAGGGACATTACCGAGTTGAGAATTGGTTACATGGAAATAGTAGCCATCCTTCTTGTTATAATCAATTTTCAGATTAGTAATACCACTTGCCTCTCGCTCCTTGGCTTCAATGTCCGCAATCCAGCTAGTCCCCTCTCTCATGACCAAACGGTACTGGTCCAAAGTCTCGTCAAAACCAGTTCGAATGATATTGCCCTCAGTAATTACTTGTGGAGCATCTGGGTCAATCGCAGAGCTGATTAGATTTTCCAGCTCAGGAATCGCATCTAGCCTTGCCACCAAACTCTCCAGAGCTGGGCTTTCAATCGTTTCTAAAATTGACCGGATCTGAGGAACATGGCTCAGAGTAGAAGACAATTGCAGGAGGTCCTTGGGATTGGTCTTGCCAAATGACACACGACTTACCAGGCGTTCAATATCATAGACGCCCTTGAGACTATCTGCCAAATCACTCCGCTCAAAGAAATAATCTAGAAAGACCTGAACAACATCTTGACGCTTGATAATTCGTCCCTTATCAATCAAGGGATGCTGGATCCAAGAACGAAGCAAGCGTCCTCCCATAGCTGTTTTTGTTTCATCCATAAGCCAAAAAAGACTACCATGCTTCTTGCCCGTCCGGGCATTTTCAGTCAAGTCCAGACTGGTCTTTGTCGCATAGTCCATCTGCAGAAAATCTTTTATCTCATAATGATGGGCCTTTTTGAGATGGCTGAGCTCCCGCATCTGCGTCTGAAAAACATAGGCCAAAAGCTTCCCTGCCGTCTGCTTTTCTAAAGATGACAACTCATCTCCTAAGAGCTGAACGTCCTCCATTGCTTCCTCGACTTCTGACAGAAGTAAATTCATTTGTTTTGACAAAACCTGCTGCTCATCTTCTGACAAGCAATAACCCACGACCACTTCCCGAGCTCGGAGATTTCGAATTTCTCCACAAGCTTGGTCAAAGTCTGCCAGGCTGGTTACCTGAAATTCTCCCGTAGCCAGATCCATATAGGCCAAGCCATAAGCTTGCTCCTGCCTATCCAAAGCAACCAAAAAGTTATTTTCTCCGGCTGGCTTACTAGAATCCACTACCGTACCCGGTGTAATAACCTGGACCACCTCGCGTTTGACCACCCCCACGGCCTGTTTAGGATCTTCCATCTGCTCTGCAATGGCAACCTTATAACCAGACTCAATCAAAACATCAATATATTGCTGGGCAGAATGATAAGGTACACCCGCCATTGGAATAGGATTCTCTGAATTTTTATTACGGCTAGTCAGGGCTATCTCGAGAATCTGTGCCGCATTAACAGCATCCTCGTAAAACAACTCATAGAAATCACCCATACGAAACAGCAGAAAGGCGTCCTGATAATCTTTTTTAATATCCAAGTACTGCTGCATACCTGGCGATATTTTTTCTGTTGCCATAGTTTCCTCTCTTGTTGACAAGTTAGGCTTGTATGCCCCAACTCTCTAGTCCCTTCAATCCTGAGCACCTTTTGCTATATCATAAACACTAATGCTTACCCAAGAATCATCTTACCTGATTTTACCATAAATAGAAAAAGGTTGAAACTTTTGTCTCAGCCCTATTTCATTCTTCAATTTACATCTTTGCCAAAATCTGCTCTTCGATTTCTTTGGCAGTATCCTGGTTACGGCAAATTAATAGGAGTGTATCGGCACCTGCTAAGGAACCTAAAATCCTCTCATCCCTATTTTCATCAATGATGTTAGCCAGCACTGCAGCTTCTCCCAAGCGTGTATGCAAAACCAAGGTAAATTCCGCACGGGCTACCCCTCTAAGATGGTAAGACAAAACCTCAGTCAAATCAATTCGAGCCGTTTCTTGCGCTAAAACATAATAGAGCTGGCCGTTTTTCTTGACTTTAATTAGACCAATTTCTCGCAAATCGCGGGATAAAGTCGTCTGAGTTACATAAATACCCTCTTCTTCCAGACGTGTCTGGATATCCTTTTGTGTCCCTAACTTCTCCTCTTTAATCATTTTCTTGATTAAGTCATGACGTTTTTTCTTTTTCATTTTCCCCTCGATAGTTGTATATTTATACTCTAAATTATACCAAAAAATTGTTATGATACCCAAAAAATTTGAAGATTCCTTTAAAAATGTGATAAAATAGTAATATTAAAAGACTCAAAGGAGCACCTATGGATAATAAACAAATCATTGCCAGCGAATTGGCCAAGGTGATTGACAGCCTGGACCAAGACGCTATTTTAAATTTACTCGAACAGCCAAAAAGTTCTGATTTAGGAGATATCGCCTTTCCTGCTTTCTCATTGGCCAAAGTAGAACGCAAGGCTCCTCAAGCTATTGCAGCTGATATTGTAGAAAAAATTGACACAACCCACTTTGACAAGGTTGTCGCGACTGGACCGTATGTCAACTTTTTCTTGAACAAAGCTGAGATTTCTGGTCAAGTTATTAAAGAAGTAGTTAAAGAAGGGGCTGACTACGGGCAACAAAATGAAGGCAAGGGCGAAAATGTTACTATCGACCTTTCAAGTCCAAACATTGCCAAGCCTTTCTCAGTTGGTCACTTACGCTCTACCGTTATCGGAGATGCTCTTTCTAATATCTTCCGCAAAATGGGCTACAATACCATCAAAATCAACCACTTGGGTGACTGGGGTAAACAATTCGGTCTCCTCATGGTCGCTTATAAAAAATGGGGAAGCAAGGAAGCTGTCGAAGCAAATCCTATCGACGAACTGCTACAACTCTATGTCCGTATCAATGCCGAAATCGAAAACGACCCTGCCTTGGATGACGAAGGACGCCTTTGGTTTAAAAAGCTAGAAGATGGTGATCCAGAAGCAACTGAACTTTGGCAATGGTTCCGTGACGAAAGCTTGGTCGAATTCAACCGTATATATGAACTTCTCGGAGTTGAGTTTGATAGCTTAAACGGTGAAGCCTTCTACAACGACAAGATGGATGAAGGGATTAAAATCCTTGAAGAAAAAGGTCTTTTGGAAGAATCAAAAGGTGCGAGCATTGTCAACCTTGATGATGTCAACCTTCCTCCAGCTATGATCAAAAAATCTGACGGAGCTACACTTTACATCACTCGTGATATTGCAACTGCTATGTACCGAGCTCGTACCTACAACTTTGTCAAAAGTATCTATGTCGTAGGACAAGAACAGTCTAACCATTTCCGCCAGCTCAAAGCTGTCCTTAAGAAGATGGGATTTGACTGGAGCGATGATATGACTCACGTAGATTTCGGTCTCGTTACTAAGAACCGCCAAAAACTGTCTACACGTAAAGGAAATATCATTCTTCTTGAGCCAACCTTGCAAGAAGCAATTAGCCGTGCAAAATCTCAAATTGAAGACAAGAATCCAGAACTTGAAAACAAAGAAGCTGTTGCTCATGCTGTTGGGGTCGGTGCGGTTAAATTCTACGATTTGAAAACAGACCGTCGCAATGGTTATGACTTTGACTTAGAAGCCATGGTATCCTTTGAAGGAGAAACAGGCCCTTATATCCAATACGCTTATGCTCGTATCCAGTCTATCCTTCGTAAGGCAGATTTCACACCTGATGCAGATGCTGACTACCGTCTAAATGATGCTGAAAGCTGGGAAATCATCAAGCTCCTCCAAGACTTCAGCCGTGTTGTAAAACGCGCTGCAGATAACTATGAGCCATCATTGATCGCCAAGTATGCTATTAGCTTGGCTCAAGCCTTCAACAAATACTATGCACACACACGGATCTTGGACGAAAGCCCAGAACGCGATAGCCGTTTGGCCCTCAGCTACTCTACTGCCGTAGTCCTAAAAGAAGCTCTCCGCCTACTTGGTGTTGATGCTCCAGAAAAAATGTAAGAAGCTAAAAATGCGCTCTAAAGAGCGCATTTTTAATTTGTTCAACTAGCCTGAATTCTAATTCATCCAGCTTTACTTAGCTTTTTTAGTATAGTATTTTCTAACTAAATCATTAAAGACCTAGAATCATCTACTGTTTCATTCATATTATTTTTATTGATAAAACAAATGCACCTTCTAATAGAAGGTGCGTTTGTTATGCTATATCCAAGCAACGATTACTTGCCTATTCCTCCACAAAACGTCCTAAGATATGGACGTTCTCTGAAACAGAGACAAAGGCTTGCGGGTCGGTTTTACGTATAATGTATTTAAACTCATTGTACTCAGCCCGAGTAATTACTGTGATCAGGATTGCCTTTTCCTGATGATTATAGGTCCCTTCTGCACCATTAATCATGGTAGCTCCCCGATGCAATCGTTTGTGGATTTTTTCGATAACCTTATCTGGACAGCTTGTAATAATCATGGCCTGCATTTTCTTTTGCTTAGTAAATACAGCATCCGTTACCCGACTGGATACGAAGATGGTAATCATCGAATAAAGTGCATAAGTCCAGCCAAAAGTCAGCCCCGCAATCAGCATAATCACCCCATTCACCATGAAGGAAATGCTGCCGACATTACGGCCTGTCCGCTTACGAACAGTCAAACTGACAATATCCGTTCCGCCACTAGAAATATTATTTTTCAAAGCAAAGCCAACACCGGTTCCCATCACGACGCCCCCAAAAAGAGCATTGATAATAGGGTCCTGTGTTAAAACTACCTCTGGAACGATCTGAATGAAAAAGGAACTCATACTAACGGTTATGAAGGTGAAAACCGTAAACTTATGTCCAATTTGATACCAGGCCACAATCATCAGCGGAATGTTGATTAAATAAAATGTAAGGGAAACTGGAATTGTCATTCCAAGAAATCTCTCACTCAAGGCAGAAAAAATCTGAGCTAGACCTGTTGCCCCACTAGAATAAACATGCCCAGGCTGAAAAAAGAAATTCACAGCAACAGCTGAGAGAAAACCATAGACAATCGAAGCCGAGATTTTCTCATCATATTTCTCCTTAGAAATGCTCTGTAGCACTTTTAAGAGCCGAAAATTATAGGCCAATCGGCGAATCCTATAACGTAGGATTTTATAAAACTTAGTCTTTTTCATTTACTTCCACTTGTAAACTCAGTTCATCTAACTGTTTTGCAGCCACAGGACTTGGAGCCTGCGTCATTGGGTCTGTCGCCTTGTTGTTCTTAGGAAAGGCAATCACTTCACGGATATTTTCTTCTCCCGCTAAGAGCATCACAAAGCGGTCAAGCCCGATAGCCAAACCACCATGTGGTGGGAAACCATAGTCCATAGCCTCAAGGAGGAATCCAAATTGATCATTAGCCTCTTCAGCTGAGAAACCAAGAGCCTTGAACATCCGTTCTTGAAGGTCTTTTTGGTTGATACGAAGACTACCACCACCGAGCTCATAACCGTTTAAGACGATATCATAAGCGATGGCACGAACCTTGGCCAAATCACCCTCTAATTCGTGAGCGGTCTCTGCCTGTGGAAGAGTGAATGGATGGTGGGCACTCATGTAGCGACCTTCTTCTTCAGACCATTCAAACATTGGCCAGTCAACCACCCAAAGGAAGTTGAATTTATCGTTATCAATCAAGCCAAGCTCTTTGGCAATACGTCCACGAAGGGCACCAAGCGTTGCATTCGCCACTTCAAGCGTATCCGCCACAAATAGAACCAAATCCTTATCTTCAAGACTAAGTGCTGTTATCAAGCTTTCTTGGATGCCAGTCAAGAACTTAGCAACTGGTCCGTTTAATTCTCCATCCACAACCTTGACCCAAGCAAGGCCCTTAGCTCCATACTGCTTGGCTACTTCGGTCATCTTGTCGATGTCTTTACGTGAATAGTTATCTGCAGCCCCTTTAACGACGATTGCTTTTACAGCTGGAGCTTCTGAAAAGACTTTGAAGTTTACACCCTTGACAACCTCTGTCAAGTCCTGAAGCAACATCTCAAAACGGGTATCAGGCTTATCAGAACCATACAGAGCCATCGCATCATCGTACTTCATACGAGGGAATGGAAGCGTTACTTCGATTCCTTTTGTTTCCTTCATCACTCGTGCAATCAAGCCCTCTGTGATGTCTTGGATTTCTTGCTCACTAAGGAAGGACGTTTCCAAGTCGACCTGGGTAAACTCAGGCTGACGATCTCCACGCAAGTCCTCGTCACGGAAACACTTAACGATTTGGTAATAGCGATCAAAACCAGCATTCATCAACAACTGTTTTGTAATCTGCGGACTTTGAGGAAGAGCATAGAAATGCCCTTTATTGACACGAGAGGGCACCAAATAATCACGCGCTCCTTCTGGCGTTGACTTAGAAAGGAAGGGCGTCTCCACATCGATAAATTCCAACTCATCCAAGTAATTGCGAATAGAGTGGGTCACCTTAGCACGAAGTTTGAGATTTTCCAACATCTCTGGACGACGAAGGTCAAGGTAGCGGTAACGCAAACGTGTATCGTCATTGGCTTCAATACCATCTTTAATTTCAAAAGGAGTTGTTTTAGCGGTGTTTAGAACCTCCAGGCTTTGCACATGTAATTCTACAGCACCTGTTGCCAATTTATCATTAGCTTGCTCTCTGGCTACCACTTGGCCTGTCACCTCGATGACAAACTCGCTGCGCAGACTTTCTGCTGTCTCCATCACATCCTTTGAAACAGTCTCAGGATTGATAACCAGCTGCATGATGCCTTCACGGTCTCGCAAATCAATGAAAATCAAGCCACCCAAGTCTCGTCTGCGAGCAACCCAGCCTTTCAAAGTGATTTCTTGACCTACGTGCTCCATGCGAACACGTCCAGCATACATCGAACGTTTCATTATTTTTCTCCAAACTTTTAATTCTTGTTCTATTTTACCATAAAGATAGAGGGATAAGCTTGTCCCTCAGGATTTTTTTAGAAAAATCATTTTTGTTAAATAGCAGGCCTTACAAAATGTCAATTCAAGCCTAATCTTCCTTCTTGCCCTTTTCAAATAAAGCAGGTGCCAAGGCCTTGCTGACCATAGCTGTTAAAAACCGAAAAATACCTGCCGCCAAGCCAAATATAGGAGCTAGATAGCGGAAAAAGAAATCTCCCCTAATAAATAAACACAGAAGACCCGTTATGATAAATAAAGCTACTGCCTGAATAAGGGAGAGCATGACTATTTTTTTCATTCAATATTCCTTTGTAGATGATCGTTTGTAATTGTTCAACTAAAACAGAGGGCTGGAATAGAATTCCAGCTCCTGTTGCTTTCACTTGCCTAGAGTCCAATTTGGGCCAAAACAGCCTGAAAATCTGTCTTAATAGCATCAAGTGACACTGTCACTTCTTGACGCGTCTCATTATTTTTGACAGTCAGCTCGCCACTTTCCAGCTCGCTCTCTCCAAGAGTAATAATGGTCTTCGCTTGGAAGATATCCGCTGATTTAAACTGGGCCTTAATCTTGCGGTCCAAATAGTCCCGTTCAGCCGCAAAACCTTGAGCTCGGAGAGACTGGACTAATTCCAAAGCTTTGCCATTGGCACCAGCTCCCAAAACAGCAATATAAGCGTCCAGACCCGTCTCAATCGGAAGATCTACACCTTGCTTGTCCAAGACGAGAAGCAAACGCTCCAAGCCCATACCAAAGCCGACACCTGGTGTCTCAGGACCACCAAAGTAGGCAACCAACCCGTCATAACGGCCACCGGCACAAATGGTCAACTGACTGCCAGCCACCTCAGTCGTAAACTCGAAAATCGTGTGGTTGTAATAATCCAAACCACGGACCATATTGGTATTAATGACATAAGGAATCTGTAAGGTCTCTAACATTGAGCGCACAGCCTCAAAGTAAGCTCTGCTCTCCTCATCCAGATAGTCCAAAATAGACGGCGCACCCTCTACTGCTACCTTATCCTCAGGCTCTTTAGAATCCAGCACGCGCAGAGGGTTTTCCTCCAAGCGACGTTGGCTATCTGCAGACAGACTGGCCTTCAGTGGAGTCAGATAATCAATCAAGGCCTTACGATAAGCTGCTCTGCTCTCAGGATTACCCAGTGTATTTAGCTCCAAGCTGACATTGGTGATCCCGATTTCCTTAAAGAATTGAGCTGCCATGGCAATCATTTCTACGTCTGTCGCAGGATTGCTAGAACCAAAGCACTCTGCTCCAATCTGGTGAAATTCTCGCAGACGACCAGCTTGTGGACGTTCATAGCGGAACATAGAGCCCATATAGTAGAGCTTGACAGGCTTTTGAACTTCCGGCGCGAAGAGCTTGTTTTCCACATAAGAACGAACGACAGGAGCTGTCCCTTCCGGACGAAGCGTGATGTGGCGGTCGCCCTTATCATAAAAGTCGTACATTTCCTTGGTCACGATGTCTGTCGTATCTCCAACAGAACGGCTAATAACTTCATAATGTTCAAAAATAGGAGTACGAATCTCAGCATAATTGTATTTCCTAAATGTCTCACGGGCAAATTCTTCGACATATTGCCACTTGGCAGACTCTTGTGGGAGAATATCTTGAGTTCCCTTTGGTTTTTGTAATTTCATCTTCTCACCTCTGTCTTCTTTAGTACCTATATTTTACCACAAGTCCAGCATTTTTAGGAGTACAAATGGCATTTTCCAACAGTAAGAAGTAAATCCGTTTTCATTATGGAAAATATCTTGAAAAAATGTCAGAATTGTGAGAAAATAAAAACAATTCCAGCTAGTATAGAAGGAGATACCTATGAGAGACGATATCAAAATCAACGACCGAGCAGCTGCCATTCAGGATAAATTAGTAGAAAAACTCGAGCGCATTTACGATCCGGATGTAGAGCTAGATGTATATAACCTAGGCCTGATTTATGAGATCAACCTAGACGAAAATGGCCACTGCAAGATTGTCATGACCTTTACTGATACAGCCTGCGACTGTGCCGAGAGCCTGCCCATCGCCATCATGGACTCTCTTAAGAAGATTGATGAAATCGAAAGTGTCTCTGTCGAGGTTACTTGGTCACCTGCCTGGAAGATCACCCGTATCAGCCGTTTCGGCCGTATTGCACTAGGGATCAGCCCTAAATAGAAAAACATTGAAATAAAAATATTGAACCCGCTAGAAAGCTAGCGGGTTCTTTTATTATCTATAGGCTATTTCTTACCAGTTTCTTCTGGTTTCCAGAAGTCCGTAACAGCACCTTTAGCGGCAGAGGATACCATATGGGCATATTTACCAAGTACCCCGCGACTATAAAGCGGTGGGATGGTCGTTTCTGCCTTACGTTTTGCCAGCTCTTCATCAGAGACAGCCATGGAAATTTCCTTGGTATCTTGATCAACCGTTACTATATCGCCTGTACGGAGATAAGCGATTGGGCCACCATCCTGAGCTTCAGGAGCAATGTGTCCGACAACCAAGCCGTAAGTACCACCTGAGAAGCGGCCGTCTGTCAGAAGGGCAACCTTGTCCCCTTGACCTTTCCCTACAATGATAGAAGAAAGTGATAGCATTTCCGGCATACCAGGACCACCCTTTGGTCCAACGTAGCGAACCACGACAACATCGCCATCTACGACTTCGTCAGCCAACACCGCCTCAATAGCAGCTTCTTCTGAGTCAAATACCTTGGCTGGTCCGACGTGACGGCGTACTTTAACACCAGAAACCTTAGCAACAGCGCCGTCTGGAGCCAGATTACCATGCAAGATGATCAATGGACCGTCTGCACGTTTTGGATTTTCAAGTGGCATGATGACTTTTTGACCTGGTGTCAGATCCGCAAAGTCTGCCAAGTTTTCTGCTACTGTCTTACCAGTACAAGTGATGCGATCCCCGTGCAGGAAGCCATTCGCTAAGAGATATTTCATCACAGCTGGCACTCCACCAACCTCATAAAGGTCTTGGAAGACATACTGACCAGATGGTTTCAAGTCGGCCAAATGTGGCACCTTCTCTTGAATGACATTAAAGTCGTCCAGTGTCAGCTCAACATTAGCCGCATGAGCCATAGCTAGCAAGTGCAGAGTCGCATTGGTTGATCCACCCAGAGCCATGGTCACTGTGATCGCATCTTCAAAGGCTTCGCGCGTCAAGATATCAGAAGGTTTCAACCCCATCTTAAGCATATTAACAACCGCACGTCCAGCCGCTTCGATATCCTCTTTCTTGTCAGCTGATTCTGCAGGGTGAGAAGAGGAGCCTGGCAAGCTCATACCCAGAACTTCAATGGCTGTAGCCATGGTATTAGCTGTATACATACCACCACAGCCACCAGGGCCAGGGCAGGCATTACACTCGAGACGTTTCACATCCTCCTCGGACATATCTCCGTGATTCCATTTTCCGATTCCTTCAAATACAGAAACCAAGTCAATATCTTTCCCATCAAGGTTTCCAGGTGCAATGGTTCCACCATAGGCGAAAATGGCAGGAATATCCATATTGGCAATGGCAATCATAGAGCCTGGCATGTTCTTGTCACAGCCACCAATGGCCACAAAGGCATCCACATTGTGCCCGCCCATGGCAGCTTCGATAGAGTCTGCAATGATATCACGAGAGGTCAAAGAGAAGCGCATCCCTGGCGTACCCATGGCAATCCCGTCCGCAACGGTAATCGTGCCAAATTGCACAGGCCAAGCACCAGCAGATTTAACTCCTTCTTTTGCTAGCTTACCGAAGTCGTGCAGGTGCATATTACAAGGGGTATTTTCCGCCCAAGTCGAAATCACCCCTACAATAGGTGTTTCAAAATCTTTATCCGTCATTCCTGTAGCCCGAAGCATGGCACGGTTTGGTGATTTAACCATGCTATCGTAAATCTTACTTCTATGACGATTTTCTAGCTTATCTGTCATGTCTATTCCCTTCCTATCAGTGGTCTTTGTGTCCTATATTATACCACACTTGCCCTCAAATGAACAGGAGAAAATTTTTAAATTTTCAGAATTTTATAAAAATAATTGCTCTGCTATTTTCAAATTAAATAAAAAAATCTGTCAAGTAACTTTACTTTACAAAAAAGTTTTGATATACTGTTAAAGTTGATGTAAATCATCAAACTGAATCGAATTCATAAACTAAAAGGAGAAACAAACAATGGCAGTACCTGCACGTCGCACCTCAAAAGCGAAGAAAAACAAACGTCGTACTCACTATAAAGTAACAGCTCCATCTGTAACTTTTGACGAAACTACTGGAGATTACTCACGTTCTCACCGTGTATCACTTAAAGGATACTACAAAGGACGTAAAATCGCTAAAGCTGCATCAGCTGAATAATAGAAGGGAGATACCATGCGCGTAAATATTACACTTGAACACAAAGAATCTGGTGAACGCTTGTACCTTACTTCTAAAAACAAACGTAACACTCCAGACCGTCTTCAATTGAAGAAATACTCACCAAAACTTCGCAAACACGTTGTGTTTACAGAAGTTAAGTAGACATTCAATACACGTCAGTTGACGTGAAAAACCTTGATTTTAAGCGATTTTTGAAATTTCAAATTTCAATAGATTGCAATAAAAATCAGCCGAATGACTACATTTTTGACTACATTTTTTGTGAAATAAATTTAGAAGTTCGGATATACAAAAGGAACTCTAGCTTAAGTGCTAGAGTTCCTTTTTTCTAGTTAAAAGAGAAAATTCTCTCTGGGCTAATATCAAATTACAATGTTCCACTGTGAAATTTCCAGTAGCCATCATAAATACATCCAACAGCATTTCTTCATCATTAGATTGAGTCCGTAATGTTCTACCTGATAACTCCAAGAATTTGTAAGCTATTTTATGAGGCAACGAAAGAGCTACAGACAAAGCAACTACCGTTCTCATTTTAGGTTCTTTGGAATTATTTAGTAAATTATAGATTGAACGTTCTGAAATTAACGAAGTAAAGGCAAGTTCTTGATTCGTCATATCTCTCCAATCTCGTAAATACTCAAGTGCTCTTCCAAAGTCAGGCGGTAACTCATTAAGTACTTTTTTTATCTCATTCCCATGACTCATTAACATTGATGCTTCTTCTTCAAGTTTTAGATTTTCATCGCTATTAGGGTAGTGAAATTGAGAAGTGACACTGTCGTCAACGGAATTATCAAGCGTTTTAGCAAATGACAATTTGGTTTTATTATGAGAAATACTTTTCTTCTCAAAAACCAAACAGCATTCTTCCATATGAGTCTTCGCATATTCAGTTAGTTCGGGAAGACCACTTGAATTAATAGTAATATATTTAGAATCGTTTAAACATATATGTGATTCCGCATAAATTAGACCTCCTTCAGAAAGTCTATGGCGTAAAGATTCATGTTTTGAAACTAACTGAGATAAATCAGACACCCCTATTGAAAATGTTTGGTCAACGCCAAGAAAACCTTTTTGCCAAGAATGAGCTGGAACATAGCGACCATCAACATAATTAAATGCTCCTCTAGCCTCTTCTATCCCGAATTCTGCCAAGCGTTTTTGAGCTGCAATAATAGTCACCCCAAAATAATTCGCAGTAGCTTTAATTAAATCTTCAATGATATCTATCATTGAGTTCACTTGCCTTTTTTCTTTTAACTCAGCAAATTTCGATTTTAGAAATTGTTGAGTCATAGCTTTAGGCATCATGACTTTAGGAGCGAGACTGTGTACTTGCCATTCCATCCAATCCGTTTCAACAGCTGCTTCAGTTGTTGAAATTTGGGTTACTCTGTCAGCAGAGCCCTTCTCTAGCTCTACTGAATATCTGTGTAAAATCCAATGTAAACACTCATGAATAATAGTATTATTTACTGTTCCTGATGGTCTTATTCTTTCCAAATATGCATCGACAACAATTGTCCCCTCAGATATTCCTCTCTCTGTGTCGTCCTCAAAATAAATCCTTCCAAAAATGGAGGTATCAGGGTTAATTTCTACAAATTCAACTCTGAGCCCCAACGTTTGAGCTAATGCATAAGGATTGATTTGCATGGGTGATTGAAGAGCTTCTGGGTAATATAATGCTAGAATTGCTTCTGCGGTTTCGTCTAACTCATTTTTCCATAAAAAAGGTACTAGTTCATCTGTAAAAGGACGTTCAAAAAGGCTTAGTTCACCTTTCTTATATGGGGTGACTTTATGAATTTGAAAACCATGAAGCCCACCTTCTACACGTGCCGTACAAGAAACACGTAACCATCGATTTTTCTTTTGACTAGATGATATTTTATAAAGCTCAAACCACACAACATCCGCATATATGTTTAAGATTACGTCAATATCAATTAAATCATCATCTCTATTTCCCGCATAAACATATTTTATCTCACTGAACTCAACATCAATTGACCCTGATACTCCATTCCTTAAAAGCCCCAAACTAAGTGCGTTTTGTACAAAGTAATCAGTCCCTGCTATAGATACCTCATCAAAGTAATGCTCTTTTACATAATTTGTAATTGAAGCCATATATCCTCCTAGGTATCAATTTGTAGACTTTTTAAAGTTCTCAGCTTGTCCAAGTACTTGCTCAAAGACTTCATCATTCCATTGCGGTGGGTATCCGTTTTCGTAGAGTAAGATTGTTAAGTCCATGTTCAGCTGACTCTTAATGTCCTCACGACTTGACCAGTCTGCATACTGAGCTTTGTCATCAACCAATTCTTTAATAGCTTTAGCTAGGTCAATACATTTTTCATCAGCATATTCAAATTCATGTTCATCACGAACCTTGATAAGAATGTCATAAAAGGCTTTTTCTTCATAAGAAATTCCTAAATCTTTGAAAGAATCCATATCAATTTGAAGGTCTTTCAAAATCTTCATGATTTCATCCGAAAGGCTATTGATGAAATCTGCTGTCACCTCAGAAACAAAGATTTGACTATCTCTGTTATTATAGGCTTCAACAACTCTCTCTAGTCTCTCTGAAAATTCAATGGCTTTAAGCTGATTAGTTCCGCCGTACTGGTCAATGGCACGTTTTAACAACCTAAGCAGGGCATTAAATTTGGTGATTGGCATTTCTAAAGCATCAAGTTCATCTAGGAAACTTTCATCAAATAACTCTTGCTTATCATTATTAACAATATCCTCTACACCCGTTGAAGCTATCGCATTCTCAATCATTTGTTGAACATGCTTGTTCATCATCTCAGCATCTGGTGCATTGCCTTTGGTCTGTTTATAAATAATTGACCGAATTGCCATGTAAAATTGAGCCTTCTCTGTTTCCTCATCTGTGAGCTCTCCAGAAGGAAATACAATCTCATAAGCAGACTTCATTCGACGTGACAGGTACATAAAACGTACTTCCATGTCGTGAAGTCTTTGGACGTATTCTGCTCCTCTGTTAAGGCAAAGCAATCTCTCTGCAGGCGTACCATGATAGAAGTCTGAAGCATCAAAATTAACCAGCAATTCATCAATTAAACTCAACTGATTTCTAAAGATTTTCAAGGTAATCTCCAGTTCATCAATCGGACTTTCTTGCTCACCACCATAGGTTTTGATGGCTTCTAACATGGCTCGCTTGATTCCGATATAGTCAACTACCAAACCATGGTCTTTCCCTTCAAAGACACGATTTACACGGGAAATCGTCTGAATAAGGGTATGCTTTTGAAGGGGTTTATCAATGTACATGACGGCAAGAGATGGTACATCAAACCCAGTAATCCACATATCCACCACAATAACAATTTGAAAGTTTGAATCATTGTTTTTAAATTGAGCGTCTAACATCTTACGGTGTTTAGCATCTCCTAATAATTCATACATCTCCTTGACATCATCTTGGCTACGAGTTGCAACTATATTGACTTTAGGAAGAGATTCTAACTTTTCTAGTTCCTGCGGTGATAAGTCCTCACGCTCTGTTTTCTTCGCAATGAACCATTCTGGACGAACTGATTTTATAGCTTGGTAAACGTTAAAAGCATGTTCACGGTTCGAACAAACAACCATGGCTTTTTGAACAATCTCAGGTTTCTCACTAACTACCTTTTCATAGTGTTCAACAATATCATCAGCTACTTTTCGGATTCGGTCTGGGTGATTTAAAATCTGTGTCACCTTAGACATGGTACGTTTACTTGCCTCTATCTGCTCAATATTGGCACCCTGTTCCTCAACTTCTTTGTAGTAGTTGTCAATCTCAGCAACCTGTTCTTCATTTGTGATAACACGTGCTAGACGTGGTTCATAAGAAATACGAACCGTAATGCCATCATCTGTTGATTCTTTCATCGTGTAGGATTCAACTACCTCACCAAAAACATGGATAGTTTCATCAATCGGTGTTCCTGTGAAACCAGCATAAGTCGCATTTGGGAATGAATCCCTCAGATACTTTGCAAAGCCGTAAGAAGTTTCAACACCAGCCTCTGTGTATTTCAGCTTAGAACCTACATTGGTCTGTGTTCGGTGTGCCTCATCTGAAATACAGATGATATTTGTCCGTTCCGAAAGCAGTCCTGTCGCCTCTTCAAATTTTTGAATCGTGGTAATGTAAACACCGCCACTTTCATTGATAGATAGCTCTTGCTTAAGTTCTGCTCGACTTCCAATCGTTTTAACTTTTTCTGTTTTCAGGTAACGTTTTGACCCTTCAAAAAGTTTACTAGTCTGGTCGCTTAAATCCTCACGGTCAACCAAAATAATCACCGTTGGAGATTTGAAGGTTTCTCGGTCATGTGTCGCTAGCAAACGTGACAAGAAAAGCATGGTATTGGTCTTACCTGAACCAGTCGCACCAAAGTAAGTACCTCCCTTACCGTCTCCATGAGGTTTTAAATGCAATTTTATATTTTCCAGCATCTTATTGGCTGCAAAAAACTGAGGATAGCGTGTCACGATAGCTGTATCCTTCTTATCAGAATCAGGATAGTAGATGAAATCTCGTAAAATATCCACCACTCTATCTTTGGCAAAAGCTCCATGAATCATGGTCAAAAGAGCAGAGATACCGTTAGATACCTTCTCATCATCATTTGCCTTATTCCATGAATAGTAGTATTCATAAGGAGTAAAGATAGAACCCAACTTGGTATTAGCTCCATCAGAAATAACTGACAAGAAAGCATACTTCATCAGAGATGGAATATCCCTATTGTAGCGAATGGTAATCTGCTTCCAAGCGTCATAGACAGTTGTTGTCTCCTTAATGGCTGTTTTAAACTCAAAAATAGCAACAGGAATCCCATTGATAAAGAGAATCAGGTCAGGTCGACGCTCACGGACACCTTGAACAGTATATTGATTAACGACTTTAAAAATGTTATTTTCTGGATTCTCAAAATCAATATACTCAATATGAATCGGTGCTAGCGCTGAGTCATCACGAACTAAGTTAAAACCCTCATTTACTATATAAAACGCTTCACGGTTCCCCATATAAAGTGGAGTGTTAGGGACATATTTAATTTTATTGATGACCTTTTCAAGTTCTGTAGCGGTTAGATTTGAATAGCGCTGGCTCAGAAACTCCCTCATATCTTCTTCAAGCAGAATATCATCATACTTGCGATGAAGTTTATCACCATTGATGTAGTCATAACCTTGTTCTTGAAATAGCTCAATAATGGCTTCTTCAAGTTGAGCTTCGGTAAATTTAGGCATTAGCATTCGCCTCCTTTATGGCTCCAGCAATCAAAATAGGGCAAATATCCTTGATTTGCTGTTTGAGTCTCTCATTAATTTCCTTACGTTCCAAGTATACTTTATAAATGTTAGCTAAACTATTCTGAAAACCTTCATTAGCTATTGGTATTTCAACCTCACAGAACCTTCCCCATTCTAAAGAACCTCGAACACTACTATCGCTATTAAACCAACATCTCAAATCAAAATCAGTAGTTGACATAACCATCATTAAATAATCAGAATTTATAGTTTCTCTAGCTTTGAATGTAAAGTATGCACTAGAGATCATATAGTTTTTACTGCTTGTATTCTGAGCAATAGTTATTCTTCTATCACGCCCAACCTTCATTAAGACCGCTGCAAAATCATTGGGATACACAACTTTATATTTCGTAAAATCTAACCCCTTAGAGTTAGCTATCGAATCAATAAAGTAATTTTCCATGCTCAATCCTTTAAAAGCAAAATCTTCATTATTCTTATTTCTGATATCAAATAACTCTATATAATCGCCAATCATTTGTTTAGGAGCGGTTTTTTGAAGCTTTTCAATCGTTGCATCACAGACCAGTTTTAAATCTTCCAAGCCATTCTCATAGGCTTTTTGATTAGCTAACATGGCTTTATAAATCGCTACATATTTTTCTTGGATATCAAGAGGCGGGAGGTCGATTTCCATATCGCATAACGCTTTCCACGAAAAAACCTCTGTGGAGCTTCCCCATGAATCAAACACCGCTTTTCTATCCCATTCATTACGATTAAAATACATAAAAAGATAAATCGGATTAACTCTATCAAGTTCTTTCACCTTGAATGCAATGTTGTTCCAACTAATTATGAACGGTTTATCAGTTTGATTAAAACCTAATCCAATCTTCTTGCCGTGAGTACGAGGATTATATATGAACTCATTAGGATTAACTATCAAAAATTTACTGAGGTCCGTATTTTTTACTTTTGCTTTTGTCGGAATAACCTCTTTATCAATAGTCATTCCTTTAACATCATTAAATGTATATACCCCTTCAGAATTTACAGTTATAGACTGCTCGATTACACTCCCTAATTTAGTCAATACCATACCCTATCCCCTTAAAGGCTTCCTCTAGGCTAGCTTGTGAGGCTTTTTCTAGCGACAAAACTTCTTTCATCTCAGCTTGGATACGAGCCATTTCTTTCTCATAATCAATTTCTAAGTCATGGTCAATAAACTCAACATACTTAGAAGGAGCAAGAGAGTAGTTAGCTTTGCGAATCTCCTCAAGACTTGCTGATTTGCATAATTCAGCTACATCTTCATAGCCCTCACCTGTTTGCCATGAGTGATAAATTGCTTTTACATCAGCAATTTGCTTATCAGTCAAGACCGTTTTTTTCTTTTTCTTTCCTTTTTCGACAACATATTGTTCAATATGGTCATCCCATCGCCTTAAGTCACAGAAAAGAATTTCATGTTCACGATTACGGTATTGATGACCGTTTTTCAGGCCACCTTTTTTATTGTTGTTCAAAATCCAAAGCGTTACTGAAATATCTGTCGTATAGAACATATCACGAGGTAAGACGATAATCGCTTCGACCTTATCATTTTCAATGAGCTGTTTACGGATTTCATACTCTACACCATCGGCATTCAAAGCACCATTAGCCAGAAGAAAGCCTGCGACACCATCCGTCACATCTAATTTCGATAACATGTGCAGAATCCAAGCATAGTTGGCATTTGAAGCAGGTGGGACTTTATATCCTTCCCAGCGAGCGTCGTTTAGCAACTCTTTTTCCCCACGCCAATCTTTTAAGTTGAATGGCGGATTAGCCATGATGTAGTCAACCTTCATATCCTTATGTTGGTCATCTGTAAAGCTCGAACTTTCGCCATAAGGCTTATTCCCGAGGTTATATGAAATTCCTCGAATCGCAAGATTCATTTTTGCCAAGCGACGGGTATCAGGGTTCTTTTCTTGACCAATGATAGAAATGCTTTTTTTGTTGCCATGGTGTTGCTCAACGAATTTCATAGACTGAACAAACATTCCTCCAGAACCACAAGCAGGGTCATAAACTCGCCCAGAATATGGCTCAATAAGTTCAGCAATCAACTTAACTGCTGAAGGCGGAGTATAGAACTCCCCCTCTTCTTTGGTACTCATCACTGCATAAGATTGCATGAAATATTCATAAACACGCCCAATCAAATCCTCTTCATGGAATTTATTTTGGTCAATCTTATTGATTTCGTCAATCAAGTTCTTTAAGGTTCTAATCTCGGCACCTAAGCCAGCATAGAAGTTTGACAAAAGAGCACCTTCCAGAGAAGGATTGTCCTTTTCAATCGTTGCCATGGCTGTGTCAATTTTAATAGCTATATCATTGGAGCTTGATTCTTGAACAAGATAAGACCAGCGACTCTCTGGTTCAAGATAGAATACATTCTGTGAAGTGTATGAGTCTTTCTTCTCTGCTAAAATCTTCACCAGTTCAGGTTTGTCAGCATATTCACGACTAATCTCCTGACGGCGATTTTCAAACTTATCACTAGCAAATTTAATAAAGACTAGACCAATAACGGCATCGCGGTTCTTTTCTGTTCCACCTGCTCCACGTAAAGCATTACGGCAATTAAAAAGGATCTGCTCTAGAGTTGCCTCTTTAGAAACTGTTTTTTTAGCCATTAAAAAGCACCTCCATTTTCAGTGAGTGAAGGTGTTTTTTTGCATGCTGAAAAAAGGTAGAAAATACCTGCTGTGCTGTGCTTGCTGTGCTTGCTGTGCTTGCTGTGCTTGCTGTGCTGTCAGATTGTATCACAACTGTTCTCCTAATCAAATTTTACTTACTACTATTATATCACGTGAGAAAAGTTTTTGAAAAAAAGTTACGTGTTTTATGAACTAGGAGTTCATGTTTTATCACAGAATTAGCCCATAATTTGAACTTTATACTATAAAAATCCCTTAACAGTCGCCCTAAAACACATGAACTAACAGGTCATGGGAAAAGTGATTACTATCAACTACAATGTAAACATAAGATGAAAATCTTAACAAAATCATTTTTATAGTCCTATATTGATGCGCATCAAACGGACGGATTGAAACTCAGAACATAGCTACATCATCAGGTGTAGACTGTGCCAACTGTTTCGCCGTTTCTTTGGTGTGCATTTTTTCATACTCAATTCGGCAAACTACTGTGTTTCTCTTCCGTCCTAGGACGGAAAGGAAACTTTATGACTAACAAAGTCGAAGATAAACGTGAACGCAAGATTGCAAATGCTGTTAAGAGTGGCGATTGGAGCGGAGTTGATAAACTGCTCAGTCAAGCAATGGATAACCTTGAACGCAAGGAACGCTATTATGGCAAGACTAGTCTAAATGCTACTTTTACGAACGAAGGACGAGCAACGGAGCTTATGGATTTATATCCTGATAATACTTATAACCCCATTGAACAGTTACTTATCAAGGAGCGTAATGAACACCTCTACAATGTCCTCTCTAAGCTTCCAGAAGTTGACCTTCATATCTTCTTAGAAATTGCACTCTATGGAACTTCTGCACTACAACTGACGAAAGAGACACCGTTCAAGAGCCATAAAACCGTTAAAAAGCACTATGAGGACACCCTTAATATCTTAAAAGAAGAACTCGGAAAATATTTCTAAAAAACTTTTAGCAGGAACTACCAATTTCCTGCTTTTTTCTCCTTATAGATAAGGAGGTAAGAAATTATGACCTAACAAGAGTCCAGCTCAAGACTAAAAAGGAGCACATCGACCTAACTCTACAAACACAATGAAAGATAAATGGTGAAAACTATGAAAACTCGTAATCGCAAAGGTGGCTACTCAGCCAATACAGCAACTGAATATATTGACATCAAACAAGCAATTCATTGCTTGAGCACTGAACTTGAACCTCAAATGAGATTTGAAGACGGTCAGCCGACAGGAGAAATTATTGCTCATAAAGCTTGGTTCTCTCAAAAAGGACTTCCACCCTTCCAAGTAAAATTTGAATCTGAGCTAACACTGCCAGCCTATATGACTATGGTTGAATTTGAGAACCTAGAAGCTTGTGAAGTTGGCTATAATGTCTATTTCCGTGCTACTAGTATTAAGGAGGTTAAATAATGACTAATAAAGAACTAGCTCAATACCTGCTCCAAAGTCTCAATATGGGACTTGGAGCCCTCATGCAAGGAGAAACCAGCTATACCAATAGCTTTGACACTAAGATTATGTCTGATGGCTTTCTGTTTATCCCTCGCTTACCAGCAGGTTATATCATTGATGATGAACTCTATCAGAAAATTTTCTTGATTGCCAATGCTGCCCTTTACCCACGTTATACCCTCTTAAAGCAAAATTCAGCCTATTTCATGGCATTAGATACTGATGACATACATGTTCAGCGAGGGCTTTTCTTTCCTTGGAAAAAAGGTGTTTCTGAGCGTTTAGTCATCTCAGATTTAGAGGAATTTTCAAAAATGCAGGAAAAAGATATTCTTCCAATTATGAAAAATCTCACTCTAAACTTTAATAAGGTCACTTCGCTAGCAATTGCTGGTAATAGTGGCTCTGGGAAGTCATATGCTCTTACCTACTTTCTAAGTTTATTAAAAAATTTTTCTGAACTTATTATTGTAGACCCAAAGTTTGATACGCCGTCTCGCTGGGCTCGTGAAAATGGCATTGCCGTCATTCATCCTCAAAAGAACCGTTCAAAATCAGATTTTGTTTCGGAAATCAATGAAAATCTCAGTAATTGTCTAAATCTCATTCAGCAACGCCAAGAAATCCTTTACGACAATCCTGAACATCAATTTGACCATTTGACAATTGTCATTGATGAGGTACTTGCCTTGAGTGAAGGAGTAAACAAGACTATTAAGGATTCATTCTTTTCACTCTTGTCTCAAATTGCTTTACTTGGACGTGCCACTAAAGTCCACCTATTTTTAGTCAGCCAGAGGTTTGACCACAATACAATACCTGTATCAGTTCGTGAACAGTTGAATGTACTGGTTCAAATAGGGAATATCAATAAGAAAACGACACAATTTCTCTTTCCTGACTTAGACCCTGAAGGAATTGTTATCCCAATAGGTAAGGGAACAGGACTTATCCAAATCATCGACAATGAACATCCCTATCAAGTTCTTCCTCTTCTTTGTCCTACCTACTACACTAAGAAAGGTATACTCTAAACATGAAAAAGACTTTCTTTCAAAAATCATACAATCTTATTTCCTCCCTTCTTTTCGTTGGGCTAATTAGCTTCATACTCAGTTTCGCTTTCAATCTGCTTGTAAAATTGTTTGGAGATTTTGATATCCCATCTTTGAATAGTTTTATCATCATTATCCAAAATAAACTTAGTCTTCTAGGAAGCTACACAAGCCAAATAGCCACCATACTTGTACTAGTTGCTGTTTCTCTGATTATCGTTGAGTTAACCCAACGAATGATTAGCGATAGTATTTTGAACTACTTCAAGTCTGTCTACCAGACGATACGCCTGCGACAATTTCTCAGACAAGATGATAAATCAGAGTCTGCTATCACGATTGATAATCAGACAACCATAACAAAATTCAATCCAATTATTAAAAATTTCAACCAAACAGTAGGAAAAGCAACTGTTGATGTCAGAAAAAGCACTGTTGTCGTCTTTCTCAAATATCCAAGGACACAACAAGCTCAGAAACTTCTGAGAGATATGGAAGCTCATATCAAGGAAGAAATTTCTAGCCGTAATCCAAATTATTATTTTTCTTCACCTAATCGGGAAGGAAATAAGCTCTGGTTTAAAGCTACAAGAAGATAAGGAAAGGGCGGTGCTTGGCTCACAAAGTGAAAGCCAAAGGCACTGCCCTTTCAAACTCTCTAACTTAGCTATGTAATGGGGCTACTACGACCCCCATTACACCAATAATCAATAATCACAGTTTTGAAACAAGACTACCAAAATCACCCTAAAATTCTCCTAACAGATAAGAACTAGAAACGAGGTGCCTGCCTATGGCAAAAGAAAAACGTTCTAACAAATGGGCTTTCCTTCTCTATCAAGAGAGTGCTCCTGAAAACTATTTGGAAATCCTTGAAGAAATGCATGTCCCCTTTGTGCTCAGTCCATGGCATGATAAAGATGTCAATAGACAAACAGGTGAGTTTAAGAAGTCGCATAAACATGGCGCTTTGTTCTTTGACTCACTTAAAAGCTACTCGCAAGTCTCAGAACTTTTGACAGAGAAACTAAACACACCTAGTCACGTTGAAATCGTCATGTCCCCTAAAGGTATGTATGATTACTTTATCCATGCTGAAAATCCTGAAAAGACACCTTACGATATCGAGGATATTGAATCAGGGTGTGGCTTTGAACTTGATAAATTTCTTATAAGCAATAACAACGATGAATTTCTTTCGACTGTGATTGATACTATTGAGGAGCATAATTTTACAGAGTTTAACAATCTTGTCATATATGCTCGTGAGGAAAACCCATTACTACTGAGCGTTATAGTTGATAAAACCTACTTCTTTGCGAAATATCTTGACTCACGTCGTCACTCAGGCTATGGAAAGGACAACGATAATGACCAATAATGAATATGCCAAATTAACCCAAATTGAGCAATTGTTAAATACCTTATTAACCATCATTCAACATCAACAAGAAAAACAGAAAAGCTCTAACATCGTCACTCAAAAGGAATTGTTGTCAATTCTTCAGATTTCTCCTAATACCTTAAAATCGTGGGAGAAAACTGGTCTAAAGAGGCTTGAACCTCCTATAGAAGGAACACGTACAGTCTATTACAAAATGGAAGATGTTATAAAATACTTAACTCCTTAATCCAAAATGTGCTAAAATAAGACTATCACAATAAATACATGTGAGGTTGTTATTTTAGCCTTTTATATATCCGAAATAAGAAGGCTACTATGCAAAAAGAAACTATCATTCACAACAATCGAAAGGTAACAAAAACTACAAAAAACAACGGTACAATCAGCTACACTCAAAGAGGTGTTTATATTGGAATTGATGTTAAGACTGGTAAAAAAGTCACCTCATCCATCACTGCCAAAACTTTACGAAGTCTTGACCGAAAAATCATGCAGGCTAGACTAGACTTTGAAGAAAAAGGGGCTACCTTAAAAGAGACTCTTGTCATCAATAATTTTGAAGAACTCGCAGAAGCGTGGTTCACTAGCTTTGTAACATGGGTGAGCTCACAGAATACTATCAACCGTGTTAGAGGATACTTAGATACTTATATCATTCCAAAATTTGGTACTTATAAGCCTGAGGAAATAAAATCTGTTGATATTCAAGTATGGGTGAACAAACTTGCTCAACAATCAAAGAAATCTGTGGAATCAGGCGCTAAAAAGTCTAAAAAAGGACATGCCAAAGATTTTGGGGCTGTTATCTATAAATTAAGTGATATTTTCGACTACGGTATTACCAACTTTGAACTCTCTTATAACCCAGCTAGAACAATAAAAATCCCACCTAAACCAAAACCATCTAAAGAGCGTATTATGGTGTTACATGAAGATGATTTAGCAACTTGGCTGAACTATCTAAGTAGCTTACCAAATACACGGGCTAATAGACGTTTTAAGGTCATATGTGATACCTTGCTAGCTTCTGCTTTGCGTATCAATGAACTGCTTGCAATGACCGTTCATGACCTTGATTTTGATAACAATGAGCTTATTGTTACCAAAACACTTATGTGGAGAGCTGCCAATAAAAAGCTTGGTATCAAGGGGGAAGTTGTCTGCAAAAATAGCGCTAAAACAGACTCAGGAAATCGCAGGGTCGCCGTTCCTAGAAAAACATTGGAAGACCTTAGAGATTTTCATAATGAGATGAACACTTACTTTGAAAAACACGATTTACCCCCTACAGACCTTATTTTCCCGACTATCTATGGGAATTATATGTGCGATAGAAACGAGCGTACAACGCTTAAAAAGCGCCTCTCAGAGCTTGGCTTACCTGATTATGGTTTCCATCTGTTTCGTCACACACACGCTTCTATGATGCTTAATGCAGGTGCAAACTGGAAAGAGCTCCAAATCAGAATGGGGCATAAGTCAATCAAGACAACCATGGACAGCTATGCTGAACTAGCACCTAAGAAAAAGTCTGAGGCTGTTGATATTTACCTCAAAGAAATTGCCAAACTTACATCTTAATAAAATAACTACATTTTTGACTACATTTTATTAGATATGAACTCAAAAACGTTGATATAACAACGTTTATAGCATGCTGAAATAACACTAATAAACCTTTACAGAAGTGAAGTAAGCATTCAATACGAATCAATACAGAAGAAGAACGCTGATTTCAAGCGTTTTTTCTTTTTGTTTAATTCAGTACATCGCAATATAAATCAAGCGAATCACTACCTTTTTTGAAATAAGAATATTGATTCGGACAATCAAAAGTAAGAGGAGCTTCATTACGAGGCCCCTCTTTTTTCTATGCTTGCTCCAATATCTATTTTATTATTTAACTATAATAAAATGGTACATGAATTAATGTATCCAGCTTTATTCAGCTCGACAAGCTGGAATCTATTTACTTACGGTATTCCTCTAGTTTAGATTCATACTTTTTTAAAAGTTCCCGTGAGTAAACTTTTTCATGTATCGAGTTTCTAACCTCTTTCCAGAGAATAGCCGCAACTTTTAACTTATTAGAATAACAATCGCTCAATTCATCTAAACAAAAGTCTTTTAGAAACTGATTCCATTGACAAGCCGAACTATCATATTTGGCATAATCTGACTCACCATAATATATTTTAATCATATCTTGAATAGTGAATTTTATATCTTTATCCCTTTTTACTTTTCGCCAAGCCGTCGCCATATCAGCACTAAATTTAAAGGGACTAATGCCTGTTACAGCTGAGAAATAATCTCGAAATTTTTGGTTAAAAGAAAAACCACAGTTAAGTAACGGAGTCTCCAAGGTTATCACTTCGGCTTGACTTTTGTTTCTTTTACTCAAAAATTTTTCTATTTTATTTCCCTTAAAATACTGTTCGATAATATAGTTCAATTCTTGCTTCGTACATCTATACTCTAATCCAAGGGACTTACAAATTTTTGAAAGTTCTTCTCGATACCAGTAGTATCTATTAAATTCTTCAAATGATTTTATATCTCCAAAATCAGGTCTTTTTTCTCCCATATGCACACCTTAATAAATTCAAATTTGTCATACAATCAATCTACTTGCCAACTTGTAAACCCGACTTATCTCTTTACTTTCTAATTTCAAGCTATCAAGCTCAATTTTAAGCAACTCTAGAAATTTCTTACTAATATCCCTTAAAGCATTTCCAACCGCTTTTCTCTCATATTCGCTTGCATCTTCTTTTAAGTTTGCAATTTTTCAATAGCTTCATTCGGATTTCCTTAAACTATGATCTACTCGTCTACATTCGTAACCCCTCTATGACTGCTCTCCTTGTATTAGAATTATTGTTTTTTAACCATTCATCAATTATTGGAAATGCTTTTCATATCCTATTTTCTTGCAAAATTCATCAAATGCCTTTGCCAATACTTCCTGAACTCTCCAATTGTCATCCTTGGAAACTTCATCTCTCATAAATGATAAAATATCATATTGTTCTGATAAACATCCAAAAGAATTACTCCACAGATTCTTACTTGATAGGTGTCAGATTTATAATCGGTTAATAATAAACTTTAAAATTTCCATTTATCCTGTATATCTAAAAAAGCCCTCTTTAGCTCACCTATTGTCTTATATCTAAGATTATGATTGGAATTCAATCCTTTTTCCATGAACTCTTTTAGCTTTGGGAAATCAAATTTGCTCATATTTTTATATCTTCCTGTTAATACAAAGTAAACTAACTTTGTAAGAGCATAATATTCGTATTGCTTATTATAATTCATAAACCCATCCATACTTAAACCAGATATATCATTAAAATAACCTCTTACTTCTGTATCTAGTGATGTCAGCTGGCTATCAATCGTTTTTACTAATCCGAAATCAGCAATTTTTATCACAATTTGTTCTTGATACTGTTTGATTAAAATATTCTTAGGACTGATGTCTCTATGTAAAATTTCCATTGTATCAAAAATTTCAAAACTCCGAATGATTTGTAAACAGAGCTTTCTACGTATCATGAAATCTAGCTTTTGATTATTCTTTAAAATATAATCATATAACGAAAAATCTGCTAACTCCATATAATATTCATTTTTATTTTTATCTAAACGATAAACTTCTAATACATAAGGAGAATTTATTGATTTCATCACTTCATATTCTTGATAAAATCTCTCCAGTTCCTTAGCATTTAAATTTGCCTTAGCCCTTTTTAAGGCAAACTGTTTATCATAAAAATCATCATAGTATTTAAAAACTTGAGCATACGAACCTTCACCAATGGGGGTTAATTTAAAACTAGATTCTACGAATCCATTTTTTTTACTAATAGTATCTCCAATAAAAAATATAGGCAATTCATATTTAATTTCAACTTGCTCCATATCTGTTGGAATAGAGCTTCCATTATATTCCATAAGGAATTGATTACATTTTTTAAATAATTCACTATACTCTCTATCAACCGTAAAACCAATATTTTCTAATTCTAAAACCTTTAATAATCTGTCCACAATATCAATACAAGTAATCAATTTTCTACTAGATTCTGCGAGATAGTAAAAGTTTTTCTGCTTAATTCTAGAGTTCATTTCTCGCAAAAGCAAATTAATATGATAATGAATACTTGAAAGTAACAAGGAAAACCTTTCTCCAAAATCTTCTTGATATAGATACTGATTATCGGACTGAAATCCCTTTGGAAATGCCTCAAGAAAATCAAGTTCTATTGATTTTAATTTATTAGAAAATTCCGCTGTTAAATACTCATCAATTATGCTCATTATACGAACTCCTCTCTATGTTGCAACATAATATAAGCAACATTAAGTGATTTTTGCTTCATTTTTTATGCTCTAAATTTTTATCCATGCCCCATATTCTAATATTTTTTCGTATCGTATACTAATCTTCTATATCTATTAAAGCAGACTCACAGGCTTGAATTATAGAACTTGAAAATATCACATCTTTATTTTGGATTTTCAGTTTCTTTTCTATTTGATTTAAGTTAAAATGCCATATCTATTCTCCTTCTTTTTTGTTTATAGGATATAGCATTTTGTACGTTAAATATCCATTGCGTACTGAATGGAGACAATCATGACTAAATTTTATATCCCTCTAAACAAAAAATCTATCCGAAGTTTTTATGATATGTGCTGTTTCTTTGACATCCAAATCATCCGTATAAAGTAAATGATTTTGAGTAATATTTTTAGCTAGAAACTCATTTCTTGACTGGATAGATAAATCGCCTGTTCTTTCAATTTCTTTTCTAGAAGAATCTCGATCTCTAAGCGTTTCTTCTTCTGCTAGCAAAACGCAGTATTTTAAGTTTATCTGTTTTGCCTTTAAGAATTCTGCGATTTTCTTCAGTTGTTCCTCAAATATGACGTATTCTATGATGACTGTAATGCCTCGGGACATGAAATTATCGGTCAGACTGATGACATTATCCCAGAATAAATCCATGTAATAACCATCATCCTCCCAAGGAGCTACTAGGCCGCTTTTAATCATCAAGTAGATCATGTCGCCTTCTATCACCGCACTTTTGTCAAAAGAGTAGGCTAATTCTTTGCTGACCGTGCTTTTTCCAACGCCTGGAGGACCAGAAACAATATAAACACAATTTTCCAATTTATACCTCTATCAATTCTAACGATTCTGAGAATAACTGCTCATATTATAGCATTATTTCTAAGATATTATTTCTATCGACTTCAAATCCTTCAAAAAAGAGAGTGAAAATGGATAAAATTCGGCGAAAAACTCTTATAAAGTTCCAAGAAAACCCTTACTTTTGAAAATCTGCATTTTAATGCAATAAACTTTGACAGATACTCTACTAGCCTTTATAATAGTATTATTACTAAAATTAGGGAGAGTATGTCCATGCCAAATAATGAAGAGAACAAAGGTATGTTTCGTAATTTTTTAGGTGGCTTTAAGCGTCTTATAAAAGGAGAAGAGGACGAATCATCCACTTCTGCGGCTCATAACAATGAAGGAAGTAACCCACAAGTCAATGTGAACCCAGAAGATAGAGAGAATTTCCTCATTGAGAAAGCTTTGGAATCGATCCAATACTACGACCGCTTGGATGTTATGAATATCGGTGGAGAAGAAGTAGACGAATCTCCATCTGTAGAAAGTGAAGCTAGTCTGGAGCAAGAAAAAATGGCAGCGAAAAGCCAGGCAGCTAGCACGACAGAATCTGCTGAGACAAGTATTTCTTCAGATTCTATGAAAAAGAGGGGCTTGAAGAGCACTGCTGATTCAATATCTCTATCATTAAGTATAGAAAGTAAAAAGGCTTCTCGTAGTTTAGAAGTAACCGAATCACAGACACAAAGTTTGAAAGTTGGGCAATCTGACAGCAAGGAAACGGATACTTCTGCTAGCTTGTCAATTGCGCAAAGTTATGCCTTCGAGCAATCAATCCTTGAAGAAAATAGAGCGTCGCTGAGCTTATCAATTTTCGAATCTGTATCTCAAAGCATGGCTGCTGAAGAGTCTCTCGGTGCGGAAATCGAAGCGTCTAACAGCTTGTCCGTGGCTGAATCTATTTCTCAGAGCGTTGCCATCCAAGAATCTATTAGTGCAGAATTGGAAGCATCGCTAAGCTTGTCTACTGCTGAGTCTATTTCGCAAAGCGTTGCTATCCAAGAATCGATCAGTGCAGAAATCGAAGCGTCTAAGAGCTTGTCGATTGCTGAGTCTGTGGCGCAAAGCATCGCCATCCAAGAATCTATCAGCGCGGAATTCGAAGCATCTCTTAGCCTGTCGGCAGCAGAATCTGTGTCTCAAAGTATCGCGATTCAGGAATCAATCAGTGCGGAATTCGAAGCATCTACCAGCTTATCTATCGCTGAATCTGTATCTCAAAGCATTGCTATCCAAGAATCAATCAGCGCGGAATTCGAAGCATCTACTAGCCTATCTGTAGCAGAGTCTATTTCTCAAAGCATTGCGATCCAAGAATCAATCAGCGCTGAAATCGAAGCGTCTAACAGCTTGTCCGTGGCAGAGTCTATTTCTCAGAGCGTTGCCATCCAAGAATCTATTAGTGCAGAATTGGAAGCAT
>ERZ773005.421-NODE-421-length-33890-cov-6.765716_pt1 | contig 33890 bp, 26 predicted proteins | sample MGYA00580666_ERZ773005 | MGnify/ENA primary metagenome ERZ773005 (study PRJEB29015, sample SAMEA2737999) | human oral metagenome | biome: human oral; feature: human-associated habitat; material: dental | place: China | collected 2061 ...
AATCCTATTATACCATAGAATAATTATTTGTGTCGGTTATTTAATTAATGATATACTAGTAAAAGAGAATCTGTAGGAATAGAAAACAGGCGTTGAATAATCAAAGCCCAAAGCATAGCAGTCAAAGGATATTTTCGATTTCTGCCGGTGGCTGCATAATAATGATTGTAAAAAGAAATTGAAATAAATTCATCAAGGTCAATGTGATTTTCGAGCAGAGTCAGAAACTGAGGTTTGTCAGATTCAAAAATATCTTTACAATCTTTAAAAATATCTGCCAAAGAGAGTTGTTTTTGTGATATCATAGTAATGTCCCTTTAGGGATGTGATTTATGGTTTTGTGCAACTCCATTATAGCACAGACCTAGAGGAGATTTTTATATTTAGTAACAAAAAAGTGTTGTATTTATACGGCTTTTGGCGTTTCGCAAACGCCTAATATTATAATTTTATTCAAAAGGAGGAAGAAAATTGAAAATTGCACTTAATATTTTTTCTAGAGCATTTATCGCATTGTATGCAATTCTGACTCTTATTGCAGTGATTGCGGAAATGAAAGAGATAGGTTTTCAAAGCATTCACTTGCTATATTTTATCGGAGCTATTTTGTTGATTTCGGCTACAGTCAAGAATCTACCATGGCTTGTATATCTTTCCTTAGTGTTAATGATTCCATTGGTAATTTTTACCGGTTATATAGTTGGAAATTTACAATTGTCTCATATTATAATTCGTATATTGATTACAGTACTGTTGTCTTTAATATACGGTTGTTCAGTTCGCTGAGTAAGTAGAAAAAAATAAATTTTTTAAAAGTAAGTTATAAAAAGAGGAAAGTAAAACAAATAGCCAATGCTTCCTTTTTTATTGCTAAAAAGTAAGCGTTAAGCTAAGTACACATAGAGCAAGATACATGAGTATTATCATACTGAAGAAATAAAATGGATAGCTTGTAGAAGCGAATGGAAAGGTTTAAAAAGCATTGATATGGAGGAAAAAATGATAATAGGTAATTGCGAAACTCGCTGAGCTCGTTCGCAATCCTTATTGCATACAAGGATAAAATTGTGCAAAGAACAAATTTTAAGAAGTTGATAACTGCAAGATTTTGGCGCACTTTAATAAGCACAGTGATTATATAAAGTTGATAAGTCCTAAGCAATTAAAGATTTTAAACTTCGGATATGTTGTTGTTGGTTGATTTTATCAGCAACAACAGTGAATAACTGTGATATATCGGCTAGCAGTAAATCGGAATGCAGTGTTTTTTCATTTGTTGTTTTTCGTTTGGCAATGCAGAAACATGTTTTATCCCACTCTTTAGAACCTCGTTCTACTCCGGGATAAGCTCTGAGATTCTTTTCAGGATAAACATAAATCATTCTACCGCAGGAAGAAGTTGTACAAGGATTGTCACAGTGACAGACACGTCGTTTGGATTTGTCTTGTCGGTTGTATTCCAATTTCATTTTGGGACATACGAACTTCATGGTAGGCAGCTTGCTCTTTAAATGAGGTTTACTTCCTTCTTGTTTCATTGGAAGTGAAGAATCATGAGGACAACAGGGAATCCCATTTTTGTCAGATTCAAAAATATCTTTACAATCTTCAAAAATATCTGCCAAAGAGAGTTGTTTTTGTGATATCGTAGTAATGTCTCCTTTAGGGATGTGGCATATGTTTTTGTTCAACTCAATTATATCACAGGCCGAGAGGAGATTTTTATATTCAGTAACAAAAAAGTGTCGTATTTATACGGCTTTTGGCGTTTCGCAAACACCTACATCTTTATTTGAAGAAAAGGAGTGAAAGTAAAATTTTATAATAGGCAATAATATAAAAATCAAATACCAAAAAATCAAAAGGCAATCAGATACTTCTGATTGCCTTTTTTATGCAAAAAACGAGGAGGATTAATAAATGAATTTAGTTATATGTGAAAAGCCGAGTGTTGCAATGAATATTGCCAAGGTAATCGGTTCAACCGGCAGACAGAACGGATACTGTGAAGGAGGTGGATATATTGTAAGCTGGTGTGTGGGGCATTTGATACAGATGGCAAGTCCTTTGGCTTATGATGAAAAGTATGGCAAGTGGAGATTGGAGGATTTACCGATTATTCCGGGCAAGTATAAGTATGAGGTTGTAAGGGCAACTAGGGGTCAGTTTAACACTCTTAAAAAGCTGATGAATTCTAAAGATATTGAAACGGTTATTAATGCCTGTGATGCAGGGCGTGAGGGAGAGTTAATCTTTAGGCTTGTGTATGAACAGTCAGGTTGTAAAAAGAGTATTAAAAGACTTTGGATCTCATCAATGGAAGATGTGGTAATTAAAGAAGGCTTTAAGCAGCTAAAAGAGGGAAAAGAGTATGAAGCTCTATACCAATCAGCTCTTGCCAGAAGTAAGGCGGATTGGCTTGTCGGTATGAACATGAGCAGGCTTTATTCCCTTATTTACAATCAAAATTATTCTGTCGGCAGAGTACAGACACCGACACTTTTTATGATTGTAAAAAGAGATGATGAAATAACGGCTTTTAAGAAAGAAAAATATTATATAGGTGAGCTTTATTGTACAGGCTTTACTCTTTCAACAGACAGGATCGACAGCCTTGAAATTGTAGAAGATTTAGTAAATGTGGTAGGAAATAAAATCGTAGTAAGAAATGTGGAGAAAAAGGAAAAGCTTACAAAACCTGACTTGCCGTTTGATCTAACAACACTTCAAAGAGAATGCAACAAATACTTCGGATACAGTGCAAAACAGACACTTGACTATGCTCAAAGCCTTTATGAAAAGAAAATGATTACATATCCTAGGACGGATAGCCGATATCTTTCGGAAGATATGATTATAAATACGGTAAATAACATACTTGGCAAAAATGACTTTGATACGGAGAGAATTAAAGTTATTTTTAACTCAGCTAAGGTAACGGATCACCATGCAATCATACCTACAGTAAGCTCTTTAGAGGAAGATATGTCCACAATTCCTGAAAGTGAAAGAAAAATATATAAACTTATCTTAAATAAACTCCATGCAAGTACAGGCTATCCCTTAATTGAAAACATGACAAAGATTGTTGCTATATATGAAAGTCAGGGTGATGTATTTGAATTTAAGGCAAGCGGTAAGGTCATTACAGATGAAGGCTTTACAAAATATCTTAAACAGTACGGTTCAAAGAAAAATGAAGATGTTGTATTACCTGATTTAAATGTGGGAGATGTACTTGAAATCAAGGATAAAGAGATAAAAGAAAAATATACGACACCCCCAAAGCATTTTACAGAGGATACTCTTCTTAAAGCCATGGAAGTGGCAGGAAATGATGCTTTAGAAAAGGGTGCTGAGGTTGAGCGAAGGGGACTTGGAACACCGGCAACAAGAGCAGGTATTATAGAAAATTTGATTTCCAAGGATTTTATAGAAAGAGATAAGAAAAATCTTATTGCAACCAAAAAAGGAAAAGCTTTTATAGAGATAGTGGAGGATAAATTTAAGTCGGCTAAAACAACAGCCAAGTGGGAAATTAAACTGTCTGATATAGCACTGGGTAAAGCATCAAATGAAGCGTTTTTATCGTGTATTGAAACCGAGATAAAAGAAACTATTGCCAAGTATCAGGGAAGATAATCTATGTTTGATACATTGATGAAACTTGATAAAGACAGAGAGGTCTTAGATTTTTATGCCACAGATAAAAGAGCAACAAAGGAGCTTTTAATAAGAGAAAATTTCAGAGAAACAATATATGAGCCTGTCTGCGGTCAGGGGCATATCGGAAAAGTGCTGGAAGAGCATGGGTACAGGGTAAAAGCGGAGGATATTTGTTACAGAGGATATGGAAGCAAAAGAGAGGTGGATTTTTTTACAGTTAAGGAAAACACCTTAGACATTGTAACCAATCCACCCTATTTTTGTGCGGATAAATTTCTAAAACACGCCCTTGAAATCTCAAATAAAAATGTAAAAATTGCAATGCTTTTTCGCTTAGCATTTTTGGAGGGGAAAAAAAGATATGAGTTATTTAAAGAATATCCTATAAAAAAAGTATATGTATTTTCCAAAAGACTTAACTGTGCTAAAAATGCCGAGTTTGAAAAGTATAAAAGCAATGCCATTGCATTTGCATGGTTTATATGGGAAGTAGGTTATACAGGAATTACGCAACTACAATGGATCTTATAAAAACAATAAAGAACAGAATTTAAGGAGGACGAAATGAACGATAATAAAAACATTCAAAGACAGGAAGAACAGACCAAGGAAGTTATAAATGAGATCAAAAAAGAATATACAAAAACAGCCGACTTTTTAGAAGATAATACCGTTACACAGCTTAAAATTGCCGGGGAGCTTAAAAAAGAGCTAAAAAACAATGACTTTGATGTAAATATTGAAGAGTTAAAGGCACTTAAAGATGAAATAACAGGTCTTAAGGCGGAGATCAAAAGGCTTAATGAAATGGATAATATAAGCCTTAGCTCCCTTATTGCCAAGGATATTAGGGCAGTAGGGAAATCTCTTATTAATCTTCAGGAAAAGGCGGTAGGAAGTATTAAAAATCTTTATGACAGCATGAAACATCAGCTTACCTATAACCTTACGAAGGCACAGGAAAAGTTTGTTGAGATGAAAATAGGAATTGTAAAGGGACTTGTAAACTCAATGCAAAGTTTCATAAAAGAGCAGCAAAAGAAGCTTAATAACTGCCTTGAAAAACTAGATACTTTATCTAAAGAGATACAAAAGGATGAGGAAAAGTTAAATAAGGGAAATAAGGAAGAGATTAGTCAACCGGATAATGAAAATAAAGACATTAAGGCAAGTGAAAAAGGATCTGCAAGAGATAACAGTGAAAGATCGGATAACAAGCCTATGAAGAATGATGACAGGAGTAGTCAAAATATAAAAAGAAAACCTTCTGTACTAAAAACACTTAAAGAAAATCAGCAAAAGATCAGGCAGGAAGAAAATGGGAAAGGAGAAAAGACAGTAAAAATGGATAAGGGAATGGAAATATAATGAAAGAAGCCGACCTTATCCAATATAAAAATATTCCTGATGAATTAAAGCGAGAGGAAAGATGGTGTCTTTATAAAATCATTGTAAGAGACGGAAAAAACACAAAAATGCCTATTATGCCAAACGGAAAACCTGCCAAGTCAAATGATAGAAAAACTTGGCACAGTTTTGATGATTGCATGGATGCTTTATGTAAAAATCAAGGAACCGGCTTGGGATTTTTCTTAGGGGACGGGTATATCGGAATTGATATAGATAAGGTAAGTGATGAAATAATGGAATACAGTATGGACTTTAATGCTGCTTCCATGACAGCAGATTTTCTAAGAGGGATTTCCACCTATGCGGAAATCTCTCCGTCAAAAACAGGACTGCATTTTATAGGAAAGGGTAAAGTACCGGGAGAAAGGAAGCGATATAAAAACCTTGAAATTTATGACAGGGACAGATTTTTTACGATAACCGGGAATATATTAAAGGATAAAGACAGAAGTAAAATAGTAAATATCAATCAGGAATTATTACCGCTTTATCAAAAATATATGCCAAGTATAGACTCTGTAGAAGGAAAAGCGGGTAGGATTAATCTAAATCCAAATAGTTTGGCTTATAAAAACAGATTTTCACAAGATGATATTCTAAACATACTTTTTAATAGGGGATACTTTAACTATAGTGGAGAAGATCTAAGACAAATATATAACGGGAATTATCAAAACTATTTTAACAGCCGGTCCGAGGCTGATTTTTTTATGCTTGGGAGGTTGCTTTATTACACCGCAAATGTGGAAAGGTCAATCAGTCTTATGGAAAATAGCGGGCTTAAAAGAAACAAGTGGTATAAAAGGCGAGGCAGTGCGGACTATATACACTATATTGCAGACAGGGCAATGAACGGCATAAGCAAGTTTTATGATTGGAATAAAGAAAAAGCTAATATTACAAAAAATGCAAAACAAGAAGAGACTGAAAATAAGAAGGAGGGAAAGATGCCAAGATATTCAACTGAAAAAATCAGTGATATTTTATCTCACTCTTTAGAGGAAATCAGAAGGGATGTAAGTGCCTACAAATATTTTCTAAAGACAATGGGAAATAACTATAAATACTCATATATGCACCAGTTAAGTATTTACAGTACCTACAAGAGAGCAACTGCCTGTGCGGAGTATGATTTTTGGAAAAAGCTTGGAAGAAGTGTAAAAAGAGGAGAAAAGGGAATACCGATTCTTGATTTAAGTAGAAGCATACCAAAGATAAAGTATGTATTTGATGTCAGCCAAACAGTCAGTATAGGAAATAAGATTAATGAAGTAAAACTGTGGAAATATGAACCTGAGAAACATATTTTAGCGATAGATTCACTTATTGACAGCTTTAAAGAAAGAAACAGCAGGCTGCTTTTTTCACAGGAAGAAAAGATAACCGCTCTTATAGATTTATATGTTAGGAAAAAGATATATACCATCTTTGATATGCTGACGGAGGATACGCTTAAGAGTTATACCAAGGTAGAACTGATGCAATTTATTACAGAATCCATAAAGACTTCACTGGCACAAAGAATGAATATAGGTATTCCTGTTGATGAGGGCAAACTGAAAACAGTATCAGGGATTAAGCATGGACAGGATATTGATAGCATCCTTGGAGAAATCTCCTTACTTTCAAAGGAAATGCTTATGGCTATCGGAAGAGAAATACAGAAAATAAGTGATAGAGAAAAACTTAAAGAAATAGAGCAAAAGGAGCGGACAAAGACCGACAAGGAGCATTATAATGTAAATGAAAGCAGTGAAAATACCGGAACAATAAATAATGAGATAGAAGAAAATAAAGGAGGCTTGGCTGATGAAAGAAACAGTAATACTGGCGGACAGGGAATATCTTTTGAAGGAAGAAACCTACATACCGATAGTCAAAGAGAATCTGTTCGAGAAACAGGGGGGAACATACAGTTTGGAGAAGATGGAAGATGGAGAGGAGGTTCTGATACCGAATATCGAGATGCCAAAGATAGTAGATCAGAGCAGGCTGAACAGATTTGGCAGGGAGAGGCTCAAATTCCTGAAGGAGAACAGGGAGAATCAGTATCAGAGCATGTATTACAGAGGGACATTGATGGAACATCTTCTAAATATAGAGGAACAGGCACAGGATTTTTTGGAGAAGGAAGAGCCGAAAATGATGCAAATCTGGGGGCTGACAAACGAACTGAAGTCGGAGGATTTTCTGAAATATACAGGACTGAAGAAAAATCTCGATATGACACTGACAAGGATGGTATTGGAACAGATAGTCTGGGTATAGATAGAAAAATACAATCAAACAGCAGGGATAGTGAAAGGGAAGTTGATAAGACTTCTTTTTCTTTTGCCGGGAATGAAAGCGGTCAGGTAAGATTTAACTTGCCCCTACAGCAAAAAGAAATAGATACGGTTTTAATTTATGGAGGAAATGAAGAGAATTTAAGGCTAAAGGTTTTGGCTGAGTATTCCAAGGGAAAAAGTATAGAAGAATTATCTGGATTTCTTAAAGATATCTTTAAAGGTGGAAACGGTTATGAGGTAGCCGGGAATAAGGTTTGTGCATGGTATGATAAAGAAGGAGTTTACTTATCCAATGACATTTCATCAAAAACAAATCCTATGCAGATTTTATTATGGAGTAATGCAGCGAAACGTATAGGAGAACTTATTGAAAGCGGTGAATATGCAACCAATATAGAGGTGGCGGAAGCTTTTTCCTATGAAAGAAAAGAACTTGCCAAAAAGCTGTGGTACTTAAAAAGAGATTTTGCAGATGATGTAAAAGAAGCTTACCTACAGGTTCTTGACCGAACAGAAAAAATTGGATTTCCCAAGGAAACTGAAGAACTTTCAGAAAAGCTTAGAAGTCCTGAATTTAGAAATAAGCTTAGAGAAGAATATAGCATATTTTTACAGGACTATATGGAAAATAAGGGGATATTAAGATTTCATTTTCATAAGCCGGAAGAGATTTTAAAAAGTCTGAATGATTTGGAAATACCAAGGAAGGAATTTAGTTCAGGTCTTATTGAACTACCGAAGATAAAAGAATTTATCACAGAAGATGAGATAGATGAAAACTTAAGAAGAGGAAGCGGTATTTCAGGAGGTAAAAAGCGGATTGCCGATTTTTTTAATGAAACTCATACACTTTCAGAACAAGCGGAATTTTTAAAAAATGAGTACGGCATCGGTGGAAGAACTCATGCTTTATCAGGAAATATGGAAAGCAGTGAATGGTATGATGCTAAGGGAATCGGGCTTAAAAAGGGAAACTCTCCGGAAGTTATGCTTAGCTGGAGTCAAGTGGCAGTAAGGATTAAAGACTTAATAAAGAATGGTAGATACGAAAATAAGGATATTGTGTCCGATGTACAAAAACAGCTAAAATCAAAAGAAGGAAATATAGAGGCAGAATATTTAAATCCGGAAAAAGAGGATATAACGGATAAAGAAAATGCTACCGCCGTTGATACGGATATACAAAGGGAAGAAGAAATACTTTTAATTCAGGATGAAAGAGAAATATCTTATGAAGAAGCTGAAAAAATCTATGAGTTACAAATGGAAAGAGAAAAGAACTTCAGTACAGAAAATATCTTAAATCAAAATACATCATATAAAGAGCAAAATCCAAATGATTACTGGGTGGTGGAATTTCATGAAAACCCAAGTCTAACAGAAAAAGACTATACAGGTATGATTGTTACAAAGGATATTCTTAATGAAATAAAAGAGCTGGATAAAAAAGTAAGTATACATAATGAAACTGTAGGCAAAGATAAGTATGGGCAAATGACAGATGAGTGGTTAGGGTATTCAAAGTTTTATTTTGACTATATCGTAGACGGCGAAGTAAAAGAACATTGCAGAGTGGATATAGGGGATGGTAATGAAGCAAACAAAAGAGCGTTTGCCTATCTTTATGAAAACATAACACCAACTCAGGAGATAATAAATGAAGTATATCAAAATACTGCCTATAGTAACAAAGAAAGTGAAAGACAAGTTGATTTAGCTGAAGAAGAAAATAAAAAGGTATCAGAGCTTAGAGCTAAAAATGAGATTATATCTGCTTTGACTTTTAAAGAGGAAAAGGAAGCCGGAGGGTATCAGTATAACTATCAAAATGAAGACTTTACTTTGCTTAAAAAGACTGTAGATGAAGAAAACTTAAAAGTACCGGAGCATATAAGAAACAGCATAGACGGGGAAACCGGGTATGAAGCTGAACTTGTCTTAGATATGAAAAACCGAGAATTAAAGCAGCTTTTAAGGTATAACGGATATTTATTAAATACTAATGTAGCAATATCTTATGATAGCTACAAAGAAATGCTACAAAATCTTCCCTATTTACTTGATGATAACCATAGAAATGTACTTCTTACAGGTTATATAAATGAGCAGATTAAAAAGGCAAATGAACAAGAAAATGTAAATGAGCCAATTTTTAAAGAGGGTATGCAGGTAAGATATCAAGGAAAGGAATACCTGATTTCAGAAATACGGGATCATGGAAACTATAAGACAATAAAATTGGATGATAATGAAGGGTATCTTACCGGATTTATTACAGGAAGTGAGATTCTGACATTTAGAAATGAAAATGAACTTGATTTTGAGATACTTTCCACAGAAGAAAAATCACCGGAGAAAAGTGTATATAAAGAAGCTTTACCTGTCTTAAATAAAGAATCTTCAAGTGAAACATTAAAACAAGAAGATGTATATACAGGTAGAGAACATACAAAAAACATTACACCTAACAATTACAGAATAACAAGAGAAGATGAAGTCTTACCACCGTCAGAACGATTAAAAAACAATATCGAAGCAATAAAGGTACTAAAACAGCTTGATAAAGAAAACAGAAATGCAAGTAAAGAAGAGCAGGATATTTTAAGCAAGTATGTAGGTTGGGGAGGACTTTCAGATGTCTTTGATGAAGAGCGGGGCGGACAGTGGCAGGAGGCAAGGATGTTCTTAAAAGAAAACCTATCACCGTCAGAGTATGAAGCTGCTAAGGGGAGTACACTTACCGCCTTTTACACACCTAAGGTAGTAATAGATGCTATTTATCATACTTTATCCGATATGGGATTTGAGAGTGGAAATATCTTAGAGCCAAGTATGGGAACAGGAAGGTTTATCGGAAATCTGCCTTTGTCAATGCAAACCTCAAAGTTTTACGGCATAGAACTTGACAGTATCAGCGGACAGATTGCTAAAAAGCTATATCCCAATTCAAACATTCAGGTAAAAGGCTTTGAAAAGACTGCTTTTTCAAATAATCTTTTTGACATAGCTGTAGGAAATGTACCCTTTGGAGAGTATAGGGTATCCGATCGTGAGTATGAAAAAAACAACTTTCTTATTCACGATTATTTTTTTGCCAAAACACTGGATAAGGTACGTAGCAAAGGAATAATTGCTTTTATAACTTCATCAGGCACAATGGATAAAAGAAATGAGGATATAAGAAGATATATCAGTGAGCGTGCAGAGTTTCTGGGAGCAATAAGACTTCCGAATAATACATTTAAAGGTGAAGCCGGTACAGAGGTAACAAGTGATATTATTTTCTTAAAGAAAAGGGACAGGCTGTTAAAGATAGATGAGGACTGGGTTAAGATTGATAAGGACAGGCAGGGACTGACCTATAATAAATACTTTGTAGATAATCCACATATGGTACTTGGAAACATGCAAGAAGTACCGGGCAGGTTCGGCACTACTCTTTCTTGCATTGCAGATGAAAGTAAACCGATAAAAGAACAGCTTGAGTGTGCAACTAAAAATATAAAAGGCACTTATGAAAAGGCTAAGTTAAACGAAGAACTTGAAACAGAAACACTTCCGGCTGATGATAATGTTAAAAATTATTCCTATGCAGTGATTGAAGATAAGGTGTACTTTAGAGAAAACTCAATTATGCAAAGGGTACTTCTAAATAAAGCTGATGAGGAGAAGATAGGGGCATATCTTGAAATAGAAAAAGCGTTAAGAGGAGTAATTACCTATCAAAAGGAAGATTATCCGGAAGGAGAAATAAAAGCCTTACAAAGCAGATTAAATAAGCTTTATGATGAATTTTCTAATAAATATGGACTAATTAATTCAAGGGCAAATAAAAGATTATTGCAAGAGGATGCCAACTACTCTTTAGTGTCCACCTTGGAAAACCTTAATAAAGAGGGTAACTTTATCGGCAAGTCCGATATTTTTACAAAAAGAACCATTAAAAAAGCGGAATTAATAGAACATACGGATAACTTAACCGAAGCACTGATCCTTTCCATATCTCAAAAGGGAAATGTCAACCTTGAGTATATGGAGGAGCTTACAGGAAATATAAGAAAAGAGCTGATAGAAGGACTAAAAGGAGAGATATTCCTAAATCTTGACAGTTTTGAGCCAAGTGATATTACTCCTTTTTCATCAGCTTTAGATTTGGGAGATTTTTCAAGAAATTATGTCAGTGCAGATGAATACTTATCAGGTAATATCAGAGAGAAAATAGAAGTAGTAGACGCATATATAAAAAATATAGATTATGAAATTAAAAGGAATGAGGAAGAGTTAGATAAGCCTCATGAATTACAATCGGGATTTGAAGCAGGAAGATCCAATCAGGAAGAATTATCACATAAATCGGAAATAACAGAGAAAATTTCAGTATTAAAACAGGAATTATCCGATCTTAATTATCAGAAAAAAAGACTGGAAGAAGTAATGCCAAAAACTCTTGAAGCAAGTGATATAACTGTCAAGATGGGTTCTACATGGATACCTGAAAAAGACTATAAGAGCTTTATGTTTAATCTGTTAAAGACCTCCGCATCAAACAGATGGAATATATATATTAAATATACGGATTTTACAGGAGAGTATAGGGTAGAGGGAAAAAGCACAGATAAAAATAACGATCTGGCTAATTTCACCTATGGAACAAGCAGAGTGAGTGCATATAAGCTTATAGAGGATAGTCTAAATCTTAGAGATACTAAAGTATATGACCGGATCATTGATTCGGATGGAAGAAAAACATCAGTTCTAAATCAAAAAGAGACCATGCTTGCAAGAAGTAAGCAGGAAATCATTAAAGAGGAATTTAAGAACTGGATTTTTGAAGATGTGGACAGAAGAAACAGACTGGTGAAAAAATATAATGAAAGATTTAATTCCATTCGATTAAGGGAGTATGACGGAAGTCATTTGCCTTTTGACGGGATAAACCCTGAAATTAAGCTTAGACCTCATCAAAAAGATGCAATAGCAAGGGGGCTTTTTGGAGGAAATACATTACTTGCACATGAAGTAGGGGCGGGCAAGACCTTTGAGATGATAGGAATTGCGATGGAGTCTAAAAGGCTTGGAATGAGTTCTAAAGCCATGTTTGTAGTTCCAAATCATATAGTAGAACAGTTCGGGCGTGAGTTTAACGAGCTTTATCCGGCAGCCAATATACTCTGTGCTACGGAAAAGGACTTTACACCGGACAAGCGGAAAAGATTTTGCAGTAGGATTGCCACAGGGGACTATGATGCGGTTATTATAGGTCATAGTCAATTTGAGAAAATTCCGATTTCAAAGGAAAGACAGGAGTATGAACTTAAAAGTCAGATCGATGAGATTGTGGAATTTATCGGAGAATATAAAAGAGACAGGGATCAAAGATTTAGTGTAAAACAGCTTGAAAAGACAAAGAAAAGTCTGGAGGCAAAATTAAAGAAACTTAATGATGATTATAAAAAAGATGATGTGGTAACTTTTGAGGAATTGGGAATTGATAAGCTTTTTGTGGATGAAGCCCATTCATATAAAAATCTGTACCTGTTTTCAAAAATGAAAAATGTTTCAGGAATCAGTACAACGGATTCACAAAAGTCATCCGATATGCTTATGAAATGCAGATATATGGATGAGATAACAGGCGGTAAGGGAGTTGTTTTTGCAACAGGGACGCCTGTCAGTAACAGTATGGCTGTGCGCCCGTAAGGGACTGTAATAATCTTACCTTAAGCAAGTAATAGGGTAAGGTATCAAAGCGGAATAACCCGCACCCTATCGTCACCCGACTTATTCGAAAAGGGAAACCTGACGGGAAGTGTAGCATGTCGGAGGACACGAAACACTGAAACCTCCAAAGTGTTTGCGTGGTAGTGGCGAAAAGTTATGAATAAGGATGAAAGCTAAACTGCCTGAATGACAGTCGGAGATTAGGCAAAATGTTGCTCCGTGCGTAAGGAAGTTATACTCGCACGTACTCTGGTGGATATGAGTCGGCCATGCGCACCCACAAGATACCCAGAGTAAATCAGCCATAGGATAATGGAAAACGGCGAACGTCACATCCGAAATCATAGCAAGCTTATGTTATTACAGTTCTAAACGGGGATTGCCTACGGTAAAACGCCGAAATATCGGCTATGAGTGCTATGAGAAAAAGTGACTCTGAATATTTACTATGGCAACAGAGTCTCCGTAGTAGTCCGAGGACGGGAAAGCCGTCCACATGGCGAAGGGAGACAGTCTTTCTTCAATACAAATAATAAGGAAAGGTGCGTGAGGCATTATGAGAAGTCCCGAAAATGTATTGAAAAGTTTAAGTGAAAAAGCGAAAAACAAAGAGTACAGGTACGAAAGATTATACCGTAACCTGTACAATCCAGAGTTCTATCTGCTTGCATACCAGAATATTGCAACCTCTCAGGGGAGCATGACGGCAGGGGCAGACGGACTTACTCTTGACGGTATGAGCATGGAGCGCATTGAAAGGCTCATTGGAAAATTAAAAGACCACTCATATCAGCCAAATCCAGCAAGGCGTGTTTATATTGCGAAGAAAAATAGCAATAAAAAGCGCCCATTGGGGATTCCGTCAACGGACGATAAACTGTTACAGGAAGTCGTCCGTATGATATTAGAAGCGATTTACGAGCCGACATTCTCAGATAATTCACATGGTTTCAGACCGAAAAGAAGCTGCCATACGGCGTTAAAAGAAATTGTAACGCTGTTTACCGGCGCAAAGTGGATAATCGAGGGAGATATTAAGGCTTGCTTCGACAGCTTCGACCACCATATCACAATACAGCTTTTGAGAAAGCGCATAAAAGATGAAGCGTTCATATCGCTGATGTGGAAATTTTTAAGGGCAGGATATATGGAACAGTGGACACACCATGAAACGTATTCTGGCAGTCCGCAAGGCTCCGGTGTCAGTCCGATACTTGCAAACATCTACTTGAATGAACTCGATGAATTTATGGGGAAGATGAAAAGCAGTTTTGACAAAGGCGATACAAGAAGCCGTAAAGTCCACAAAGACCATGATAAGGCACGCTGGGCTTATCGGAAAGCGCAAAAAAATCTAGAAGCAGAGCGCGCAGAAGCAAACCTGACCGCATTTAAAGAAGCAAGAAAAGTGATGCTATCCACGCCGCATGTAGACGAAATGGATGAGAATTACAAAAGACTTCAATACAACCGTTACGCTGATGATTTTCTGATTTCGGTAACAGGCTCAAAGCAGGACGCCGAAAATGTCAAGGAACATGTGAGGATATTTCTGAAAGACAAGTTAAATCTTACGATGTCGGAGGAGAAAACTCACGTTACCCATTCCTCTGAAAAAGTGCGGTATCTTGGATACGACATAAGAGTATCAAGAAGTCAGGATACGAAGCGGACGAAAAAAGGCTTGCAACGGGTGTGGTATGGAAAAGTGCAGTTATATATGCCGAAAGAAAAATGGATTGTGAAACTGCATGAATACGGGGCATTTAAAATCAAAAAGGACGAAAACGGCAAAGAGATTTGGAAACCGCTCCACAGAGGGGCGCTTATGCCATTGGATGATGTGGCAATCATCAGTAAGTATAATTCTGAAATCAGAGGCTTGTACAACTATTACAGATTGGCAATCAATGTAAGCAATCTGGGGAAATTTCATTCTATCATGCGTGGAAGCTGTCTGAAAACATTGGCGGCAAAATATAATTCTTCTGTTGCGAAGATGTATAAGAAATACCGCAGTAAAAAGGGCGACTTCGGCGCAGATTATAAAACCAAGAGTGGAATAAAGAGGTGTGAGTTTTACAATGAGGGATTCAGGCGTAACAAGAATATCGCTCCCGAATTTGTAGACATTATGCCGAAGTATAGAGGGCGGATAAAACCGAACAGCCTTGCAGGACGCTTAAAAAGCGGAAAATGCGAGATGTGCGGGGCAAGTCCTGTAAAAATGTATATGCACCATGTGAAACGCTTAAAAGATTTAAATGCTGATAATGAATTTGACGGACTGATGTTACAGAAAAGACGAAAGTCACTGGCTTTCTGCCCGAAATGCTATGAAGAAGCAAAGCTAAAATCACTTAAACTATGAAAGATGACGAGCCGTGTACATCGAGAGGTGTAAGCACGGTTCTGGAGGGGGTTACGCCAAGACCGCTGACGAAAGGAAGTATGGCGTGGCGTTTCCTACCTTATGAGCTATACACCATGCAAAGATATCTTCAGTATGACGAACTTAAAAAAATGCACCTTCAGCACTTTGATTCATGGGCATCTACCTTTGGAGAAACGGTTACGACAATAGAGCTTAATCCGGAAGGAAACGGATATAGAAGTAAGACAAGATTTTCAAAGTTTTATAATCTCCCGGAACTGATGAACATGGTTAAACAGTTTATGGATATAAAAACGGCGGATGTATTAAATCTTCCTGTTCCAAATGCACATTTTGAAACCATAAAGACAAAACCTAGCGAGGAGCAAAAGGAAATATTGGCGTCTTTTTCTGAAAGAGCGGATAAGGTTCGAGCAAAACAGGTGGATTCCTCTGTCGATAATATGCTGCTTATTACAAATGACGGAAAGAAGATGGCACTTGATCAGAGGCTTATAAATCCCCTACTTCCTGATGATGAGAACAGTAAGGTAAATACTTGTGTAAAAAATATCTTCAGTATATGGGATAAATATACAGATAAAAAGTCGGCACAGCTTGTATTTTGTGATATGTCTACACCCTCAAGCGAGTTTAATATTTATGATGATATTAGGAACAAACTCATTACGATGGGAATTCCAAAAGAAGAAATTGAATTTATCCATAATGCAAACAACAACAGGGAAAAGGATGCTATATTTGATAAGGTAAGGAAAGGAGAAATTCGTGTGCTTTTAGGCTCTACGCAGAAAATGGGGGCGGGAACCAATGCACAAGATAAACTCATTGCCATTCACGATCTTGATGTCCCATGGAGACCTGCGGATCTTTCACAAAGAGCCGGAAGAATCGTAAGACAGGGAAATGAAAATGAAGATGTTTATATCTTCAGATATGTAACTGAGAATACCTTTGATGCCTATCTTTTCCAAACACTTGAAAATAAACAAAAGTATATTTCACAGATAATGACAAGTAAAACACCGGTAAGAGTTGCAGAAGATGTGGATGAGGCTACATTAAATTATGCTGAAATAAAGGCACTTGCGACAGGTAATCCTTTGATTCGTGAGAAGATGGATCTTGATGTGGAGGTGTCCAAGCTAAAAATGCTTGAGTCCAACTTCAAATTAAACCTGTATAAACTTGAGGATAAGGTGGTAAAGGTTTACCCTAAAGAAATAGAAAATTTAAAAAATAAAATAGAAAACCTGAAAAAAGATATAAAAGCAGTAGAGCCATATAGAGAAGAAAATACAGATAAGGCAGTATATATTCAGTCAAGTTTGGAGAATGTAGGAGAAAATTCAATGGAGATAGAGAAAAAGTCGGATAAAGAAGCAGTATCAAAATTCACCTCTCTTATTCTTGACGGCAAAGAATATACGGATAAAAGACAAGCCGGAGAATTTTTAATCAGCAAGATAAAAAGCATAAAAAAGACGGATGATTTCAGGTCGGAAGAAGTAAAAATCGGAGAATACAGAAACTTTGATTTATTTGCATACTATGACAGCTTTTCCAATCAGTATAAATTTAATCTAAAAGGCGAAGAGAATCATTATGGTGAATTTGGAACGGACGGTATAGGAAATATAACGAGAATGGATAATGTTCTTGATAAAATGCCTGAGAGACTGGAGCAAACTTTAGGTAAGCTTAACGATACTGAGAGTCAACTTGAAACCGCAAAACTTGAAATCAGGAAGAAATTTCCTCAGGCGCAGCTTCTAAAAGAAAAGACACTAAGACTTGCAGAGGTAAATAATCTACTGGATATGGGGCAAAAAGAAGCAGTAACAGAAGGGAAAAATCCATTACTTGAAGAGATAAAAGAAGAATTGATTCATTTCTTAAATAAGGAGTATGAGGAAAACCATAGTATAGAGGATTTTGATACTTTGTTTACTGATTTAAGCGATATAAGGCTTGCTTATACAACTACGCCTGATGAAAAGCATGAAATACAGACAAGCCTTGATTTAATCAATTATAAATTAAACACTTATGTTGATAATACTTTAGTTAACAGCTTTCAGTATACCTATGATCCTCTTGATGCAAGTGATAGAAGTGAGCTTGTGCAGATAAAGGAAAACATAGGTTTTTGGGATTTTAATGAGCTTATCTATGTGGATGAAGAAAAGTTAAAAGAGGTACTGGAGCTTGAAATCGATGATGATGGGAATTTTTATGATCCGTTAGAAAAAGATACGGACTTGGACGGTGTAGCGGACAGGTATGATGCAGACCTTAGAGACAGTAAGGTACAAAGTATCGGAGATTTTAATAAAAGAGATAGAAACTCTGTAGTAGATAAATTAAACGGGTATAAGGAACAAATCAGTCAAACAGGTGCAAGGGAAAATCAGTTGGAATACTTTGAGGAGGCAAGATAGGATTCAGATAAAAAATATCATATATAAATATGGGAAGAGAGTATCTTTTATGAGTACTCTTTTCTCAATCTTAATAGAAAAATAAAGTGTAAAGACAGAAATGGAGGAATTTATGAACTTAAAAAAAGGGGATATTATTAAAACAGCACTGGGAGAACATACAACGGTATTAGATGTAAAGAAAAATCAGGCAGTATTATTTACAGGTGAACAATTTGTCATAGCATCAGGAATTAGAGAGAATAAAGAAACCGGTAAATTCGAGTGGGTAAACGGAAGATATGCAAATGATTTAAAAAGTATTTCAAACATGCAAAACAACAGCTTTGAAAGTATGAAAGAAACTTTATCATTCTTGGCGGAATACAATCATAGTGATTTTATTAAGGGAATAATATCACTGGAAACAGATATAAATAATGAAGACATACTGGATAATGCCTATGACAACTATATGAATGACTCTTATATGGGATTGATTGATGAAAGGTTTATGGACTTTATTGATGAAGATCTAAAAACAGCGAAAGATATAAAGCGGGAAGAGATAGAAAAAGATGCAGGCATTCAGGAAAAAAGCAAAGAAGAAATAGGTGAAAACGAGCAATACCAAACACAGGAAAATACAGTAAAAGAAAATACAAGTCTGAAAGATAATAATGATCAAGAAAAGCAGTATATAAAAGGTAATCTCACCGGAGATGTTGAAATAAAGGATCTAAGGTCAAATGAGGGATAGGATTTTAGAGTGGCAAGTTTTTCCATTGCTCAAAATGACGGAATGGGGAATGTAAAGTTTATGAATTGCTTTGCCTATAATGAGCAGGTTCAAGCAGTAAAGGACTTTAGAAAAGGGGATTTTGTTTCGCTTTCAGGAAAAGAAAAGCTTAGTACCGGAAAGAATGGAAAGCAATATACAAACTTTAAGGTATATGCCTCCAGGCTGTTAAAAGCCAGAGGACAATCTCAAGATACAAAAGAGAAGCCTTCAACACTAAAAAAACTGAACGATTATAAGGAGAAAACGGATGGCAGATCAAAAGAACAAGGGAATATGAAAAGTGAAAAAGGGGTAGAACGATAAAAGTGTGGGGGATTGGCAGCCTAATAAGCTGCTTTCCCCTGTTTTTTTGATTTCGTTTTATAGTCAAAAAGTATACAAATCCATATAAACCATTGGTACAAAAGAAGCTTTAGTAAAGTATGGATGTAAAAATACTACTTTTTACTACCTTAGATTGAGATTAGGATTGCAAAATAAAAACTCTAAAGATGGTATCAGAACCATAATCTTATAGCAGGTGAAAGTGAGAACAGTATATATAAAAATCAACTTGACAAAAGTATAAACAATAGAGTATACTCAGTTTGAAAATAAAATTACAAATTATAATAATCAAAAATATGAGAATATTATACCAAGTATAAACAAATGGAGGCGTTCGAATTTTAGGCTTTAGCTTTATCAAAGTTATTGTTTGAAAAGTGATGAAATTTAAAAGAAAGGAGTAGGGTGCTATGAATTATATGAATCCTCAAAGGTATAAGAACGGAGATTAAGATGCTTTGTTATAATGCTATATTTTTTAATTTTAATTCAAAGGAGGGTAGACCATGTCTAAAAAAAAATAATTGTATTATTACATTAGTGTTAGGCTTTGTTGCATTAATGTTAGTATTATTACTTACAGATAATGTATATGCAGTTTCTAATAACGAAAAAGATGAGGATAGAATAGCGGCTGATAATTTTGTTACTGAAGTATATCCTAATATATCAGATGCAGAAAAAGAAAAGCTGGCGGAATCTATATATGAAGAGCGAATGAACAGTTCGGGCATTGAATTGGATTTTGAAGAACCAGTGCCATATGTGCAAGAGGAAGATCCTGCATACATTGCAATGATGGAAGAAGAAAATTATATTGTTGACTTGATAAATTGCATGGGTGGGGTAGCAACTCTTGAAAGTTGGGAATATAATCTGGATTTTCTAAAAGAACATTACAATGCTATAACTACACAAGATAATATAAACAAATTCTATATAGATGATTACATTGAATCTTATACTTCTGTGAAAGCCGGGGAAGATACGCCGGATGAAAAAGTTTATACTGGTACCAGCTTGCTTCGTTCGAGAGGTTATAACTATGATGCGGCTGTTCAATATGCATATGACTATGGTGAGAATTACAATCCAAATTATCCAAACTGGGGAAGTTATGGTGGCGATTGTGCCAATTTTGTTTCGCAGTGTTTATATGCAGGTGGAAAGCCTATGGTAGGACGTGATGCAAAATCTGTAAATAGTTGGTTTTCTCGTGGAAACCAATGTAATACAAGTAAAGTTTCTGCTACTTGGAGAGGGGCAGATATGTTTAAAGAATATTGGAAAAGTAAGGCTACTGCCTATAGGAGATTTGAAAGGGGCGGAGAGGAAACTTATAACTATACTTGGCCTGGTGATGCGGTATCTTTGCTGAATAAGAATGGTAGAGCTTACCATACTCTAATTTGCGTAAGCTATTCTAAACATAATAAGTCAACGATTTGCTATGGTCATAGTGGAGCGCTATCACGAAATTTAAGTAATGTAGCAACTCCAATGATTGTATACCACATGAGAGCAAGTTATTAATTGTGTAGGATATTTTTAATATATGTTATCTTTTGAAATTTGTGGCAAACTAATGTAGACTTAAGCCAGCTTTTAATCCTATTAAAAGCTGGCTATTGCTTTTAAAATTTTTCCAAATGATTATCAAGGTATATATCCGTATTTTTCTTTGCATGTTGAAGCTCATGAAGAATGGAGTTTTGAGAAGCATAGTCTTCCATAAGCTTGAATTTTTCCTGTTCCAAAGTGGCATATTTACCGGATAAATCTGTAATGCTTAAAGTATGATACTTGGATTTTTTAAGTTCTTTTAAGGCAATTTCATAGGCAATAATCTGTGGTCTATACTCTTCATAAAAAGCAATATTTTCTTTATCTTCAATATACATGTCGTAGATTAACTGATTTTTAGAAACGGTATTTTTATTTTCTATGGCAGAGTATATGGATTTCATTTCCTGTTCAGCCTGTTTTATCTTATCTAATAATTGTTGCCTGTCTGAAGCTGCATTCTTTAATTTTAACTCCAGCTCCTCATAAGAGTTTATGCCGTATCTTCTCATTTCATTTAAGGATGAAGCCATTGTTTTCATGTTGTGTTTGCCAGCCCATACTTCATAGCCTTTGGAAGCTTGTATCTTTTCATTGTTTTTTATACCTATAATAGTATCCGGCTTTTTATAGGAGTTTTTTTCATAAAGATGTTCATTATTATAAATCTTATGCTTATTCGGATTTTTAATTCTTTCTTTAATCCGCTCTTTAGTATAATCTTCTCCAAGCACATTTGCCTTTGTCCTTGTAAATCTGCCGCTGTCTTTTTTATCTGTATGTCGGAATGAAAGATACTTTCCGATCTTAATTTCATAGCCGAAAGCTTCCATTGTTTTTAGAAATTCTTCGTAAGTAGCGGACTTTATGATTGCTTTATCAATGGCAAGCTGAAGCCTGTTTTTCCAGGAGCTGCCTTTCTTAAATTCCATATATTCAATATAGCATTTACCGTTTGTAGAGTATCTGCTTTTAAATCTTTTATAGTTTTCATCAATAACTGATAAATCGTTTTCTTTACAAAGCTCATCACTGACAGCTCTGATTTGATGATAACTTCTTTTGTTGCTTTGATATGCCCTACCTGTTTCAAAGCTGACATTGTTAAATATAATATGATTATGAAGATGTCCTTTGTCAATATGGGTAGCAAGTACATACTCATATTTTCCTTGCAAAATCTTCGCACATAGATCAAGTCCTATTTGGTGTGCCAGTTCTGGTGTGGTTTCCCCGGGAGCAAAGGACTGGATTAAATGTCTTGCTAAGATTTTTGCCTTGGAATTACATTCTCTTTTTGTCTGCTCAAACTCAAGATGAGCCGTATTAGGATTGCAGTTAAAAGAGGAAATAAGGATTTTTTCATCGGTCTTATCAGCATTCATGATGTAATTTAGGGCTAAGTGTAAAGTTTTTTCTATAGGGTGAATCTTTGTAACAGCCATCAGACTTCCTCTGTATTTATGGTTTCTAAATTTCCCAGGTCATATAGCTTTTTTCGCAGAGAATATATATCTTTTCCTTGTTTTTGCAATAATTCCTTTATATCAAGAATGTCCTCTTTATAGATTATAGCGGTAAAATTTATCCGCTTTGCGATCTGATTTATGCTGCCTGTTATCCTGCCGATACTTGCGGAAAGCTCTCTAAAAACAGTCATATCCAGTACGAAAATATCCTTGCCTAAGATACATTTCATAATAAACTGACGCAAAGACTTACAACCGGACTGTCTATACTTTTTCTCTAAAATCTTCAGTTCATCATCTGAAAGCATTAGATAAATGCCATGAGTTCTTGCTCTGTTTGCCATATAAAAACCTCCAAATCTATATATGATAAAAATAAAAAACCTGTAGAATCAAGCGGCAAGCTTGACTTACAGGTTTTGCTTTTTAGTATATTTTCTAATCAGAAATCTCCTGTATGGGAAAAGGTTATCTGAAATACAAGAGAATTATATCATTGTTGAAAATAAGATTCAATTGAAGCAGATGAAATTTTTTCAGAAGTTATTTAGGCAATGAAATACGAGAAAGGTATTTATACAGGGGTTTGGGGATATTCCCCAACAAGCTAAAATTGGCTAAAAGAGTCCGATGCGAATGTAAGTAGTAAGTCAATTTTTTCGTAAGTGCATATGCACTTACTGTGCTTGCTAAAATTATCTGGAATTCTGGGTAATTTTAGTTATACCAACTTTTATATTATACCGACTTTGTAAATGAAACCCTTATATTTAGAGGCTTTCCATAAAGAAAAGTCAGTATAACTTTTTTGTTTTTAAGTAAGTTAGGCTAATGATTTTAAATTTTTAGATGTGAAAAAATCTGCATAATTACTAATGCCATCATATTTATTAAGATGTAAAATTGGTGTAAAATTCAGCGCCTAAATATCTTTTAATATTGAATTTTATCTAAAGATATGATATACTCAAAATGAAAATAAGAGTAAGATGTTAGTAAGGGGGAAATAAAAATGGAGTTTTCACATGGAGAACTAATGGTAATGGAGATGTTGTGGAATGGAGAATGCTTGGATGAGAATGGAGAAATTCAAGCATTGGAGCTGTCAAAGTTGTTATATGAAAAGTATGGTATGGGAAAGACATCCTGTTATACTTTTTTTGGCAGACTACTTGAAAAGGGTGCGATTACAAGGCGTTACCCCAAGTATACATTGAAACCTATTGTTTCAAGAGAGGAGGCATTAAAAAAACAAAGAGAAGAAGCAATAGAAATGTTATTTCAAGGTTCTATAGTTAATGTTTGCCGTGCTTTTTTAAGTGAAAAAAAAGTAAGTAAAAAAGATATACAGGAGATGAGAGATTTTATAGATAACTTTGAAATAGAGGAATAGTGATGTGATGGTGGAATTCGTAATAATTTCGACTTTGGAAAGAAGTATTAAGAGTACTTTTATTATAATGCTGGTACTTTTAACAAGAAAGACATTAAATGTTAAGAGTATTAAATGGGCAGACATTATTTTATGGTCAATACTTTTTATTTATTTGCTTTTTCCATTTTCTATTATAATTCAAATTGAAGGATTAGAGAAATATGTAATACTTCAATATTTACTGAAACCATTTGTGTTGATAAGTGCTTATATAAAAATGTTTGTGCAAGAAGTTGGATATATCTTATCTAATTTGAATCAACTAATTGTTGCAAGTATACTTTTGATATATACAGTAATCCAAGTAACAAAGAGAAACAAGGCACTAAGGAACTCAGTACGGATAGAACCGGATAGTAGAATAGAGGAACTTGTTAATAGCTTCAGATTGAAAAGACGGGTGCAGATATACATAAATGATAGTATTAAAGTGCCTATTACCTATGGAGTGATTTGTCCTAAGATAATAATACAGAGTCAAGTATTAGAAGATAATAGTTTATTAAAATATGTGATAATACATGAAATGATTCATATTAAAAAATTTGACATAGTACTTACCCATATAAAAAATTTGATTGCTTGCCTACATTGGTATAATCCATTTATTCTTGTGGCATCAAGATATATGGAGGATGACTTAGAGCTGCTTTGTGATAAGATGGTTATTCAAAGAGTGGGTGATACTATTAAAAATAGAAAAGAATACTGTTTATCTATGCTGCGGCTTGTAGAATTAAAAGAAATACAGGAAAAATCGGTTTTAAAATTACACCCAACAAAAGAAAGGATGATTATTATGAAAAAGTGGAAAAGAGGATTGTCAGGAATTTGTACTTTGATTTTAATGATTGCTTTATCTATGACGGTATTTGCTGATATAGGTGTGAATGAAAATAACCCAGTTATTGAAAAGGGAGATTTTTTTCAAGAAGAAGTATTAGAAGATGATATGGTAAGGGTAATAACAGAGGAGGAATATGAGCAATTAACTTTAGAAGAGATACCTCCTATTGAGTTAAACTCTGCTAATATAGATGACAATGCAACTTTAGAAGGTTTAGCACATAAATCTTATAAGTTTAATATGGCATCTTGGACACAGCCAAATCATAATGGCTTTACAGTGAAGATAAGTAATGCATCATCTTATGGTGGAGTGAAGTACCACATTATAATAAAGCGAAATGGAAATGCAATTTATAATAGAGTGTGTTATGGGACTTTGATGTTAGCATTTAACGCACAAAATAATAGCAGGTATGAGGTTGTTATACTCAATGCGTCAACAAATTCATTGAAATATAGAGCTAAAATAAATAGTTATATAAGGTAAGGTGTATATCAAGGAGATGGGAAACATGATGAAAATCAATCCTATGAGGTATAAAAACGGAGATAGCTTATAAAGCACTATATCAGATGTACTACATTCAACATACAATCTAAAATCAAATATTAGGATTGTAATATACAAGTATATTTGACATAAAATATAGTGCGTTTGATACATTGATAGATGTAAAAAATTAACCAAATGTTAAGGAGAAGTGTATGTTTAAGATATTAAAAGGTGTTGTTATATGTAGTGTACTTGCATTGTCATTAGTTTTCGGGTTGAAGCCTGTACAAGCTTCAACAAACAGTAAAGAAACAGGGGAAATTGACAATGCTTTTGTAGTAAATGGAGAAGTTCTCACAGAAGATGAATACTGGGCAAAGATAGAAGCATTGGGAGTTGAAGTGTCTGATTCTTCACAGCGTGATAAATTTATACCGGAAGATGAGGCCTGTGCAGGTATGAATGCAGAAGAATTTTATAATTATATAAGTGCTTTGGCGGCAGAACCTGATGAAATATATGTACTGGGCTTTACAGAGGTTTCAGAAGAAGAATTTAATAAAGCTTTAAGTGAAGATATTGTTGATTATTCTACCTCAGAAACAAAAAGCAAAGTTGTAGCCAGTAGGCGTGTTGGAAAAGGAAAAATTAGTTTAAGTATTAATTATGATGTAGAAACTGAAAATAATAGGCGTTATATTTCTTCCGCTACAGCAAACCTAGAAGAAAATATTCCTGACGGTTATGAATGGTCTGCTAATAATCTAAATTGCACAATTAGTGATAACCAAAAAAGAGCTGCAGCTGTAGCAACAGGGGATTTGTATAGGATAGTACCAAGAATAGGTAAAGATATCCGCATAAAATATAGAGTAGTGCTTAGGGGCTCGGTATCTGCATAGAGTATGTTAGAGAATAGATAAATATTAGTCTATTTCTATTCCATAAGGAAGGGCTTAAAATGCAGGGAAAGAGATGGGAAATTAATTGCATATGAAGAATTTTAATATAATATATCTGTTGTTTATTATTCCGATACTTTATGGTTGTACTTCCGCTGAAGCTTTACCCGAAAATCTTTCTTCGGTTGTTGATTCCAGTGCTGTGATTGAGAGCAGTACCGAAACTTTAGAGACGGAAGGTACCGAAGATGAAACTAAATTCGTGAAAGAAATACAAAATGTGTATTCAGAAACAAATTCTGATGGTATTTGTTTGGAGCTTGTAGATGTATCAGGCAGTGATCCGATATATACTTTAACTTTTAAAAGGAAGGATACCAATACCGGTAATTATTTGAAATATGCCAATTTAAATACAGAAAAGGAGGACAGTCTTGATAATATTGATATAAAGGTTGAACCCAATTCTTATTATGGATATTGGCTTGAAACAGAAGACAGTTACAGCATAAACATATGCAATATTGAATGCAATGAATCAATAAAATTTATAATAGATGGTTTAGAATACACTTTTTCACCTGACAGAGAAAAGCAGGAAGAACGAGTTCTTAATAAAAATATTGAAGTTAAAGGTGAGTCTGTATTAATAGAAAAAGCTGTTTTCTATCCGAAGTATGTTGCATTATACTTATCAAAAGGTACTGGTAATATATATGAAAATATGTTCTTGGCAGTGGACAGTGAAGGAAAAAGAAGGGGCCCGGGAGTTTACCAGCTGGAAGATAGTAAAGTACTGATATATGAGAGAGAGGAAGTTGCTAATGATGACACATTACATCTTCAAGTAGGTCAGCAGAATGAATTTGAAGACATCAATGTGGAATTAAAATAAAATTCAGTTAAAGTCAGTATAGTTTCATAAGCTGTTTGTCATAGTTAGTGATATTGTACTGACTTTATATAATTTCAGAATAAGTATAGAGAGATGTCTAGAAAATCTTTACAATAATAAATTTTAGAAAAATTTGTTAATTTCTTAAGCTTAGAGTAAGACTGCTTGTAAAAAATATATGATAGGAGAAAAGACTATGTTGAAAAATGTATTTAAAGTTTTAGTTGGAGTTAGCATGTTGTCAGTGGTGATTATTGGTGGAGCTACATTTGTTGAAGCTTCCACAAAAAGTGAGAATGTTATTGTAAATGATGAAATAGAGATGACTGCTGGAGAATATTTTGATACTTGGGAAACTATATCCGAGGATGAGTTGCCAGAGGGAATTATACCATTAGAATTTGACAGTGAGGAAGAAGCATATAATTATCTTAAGGAAAATGATGAAGAATGGCTTACTTCGGGGGATGAAATATTTGTTGTGGGCTCTGAGGAGGTATCAGAAGAAACATTTAATAAAACATTAAAAGAAAACTTTTATGATGATATTGTACCGTTTAGTCAGAAAAGAAAAGTAGTATCAACCAAAAGTGTTGGTGAAATATCAAAAGGTGATAAAGGAAGAGTAAGTCTTGTTGTATACTATGATGTAGGAAGAGAAAATGGGAAAAATATCATAACTTCTGCCGATGCGGGAACAGTTGAATATGATATACCAGATAATTACAATGTGTATCTAGATAGCATAAGCTGTACAATAAGTAAGGATAAAAAAAGAGCAAGTGCAAAGGCTACTGGTATAATAGAGCGTGTCATTAAGATTAAAGATCGTTTTAAGGTACAACAAAAAAATTAAATATGAGTGGCTCTGTAGCAGTGTAGCATACATATCAGGTGGAGTTCTATATAGAAGAATATGAATAGTTACCTCAAACTTCCCGTACCCCCAATGGGGTTCGTAGCAATGTTAATTACTCACTAAAGGTGTGGAAAGTTTGAGGTATAAAATAAAAAGAATTAAGTTATGCCTTACTTGAACTGTAATTAATGTAGGAAGTTAATATGAAGAAGACAATTATAATGCTTGCATTTGTTTTATTTTTGTTTTCAGCCTGTGGGAGCATACAGAGTAAAAGTAGGTCTGAAAACAGTGAGGATGTTGTAAAGAAAACAGATATTAAAGAAGTGTATACAGAAAGCGAAATCACAGAAGGAACTGAAAAATTGCCCGAGTACTCAGATTTTATTGTTCCAAATGGAAATACGGTTTTGGAGCGTTTTATTCCGCCTAAAGATTATAAAAGATCTGTAAGTGAGGAGGGCAGCTTTGCAAGTTTTTTGAGAACTTATATTTTAGAGCCAGATGGTACTTCGGTTTATTATTTTGACGGAAAAAGAAAGGGCGGAGAAGGTCATGCGGCTGTATTTAGTATGGAGGTTGGTGAAGAGGATTTACAGCAATGTGCAGACAGCATTATGCGAATCTATGCTGAATATCTGTATAAAAACGGAAAATATGATAGAATAAGCTTCCATTTTGTAGACGGATTTGTATGTGACTTTTCGCACTGGAGTCAGGGATATAGGGTGAAGTTTTCAGGTGATACTCCAAATTGGCAAAAAACGGCAGATCCTGATTTGGGAGAGGAAAGCTTTAAGAAGTATCTTCGCATTGTATTTGCCTATTCATCTACACTTTCCATGGAAAAAGAAGCTAGGTCTGTTTTGCTTTCTGATATTCAAGCAGGCGATATTTTTATAAAGGCCGGAAGTCCGGGACATGTGGTGATGGTGGTTGATGTATGTAAAAATGCCGATGGTGAAAAGGCGTTTTTGCTGGCACAGGGATTTATGCCGGCACAAAGTTTTCATGTAATAAAGAATCCTAAACACCCTAATAATCCGTGGTATTATGAAAAAGAGATTACATATCCGTTTATAACACAAAACTATAGTTTTCCTGAAGGAAGTTTAATGAGACCGGTATACTTGGAGGAATAATAGGTTAAAGAAATTGGGGATAACAAAGGAATGATAAAAAGTAACGGATGAAACACCAAAAAAGTGCTATTAGGTAGAGTGTGTAAAAAAATATTCTATCATAAACAGGAAATTCTATTTGTGATATACTGGAACTTTATCATATATGATGTTACAGTTCAGGCTCCACTTGTATAGCTTTTATTTTACAATCCTAATCGGAACTTTTTAAAACTTCGCAAGATTTTAGGCAGTCTGCAGAACTCGTTTGTTCGCCAAACTGTGGTGAAATGCACTGATACAAGTCCCGGACTACTTAATACAGTCTTGTTTTATGAAAGGGTTAAATCCTACAAGGTGTGGGGTAGAATTGGTGGTATTCTACATCTTTAATTATGATATTAAAGGAAGAAATAATTTGTCTAATAAGACACTGAATATTTGCTGGAAGAGAACAAATAGTTAGATAATACTAGGGTGCGTCTTAAAACTATAACAGACTATACTATTTGCACAAAATAAATATTGCTGCACAGTAAATAAAGGCAAGAAAAGATGTTGCCAATTTATCATACCTTGTTGCCAACTTACGGAAATGTTTTATCTTATTGAAACTTCCATATACTTTGTCAGCAAGGATATTACTGCCTTCAATGTTAACTTTTGACAGTAAATCCAAAGCACAAACACAATCATGTTCGCTTCCGGCAGTCAGTGAAAAATATATGGGATTACCCAAACCGTCAACTATAGCATGAATTTTGGTTGTATTACCTCCACGACTTCTTCTGATATGTTGATTTACTTCGTAATTTACAGCCCCTTTTTAGCACCTGCACTGTGCTAATGGGCTTTGACACTCGCAGAGTCAATACTGAGATTTTCATAATCAGCCTCAGCATTCAGAGTATGGAATATATTAAACAGCGTGTCATCATCATGCCATTTACAAAAATGACTGTATACTGTTTTCCAAGAACCGAAGCGTTCAGGTAAATCACGTCATGCCGAACCGCTTCTTGCAAGCCATAAGATGGCATTAAACATCAGTCTGTTATCTTTAGGCGGACGACTGGTTTTTGGAAATAAATCCTTAATTTGTTCCCATTGTTCATCTGACATTTCATAGCGTTTTTGTCCCATGGCTGTAATCTCCAATACTTTTTTTATATTTTATCAAAAAATAAGGTATTGTACAATTTTAAGGTTTAAGACACACCCTAATAAACTATTTTTATATTGGAACATTTCAGTATTAATGGAAAAGTAGATATGTTTAATTTTAGGATAGAAGAATTTATACTGTTATAAGATTTATTCTGGCATTTAAATTACATATCTCTAAACTATACTTTATATTTCACAGAGGATTTCGCATGCCAAAATGCAGGAGTCCTCCTTTTTTTGTTCAAAAAATCGGATTTGAAATTTTGGATGAAAAGGAGGATTTCACAAATGACAGATGATAGAAAATATATCTATGTAAAAGGTGAAAAGATATATGTATCCGATGAAATATATAAAGCATATAAGAAGCAAGTCAATCATGAGGCTTATTTAAATAAATCAGATAAAAAACATAAGGTTTTTGATATGATACTCCATAAGTGGACAAGGTAAATAACCAAAACTACTTATGGAGGTTTTTTATGGCAAAATCACCGCATACTCCTGAATTTAAAGCTAAAGTATCTCAGGAATATCTTGATGGATTAGGCTCGTTTCCTTTTTTAGCCAATAAATATAGTATTGGTCTGCAAACAATACAGTCATGGGTTTCCAAGTATAAACTTTATGGTATTTTAGCTTTTCAAAATAAAGCAGGAAATAAAAAATATACTTCCAAATTTAAAACAATGTGCGTAGAAGCTGTATTATCTGGAGAAGGAAGTGTTAATGATATAACAGCGAAATACAATATTTCAAGTCGTTCTGTTTTAAGAGGTTGGATTTTAAGGTATAATGCCGATATAGAACTCAAGGATTATGATCCTAAAGGGGAGGTATATATGGCAAATTCTAGAAGAAAAACAACTATAGAAGAGCGAAAAGAAATAGTTAAATATTGTATCGAACATAATCGTAATTACAAAGAAGCAGCAAGCCTTTATGATATTTCATACAGCCAAGTTTACTCTTGGGTTAAAAAGTATGATGATATAGGTGAAGAAGGGTTAATAGATAGACGAGGACACCATAAAAAAGATGAAGAATTAGATGAATTAGAGAAATTACGTCGAGAGAATATTAGATTAAAAAAGAAACTAGAAGAAAGAGATATGGTGTTAGAACTGCTAAAAAAAGTGAAAGAATTCGAAGGGATGTGAGGCTTGGCAAACAACGCAACGAAAATAAGTATTTAGCAATAAAATACTTTTATGAAACAAAAATATGGAGTATTAATTGGATGTGTAAAGTACTTAACATATCAAGTGTTTTTTGCAAGCCCTTTTTGTAGAAAGTTGCAAATAAAAATGTAGGTTGTTGCAAAACGGTTTTGTAGGTTGTTGCACCTACATTTTGCAGGTTGTTGCAAAGGACTATGCCGGCCGGTTGAGACCGGTATATCCAGTGCTGACATACAGTTAATAAGTTGCTATTATTGCTTTAATCGATGGTCTGGTTATTTTTTGGCAGTTTCTATATTATTTTCGGCCTCCTTTTTATTGAGCCTGCACCATGCTTCGTTGATGCTTGATTCTCTGAGACGGTTGTTTCCGCCGGGGAATAGTATAAGCTCCACATGATGTGTAAGGCGTCCGATAAGTGCTGTGGTCATCCGTTCATCATAAAGGACATTAACCCATTGTGAAAATTCCAGGTTTGTGTTCAGAATCACTGATTTCTGCTCATGGATTTCAGAGAGGTAGTCAAATAATAACTGAGCTCCGGTACGATCATAAGGTACATACCCAAACTCGTCCAGTATCAGGATTTGAGCAACATTCAGCTTTTTCTTTAATGCGCCAAGGTTTCCTTTTGCTTTGCTTTCAGAGAAGAGATTGATAAGCCCGGCGGTTCGGTAGAACTTTACAGGTATGTCCGCATTACAGGCTGCAATTCCTATTAATGTAGAAAGCATTGTCTTTCCGGTACCTGTACTACCATAGAAGATGAGGTTGTCTCCCTTGTGATAAAACTCCAGCTCAAGTAGAGAGTTGAAAGAAACACCGACAGGAAAATCAATTTCATCTGTCCTGAATTGCTCCCGCTCATACATTTTGGGGAAGCCGGCTGTATTAAGAAGCTTTGTCTTACGGCGTTCACTTCTGTATGTGACCTCATTACTCAAAAGATTATAAAGGTATTCCTGGTTTGTTTCTCCTTTTTGGGACATGGCCCTTTCTGCAAAATTTGAAGATATTTTAAGCTGTTTGCAGCATAATGCAATGGATTCCTTAAAGTCAGTCATTTTATGCACCTCCCTTCTCAAGAACGGCATCAAGCCTTGCCAAGTCTGAAGGAAATGTTATTACATTCATTTGCGGAATTGACTCCGAAGGTTCAATTGGCGGCAAGGGAGGAACATCCATATAGGTACGCCTGTAAAGGCTCATAAGGCTGTCAGGATCGGTAGCCTGATGCTCTATAGCTTTATTAATGGTCGTCAATGCACTTTCAAAACCGCTGCGCTCAGTCAGTTCAGCAAGAACCTTTAGAACTTTACCTCGATCTTTGCCTTCACAGCCTTGCATGTATATCTGCATGGAAGCCGGCATCATGTCGTAGATACCACTATTTTTTAGAGAGCGTGGTTTACGGGCTATATAACGCAGATATGGAACCCAGTCCATACTCTCATGTTCACCACCATATAGTCTGCGGTGCCTGACTACTTCATGAAGATTGGTATCCATAACCTTCACTTCTGATGATGTTATATGCAGCCGCACAGTTTCCTCGCAAAAGGTGGGGGAGGCTGAATAGCGATGCTTTCCTGCATTTAGTGTAAATCTGCCGTATTTATCTGTCCTTACAGTTGTGTATAAGGATGTGTCAAATGGAACAGACGGAAGTGGAAGTAGGGCAGCCTTGTCTTCCTGAAACAGTTCACAGATAAAACGATTGTCTTCGTCATCGTAGTGCTCCCGCTCCATGTCCTTATCGCAAGCTGTAAGCAGTTCATGGTTCTTTACCGATAGCGCTTCAAACTGTGGTACAGGAACGAGCTCGTTGTGGCGAAGGTAGCCAACCTTATTCTCAACATTTCCTTTCTCCTAACCCGACTCCGGATTCATAAATAACGGCTTGAAGCGGTAGTGTTCACAGAACCTTTTGAATCGCTCAGTAACCTCACGCCCTCCACCTTTAATAATCTCAGTGACAATAGTTCTTGTATTGTCAAACCAGATTTCAGTTGGAACACCGCCTATGTATTCAAACATAGCTACCAACCCTTCCAACAGGCACTCCATATTTTCACCATAGTTGAGCTGAAGATATCCGCCATTACTGTAAGGAAAGCTTAGAACAAGGTACTTTGCTTCATGATGAAGCTTACCGTTTTCATAGAAATCAGCATATCCAAAGTCAGCCTGCGCCTCACCGGGATGGTGATTAAGAGGAAGATAGCCTTCCTTGTGTTTAAGGTGAAGTTCATTCTTTTTTGTGGCAACATAGGCGGCCACAAGACGGTATGAACAGTCATACCCCTCTACTTCATCCTGAAGTCGTTTATGTACTCTTGTGGCAGTGTGACGCTGCTTGCGAGGTGCTTTTTTATCGTCCGTGAGCCATTTGTCAATGATTGATTTAAAACGGTCAAGCTTTGAGTAATGCTGCTCTTCAAAGCTTGGAGGTGCTTCATTAAAGTCCTCCATGTCCACATATTTGCGGACTGTACGCCAGTCAAGCTTTTCTATGCCGGCGATTTCTGTTAGAGATTTGCCTTGTCCATAGTACAAATCTCTGATACGATGGATTTGATCCATTGATGTCATACTCCCTTCCTCCTTGTCGTATTGATTATTCACAACACTTCAAGGATATAGAACTATAAGTATGTCTGCAATGGATCTTTTGGTATCCGACTCGGGAACTCTGTATTTTTTGTATTCCCTTTTCTGAGATACACTGGACTTTGCAATTACCTACAAAATGCAGTTGCAATTACCTACATTTTTGTTTTGCAATTACCTACATTTGGGGGCTGCAACTTTCTACATTTTTATTTTAAATTTAAACTCTAATATGATTTTTAACTAACTTTTCAAAAGTTCTTATATGCCGATATAGCCTGTCTTTACAGGCATTTTCGGCATTTTGTGTATCGGGA
>ERZ773005.422-NODE-422-length-33883-cov-5.231908_pt1 | contig 33883 bp, 34 predicted proteins | sample MGYA00580666_ERZ773005 | MGnify/ENA primary metagenome ERZ773005 (study PRJEB29015, sample SAMEA2737999) | human oral metagenome | biome: human oral; feature: human-associated habitat; material: dental | place: China | collected 2061 ...
CCAGAACACGGTCTTCCCGGTTAAAATAATCAAAGTAGAAATGGTGATACGGAATGGTTCCCGGAACAATCGGACCAATTTCATAATTCACGTCGGAATTATGCTGCGTCTTATAGGCGCGGATCCGAAAATCCGCCGTATCCGTCTGCTTTTTCCAGTCGATGCTGTAATTTCGCCGCCAGGCGTCTTCCAAAGCGTTCATCTTGAGCATTGTGCCGAGCGGCGTATCCTTTTCCAGATCCTCGTCGAGGTTATCGGCCGAAAGCGTCAGCGACTCACCCTGGCTCAGCGTAAATTCGATCCGGCCGCTCATGGGCGTGCGTTTGCCGTAATACTGCATGGAGGAACCGTCTTTATCGTAGAGAAACGGCGCGGTTTTGCTTTTCCCATAAGAAAAATCCATGTAAATTCCTTTGCCGATTTCCCCCGTGGCAAAATTGACATTATGGTTATACTGGCTGCCGCCCTGGCCGATCCAGGAACGTTCCAAAGTGACTGTGCCGCCCATCTTATGCGGAATCTTGGTAACGATATTGATGACCCCGCCGATGGCATCGGCGCCGTAGCGCGCCGTCCCCGAACCGCGAATGATCTCAATATGGTCGATATTGTCGAGGCCAATACGGTTCGCCTCGTCGGTGGCGCCATAATACTTGCTGAGACCGCCCGCCAGCCGTCGGCCGTCAACGAGAATCAGCGTATGGCGCGGATCCGCGCCGCGAATGGAAATCGTCTTGCGCCCCATATTGTCCGTCCCCATCTGAATATCCTGCTCGGCAGCGAGCGCATCTGAGAGCGTCCTCGCCCCCTTGCGGTCAATATCTTCGCGCGTGATGAGCGTCTTTGTCTCCGGCGCTTCTTTGAGCAGCTCCTTCTCATAAACGGCTTCGACGTTGACGGCCTCCGTCGTTATTCTTTCCGCTTCCGCGGCGCCGTCTCCGCCGTCGGCGCAAAAGGCCGAAGGCTCGAAAAACATCCACACGGCGGCAGTAAGCGCAGCGTATGCGGTTCTTTTCATTTTCCCTGCCTTTTTCAGCATTTTTACCTCCTATCGTAAAAAGTGAATCTCGTACACTTCTGAATACCATTCACAATCATAAATTGTATTAATGGTTAACTTTGATGTTAACAAGAATGAAAATCGTTGTCAATTAGTTTTCGGGAAGAATCCCGTTAAAAATTCATTATTGATTTATTGGAGAGATCGGCGGAAGCATGATGCCGTTCGAAAGCCAATGATGATTAAAATTTTCCTGATACGGATATTCTAGTAGACTTTTGTATGGAAGGTATGCTATAATTTTATATATGAGAAGAAGTTTTTCAGAGGAGGTATTCGGCATGAAGATGGGCAAGCTTGGCCGATTGACGCTTTTGGGCGTTTTGATGGCTTTGGTGGCAGCGCTTTTGGCAGGCTGCGGCGGAGACGGAAAAACGACGGGGGGAAAAAAGTTTTTGAATATCGCTACCGGCGGTACGGCAGGAACGTATTATCCGATCGGCGGAGCGATGGCGGAGATATTGAATAAGTCGATTCCCGGCATGAACGCCAGCGCGCAGAGTACCGGTGCTTCGGTAGCAAATATCAATATGCTCAAGGATGGGGCGGTCGATTTAGCGATCGTGCAGAACGACATTACTTATTACGCGGCGAACGGTACGGAAATGTTCAAGGATAATAAAATCGCCAGCCTGAAAGGGATCGCGGCGCTTTATCCCGAGACGTGTCAGATCGTGACGCTGGAAAAGAACGGTATTAAGTCGGTGACGGATTTTAAGGGGAAAAAGATCGCTGTCGGCGCGGCGGGATCGGGGGCAGAAGCGAATGCCCGGCAGATTATGGAGGCTTACGGCATTACGTATAATGATATTGAAGTGCAGTACCTCTCTTTCGGCGAAGCGGCGAGCGCTCTGAAGGACGGCAATGTGGACGCGGCGTTCGTTACGGCGGGATTCCCTACAGCGGCGATTCAGGACATCGCCTCACAGCACCCGGTTCGCCTCTTGCCCGTTGATGCAGATAAGGCGGACGCGCTCATCGCGAAATATCCTTTCTACACGAAAACGACGGTTCCGGCTGGTACTTACACAGGCTTTAATGAAGAAGTGCCCGCGGTATCAGTCATGGCGATGCTGGTTGCCACGGACAAACTGGACGATCAGCTTGGTTACGAGATAACGAAAGCACTTTTCACCGGATTGGATCGCCTGCAGGCGGCGCATTCGGTCGGCAAGATGATTACCAAGGAAGGCGCGATGAAGGGTATGTCCATTAAGATGAACGGTGGAGCGGAGAAATTCTTCAAGGAATGATCCTCGTATGTGGACAGAAAGCGGGCGCCGGAGTATCGAGCGCCCGCTTTCCCTTTGAAAAGGGGCGCGGCGAATGGTGATGAAACGCTGGGCGGCGGTACTGACGACAGCACTCCTCTTAGCGGGCGGCTGGTTCCTCCTTCGTCCCTGTCTGTTTATAAAGACGCCAACTGGTTTGTTGGCGGTAATTCCGGCGATGCCGGGGATAGAATTTTCCACGCGATTTATCCATTCGGTGCAAAAGACGCCGGTGGAAGAGTTTTTTGCCGTGAATGAAGGTCGGGACGGATTTATTCTGCGCATGACCCGCTATCAGTCGTTTGGGGTCGGGTTGCCGTTCCTGGCGGAGGAAGGCACGTTCCGGGAGGACGGGAATTTTTTTGTCGTGGAGGATATGAAGCGGCGCTTTTCCCGCCTCGATTTTCGCCCCGGCGTGGGAACGGAGCTCACGCTGACCGTGGGCGGCGAGGTTTACCGGCTTTATGAATTGGTCCCGCCGGGCGCGCTGGTCAGCGTTTACATAGCGCCTTATTATCGGCGGTGGCAGGATAGCCGCTGATATTACTCATACAGGAAAGGGCGTCTCTGCCGGGGCCGAAATGGAAAGCGGCGCTTTGGCGCGGGCGGTACACATAAGGGAAGGTTGAATAGGATATGATGGACGAGAAGCACAAAAAATTGGCGCAAGAGGCTCTGAAAAAATACGATAAGGAGGCAAATACGGCGGAGCATACCGGCTTTCTGGCGAAGTTTGTCGCCGCGCTGGCAGTTTCGTTTTCCGTGTTTCAGCTCTATACGGCGGTATTTGGAGTACTCGACGCACAGCTTCAACGGGCGGTGCATCTGGGATTCGGTCTGGCGCTGGTATTTCTGCTTTACCCGACGCGGGGGGGAAAGCCCGGGGAGATGAAAACACACGTTGAGGACTATGTGCTGGCGTTTTTGGGCGCGGCCGCGCCGGGGTATATCCTGCTTGAGTATCAAAAGCTGGTGCTGCGCTCTGGCACGGTGACAGAGGTGGATTTTGCTGTCGGACTCGTAGGGCTTCTCCTGGTCATCGAGGCGACGCGGCGGGTCGTCGGCATACCGATGGTCGTTGTTGTGCTGCTTTTCCTTGGCTACGCTTTCGCCGGGCCTTATATGCCGGGGGTGCTCGCCCACCGCGGCTTAACGCCTCAGCAGCTTGTTGGTCATCTTTTCTATACGACGGAGGGGGTTTTTGGCATACCGCTGGGGGTTTCTTCGACGTTTATTTTCCTCTTTATTTTGTTTGGCGCGTACTTGGAATCGACCGGCCTGGGACGGTTTTTTATCGATCTGGCGAACGCGCTGGCCGGCTGGGCGTCGGGTGGCCCGGCAAAGGTCGCGGTGCTTTCCAGCGGTCTCATGGGAACCGTTTCCGGAAGCTCCGTGGCGAATGTCGCCGGAACAGGAAGCTTTACGATTCCGATGATGAAAAAGCTCGGCTATGACCGGGAATTTGCCGGAGCCGTCGAAGCGGCGGCCTCGACGGGCGGGCAGCTCATGCCGCCGGTCATGGGGGCGGCGGCATTTTTGATGGCGGAGTTTGTCGGCGTGCCCTATCTGGATATCGTTAAGGCGGCGATTATTCCGGCGGTCCTCTATTTTGCCGGAGTTTGGCTTGGCGTTCATTTTGAGGCAAAACGCAAAAATCTCAAAGGCATTCCCCGGGAGGAACTGCCGAAAGCGGGAAAAATCCTGCACGAGCGCGGACATCTTGCGATTCCGCTCGTCGTCATAATTTATCTTCTGGTGACCGGCTACACGCCGATGCGGGCGGCGCTGTTCGCCATTGTGCTGTCGATCGCCGCGTCTTTCCTGCGCCGTTCGACGCGCATGAAGCCGATTGAGATACTCAAAGGGCTGGAAACCGGGGCGAAAAACGTCCTCGGCGTCCTCGTGGCCTGCGCCTCGGCGGGCATTATTATCGGCGTCGTCACCAAAACCGGCGTGGGACTGAAGCTGGCCTCGGCACTCCTGGATTTCGCGGGGGGACTGATGCTTCCGACGCTCTTCTTCACGATGATTACCGCCCTGCTCCTTGGCATGGGGGTGCCGACGACGGCGAACTACGTTATTACCTCGACGATCGCCGCTCCCGCGCTCCTTCAGATGGGAGTGCCGGTGCTGGCGTCGCATATGTTTGTGTTCTATTTCGGGATCATCGCCGACGTCACGCCCCCGGTGGCTCTGGCCGCCTATGCGGGCTCGGCGATCAGCGGCGGCAATCCGCTGCAGACCGGGATAAACGCGTCCAAGCTGGCAATCGCCGCCTTTATTATTCCGTATATCTTCGTTCTGTCGCCGGTCATTCTCATGATGAACGCGACGCCGCTCACGCTGTTTGCAGCCCTGTTTACAGCGCTTTGCGGTATGGTGGCGCTGTCGTCGGCGCTCATCGGTCATCTGGTAGACGACATGAAACTCTCTGAACGGGTGGTGCTGTTTCTGGGCGGTCTGTTGATGATTTACCCGGAGGCGGCGACCGATCTGGCAGGGCTGGCAATTTTGGCGGCCAGCGTATTCCTGCAGCAGCGGAGGAAAAAGGCGGCGCGGGCGTGAGATGAGTTTCCTGTAAATGTTGTATAGGGATTTCGGAAAAATGATATAACTAAGATCCGTTTGCCTGCCCGGCGGATTCTCCTGTCGGATATTTCGGGGAGAAGGAGGGAAACGGATCTTTTTTTACGCCCTTTTTACTTCTAAGATTTATCGGCTGAGACGGCCGGATTTTTTGCCGCCGCGAGGAAGAAAACCCTTGTTTGGCGGGAATTGAAGGAAATAGTGACAAGGTGATTGACAGATCGGCGCGGGAATGATAAAATAAAAAATTTTTCCGAGGGATAATTTTGAGCCATTTTTGTGCTATAATGAATTCATGCCGTTGTCGGCTCATTACTCCCTGCTCCGAACGGCGGATGATTTTCTGGGACGCGCGGGGGAGGGGTCAGGAGGTGGACTCTTGTTACAGATTGGCGATAAGGTCGTTTACCCTATGCACGGTGCCGGAGAAATCGCAGGTATTGAAAACTGCGAGATATTCGGCGAAGAAAAAACCTATTATGTGCTGCAGATGCCGATCGGAAACATGAAGGTGATGATTCCGATGGATAACGTGGATAACGTTGGCTTGCGCGACATTATATCGGCGGATGGCGTGCGCGAAGTGCAAGATGTGTTGCAGAGCGTACCGGAGCGAATGACGGGAAGCTGGAACAAGCGATTTCACGCCAACCTTTCCCGTATGAAAACCGGCGATATCCGTGATGTCGCGGCTGTGGCGCGCGATCTTATCGCTCAGGATCGCGAGCGCAAAATATCAAGCGGAGAGCGCCGCCTTCTGGATCTTGCCCGGCAGATCGTGGTCAGTGAGTTGGTTTATGCCTGCGACCGGACGCCGGATGAGGTCGAGGAGTGGATGGAAGCACTTTTAGCGGGGAATGAAGCGGATGTTTGAAGGGAAAGACGGCGCGTTTTATTAAGAGTGAATTAACGGTTTTTTTCGTCATATTTTCATAATTGGGAGCGATAATAAAAAAGAATACTTGGCGAAAGGGGGTGAAAAAGAATGCTGGATAAGGTATTACGGTTTTTCATCGCCGTTTTTATGGCGTTGGCCGGCGCGACGCTGATGCATTTGGCCAGCCCGCTTCTGACGGTCTTTATCGGCACGGAGATTTTGAAAATGGATATGGGGATCTTCCGTATAACGCTGATGAACCTCGTGTGCATTTTGGTGGGCGCGGTGCTTGGCATCGTGGTCGGTCGGTTGACATCGCCGTATTTTATTCATACCCTGAAACGGTTTTCCGCCTGGGTGGAAGGGCAGCTTAACAAGATGCCCATTCACGACGTCATCGCGGGGGCCGTGGGGCTGGCAAGCGGACTTATTATTGCGGCTTTACTGGGGATCGCGTTTTCGCGCATTCCGATCGTGGGCAATTATATCCCGGTGGTGTTTAGTATCGTTTTTGGTTATCTGGGGATTCGGCTCATGATGAAGAAGCGCAAGGAGATTGTCGGTCTGTTCGACTTTGTTCCCCGTCTTATTCGGGATCTTTCCCGCGTACGCGAGGCGCGTGTCGCAGCATCCGCCAAGACGCCGGCGCCGGAAATGGAGGATATGGCAGTTAAGGACGCGTCGGAGGCCGATAAGCGTTACAAACTGCTGGATACGAGCGTCATTATCGACGGCCGTATCGCGGACATCTGCGAGACCGGTTTTATCGAAGGAACGCTTTTGATTCCTGTCTTTGTGCTGGAGGAGTTGCAGCATATCGCGGATTCGGCGGATATCCTGAAGCGGACGCGCGGCCGTCGCGGGCTCGATATTTTGCAGAGAATTCGCACCGAGTCGAAGATGCAGGTGGAGATCGATAATCGCGATTTTGAGGATATTGCCGAAGTGGATTCCAAATTGGTGCGGCTGGGGCAGATCGTTGGCGGCAAGATCATCACCAACGATTATAATCTCAATAAGGTTTCTCAGCTTCGCGGCGTGCCAGTCCTCAATATCAACGAGCTGGCCAACGCCGTCAAGCCGGTGGTTATTCCCGGCGAGTCCATGCGGGTGACGGTCGTCAAGGACGGCAAGGAACAGGGGCAGGGCGTGGCGTATCTCGACGATGGGACAATGATCGTCATTGAGAACGGTCACCGTCACATGAACGCGACGATCGACGTCGAGGTTACGTCGGCTTTGCAGACCGCAGCCGGGCGGATGATTTTCGCCAAGCCACGGAAGGCTTGATGCTGAGCCTTCCGTTGAGGCGGGGAAACGCCCGAGAGCGTTCAGATACGGCCGAAAAAGAGCAGAAAAAGGGCCGTATGACTATGACGCAGGGCGGGATTATAGCAAAGAGAAGCGGAGGGGGAGCCGGAGGGCGCCCCTTTTGCGTATGAGGAGGGGATTTTTATGGTTTCAGTCATTATTCCCGCCGCCGGGCAGGGAAAGCGTATGGCGTCCGGGGTCAACAAGGTGTTTTTGGAGTTGGGCGGCAAGCCCATGCTGGTACGGACGATGCTGGCTTTTTCCGCAGTTTCCGAGGTCGATGAGCTGGTCGTCGCGGCGGCGGCGGACGAGGTGGATTTTCTTCGGAAAGTCCTCGATAAGGTGCCGGGTCTGAAACCGTTCAAGGTCACGGCGGGGGGCGAGGAGCGTCAGTTTTCCGTAGCGAACGCTTTGCAGGCGGTAAACCCGGAGGCGGATATCATTCTGATCCACGACGCGGCCCGCCCGCTGGTGAGCGCCGCGACGATCACGGCGGTCATTGCCGAAGCGCGGCAAAGCGGGGCGGCCATCGCGGCGGTGCGGGAGAAAAATACGGTGAAAATCGTTGGCGAGGATGGCGTCGTACAGGCGACGCCAGATCGGGCGACCCTCTGGGAAGTGCAGACGCCGCAGGGATTTCAGCGGGATATTCTGCTCCGGGCGTATTTGCAGGCCATGCAGGAAGGCTTTGTCGGCACGGACGACGCCAGTTTGGTGGAGCGGATCAAAGTTCCGGTGCGGGTTGTCGAGAGCGATTACCGCAATATCAAAGTGACGACGCCGGAAGATCTCCTGCTCATGGAGGCGATCTTGCGCCGGGATCTTGCCGCCCGAGCGAAGCAAGGAATGGCGGATATGAAGCAGGGCGTTCAGGAGGCGGTGGATACGCTGGCGGAAAAAGGCGAAAAGATTCTTCGCTCACCGGTGGCGGATCGGGTGCAGGAAGCAATGGACACGTTGGCGGAAAAAGCAGAAGCCGTTCGTAAACGGTTGGAGGACGAGCTTAAGAAGTGACGGGATTGCCTGCCCGTGATAAAAGGACGACAGAAAATAAGGAGCGGAAGATGACACGGTTTGGCATGGGGTATGACGTACACCGGCTCGTTCCCGGACGGGCGCTGATCATTGGCGGAGTTGTGATCCCGTATGACAAAGGCTTGCTCGGCCATTCGGACGCCGACGTGCTGCTGCATGCGGTGACCGACGCCCTTTTAGGGGCGGCGGCGCTGGGCGATATAGGCCGCCATTTCCCCGATACGGACGAGCGTTTTAAAGGGGCTGACAGCCAAAAGCTCTTGGCACGGGCGGCGGAAATGGCACGTGAAAAGGGCTATACGGTCGGTAATGTTGACGCGACGGTCGTCGCTCAGGCGCCGAAGCTCGCCCCTTACCTTGCCGAGATGCGCGATAATATCAGCCGTATCCTTGGCATTGAGCCGGATCAGGTGAACGTCAAGGCAACGACGGAAGAACATCTCGGCTTTACGGGGCAGGGCGAAGGGATGTCGGCTTACGCGGTTTGCGGGCTGGAAAAGGCGTGACGGCACAATTTTAGAAATGAGGTCCAGGAAGGCGGGGAATGCCGGTTTTTGGCTTGCTTTTCCCGCCGTTTTGGTATACGCTATAAGAGTTATGAAGCGAGGGGGCGTTAGACGGTGATTGTCCGGGTGGAGCACCGGGTAAATTTTTATGATACGGACGCGATGGCGGTCGTTCATCACGCAAATTACATTCGTTGGTTTGAAATCGGGCGGGTCGCGTTCCTGCGACAGGCGGGGATCACGCTGAATGAGCTGATGGAGGACGGGTATGTGTTTCCCATTACCGAGGTCAGCGCGAAATTTCTGGCCTCAGGGCGTTTCGATGATGTTCTGGTCATCGAAACGTCGCCGACGGCGCTGACGAAAGCGAAGATGGCCTTTGACTACCGGGTCCTTCGCCCTGCTGATGGGGCGGTACTGGTTACCGGCCATACGCAAAACGTGTTTACAAGCCGGGAAACGGGACATATTGTCCGTCTGCCCGCGAAATATCATGAGAAGCTGACACGGGCGTTGGAATAAGAGGGGGTGTTGGCTTGGTTACTGCATTATGTGTGGTTTCGGGGCTGTTTGCCATACTGTCGCTGGCGACTGCTTTGTTTGCCATTCATCAGGGGAATACGAACCTTATTCTCAAGACGGAGGAACGGACGCCCTTTACTGTTGAGGCGTGCGATGAGGGCAGCGTAACGCTCGTCAGCATGATAGATTTTGTGAACAAGGGCAAACAGTGCGCGACCGTCACTGATTGCTTGGCGCGAACCCAGCTTCCCTATGAGCAATATGATGGGATCGAGGTTTGGGGTAAGGTGGAGCGGGCAGGTGCGCCGCGCGACGACGATTATTTTGAGGCGACGCTGGTGCCGTGCGGGGAAATGTTTTCGATACGGGTGATTGTGCGGTTGACGGCACGGCATGGCATGGATATAAAAACGGCGCTTCACCGCATGGTCGACGTGCCTGTCGATATCATCTACACGCGGCTGGGGCGTCGCCCGTGGGTGCTGAAAAAGACGCGAATCGTATTGACCGCAGAGGAAATTGCCGGAGCAACGGGAGTAGAGCTGGCTGAGGACTAAGGGGCGGGGATTTTGGCGGAGTTATCATTGGTACCGGTGCCGACACGTATCTTGACGCATAAGGACGATATTGTCGACGCCATAGAGCGCTATACGAAGGGAAAGATTAGTCCTGACGACGTGGTATCCGTGGCGGAGAGTGTGGTCGCGGTGACGCAGAACAACATTGTCCGGCCGGAAGAGGTGGAGTGCTCGTGGGCGGCACGGATTTTCTGCCGCTTTTTCAAGGACGAGGGGAGTCTCGCGGCGCCGCATGGCCTGCAGGTGCTGATGAACCAAGAGGGAACCTGCCGGGTCATCGCTTCGATGGCGGTGGGCTTCTTAGCGCGGCTTTTTGGCAAGGCGGGCGTATTCTACATGCTGGCGGGGGCGCAGGCGCGCCTTATTGACGATGTGACCGGCACGATGCCGCCCTACGATAAGCATATCGTGCTGGGGCCGAAGGAACCGGAGAAGGTCGTGCGGCGTATTCAGGAACGCCTCGGCTGCTTTGGAGCGGCGATCCTTGACGCGAACGACCTCAAGCGGGCTTTTGTCGTCGCTTGTACGCCGGGGCTGTCGCCGGAAAAATTGTCCCGCGCGTTGATCGATAATCCCTTCGGCAACGGGTCAGAAAAGACGCCTATCGTGATTTTAAAAAATTTCCGGCAGTATCAGGAGCAATAAAACCGGGCGCTTTGCCGGAAACGAAGGCGAATAGCGTGTTGGTAAAGGGAAGCGGGTGACTGGCGGACAATGAATGGGGCGGCAAGGCTGTTCATTGTCCGCCAGTCACTTTTTGGTTGGAGGAGATGAGATTTTGCGTAGAATGGACGGACGAGCCGCTGATGAGCTGCGGCGGGTAAAGATTACAAAATATTTCCAGCGCTATCCGGCGGGATCGGTGCTGATTGAAATGGGGAATACGAAGGTCATATGCGCGGCGTCGATCGAGGATCGTGTACCGGTGTTCCAGCGTGGCACGGGCGTCGGCTGGCTGCGGGCGGAATACGCGCTTTTGCCGTCGGCAACGGCGGAACGGACGGCACGGGAGGCCGTCCGTGGGAGACAAAGCGGTCGAACGCAGGAGATTCAGCGCTTAATCGGCCGTTCCTTGCGGTCGGTTCTGGATCTTAAAGCGCTGGGCGAGCGGTCGGTGATCCTGGACTGCGATGTCATTCAGGCGGACGGCGGGACGCGGACGGCGGCGGTGACCGGGAGTTTCGTGGCGCTGGTACTGGCTTTATCTGATATTATTCCGCCGGATAAGACGTTCCCGGTGAAGGATTTTCTGGCGGCGGTCAGCGTAGGCGTCAGTGAAACCGGCGAGCCGATCCTTGACCTTTGTTACGAGGAGGATAGCCGGGCGATTGCCGATATGAACGTCGTGATGACGGGGAGCGGCGAGTTTGTCGAAATACAGGGAACCGGTGAAGGACGGCCGTTTCGCCGCGACGAGCTGGCGGCGCTCCTTTCGCTCGCTGAGGCAGGCGGCGATCGGCTGATTTCTTACGAAAAGGACATTTTGGGGCAGACGCTGGACTGGCGTATTGGCGCGGTGAAGGGAGAGACGAAGCGGCGATGAAAAGAATCGTGGTGGCGACGAAAAATCCCGGCAAGATTCGGGAGATGACGGCGGCGTTTCGGGAGCTTCCCGTGGAACTGGTGACACTCGCCTCCTTCGGCCGTCTGCCGGATGCGGTGGAAGACGGAGAGACGTTCGCTGCGAACGCTGAAATTAAGGCGCGGTTTTATATGCAGGCGACGGGTGTCGCCTGCCTGGCGGATGATTCGGGGCTGGAGGTTGAGGCGCTTGGCGGCGCGCCGGGAGTCTATTCGGCGCGCTTCGCGGGTTATCATGCCGACGACGCGGCGAATAACGCCAAGCTTCTCGATGAATTAACACGCGCGGGGAGGGCGCAGTCGGCGGCGGCATACCGCTGCGCGCTGGCGTTTGTCGATACCAACGAGCGCTTGCTGTTGGCGTCAGGGAGCTGTCAGGGTACGGTGAAAAAAGAGCCGCGGGGCGACGGCGGCTTTGGCTATGATCCTTACTTTTATATAGAAGAAAATAAAACAATGGCCGAGCTGACGCTTCAGGAAAAGGATAAAATCAGCCATCGGGGCAACGCGCTCCGAGAAATGGCGAAACTTTTGAATGCTTATTTATCTGGTAGGAATTGAAAAAATTTCCTTAAAATATGAATAAATTTCTGGAAATTAGCAGGAATTTTCAGGGCGAATATCTAATATATTTATAAGATTTGTTCCGGTGGTTTTATGCACGAATAAAGGAGGTTTTTGGGGTGCGTACAATTAAAACCGACACGATCACCGAGGTCATGTCCGAGCTATGTAAGGAGGCGGCCTACTATCTGCCGGAGGATGTCTACGAGGCTTTGAAAAAAGGCCGGGCAACCGAAAAGTCGCCGGTAGGCTGCGATGTTCTTGACCAGATCATCAAAAACGCCGAGATCGCCAAAGCGGAGGATCGTCCCTACTGTCAGGACACGGGGCTGGCCATTGTGTTCGTAGAAGTGGGGCAGGACGTTCATATTGAGGGCGGGCTTTTGGACGACGCTATCAACGCCGGGGTGGCCAAGGGCTACACGGAAGGGTATCTTAGAAAATCCGTGGTCGCCGAGCCGCTCTTTAACCGCGTCAACACGAAGGACAATACCCCGGCGGTCATTTATACGCAGCTCGTGGCGGGCGATAAGATTCACATGACTATCGCGCCGAAGGGATTCGGGAGCGAGAATAAGTCCGGTCTTGAAATGCTCGTGCCGGCGGACGGCGTGGAGGGAGTGAAAACCGCGGTCATGCGTATAATTAAGCACGCGGACTGCAATCCATGTCCTCCGATGGTCGTCGGCATCGGTGTCGGCGGTACCATGGACAAGGCGGCGTACATGTCGAAGAAGGCGCTTTTGCATCGCTGCGACGAGCATAACCCTGACCCAAACTACGCGAAGCTGGAAGAAGAGCTCTTTGAAATGATTAATAAAACGGGAATCGGACCGCAGCTTGGCGGCACTACGACGGCGCTCGCCGTCCATATCGAGTGGGGGGCGACCCACATCGCCGGTCTGCCGGTGGCCGTTACGATCTGCTGTCACGCATGTCGTCATGCGTCGCGGACAATTTGAGAGGGGGAAGAAGCGTATTATGGCAGAAAAAATTCGTATCCAGACGCCGCTGACGGAAGAACAGTCCCGCAAGCTCAAGGCCGGGGACAGCGTCCTCATCACGGGCACCATCTACAGCGCCCGCGACGCGGCGCATAAAGTCATGACCGAGGCGCTGAGCCGCGGGGAGAAGCTCCCTATCGACTGGCACAATCAGATCGTCTACTATCTGGGGCCGACTCCGGCGAAGCCCGGCGATCCCATCGGCTCGGCGGGGCCGACGACCTCGGGGCGCATGGACGCTTATACACCGACGATGCTCGAGCAGGGGATCAAGGGCATGATCGGCAAAGGCTCCAGAAAGCCCGAAGTTATCGAGTCCATGAAGAAGAACGGCGTCACCTATTTTGCCGCGGTCGGCGGCGCGGCGGCGCTCATCGCTAAGTCCGTCAAGAAGTATGAGGTTATCGCCTATCCGGAGCTGGGGCCGGAAGCCCTGGCCGCGCTCACGGTGGAGGATTTCCCCGCCATCGTCGTCATTGACTCCGAGGGCAATAACTTTTACGAGATCGGGCAGAAGCCTTACCGGCAGCTTTAATTTATTTCCGAGGCCGCGGTTGGCCGACCGGCCGGCAGCGCTTCGGACAGCAAATCTTGAGGAGGCTTAGCATGTATAATGTGACATTTTATCTGCGCCGCGCGCATTCTTTGTGTGGGCTGGTCTGTCTGGGAGGCTTTTTGCTGGAACATATCCTGACGAACGCCCGCGTTCTCATCAGCCCGGCGTCGTTTAACTCCGCGGTTGACCTGTTGGCGTCCATTCCCTGGTTCATCATGCTCCCGTTGGAGATCGGGCTGGTGGCCACGCCGTTTCTCTTTCACGCGCTCTACGGGATATACATCGCCTGGCAGGCGAAAAATAATCCGCAGAGCTATCCGTATCTCAATAATATCCAGTTCTGGCTCCAGCGCCTGACCGCTTGGTATTTGCTTGTCTTTCTGGCATGGCACGTCTTTTATTTACGTATCCTCGTCAAGGGCGGCGGTACCCACATCTCCTTCCAGCTTCTGGATAGCTATTTCAGCAACCCGGTCGTCTGGGTGCTTTATCTCATCGGCATGTGGGCGGCGATTTTCCACTTCTGTAACGGCATAACGACCTTCTGCATGACCTGGGGCATCGCTAAGGGCCCGCGGATTCAGAAGGTGATCAACGCTCTCAGCATGGCGCTGTGCGCGTTTCTTTGCCTGATTTCTCTGGCGTTCATGGCCGTCTATCTCATCTGACTGGAAAAGGAGAGGACTTAATTGGCTAAAGTCAAAAAACATCGCATTCTCATTGTAGGCGGCGGGATTTCCGGCCTGATGGCGGCTCTTAAGGTCTGTGAAGCCGGGAGCGAGGCGTGGATCTTTTCCTACTGTCCCTATAAGCGCTCTCATTCCCTGTGCGCCCAGGGCGGTATAAACGCCTGCATGGACACGAAGGGGGAGCATGACTCTACCTACGAGCATTTCGACGATACCGTCTACGGCGGCGATTTCCTGGCGGATCAGGTGGCCGTCAAGGGCATGTGCGAAGCGGCGCCGGAGATCATCCAGATGTTCGACCGTATGGGCGTGCCGTTTACCCGCACGGCGGAGGGCGTTCTCGATCTCCGAAACTTCGGGGGGCAGAAGAATAAGCGCACTGTGTTTGCCGGATCGACGACGGGGCAGCAGCTCCTCTACGCGCTCGACGAGCAGGTGCGCAAGTGGGAAACAAAGGGCATGGTAAAAAACTTCGTCTTCTGGGAGTTCATCAAGATCATCCGCAATCAGGAAGGCGTCTGCCGGGGCATGGTGGCGCAGAACATGAATTCCATGGAGATCAAAGCTTTCACGGCAGACGCTGTGATCCTGGCTACCGGCGGGCCGGGGCAGGTATTCGGCCTCTGCACGGCGTCGACGATCTGCAACGGATCGGCCATCTCCGCCGTCTACCAGCAGGGGGCGCACATCGCCAACCCGGAGTTTATTCAGATCCATCCGACGGCCATCCCCGGTACCGACAAGAACCGGCTCATGTCCGAGGCCTGCCGCGGCGAAGGCGGCCGCATCTGGGTCTACAAGGATGGCAAGCCGTGGTATTTCTTAGAGGAGATGTATCCCGCCTATGGGAACCTCGTCCCCCGCGACGTGGCGTCACGGGCGATTTACGATGTCTGCGTGAACCAGCACCTTGGCGTAGACGGTGAGAACAAGGTCTACCTTGACCTTTCTCACATCCCGGCCGACTATTTAGAGCATAAATTAGGCGGCATTTTGGAAATGTATTCGGAATTCATGGGGCAGGATCCGCGGAAGGTGCCGATGCTGATCTATCCTTCCGTCCATTATTCCATGGGCGGGCTGTGGGTCGATCGTCTGCACCATACGAATATTCCGGGGCTGATGGCTTCCGGCGAGTGCGACTATCAGTACCACGGAGCGAACCGTCTCGGCGCCAATTCCCTCCTTTCGGCCGCCTATTCGGGCACGGTAGTAGGACCCGAGTGCATTAAATGGGCGAACGAGGGCGAGCGCGGCTCCGAACTCACCGAAGCGGAGCTCGAGGCGGCCCGGCTCGAGTGTGTCGACGAATTTGAGAAGATCCTCAAGATGGAAGGGGCGGAGAATGCCCACGAGCTTCATCAGGAGCTGGGTCGCCTGATGAACAAATATGTCACCATTGAGCGCATCAATAAGGATCTTGATTACTGCTTCGACGAAGTCAAAAAGATCCTGGCCCGCTGGGATAACATCGGCCTCACCGACCACGGTCACTGGGCCAATCAGGAAGCCATGTTCACCCGCCAGCTGCGGAACATGATCCTCTACGCTCTCATCGTCACCCGCGCCGCCCGCCTGCGGGACGAAAGCCGGGGGGCGCACTTCAAGCGGGAATTCCCCAACCGGGACGATGAACGGTTCATGAAGATTACCATCGCTGACTACGATCCGAAGACCGAGGAACCCATCATCACCTATGAGGATTTCGATCATTCGCTTATCAAGCCGCGGGCGCGTAACTACGCCGTCGCGAAGAAAGAATGAGGGAGGCTACTGGAATGGCAGAACAAAAACCGAAGTACGTTACCTTTGTCATCGAGCGTCAGGACGGCCCGGAGGAAAAAACTTACACCCAGGAGTTCGACGTTCCCTACAATCCGTCCCTCAACGTGGTGGCGGCGCTCATGGAGATCCAGAAGAATCCGGTCACCCGTGACGGCAAACGGGTGCCGCCGGTGGTCTGGGAGTGCAACTGCCTGGAAAAGGTCTGCGGAGCCTGCATGATGGTCATTAACGGCAAGGCATGTCAGGCCTGCTGCGCCTTGGTCGATAACTTCAAATGGCCGATTCACCTCGCTCCGGCGCGGTCGTTCCCGGTGGTTCGTGATCTTATGATCGATCGCTCCGTCATGTTCGAGAACCTGAAAAAAATTCAAGGCTGGATAAACGTCGACGGCTCCTGGAAAGTGCATGAAGCGCCCCGGCAAAATCCCCACACGGCGGAAACGGCGTACGAGATTTCGCGCTGCATGACCTGCGGCTGCTGCCTCGAAGCCTGCCCGAACTTTGGCCCGCAGTCCGACTTCCTCGGTCCTGCGCCGGTGGTACAGGCGTACCTTTTTAACATCAACCCGCTGGGCGAATACGATAAACCTGTCCGCCTCAGCGCTCTCATGGAAAAGGGCGGCATTACGAGCTGCGGCAACAGCCAGAACTGCGTGCGGGTCTGCCCCAAGGACATTAAGCTGACTACTTATCTGGCGCAGCTCAACCGCGATGTCAACGTACAGGCGGTCAAGAACATTTTTAATCACTGAGAAACGAAAAGAGGAAGCGGGGGCTTCCTCTTTTTTTATGGGATTGGAGCGAAGGGAGGGGGCATGTTTCTTTTTTGGGGAAAAGCGCCGCGCGAATATGATTCGGTAAATATATTCCGCTCCTTATAGGCGGAGCAAAAATTATCTGGTATAATTTCCCTGACTAACACGATCAACGAGGAGTGAGGAGAGCATGCCAAACGGGGAGAAGTACGATCTGGTGGTGATTGGCTTTGGTAAGGCGGGTAAAACCTTGGCCGGTAAGCTGGCGAGCCAAAATAAGCGGGTGGCGCTTATTGAAAAAGACGCGCGCCTGTACGGCGGAACGTGTATCAATGTCGGCTGTATTCCGTCGAAGCGGTTGGTGATGGAAGCTGGGGCTGCGCCGCAGGAGCCACAGGAACAGCCGCGGTTCTATGAAGAAGCGGTGCGCGGGAAGACGGAACTGACGCGTGCGCTGCGGGCGGCGAATTACGATAAGTTAGTTAAGGCCGGCGTGGAGGTCATCAACGGCACAGCGTCGTTTTTAGATAAAAACACGATTGAGGTGGCGACAGCGGGCGGTGGCAGCCGCGTGCTGTCGGCGGAAAAATTCGTGATCAATACCGGTTCGCGGCCTGCTTTGCCGAACATTCCGGGCCTAGAGGACAATCCGTTGGTTTACGTTTCCGAGACCATGATGGATCTTACCCGACTCCCACGACGCTTAACTATCATCGGCGGCGGCTATATCGGGCTGGAGTTTGCTTCCCTGTACGCGAATTTTGGCAGTCAGGTGACGATTTTACAGCACGGTTCGGTTTTTCTGCCGAAGGAGGACGCGGACATGGCCGCCGCGATTCGGGCGGTCCTGGAGGCAAAAGGAATTACGGTTCTCACGGAGGTTGCGCCCCAAAGAATCGAAGGCGCTTGTGTCTATTATTCGAAAAACGGACGTGAAGAAGCTCTCGATGGCGACGTGGTCCTCGCCGCCACTGGCCGCACGCCGAATACCGAGCTGCTTCAGGCTGAGCGCGCCGGAATCGAGCTGACGGAGCGCGGCACCGTCAGGACGGACGAACACCTGCGGACGTCAGTGGAAAATATCTGGGCGGCGGGGGATGTTTGCGGCAATTTGCAGTTTACCTATATTTCTCTCGACGACAGTCGGATCATCCTGTCGGACATGGCGGGGGACGGCCGCCGGACGACGCGCAACCGCGGGGCGTTCTCTTACGCGCTCTATATTGATCCGCCCTTTGCCCGGGTGGGGATGAGCGAAGCGGAAGCAGCGGCGGAAAAGCGCAATTACCGCGTTGTCACGCTGCCGACGGCGGCGATCCCCAAGGCGCGAGTGTTGAAAAAGACAGAGGGGATTTTGAAGGCGATTCTGGAGAAAGACAGCGGACGGATATTAGGGGCGGCGCTCCTTTGCCCGGAAGCGTATGAGATCATCAATCTCATTAAGCTGGCGATGGATCATGATATCAAAGCGGCGGAGCTGCGCGATTTCATCTACACGCACCCCACGATGTCGGAAGCGCTGAACGATCTTTTCGCGCAGTGAGGGAAGCTGCAGCGGACGATGCCGTGTTTTTATGAACTGGGGCGGCGTGGCAGAATACTATATGGGGCGTCGGGACGCATGGCGCGAAAAAGCCGAAGGCTGCGGAATGTGCCGCAGCCTTCGGCTTTTTCGCCGTAAATGAACAATTTTTCCAATCAGCGGTGGAGGGGCGAAGGCAGGAGCCTTCGCCCAGATAAGCGAAGAAAGGCGGCCATGGATAAGAGGATGAAGCCCGCCGTGTAGAAGACGTAGTGCATGCCGAGATAGGTGGCGACGGTGCCGCCTAAGATCGGCCCGGCGATGGAGCCCACCTGCTGGGCCGCGAACATCAGGCCGAAGAGCCGTCCTTTGACGTTCGCGGCGGTATGGTCGGCCAAGAGGGCGTTGATGGACGGGTGAATGCCGCAGAAGAAGAGCCCGCAGATGAATTGACAAAGGGCGAAGGGGTAAAGAGTCCCCATCGTTCCCTGAATGAGGATGGCCGCTCCTGCCAAGGTCAAGGCCGTGATCATCACCGGGAAAAAGCCCCGGCGTTGTCCCAGCCACCCCCAGCCGGGGGCGGCGATGGCTCCGGCGAAGCCGCCGAGAGAAAAGACGAAGCCCGAAATGAGGGCGAGATTTTCCAATTCACCCGCCAGATAGGTGATATAGGTGGTGAGGATGGGCTGTAAGATGAGAATGACCATCTGCACGAGGCCCGAGCAGAGGAGCATGACGCGAATGAGGGGGGCATGGAGGAGGGTGCCGGTATCTTCGGGCGGCTCGTCCGCGGCCATGGAGGGCGGCGCCGGCGGCTCCTTGATGACGAAAACGAACATCAGACAGTTTAGAAAGAGCGCTGCCGCTGCGACGAAAAAGGAAGGACGCATGCCGAAGGCCTCGGCTAAAAAGCCGCCGGCCAAGGGGCCGATGATGCCCCCGGCGGTGAGCGCACCCTGGAGAACACCGAGGGAAAAGCCTAATTTCTGCGGCGGCGCGTAGAGCGTCATGAGCGCCAAATCCATGGGCCAAAGGCCGGCGGCGAAGCCCTGAAAGAGGCGCATGAGGGTGAGCTGTAAAGGCGTTTCCACAAGGCCGCCGAAAAAGTAGCTCACCGAAAGAAGAAAGCTGGCCCGAATGGCCATGACCCGCTTCCCTTTCGTATCCGCCATGCGTCCCCATATCGGGGCCATGATGGCGCTGACGACGAAGCTCCCGGAAAAGACGATGCCTGACCAGAGATTCACCGCTTCGGGGCCGACGCCCAATTCCGTCGTCAGATACAGGGGGAGAAAGGGGATCAGCATGGTGTAGCTGGACGCCATAAAGACGACGTTCCCCGTGAGCAAAATGAGCACCAAGCGCCAGTCCACTGCCGTCGCTTCCTTTCGTTGTCGGTTTATGTCAGATTCGCTGTTTCGGTCGTTGCGTACGGATCGTGGCAGGGAAACAAGTGTTATTTTCGCCTTCAGAGGAAAGGGGTTCATCCTCTTCCGGGGAAATAGAAGATTCCCGGTTGTTTTCTCCGCCAAGCGTCTGTCAAAATTATAACAAAAGGCGGCGCATTTGGAAAGCAAGGCCGCGGGGCGGGTGGGGTCCGGATGTGTCAGAGGGAGCTCGAAGCAGCGCAAATACCGCCTGGCAGGGCGGAGAAAACTGATATATAATAAGAAAAGAGATAGGAGAAACAGTCGGGGAGGCGATGATGTGGAGCTTTCGGGAACGCACCTCTTTTTTATGCTGCTGACGGTGGGACTGGTGATCGGGGTCGGGCTTTACGCCGCCCGGCAGGTGAAGTCGGCGGAGGGCTACAGCCTTGGCGGACGCTCCGCCGGGGCGATGATGGTGGCGGGCAGCATTGCCGGTACGGTGGTGGGCGGCGGGGCGACGGTGGGGACGGCCCAGCTCGCCTACACAGTCGGGCTCTCCGCGTGGTGGTTCACCCTTGGCTCGGGGATCGCGTTTATCCTCATGGGGCTCTTCTACGCGAGGCCGCTCCGCGCCGCCGGGCTGACCACCATTCCCGAGGTCTTGGCGGCGCATTACGGGAAGAGTGCCGGAACGATCGCCAGCCTGGTGGCTTCGGCGGGTATCCTCCTGAGCGCGGTGGCCAGCTCCCTGCCGGGGATCGGGATCCTGTCGGCGGTGCTGGGCATTGGGCCTTGGGCAGCGGCGGGCGTGCTGCTCTTCTTGACGATCCTCTACACCTTTTTCGGCGGTATGAAGAGCGCCGGGGTGGGGGGCCTCCTGAAGATGGGCATCATCTGGGTGAGCCTCCTTTTAGCGGGGATCGCAGCCTGGGGGGCGCTTCCTTCGGGAGCGGCGTTTTCGGCGGCGTTTCCTCCGCTTCCCTGGCAGAGCCTTTTCGGCGCCGGGGTGTCGGCGGCGCTCGCGAATCTTTTCGCCCTCGTCGTCGGCGTTCTCTCTACCCAGACGTATGTGCAGTCAATATTTTCCGCCGCTTCCCCCGCTGCAGCGGCTGCCGGTGCGTTCACAGCCGCCCTCATTGTCATTCCCGTGGGTCTTCCTTCGGTGGCGGTGGGGCTGTACATGCGCCTCTACCAGCCGGATACCATGCCGCTTCTGGTGCTGCCGACCTTCTTCGCCCAGCATCTGCCGGATTGGCTCGGGGTCGTGGCCCTTGGCGGCATCCTCCTCTCCCTCGTCGGCTCCATTGGCGGTCTGTCGCTGGGGATTGGCACCATGCTGACCTATGACATCTTAGCGCCCCGGCTCGATCTTCGCGATCCGTGGTCGATGCTGCGCCTCTCTAGGGGCGTGGTGCTCTGCGTCATGGGATTGGCGGCGTTCATCGCCATCCGAAACCTTCATTCGGAGGTTCTTTTTTGGAATTACCTTTCCATGGCGCTTCGGGGCGGCGGCATCTTCCTGCCCCTGTCGCTGGCACTGTTTTGGCCCCGCCGCATCCCGCCCCGCTGGGGACTGTATTCCATGGCGCTCTCTACGGCGGGAGCCGTATACTGCTCTTTCCTGCCGTCATCGCCGCTCCATCCGCTGTTCATCGGTCTGCTCATCAGCGCCGGGGTGTTGGCGGTGGGCGCGATCCGGCGGGGGCCGAAAGCGGAGGAAAAAGAGAGGCGGCTTTCTGAGGGGCAGGGAAAATGACCTCGGCTGTCGCGGTTTCGGGGCCAAAGGGATTGGAGCCGCGTTTCATAAGGAAAACAAGAACAGGAGGTATGATATATGGAACAAGCAAAAGTGTACTTTACTGATTTTCGTACCCCGGTGGGCGTTCCCCTGACGGAGAAGCTCAAGAAGCTATGTCGATTGGCCGGGTTCAACAAGATGGAGATGGAAGGGAAATTCGTCGCCATTAAAATGCACTTTGGCGAGTTGGGGAATTTAGCTTATCTGCGGCCTAATTATGCCCGGGCGGTGGCCGAACTCGTCAAGGAAAAGGGCGGCCGTCCCTTTTTGACGGACTGCAATACCCTCTATCCCGGCAGTCGGAAACACGCTTTAGAGCATTTAGACTGCGCGAATCTCAACGGGTTTAATCCCACGACGACGGGCTGTCAGATCCTCATCGCGGACGGGCTGCGAGGCACCGACGAGGTCGAGGTCCCGGTAAAGAACGGGCAGTATGTGAAGGCGGCGAAGATCGGCCGCGCCCTGATGGACGCCGACATCGTGATCAGCTTGGCGCATTTTAAGGGCCACGAAATGACGGGCTTCGGCGGCTCTATCAAAAATTTGGGGATGGGGGGCGGCAGCCGGGCCGGGAAGATGGAGCAGCATTCTTCAGGCAAAGTCGTCGTCGATACGGAGAAATGCCGGGGCTGCCGCCGCTGCGCACCGGAATGCGGCTCCTCGGCCATTCACTACGAGAACAACAAGGCGGTCATCGATCCCAAAGTATGTAAGGGCTGCGGCCGCTGCATCGGGGCATGTCCCTTCGACGCCCTCAGCAACGACCAATGGGACGCCAACGATGTCCTCGACCGCAAGATGGCCGAATATACTCAGGCGATCTGTCAGGACCGCCCCACCTTCCACATCAACATGGCCATGGACATCTCGCCGAACTGCGACTGTCACGGCGATAACGACGCCCCCATCTTGCCGAACCTCGGCATTTTTACCTCCTTTGATCCGGTGGCCTGCGATCAGGCGGCCGTCGACGCCTGTCAAAAAGCGACGCCGCTCGCGAACAGTCAGTTGAGCGATCATTTGGCACAGGAGGACTGGCAGCACCATCACGACGTTTTTTTGGACAGCAATCCCCATGTGAATTGGGAAGAAACCCTCATCCACGGGGAAAAGATCGGCCTCGGCACGCGCCGGTATGAATTGGTGACGATGAAGTGAAGTAAAAAGTGGAATTTCCCGGCCACTGCGGTTTGGCCGGGAAATTTCTTGCGCCTCGGGCGCGGATGCGATATTATAATATAAGTTTTTGGTTTCGGTTTTACGCGCACTCACAGAGGAGGAAGTCCATGGAAGTCAAGATACTCGAATTGCTGCGCGCCGTGGGCGACGGCAGCGTCTCGGGGGAAGAGATCGCCAGGACCATCGGCGTTTCCCGAACGGCGGTGTGGAAGCACATCCATGCCTTGCAAAACGCGGGCTATGATATTGTGAGCTATCCGCGCCGCGGCTATTCGCTTCGAGAGTCTCCGGATCTTCTCCTGCCGCAGGAGATCAAGCCGCTTTTGAAGAACCGGCATATCGGACGGCAGATCCTTCATTTTGACGAAATCGCCTCGACGAATAACGAAGCGAAACAGCGGGCCAGACGCGGCGCCCGTGACGGACTGGTCGTCGTTGCTGAAGCGCAGAATGCGGGACGGGGGCGTCTGTCGCGCGGCTGGTTTTCCCCGCGGCAGAAGGGGCTGTGGTTTTCCGTAATGCTGCGCCCCTATTTTCCGCCGCAGGACGCGCCGAAATGTACGCTGATGGCGGCGGTCGCTATTGTTCGTGCCATTCGTCGCTTCGGTCCCGAGGTGGTCATCAAGTGGCCGAACGACATCCTTTACCGCGGGAAAAAACTTGTCGGGATTTTGACGGAGATGAGCGCCGAAATGGAGCGCATTAATTACATCGTCATCGGCGCGGGCGTCAATGTGAATATTCGTCCGGAAGATTTTCCCGACGATCTGAAAGAGATCGCGACCTCGCTGGCGATCATCAAGGGCGAGCCGGTGCCGCGCCTGGCTCTGTTTGTGGAGATCCTGACCGCGCTGGAGGAAGTGTATTTCGACGTTCTCTTGAACGGCTTTGACGAAACGCTTTGCGAGTGGCGAAAATACGCGGTGACGCTGGGGCAGGAGGTCAGCGTCGTCGGCATTAACGAGACCTTCAACGGCACGGCGGTCGATATCGACGAGGACGGGGCGCTCCTGATCGACACGGCGGAGGGGTATCGGCGCGTACTGGCAGGGGACGTTTCCATCCGCCCGCGAAAGAAGTGAACGAACGCTGAAAATCCACCGCACGGCGGGACTGGAGGAAAAGCATGCTCTTAGTGTTTGATATTGGCAACAGCAACATCGTTCTGGGAACCTATGAAGGGAAAAAACTCCTGCGCCACTGGCGAGTCTCGACTGACCGGCAAAAGACCGGCGATGAGTACGGCATGCTCATCAACGACCTGTTTCGCTTTCAGGGGATCCGCATGTCGGACGTCGACGCGATCATTATTTCCTCAGTCGTACCGCCTTTGGTCGTGCCCTTGGCGAAGATGTGCGAGCGCTATTTCCATCTGCGCCCTCTCATCGTGGGACCGGGCATCAAGACGGGCATCAAGCTGAAGTACGAAAATCCCCGGGAGATCGGCGCGGATCGTATCGTGAACTCCGTGGGGGCTTACGAACAATTTGGCGGGCCGCTTATTGTCGTAGATATCGGCACGGCGACGACCTTCGATATCGTGGCGGATAACGGCGATTACTTAGGCGGCGTTATCGCTCCCGGTATAGGAATATCGAGCGAGGCGCTCTTCCAGCGGGCGGCTCAGCTCCCGCGCGTGGCGCTGGTGACGCCGCGCACCATCATCTGCCGCAATACGGTTACCGCTATGCAGGCGGGGGTGATCTTCGGCTTCGTGGGGCAGATCGATGAAATCGTCCGCCGCATCAAGGCGGAGATGAAGCAGGATATGCGCGTCATTGCCACGGGCGGGATGGCAAAAATGATTTCCCGGGAATCGAAAACCATCGACAAGGTCGATAATTTCCTGACATTGACGGGGCTTCGGGTCCTCTACGAGCGCAATCAGCCGGAGCCAAAGACCTCATGAAAATCGGTTCGCTTGATTTTCCCGTGCCTGTCTTTTTGGCTCCGATGGCGGGCGTAACGGATGCCCCCTACCGCATTTTAGCGCGGGAAATGGGCTGCGCGTTGGCGTTTTCCGAAATGGTGAGCGTTTTGGGCATTCATTTTCGCGGCGACGCGACCCTCGCCATGCTGCAAACGACGCCCGCAGAACGGCCGCTGGCCTTGCAGCTCTTCGGCGCGTCGCCGGAGCGGGCGGCGGAGGCGGCTGCTTACGTGGAAAGCCTTGGCATGGCGGATATCATCGACTTCAACATGGGGTGCCCTGCGCCGAAGATCGTGCGGGGCGGAGCCGGGGCGGCGCTGCTGCGGGAGCCGGCGCTGGCGCAAGCGATTCTTTCGGCCGTCCGCCGGGCGGTGAAGCTCCCCCTCACGGTGAAAATGCGCATCGGCTGGGACGCTGCTCATATCAATGCCGTGGAGATGGCCCGGCGGGCCGAGGCGGCGGGCGTCGACGCCATCACCGTGCACGGTCGAACGCGGGAACAGTATTACAGCGGGCGAGCCGACTGGGGCGTCATTCGCGCCGTCAAGGAAGCGGTGAAAATTCCCGTCATCGCCAACGGCGACATTCGGACGACCAATGATTTGGCGCGGGTTTTTCGCGAAACAGGGGCGGACGGCGTGATGATCGGCAGGGCGGCGCAGGGAAATCCGTGGATTTTCCGCAGCTTCCGCGCGTTTTTGACGACAGGGAAGGAGCTTTTGCCGCCCACGTTGGCGGAGCGCGGCGCGCTTGTTTTGCGCCATTTAGATATGCTTATTGCGTTTAAGGGGAGCTACATCGGGGCGCGGGAGATGCGTAAGCACGCGACCTGGTATACCAAGGGCCTGCCGGGGGGCGCGGCGCTTCGCGAGGCCTTTAACCGGGCGGAGACCCGGGCGGATTTCGCCGCTGTTGTCGAAAAAATGTGTTGTTCGCCGGATTAAGCCCGGCGTTTTTTAGAATCAGTGTCTAGGGAAACGGAGGAATACAGGTGCCAACAAAAAAGAAAGCCGCCGCAAAACTGGCGGCGAAAGGGAACGTGAAAGCGGCGGAAACGCCGGAAGGAAAGAAATCCGTCTGGCTGACATACGGCCCGACGGAAAAGAAAGAACTTGAGAAGCTGGCGAAGGGGTACCGGGCATTTTTGACGGCGTGCAAGACGGAGCGGGAAAGCGTTACCGAGACGATTCGGCAGGCCGAGGCCGCCGGCTACGTCGAACTTTCGCGGGCGACACGGCGGGGGCGCAAGCTTCGCTCCGGCGATAAAGTCTATACCGTGGGCATGAAAAAAACCATCGCTCTTTTTCATATCGGCTCCGCGTCGCTGGAACAAGGGCTCTCCATTCTTGGGGCGCACATCGACAGCTGCCGTCTAGATCTCAAGCAAAATCCGCTTTATGAGGACGGCGGCCTGGCGTTTTTCGACACCCACTATTACGGCGGGATCAAGAAATATCAGTGGGTGGCGCTGCCGCTGGCGCTCCACGGCGTCATTGTCAAAAAGGACGGCCGCGTCGTCGAGGTGAAGCTGGGCGAGGGCGAGGATGATCCGGTCTTTTGCGTGACCGACCTTTTGCCCCATCTGGCGCAGGAGCAGATGGAAAAGAAAGCCGCCAAGGTCGTCGAAGGAGAGAATCTCGACGTCCTCGTCGGCTCCCTGCCGCTGGCGAAGAAAGAAAAAGACGCCGTGAAATCTGGCGTTCTGGCGCTGCTGAAAGAGCAATACGGAATCTCAGAGGATGATTTCCTGTCCGCCGAGCTGTCCCTCGTTCCGGCGGGGCGGGCGCGCGAGATGGGATTTGACCGCAGTCTGATTCTCGGCTACGGGCAGGACGATCGCGTTTGCGCCTATACCTCGCTGGCCGCCATGCTGGAGGTAAACGCCGTCAAACGCTCCGCTTGCTGCCTGCTCGTCGATAAAGAGGAAATCGGCAGCGTCGGCGCGACCGGGATGCAGTCCCGCTTCTTTGAAAACAGCTTGGCTGAATTGATGGCGGCGGCGGGGGTTTCCGGCGAAATGGCCCTTCGCCGGGCGCTCGCCGGATCGAAAATGCTTTCTTCCGACGTCAGCTCCGCCTATGATCCTCTCTACGCCAACGCGTTCGATAAGAAGAACGTGGCGTATCTGGGGGGCGGGCTGGTACTCAATAAATTCACCGGAGCCCGGGGAAAGTCCGGCTCCAACGACGCCAACGCCGAATATCTGGCCGAGCTTCGCGCCATGTTCGACAAGCATCGCGTTCGTTTCCAGACGGCGGAGCTGGGGCGGGTGGACTTGGGGGGCGGCGGAACCATCGCTTACATCATGTCCCTTTACGGCATGCAGGTCATCGACTGCGGCGTCGCCGTCAGCTCCATGCACGCGCCCTGGGAAGTTACCAGCAAGGTTGACGTCTACGAAGTCACCAAGGGCTACAAGGCTTTCCTGCGGGAAGCCTGACAGGGTTTCCTTTAAGACGCGGAGCATTTACGCTTACTGCGAATAAGAAAAAGGCGCGGGAAAAATTTCCGCGCCTTTTTCTTTATGCGTTACCCCTGTTTCGCGGGGGATTCTCGAAGTAATAAACAATATAAAATTTCGGTGCAGGAGGCTGCTGGCGATGGCGGAAGAGAAAAAATTTCCGGCGGGGAAAAATGAATTGGCGATTAGCGGGAAACGCGTGATTTAACATGAAGGCGGGGAAAATCAGCGGCGTGGGCTTGGCGTGCCGAACATGCGGTTGAGCGGATTTTCCTTGAAAAGATTGCCCTGCTCAATGTAGCGGTGGACCATTTTTTCCGATTTATGGCGGGTCTGCCGCATGATGGAGAGCGTGTCCACATCGTGCTGGGCGGCGCTGGTAGCAAAGCCGCGGCGCAGACTATGCCCCGCAAAATCTTTCGGATCGAGCCCCGCCAGCGCCGCGTATTTTTTGACGATGAGCGCCACAGATTTGTCGCTGAGCGATGCGCCGCGCAAAGTCCCCGCCTTCGTGACGGGACGAAAGAGCGCTCCTTCGCTGAGACCCGCCGCTTCGATCCAGTCCCGCACGGCACGGACGGCGCAAAGGCGCGGATCGGGCGCGTAAGGAATTGCGATGGTGCTGCCCTGACCAAGCTGGTCGCCTTTCGCCCGCGGGACGAAAATAATGAGTCCCTGCGGGGTGAAGGAAAGGTCCTTGATCTGTATGCCGACCAGTTCAGAGCGGCGAAACGCTCCGGCAAAGCCGAGCAGGATAATGGCGCGGTCGCGTTTTCCGGTTAGCGTATCCGTGATGAAACCATCGGCGAAAAGGGAAAGCGTTTCTAAGAGAATGGGAGCTTTCCCGTGCTGGAAAGTTCCCTTTTCACGGCGGATGGAAGCGACGGCGGCGCGGACGATCCCCGCCTTGGCGGGATTTTTATCGCGGTCGAATCCCGCGGCGATGTGATTCTCCGAGATGGCCGTCACCCGGCGCGCGACGGTATTCGCCTTAATCGAGGCGTCAGCGTCGGCAAGGTCGTTAAGGTAATTGACGATCGTTTCCGGCTCCGCGGGCAGGGCGATAACGCCATGGTGATCGCACCAGTCGGTGAAATCACGCCAATCGGCGCCGTAGGCCTTGACCGTGTTGGGCGCTTTGGCGTTTTGCAGACGCCGCTTGCTCTTGCTCGAAAGAGCCTGGTTGTCTGCGATGAATCTGTTTTTTTTCAGGTAAGAATCGCTGTGCTCGCTCATGTGCGCCCTCCTCTGCTGTTTTTTATATTATAGCGCTCCCGGCGACGTTTTCCAACGGATTTTTATTGAAATCAGCCGGAGCGTGTGGTATAATTTTTCCCGGTGTAAAAAAACGCACGCGGGCTGAGGTCTGCCCTGTGCTCTTCGGAGTGGCGCAGACGATGAGGCGCGCGGAGGAAAAAACAGGAGGTGCACCATCATGGCAGTGATTTCCATGAAACAATTATTGGAGGCTGGCGTCCACTTCGGGCACCAGACGCGGCGCTGGAATCCGAAGATGGCGAAGTACATTTTCACGGAGCGCAACGGGATTTACATTATTGACCTGCAAAAGACTGTCCGCAAGGTCGACGAGGCGTACAATTTCGTCCGCAGCGTGGCGCAGAGCGGGAAGGCGGTGCTGTTTGTCGGCACGAAGAAGCAGGCGCAGGAGGCTGTGAAGGAAGAGGCGACGCGCGCCGGGCAGTTCTATGTCAATGAGCGTTGGCTCGGCGGCATGCTGACGAACTATCAGACGATCCAGAAGCGGATCAAGCGACTGAAAGAGCTGGAGCAGATGGAAGCGGATGGCACGTTTGACGTTCTGACGAAGAAGGAAGTCCAGTCGCTTCGTCACGAGATGGGTAAGCTGGAGAAGTATCTGGGCGGCATTAAGGAAATGAACCGGCTGCCGGGGGCCTTGTTCGTCGTTGATCCGCGCAAGGAACGCATCGCGGTCGCCGAGGCGCGTAAGCTCCGTATCCCCATCGTCGCTATCGTCGATACGAACTGCGATCCTGACGAGATTGATTACGTTATCCCGGGCAACGACGACGCGATTCGCGCCGTTCGCCTTTTGACCGGGCGCATGGCGGACGCCGTATTGGAGGGACGTCAGGGGCAGGACGAGCAAGACGGCGAGGCCGAAGCGGCGAAGGCCGACGAAGCGTAAACAGGCAGTAAATGGAGTAACTGAAGATAAAATAAGATTCGAAGGGGTAAGGGAGTTTATCCCTTACCTTTTTCTATAGTGGAAAGAAGGAAATAAAATGGCACAGATTACAGCGGCAATGGTGAAGGAGCTGCGCGAGCTTACCGGCGCCGGCATGATGGACTGCAAAAAAGCGCTGACGGAAACGAACGGCGATAAGCAGAAAGCGATCGATTTCCTGCGGGAAAAAGGGATCGCCAAAGCGGCGAAGAAGGCCGGCCGTATTGCGGCGGAGGGCGTCGTGGCAGCATTCGTCGACGAGGCGGCGAAGGTCGGCGCGGTGGTCGAGGTTAACTGCGAAACCGATTTCGTGGCCAATACGGATAAATTCCACGCGCTGGCCGATAAGGTGGCGAAGCACATCATGGCGGAAAATCCCGCCGATATGGACGCCCTGAACGCCAGCATGCTGGATGGCAAAAGCGTCGCGGACTTTATCAAAGAAGCGATTGCCAACATTGGTGAAAAGATTGATATCCGCCGTTTTGCCCGTTACGAAACGAAAGCGGGGCGCATCGCCAGCTACATTCATATGGGCGGCAAGATCGGCGTCCTCGTCGAGTTGTCCGGCGGCACGGCGGAGCTGGGGAAGGACATCTCCATGCAGATCGCGGCGGCAAATCCGGCTTGCGTCAATCGCTCGCAGGTCGATCCGGCGGCGCTGGAACACGAGCGTGAAGTTTTGAAAAAGCAAGCGCTCGAAGAAGGCAAGCCGGAGAAGATCGTGGAGAAGATGGTGGAAGGTCGTATCAACGCCTACTATAAGGAAGTCTGCCTCTTGGAGCAGCCCTTCGTCAAGGAGCCGAAGCAGTCGGTCGAGAAGGTGCTGGGGGGCGTCGAGGTCGCGCGGTTCGCCCGCTATCAGCTGGGCGAAGGAATTGAGAAAAAGCAGGAAGACTTCGCGGCGGAAGTTATGGCGCAGGTGAAGTGAAACGGGCATGACAAAGAGCCGACAGTTCTCAAAGGCAGGGAGCTGTCGGCTTTTTTGATAGGGGAGAGATTTTGACAAAAAAATATGGGCGGCGTGACACGATATGAGAAAAATAGTCCCGTGAGGAATATATTTTCCCGATGGAATACCGAATGGTGGATTGCCTAAAAGGGCTTTTCAGTGCTATACTGTTAGAAGCGTCAGATGATTTTGACCGATAGTTCAAAAGAAGCTGGATGGAGGTCATAGCTTGGGGACGGGAAAATATAAGCGGGTCGTTCTGAAATTGAGCGGCGAGGCTTTGGCGGGCGATCAAGGCTTTGGGATTAATCCTGCCGTTGTAGAGGATATCGCGGGGCAGATTAAGGAGGTTCGGCGGCACGGCGTCGACTGTGCGGTCGTCGTCGGCGGCGGCAATATCTGGCGGGGACTGGCCGGAAGCGCAAAAGGGATGGATCGGGCGACGGCGGACTATATGGGGATGCTGGCGACGGTGATGAACGCGTTGGCGCTTCAGGACGCGCTGGAAAAGAAGGACGTCTACTCCCGGGTGCAGAGCGCGATCGATATGCGACAGGTCGCCGAGCCGTACATTCGGCGCAAAGCCATCCGTCACATGGAAAAGGGGCGGGTCGTCATTTTTGGCGCCGGTACCGGAAACCCTTATTTTTCCACCGATACGACGGCGGCGCTCCGGGCGGCGGAAATCGAGGCCGACGTCATTCTGATGGGCAAGAAAAATACCGACGGCGTTTACGATTCCGACCCGAATAAGAATCCGAATGCGAAAAAGTTTGACGAACTCGATTATATCGAGGTTTTACAGCGGAATTTACAGGTTATGGACTCGACAGCGACGAGCCTTTGTATGGACAATAAAATTCCTATTGTGGTATTCAATATTGATAAGCACGAAAATTTGGTGAAAGCGGCGTTGGGCGAAAATATCGGAACGACAGTCGGAGGGCGGAAAAAATGATTAAGGACATCATGGATTCCCATGAGGAACGAATGAAGAAAACGCTGGAAGCGGTAAAGCGCGAGTTTGCTTCTCTGCGCGCCGGGCGCGCCACTCCGGCGCTTTTGGATAAGGTGTCGGTGGATTACTACGGAACGCCGACGCCGGTTAATCAGGTGGCTAAGATCTCGGTCCCGGAGCCGCGGATGATCATTATCCAGCCGTGGGAGAAACCCATGCTGCACGAGATCGAAAAAGCGCTGATGAAATCGGAGCTGGGGCTGACGCCGAACTCCGACGGAGCGGCGATCCGGCTGACGATTCCGCAGCTGACGAAGGAACGCCGGGAAGAACTGAAAAAGAGTATCAACAAGAAGGCGGAGGAAGCGAAGGTCGCTCTGCGCAATCTGCGACGCGACGCGAACGACGCGATAAAGAAGCTGGAAAAGGCGAAAAGCGTCACCGAGGACGAGGCGAAAAAAGGGCAGGACGATATGCAGAAGCTTATCGATAAGTATGTGAAGCTGATTGACACAGCGAGAGCGGCGAAGGAAAAAGAAGTCATGGAGGTCTGATGGCGCCGGATGTTGTCGGCCGCCCGTTGGCGGAGGCGGAAAGTCTGCTGCGCGCGGCCAATATTGAATTTGATACGGAAGTAACCCGTCCGACGCGGCATGTTTTTCCGGTCGATGAGAAATGCCTGTACGTCGTCCGCCAGCAATTTCTGGCGGACGGTCGACAGCGACTGACGCTGGCGGGAAAACAGCGAAAGGAGGTGGCTGAAGATGGCTTACAAAATCGGTGACGACTGCATTTCCTGCGGTTCCTGCGCGGGGACATGTCCTGTGGGCGCGATCTCAGAAGGCGAGTCGCATTATGAAATCGACCCTGAAAAGTGCGTAGAATGCGGCGCCTGCGAGTCGGGATGTCCCGTCGCGGCGATTTCCGCGCCCTGATGGAAAAGGCTCCTCTTTATCTTTCGGAGAGGGGCTTTTTTCATCAGGGTGCGGGCGGCGCTTTTTGTGAAGCGTCCGAGTCTGAATACGGGAGTTAACTTTTATGTGGAAAAGGTTGTTACGAGGCCCGTCATCGGCGACGACTGCGCCAGGTACGGAGAATTCGTTATACGATACCGTCGATCGAGATCGCCTGCCGCGCCATACTGCTATTATCATGGATGGCAACGGGCGCTGGGCCCAAAGACGCGGCTTGCTGCGGACGGCAGGGCATACGGCGGGGGTGGACGCTTTAAAGCAGGTGCTGAAAGCGGCCGTTGATTTGGAGCTGCCCGCGCTCACGGTATACGCTTTTTCCACTGAAAACTGGAAACGACCCCATAGTGAAGTGGATTTTCTTATGCGTCTTTTTTCCGATTATCTGGCGCGAGAGATCGACGCGATGGACAAGGATAATGTGAAACTGCGTTTTTTGGGGCGGATGGAAGAACTATCCCCGGCGCTTCGCGAACAGGCGGCAGCGGCAACGGCGCGGACGGCGGGAAATACCGGCGTGGCGTTTAATGTGGCGATGAATTACGGCGGGCAGGACGAGCTTATCCGGGCGGCTCGCCGCCTGGCGGAGCAGGCGGCGGCAGGCAAGATAGATCCGGAGGCGATCGATGGGGCGAGATTTGAAGCCTGCCTTGACACGGCGGGGCTTCCACCGGTAGATTTCGTCATCCGCACCAGCGGCGATCTGCGGCTCAGCAATTTTCTTTTGTGGCAGGCGGCTTACGCGGAATTTTGGTTTACGGACACGAACTGGCCGGACTTCACTCCAGCCTGCTTCGTCGAGGCGTTGAAGGCCTTCGGAAAGCGCCAGCGCCGCTTTGGCGGGTTAAAAAATCGGTAGCAGCTTGAGGAGGACGAAAGTGATTACGCGTATCCTTTCCGGTATTGTCGGCATCGCGCTCGCGGCAGTGGTCATTCAGACCGGCGGCGCGGTGTTTACCGTAGTAGTGATAGCCTTAATGATGATCGGCTGGCATGAGTACGCGCGGGCGTTCGCAAACATTGGTCAGCCGCTGGCGTACTTTAGTGGAATGGTCGCTATGCTCCTTTTGGGCGGTGCGGCGGGGCTGGGCGACCCGCAGCTTTTTATCGCAGCGGCAATGGCGGCGATTCTCTGGGTGCTGGCGCTGGCAGTTTTTCGCCATCGCACCTTTTCTGTGCCGCAGGCGGCGGCTTCCGTCGTCGGTATCGTTTATGTCGGTTTTACGCTATCCCATCTGATTTTTCTTCGCATGCCGTTCCTGTTGTGGTGGCCGGTCGTTACGCCTTTGGGAGAAATGCATTTAGGCTGCGTCTGGCTTTGGGTGGCGCTCATCGGGACGTGGGCCAGCGATACCTTCGCTTACTTTACGGGGGTGACGCTGGGGCGTCATAAGCTCTGCGAGGCGATCAGCCCCAAGAAAACGATTGAGGGCGTTATCGGCGGCGTCATTGGCACGGCAGTGACGGTAGCTGCTCTGGGGACGATGGTTGCCGTGCCTCTTGGGATCATGGCCGCTTTGGGAGTTGCCATCGCGCTTCTGGCGACAATTGGCGATCTCGTGGAGTCGGCGTTCAAGCGTTACACAGGCATTAAGGATTCAGGTGCTTTGATTCCGGGACACGGCGGAGTTTTGGATCGCTTCGACAGCGTAATGTTCGTCGTTCCTTTCGTTTATCATTTCATGTGGTTCCTCTCGCTTCTATTGATGAATTAGGAGAATGCAATGAAAAATCTGGCGATTTTAGGCTCTACCGGCTCAATCGGGACGCAGACCCTCGACGTCGTTCGCGACCTGCCGGAGATGTTTCGCGTCGCCGTGCTGGCGGCCAATACCGGCGACAAAAAACTGGAA
>ERZ773005.424-NODE-424-length-33773-cov-6.291714_pt1 | contig 33773 bp, 29 predicted proteins | sample MGYA00580666_ERZ773005 | MGnify/ENA primary metagenome ERZ773005 (study PRJEB29015, sample SAMEA2737999) | human oral metagenome | biome: human oral; feature: human-associated habitat; material: dental | place: China | collected 2061 ...
GCAGGATGCCGACGATCTGCGTCGGGTCGTAGGAATGAGCCTCAAGCACGCGGTCAATCTTCTCGCGCGTCGCGAGTTCGAGACTCTTGGGGGCGGCGTTCATGGCAGCATCTCCTTTTCTTGGAAGAATATACTTTCACTTCTATCATTATACAGGAAAAATGGATTCATTCAAGAGAAAGTCGTATATGAGTATGTTTCTCCATACATCTGTGCTATAATATCTGCGGTGCTATTATTTGATTTTTGGAGGTGCAGGTTGATCTCTTTTCTCATCCTCTTGGTCACCGCTTTGGCGGCGTTCACCGTGGCGGCGCTCTGGGCGCTGCGCTATCTCCTCGGCGGGCGAGCGCTCCTCGTTTGCCGCGTACTGGTCGGCGTCGTGTTCGCCGTCGCGGCGGCGTCCTTCTTCGCGCGGCGCAATCCTCTTGCGGCGCTTCTTTCGGACGGTGCGACGATTTCTCTGGGCTCTGTCTTCTTTCTCACGCTGATGTTCCTGTTCCTCTTCGTGTCAGCGGCCGTCGCCCTTCGCGCCGTCTATCGCAGGACGCTCGCCGTGCCCGAGGATGCGGGGCGACGCAGGGTCTTGCGGGCGGCGGGCGTTTACCCTGCGGCGGCGCTCGGCACGGCGCTCTACGGTAATCTCTACGAGAGGAACGAGACGGTCGAGCGCCGCTACGACATCCCGGTTGCAGCGCCGGCGCTCGCAGGCTATACGGTCGCTCAGCTCAGCGACGTGCATCTCGGCATGTTCTTCTCGCTTGAGCGGCTGAAGAGCCTCTTGCAGCGGGTCACCGACGCTTCTCCCGACGCTCTCTTGCTGACGGGCGACATCTTCGACCATCCTGCATGGACGGCAGAAGCCGTGCAGCTGATCGACGGCTTTGCCGCCGCCTTTCCCGACGGTATATGGTACTGCCACGGCAATCATGAGCATATACGCGGCATCGCGCTCGTAGAAGAAGCGCTGGCGACATCGAAGATTCACTTTTTGAAAAACGAGGCGCAGTGCGTGCGGCAGGGAGCGCAGCCGCTTTACTTCGCGGGCGTCGACTACCCGATGTCGGAGTACAGGAAGAGGCTTGACACCGAGGCGTTCCAGCGCGAGAAGGCGGCGTATGCGAAGGCGGCGCTCGAAGCGATTCCCGCAGATGCCGTGACTGTCCTGCTCGCGCACCATCCCGAGTTCATCGACGACGGCGCCGAGTACGGCGTGCGCCTCGTGCTCACGGGGCACACGCACGGCTCGCAGTTCGGCGTCTTCGGCCTGCCGCTCTTTCCTGTGTTCAAGTACACGCGCGGCATCGTCGAGAAGGGGAAGACGACGGGCTACGTCCATTCGGGCAACGGCAGCTGGTTCCCGTACCGCCTCGGCTGCCCGCCGGAGATTGCGTACTTCGTCTTGCGCGCTTAGGAGGAAGCAATGAAAATACTCGTGACAATACCGCATTACTATGCACATGACCCACAAGGCATCTATGCTTCGAACGGCGACCCTGAGCGCAAGACAGGGAATCTTCGGAAACTCATCGTTCATCTGAAAACCCTGTTTGAAAGTCCGCAGGCATATTGCCGCTACGATCTGCAGAATGCGGACGGCTCGCGCTTCACGGATGCCGATTTGCAGGCGGGCAGGCCGATTGCACGCTCACTGGCGAACTACTATGCGGCAAACGAGGCGCTTCATGCCAAGGTCGATATCGTGCTCTCGACGGCGGGCGAGCGTCATGCGCTCGATCGGCTTGGATTGCCGCAGGGCATGTACGAGCGAAGGGATTTTCCCGATGTCGATCCGAAGCTTCTGGGATTCACCTGTCAGGATGTACTTAAGGAGAGACGCGGCGAATACGACTACTACTGCTACATGGAGGACGACCTCGTCGTGCACGATCCGCTGTTCTTCCAAAAGCTCGCGTGGTTCGATGCGTTCTTCGGCCCGGACGCCGTGCTTTTGCCGCATCGTTTCGAGTACAATGAGCGCTGCGTATTCCCCAAAGGGTATGTGGAGACGGACGGCTTCGAGGCGGGCAGCGAGCTTGTGGAGAGGTTGTCGTTTGCGCAGAAGTACATTGACTTCGCTGCGCGCCCCGTCTTGACGGCTTCCATGCCCGGCGGCGAGGTGTGCTTCGTCAAGGTGCGCAATCCGCATTCGGGATGCTTCTTCTTGACGGCGGAGCAGTTTGAGCGCTGGCTGAGCCGGCCCTATTACGGCGAGCGCACGGGAGAGTTCTCCTCGACGTTCGAGAGTCCTGCCACGTGGGGAATCATACGCACCTTCAGTGTTTACAAGAGTGACTTTCCCATGGCGGCGTTCTTTGAGATCGAGCATGCGGGCGCACGCTTTTTGGGGCAGAGCCTTTCGCATGAGCCGCAAAAGCGCATTGACGCGTCGTCCTTTGCGAGGGAAGGCATCCATTTCTCGTTTTGATTGTAGCAAATAACAGGGCGGGAAAATTTTTATTCTTCCTCAGCCTGCGCTTCAATGCCCGCATAGCCCTTTTCAGCCGCCTCTACGGCGAGACCGATGAGGCTCTTGTAGCCGGTCTTTTCCAGCATATTGCTTACATGGAAATGCACCGTACGCTTCTTGATGCCGAGCGCCTGGGCGATTTCCTCGTAGCTGCGGTTGCGGCAGACGAGCTGCAGAATTTCGAGTTCGCGCTCCGTGAGCTTCCCGCCTATGATGCCGAAGGACGGAGCGCCGAGCGCTGCGGGATAGACATGCGTGCCGTCCATGGTCTTACGGATGCAGGCGGCGAAATCCTCGCCCGACGCCTCCTTGTAGATGAAGCTGTCGGCGCCGGCAGCCTTCGCCCAGTCGAGAAAGGCGATTTCCTGCATGCCCGTCATGAGTACGACGCGAATCCTTGGAAAGCGCTTCTTGAGCCGCTCGCAGATCTGTATGCCGCTCGTGCGCCCTTCCATGCAGATATCCATGAGGACGAGGTCAGGGCGCAGCCGCCAGCACGCTTCCTCTGCAAGCTCTGAAAGGGTGCATGTGCCAACGACCTCGATGTCAGGCTGAACGGAGAAAATCTCTGCGATGCCATCGAGCAATATCTGTTGATCGTCAACGAGAAGAATCTTTATCATGCCTGTTCGCCTCCCTTTGCTGTCGTGCAAATGCGCGGCTGTCACGACTGTACAAATGTACAAGTGTACAAGCGTGTCGTTGCTTTAATTCTATTGCATGGAGAAAAAATCCTTGTGGAAAGGTCGGTTTTGCTCTGGGTATTTTGGTGGGATTTTCTATTGGCAGGTCATTTTTGCAAATGCAGAAGAATGGACATATTATAGAAGATATAATATAGAAAAGGCGAGTCGCTTCGTCATAGAATTTTCTGTCGTATGAGAAGGTTCTTTAAGGAAAGGCGGTCATTCGATTGAAAAAGATTACGGTGCTCTATATGGAAGGCTGCCCGTATTGCCGCAATGCGGCACGGGCAATGGACGAGTTGGAAAAGGCGCATTCGGCCTACGGGGAAGTTCCCGTCGAGTGGATCGAAGAAACCCGCGAACGGGAAAAGGCGCAGCCCTTTGCCGGGGATTATTACTATGTGCCCTCGATGTTCGTCGAGGGCGCGAAACTTTATGAGGCGAAGCCGGGCGAGAGCTATGAAGAGTGCAGGAGGCACGTCGAGGCGGTCTTTCGAGCGGCGGCGGATTGAGCGGCAGAGATGGGGGCGCAGCGCTCTTTCGAGAAGCGTCTCGGCATAGAAAAATCCCATCTCCATAAGCAATGCAAGAGGGCGTTGCTTATGGAGATGGGATTCTATCGTGTCGCTGGTGAGTCTATGCCATGGCGTTGACCTTGCGGGCAAGACGCGACTTCTTGCGGGCGGCGCAGTTCTTGTGGAACACATGGTTCGCTGCAGCCTGATCGATCGTCTTGCAGGCAGCCTTCAGGAAGGATTTCGCTTCATCAGCGTTTCCTGCCTCGACGGCGTCGAGCACGTGGCGGGAAGCCGTGCGAACGCGGGACTTTTCCGCGGCATTCTTGGCACGGCGCTTTTCGTCCTTCTTGACGCTGCGGATGGATGCTTTGATATTCGGCAAATGTCTCACCTCCCTTGAAGGAAATCATACTGTAGTATCTTAGCATGGATGGGGGGAAAATGCAATATTTAATTTCGCGGCAGGGAATTCGGAAATAACTGCGAATGAATTAAAGAGGAGTCAACAGCCGGCTCGAGGGAGGTTACTTTTTATGAAGAAAACGATCGTCATAGGTGCAGATCATGCGGGCTATCCCATGAAGCGGTTCTTGCTGCAGCAGTTGACGGAAGCGGGCTTTTGCGTCGAGGATGCGGGCACGTATGACGAGGAGTCCTGCAACACGCAGCCTTACGCGCAAAAGGTGGCGGAGGAAGTGGCAAAAGATGAAGGGAGGCTCGGCATTCTCGTCTGCGGCACGGGCGCGGCAATGTGCATCATGGCGAACAAGGTCAAGGGCGCACGCGCCGTCATCGCGCACGATCTTTTCACGGCACGCATGATACGCACGCACAACGACGCGAACATTCTCTGCATGGGGCAGCGCGTCATAGCGAACGGTATGGCATGGGAGATTGCAAAGACGTGGCTCTCCTATGAACCGCTCGGCGGCAAGTACGCCGAACGGCGCGAAAGTATCGCAAGATATGAGGAGGAGCATATAAGGTGACGAGGCAGGAGGCACGTTGGCGCAGCCTTTGAGGGCATACGTTCAGCCGCCGCGCAAAGCGGCACGGACAGTGCAAACGTGCGGATGGGGGCGGCTGAACGTATCCGTGCTGTCTTCAGTCTCGACCGGGCTTTTTCAGCTTGCTTTTCTTTCGCATCTGTGCTAAAATTTTTCACGGTGTCTATAAAACGCACGCGCACTGACGTCTGCCCTGTGCTTCCTTATGTCGGGGAGTGGTGCAGAGGATGAGGGGCGCGGAGGAAAAAACAGGAGGTGCACCAATTATGGCAGTAGTTTCTATGAAACAACTTTTGGAGGCTGGCGTCCATTTCGGACATCAGACCCGCCGTTGGAATCCGAAGATGGCGAAGTACATCTTCACGGAGAGGAACGGCATCTACATCATTGATTTGCAGAAGACCGTGCGCAAGGTTGACGAGGCGTACAACTTCCTTCGCAGCTTGGCGGAGGAGGGCAAGAGCGTCCTCTTCGTCGGCACGAAGAAGCAGGCGCAGGACGCCGTGAAGGAAGAGGCGACGAAGGCCGAGATGTTCTATGTCAACGAACGTTGGCTCGGCGGAATGCTGACGAACTATCAGACGATCCAGAAGCGCATCCGCCGCTTGAAGGATCTTGAGCGCATGGAAGAGGACGGCACGTTCGACGTTCTGACGAAGAAGGAAGTTCTGCAGCTGCGTCACGAGATGACGAAGCTTGAGAAGTTCCTCGGCGGCATCAAGGAGATGAACCGTCTGCCGGGCGCGCTTTTCGTCGTCGATCCGCGCAAGGAGCGCATCGCCGTCGCTGAGGCGAGGAAGCTCCGCATCCCCATCGTCGCGATCGTTGACACGAACTGCGATCCCGATGAGATCGACTATGTGATTCCGGGCAACGACGACGCGATCCGTGCCGTTCGCCTTTTGACGAGCGCGATGGCGAGCGCCATCGTCGAAGGTCGCCAGGGTCAGGCAGGTGCAGGCGAGGAGGCGCAAGATGGCAAAGATTGACGCAAAGATGGTCAAGGAGCTGCGCGAGCGTACGGGCGCAGGCATGATGGACTGCAAGAAGGCGCTGACGGAGACCGACGGCGACATGGACAAGGCGATTGACTACCTGCGCGAGAAGGGCATTGCGAAGGCTGAGAAGAAGGCCGGCCGCATCGCTTCCGAGGGCGTCGTTGCGGCCTACGTCGCGGACGATGCGAAGGTCGCATCACTCGTCGAGATCAACTGCGAGACGGACTTCGTCGCCGTCACGGAGAAGTTCCATGAGCTTTGCGACAAGATCGCCAAGCACATCGCAGAGACGAATCCTGCCGACTTGGACGCCTTGAATGCGAGCACGCTCGCGGGCAAGACGGTGGCGGAAACCGTCACGGAAGCTGTCGCGAGCATCGGCGAGAAGATTTCACTGCGCCGCTTCGAGCGCTATGAGAACGCTTCGGGCCGCATCGCGAGCTACATCCACATGGGCGGCAAGATCGGCGTGCTCGTCGACCTTTCGGGCGGCACGGCGGAGATCGGCAAGGACATCGCCATGCATATCGCGGCGTCTGCGCCGACGGCGATCGACCGGTCGGGCGTGAAGGCGGAAGACCTTGAGCACGAGAAGGAAGTCCTGCGCGCGCAGGCTCTCGAAGAGGGAAAGCCCGAGAAGATCGTGGAGCGCATGGTCGAGGGCCGCATCAACAAGTTCTATCAGGAAGTCTGCCTGCTTGAGCAGCCCTTCGTCAAGGAGCCTGACAAGAAGGTGCAGGAGATTCTCGGCGATGTCAAGGTCGAGCGCTTCGTTCGCTTCGAGCTTGGCGAAGGCCTTGAGAAGAAGTCGGAAGACTTCGCGGCCGAGGTCGCTGCTCAGATCAAGGGCTGAGGGATAAGGAATAGGGAAAGCTGCTGCATGGCGATTGTTGAGATGTGGTTCTGTGCAGCGGCTTTTTTCCTGCCATTTTCAGGAAGTTGTCGTACAACTCTTTAGGAAGTTCTAACGGCGAGCAATTTTCTGAAAGGCGAAGAGGATTATTTCCGACTTCGTCGAATAGGAAAGAGAAACAACAGGATAAGACGATAGGATACTTCTGCAAGGGGGACGTTCATTTTGGATACTGCCAGCTACAAGCGCGTCGTTTTGAAACTCAGCGGTGAATCTCTCGCAGGAGATCAGGGCTTCGGCATCGATCTGCCGACGGTCGACGCCATTGCGGCCGAGGTCAAGAAGGTGCGCGAGCACGGCATTGACGTCGCCGTCGTCGTCGGCGGCGGCAATATCTGGCGCGGCCTTGCGGGAAGCGACAAGGGCATGGATCGGGCGCAGGCGGACTACATGGGCATGCTCGCGACGGTCATGAATTCGCTCGCCTTGCAAAGTTCTTTGGAGAACATCGACGTCGATACGCGCGTGCAGAGCGCCATCGAGATGCGCCAGATTGCCGAGCCGTACATCCGCCGCAAGGCAGTGCGCCACCTTGAGAAGGGGCGCGTCGTGATCTTGGCGGCGGGCACGGGAAATCCGTACTTTTCGACCGACACGACGGCGGCTCTTCGCGCCGCCGAGATCGAGGCGGACGTCATCCTCATGGCGAAGAAGGGCGTTGACGGCGTCTATGATTCCGACCCGCGCAAGAATCCTGCGGCGAAGAAGTTCAGCCGTCTCGCGTACATGGAGGTCTTGAACCGCGGCCTCGCCGTCATGGATTCTACGGCGACGAGCCTCTGCATGGACAACGAGATTCCCATCGTCGTATTCAACATTGACAAGCATGAGAATATCCTCAAGGCTGCGGTCGGCGAGGATATCGGCACGATTGTAGGGGGGGAAGAAGCATGATCAAGGACATTTTCCATGCGCAGGAAGAGCGCATGAAGAAGACGCTCGAAGCGCTGCGCCGCGATTTCGGCTCGCTGCGTGCCGGACGCGCGACCCCTGCGCTTCTCGACCGCGTGATGGTCGACTACTACGGGCAGCCTACGCCCGTGAGCCAGGTCGCGACGATCGCCGTGCCCGAGCCGCGCATGCTCATGATCACGCCTTGGGAGAAAACGATCCTGCACGACATCGAGAAGGCGATCATGAAGTCTGATCTCGGACTTACGCCGAATTCCGACGGCACGGCGGTGCGCCTTTCGATTCCGCAGCTCACGCAGGAGCGCCGCACGGAGCTTGTGAAGTCGTTGAACAAGAAGACGGAGGACGCGAAGGTCGCGATCCGCAACATTCGCCGCGACGCGAACGAGCAGATGAAGAAGCTCGAAAAGGCGAAGGAAATCACCGAGGACGAGGCGAAGAAGGGGCAGGACGACATGCAGAAGCTTGTCGACAAGTACATCAAGGCCGTGGATGATGCACGCGTTGTCAAGGAAAAGGAAATCATGGAAGTCTGATGGAAGAAGTCGATGTTTTGGGCATGCCTTGGCAGGAGGCAAAGGAGCGTCTTGAGGCGCTCGGCCTCCTCTATGAGGTGGAATGGACGCGCCCCACACGAGATTTTTTTCCCATTGATGAGCAGTCTCCCTATGTCGTGCGGCAGAGGCGGGAAGGCGATAAGATAAAGCTCGTGCTTGCAGCGCGGCTGCGAAAGGAGGTGTCCTGCTATGGCTTACAAGATCAGTGAAGAGTGCATTTCGTGCGGCTCGTGCGCCGGTACCTGTCCCGTCGAGGCGATCTCGGAAGGTGATTCCCAGTATGTGATCGACCCGGAGAAGTGCATTGAGTGCGGCGCGTGTGCGGAAGGCTGTCCCGTCTCCGCGATTTCCGCGCCCTGATGCGTAGAAGCGCATAAAAAAACCGCTGCCCGGCAGCGGTTTTTTTGTGCGCCTTCGAGGGAGCGCTTCCTCAGCCTTCGCTTTCGGAGAGTTTCTTCTCGAAGCGATCCTTGTTCGTATTCTTCGGGATGCTCGTCGGATAGTCGCCGCTGAAGCAAGCGTCGCAGCACGGGATGCTGCCGGCGAGCGCGGGCAGCGATTCGATCGGCAGGTAGCCGAGGGTGTCGGCTCCGACGATCTCCGTGATTTCTTCGAGCGTGTGATGCGCGGCGACGAGGTGATCGGCAGAGTCGATGTCCGTGCCGTAGTAGCAAGGATGGAGAAAAGGCGGTGCGGAGATGCGCAGGTGGATTTCCTTCGCGCCCGCCTTGCGGATGAGGTCAGTGATGCGCTTGCTCGTCGTGCCGCGCACGATGGAGTCGTCGATGAGCACGACCCTTTTTCCGTAGACGGTTTCGGCGATGGGATTGAGCTTGATGCGCACCTTGTCGACGCGGTTCTCCTGCCCGGGCGCGATGAAGGTGCGGCCGATGTACTTGTTCTTGATGAGTCCGATGCCGTAGGGGATGCCCGAGGCGCGGCTGTAGCCGAGCGCCGCGTCGAGTCCCGAGTCGGGCACGCCGATGACGACATCAGCATCGGCGGGATGCTTGGCGGCGAGGATCTCGCCTGCTCGCGTCCTCGCCGCATGGATGGAGACGCCGTCGATGATGGAGTCGGGACGTGCGAAGTAAATATACTCGAAGACACATGATTTTCTAGGCTTCGTATGACAGTGTTCCAAGCGGCTCGTCATGCCGTCCTTCGTGAAGACGAGGATCTCGCCGGGCAGGAGGTCGCGCTCGAATTCGGCGCCGACGGCGCTCAGCGCACAGCTCTCGGAGGCTACGACACAAGTTCCGTCGGACGTCCTGCCGTAGCACAGCGGGCGGAAGCCCTGCGGGTCGCGCACGGCGAGGAGTTTCGTGCTCGACATCAGACACAGCGAGTAGGCGCCTTCCAAGTGACGCATTGCCTGACTGACCGCCTCTTCGATGGAGGGGGTCTGAAGCCGCGCCTGCGTGATGAGGTAGGCGATGATCTCCGTGTCGATCGTCGTGTGGAAGATCGCGCCCCCAAGCTCGAGCTTGTCGCGCAGGACATCGGCGTTGCTGAGGTTGCCGTTGTGCGCGAGCGCCAGCTTGCCCTTCTGGTGGTTGATGGCGAGCGGCTGGCAGTTGCGGCGGCTCGTCGCGCCCGTCGTGCCGTAGCGCACATGGCCGACGGCCATCGTGCCGACGGGGAAGCGCGAGAGGACTTCGCGCGAAAAGACGTCGTTGACGAGTCCGAGATCCTTGTGCGAGGAAAAGACGCCGTCGTCGTTCACGGTGATGCCGCAGCTCTCCTGGCCGCGATGCTGCAATGCGTAGAGTCCGTAATACGCCATCGCGGCGACGTTCGCCGGCTCGGGGGAAAATGCGCCGAATACGCCGCATTCTTCATGTATGCTCATTCCTGTGCCTCCTGCTTGGGGGAATCTTCCTTTTTCTTCTACATCGTACACCATGGGAAAAGGCATGTCAATGGAATGGCTGTATACAAAATACGCAGATAAATCTGCACGCACGGCGCAGATTAAAATTTTCCGCAAGGCACAATAAATGATTCTGAGGGAAGGATTTCAAAAGGCGCATGTCGAAAAAGAAAAAAGCTAGGCCATGTCTGATGGATTGGCTTTTCCTGCAAACAGGCGGACTGCGTTCGGCAGGCCCATATTTAAGAAGGAGGCTGCGTGAAGCAGCGAATCCGTAAATTCAGAGCAAGGGAGATCATTGGCATGAAAAACAAGCTGCACCATACTTTGACGAGGGCGGTGCTCTTGGGGCTTCTCGCGAGCACGGCGGCGGCGCCGGCGTATGCCGCGTCTTCGCTTTCAAAGCCCGGGCAGGACATCGAAGGGACGCTGCCCGAGGCGAAGGCGGACGTCGAGAACAACATGAAGAAAAATACGGCGACGAACGAAGTGAAGTTCCTCGTGAAGAACATTCAGCTCGACGTCGAGGACGAGATCAAGTTCAACAATACCGAAGTTCGCGACATCCTTTTGGCACGCATCGGCAAGGAGACGACGCTCGCGGGACTCAACGACCTGCAGGATCAGATCACGGCGTACTGCCGCAGCCACGGCTATCCGGCCGCAGCAGCATACCTTCCCGCACAGGAGTCGAAGGACGGCAATGTCATCATCAAGGTCATTCCTGGCCGTTACGGCGACGTGAAGCTCGACAACAAGAGCCGCTTTAAGGATGCGGCGGCCAAGAGTTTCCTCGCGGGACTCAAGAAGGGCGAGATCATCCGCACGAAGGATCTCGAAACGGCGCTCTACACGATCAGTGACTTCAGCGGGGCGCGAGCTGTCGGCACGCTCAGTGCGGGGAAATCGTTCGGAACGAGCGACGTGACCGTGCATATCGAGGACGGCAAGCCGTCTTCGAGCATCGTCTATGCCGAGAACTACGGCAGCGAGTCCACGGGACGCTATCGCTACGGTGCACAGCACGCGATTTACAACGTCGACGGCATGGGCTCGAAGGTCAATGTCGGCGCCTTGATTTCCAACAAGTCGCTGCACAACTACTATGTGAACTACGAAGCGCTCGTCGGACACGGCGGCACGTCGCTCGGCATCGGCTACAGCCGCATGGATTACGAGGTCGGCGGACCGCTGAAACGTCTGGGAGCGCATGGTACGGCGGATACGATCAGCATCTACGGCAGCCGTCCTGTCTACCATACGACGGATGAGAAGCTCGCCGTCACTTACGGCTACGATTACCGCAGACTCAAGGATGATATGGACGCCTTCGGCGGCATGGCGGACAGCAAAAAGCATTCGCACGATGTTCATGCCGGCGTCGAAGGCTTCTGGCGCGACCGCAAAAGCGGCCTCTCGCTGAACTACAGCTTCGTGCTGACGGCGGGCAACGTCACGGCGGATTCGTGGTATGCAAGGAGATTGGCGAGAAGTGCGGGCACGGACGGCGGCTTCACGAAGGCGGAGGCCAAGGTTACGGCCGTGCAGTCGCTCGGCAAGCAGGCGGATGTCATGGTGAAATTGTCAGGTCAGGCGGCTTCAAAGCATCTCGACAGTTCCGAGCAGATGTATCTGGGCGGCGCCAATGCTGTACGTGCCTATCCACAGGGTACGGGAACGGGTGACAAGGGGATACTCGGTACGCTTGAGTTCCGCTACTACACCGATGTGCCGGGGCTCGTCGCGAGCACCTATCTCGACGCCGGCCGCAGTTCGTTCGATGGCGGCACGACGACGCTCAAGGGATGGGGCGTCGGCCTTGCCTACAATGCGCCTGACTGGTTCGCACGCGTCGACTATGCGCGCCGCATCGGTCTCGGCCATTCGGTTAACGAAAACATATCGGCGGATCGCGGTCGCTTCTGGTTTCTTGCGGGCAAGATCTGGTAATAGCGGGAATATCGTCGTGCTCAAGAGTTTTGCAGTTTCCTCATGTTGCATGCTGTCTTGGATAAGGAAAGAGGGGCTGTGCATGAATCGAATTCGATTCATGCACAGCCCCTTCGGCTTGAGGAATTACGCGCTCACGTCGGATGTGCAGCGCAAACCGACGTCTTCCCGTTCCGTGCTGCGATGCGCAACGCTCTCTACACCGCCTCTTTCCTCAGCGCCTCTGAGCACTTCCTGCAGACGTTGCGTCCCTTGAAGAGCGCCACGTCGTCCGCGCTGCCGCAGAAGATGCACGTGCACGTCGGCTCGTACTTTCTGAGCACGATGCGGTCCTCGTCCGTGTAGATTTCCAAGGCGTCACGTTCCGCGATGCCGAGCGTGCGGCGCAGCTCGATCGGTATGACAACACGACCAAGCTCGTCGACTTTTCTGACGATACCTGTGGCTTTCATCGCTATCTCCTCCTTAGAAGCAGGCCAGCCAACTGCGGGGAAATAGTCATTCAACGTGCAAAAGCAAGGTTGAGTGATTATTTACAGGCTTACAACGTTTGAATGAAGAAACATTTTTTGCCCAAATATGTATACTTTTTCCTTCGCATATAGTATAGCATTTCCGAGAGAATGTTTCAAGTGAAATAATTAAGAAAAAATAATCAATCCACAATAGAAGGATGTTATTCCTTTCGTAAAGGACATGGGGCGGGGAGATGTGTTTTACTGCCAAATCTCCGAGGTGTTGCCGGATTTATCCGTGCTTCTTCAACGTGCGAACTTGAAAATCTTGCATCGGAGGATGGATTTATTCTATAATAGTGAGTATATTTGGACACGGCATCATGCTGTTGAGGAGGCTTTTTTGATGACAAGGAAATCATTCTACATAACGACGCCGATCTACTATCCGAGCGCTAAGCTGCATATCGGGCACGCATACTGCACGACGATCGCCGATGCCGTCGCACGCTTCAAGCGGCTGACCGGCTACGACGTGTTCTTCCTTACGGGGAGCGACGAGCACGGGCAGAAGATCCAGCAGAAGGCAGAGGAGGAGGGCGTGACGCCCATCGCCTACGTCGACAAGATCGTCGCGGGGTTTCAGGGGCTTTGGCAGAGGCTCCACATCTCGAACGATGATTTCATCCGCACGACCGAGCAGCGCCACGAGCGCGTCGTGCAGGAGGTCTTCCGACGCATCTACGAGAAGGGCGACATCTACAAGGGCAAGTACAAGGGGCTTTACTGCACGCCGTGCGAGAGCTATTGGACGGAGCGCCAGCTCGTAGACGGCAAGTGCCCGGACTGCGGGCGCGAGGTGGCGGAGGTCGAGGAAGACGCCTACTTCTTCAAGATGTCGCACTATGCCGACCGCGTCCTCGCGTACATCGAGGAACATCCCGACTTCGTACAGCCCGTCTCAAGGCGCAACGAGATGATCAACTTCATCAAGCAGGGGCTTGAAGACCTGTGCATCTCGCGCACGTCGTTCGACTGGGGCATCCCCGTGCCGATCGCACCCGATCATGTCATCTACGTTTGGTTCGACGCCCTGACGAATTACCTGACGCCGATCGGCTTCTTGGATGACCTTGAAAAATTCGAGAAGTACTGGCCGGCCGATGTTCACCTCGTCGGCAAGGAGATCGTGCGCTTCCATTCGATCATCTGGCCGTGCATCCTCATGGCGCTCGATCTGCCGCTGCCGAAGATGGTCTACGGCCACGGCTGGCTCATCGTCGACGGCGACAAGATGTCGAAGTCGAAGGGCAACGTCGTCGATCCCGTGCAGCTCATCGACGAGTTCGGCGCTGACGCCATCCGCTATTTCCTGCTGCGCGAGATCAACCTCGGACAGGACGGCAACTTCTCAAGAGACGCGCTCATTACGCGCATCAATGCCGACCTTGCGAACGATCTCGGCAACCTCCTGCACCGCACGCTGAACATGATCGGCAAGTTCCAAGCCGGCGTCGTGGAGGAGGCGCAGGGAGAGAGCACAATCGACCGCGCCTTCCTCGCGGACGCAGAAAATGTGATCGCCGCCTACGAGTGCGAGATGGAAGAGATGAAGCTGCAGAGCGCCATCAAGACGGCGTGGGTCTTCATCAGCCGCGCGAACAAGTACATCGACGAGACGATGCCGTGGGCGCTCGCCAAGGATGCAGCGAAGAAGCAGGAGCTTGCGAACACGCTCTACAACCTCGCCGAGAGTCTGCGCCGCATCAGCGTGCTCATCGAGCCGTTCATGCCCGAGACGGCGGCGAAGATCTGGCGTCAGCTCGGTCTGGGGGAGGACTTCTCTCGCGTGCGCTTTGCTGACGTGCGCACGTGGGGCGGCTTCCTAGCGGGAACGCATGTGGGAAGTCCCGAGCAGCTTTTCCCGCGCATCGAGGTCGAGACAGAGGAAAAGCCTGCGATGCAGGGGAAGAAAGGCTCTGCCGCAAAGTTCCAAGAGGCGCAGAAAAAGCAGGAGAAAGCGAAAAAGGCGGAAAAGACGAACGCTGCTGCGACTGCGGACGGCATCATTACGATCGACGATTTCAACCGCGTCGATCTGCGCGTCGCCGAGATTCGGAAGGCGGAGCGCGTGCCCGATACGGCGAAGCTTATGCGCCTTACCGTGAGCCTCGGCACGGAGGAGCGCGAGGTCGTCTCGGGCATCGCCGAGTTCTACGCGGCAGACGAGCTTGTCGGCAGGAAGGTCGTCCTCGTCGCGAACTTGAAGCCCGCGAAGATTCGCGGCATCCGCTCGCACGGCATGATCCTGTGCACGGCGGACGAAAGCGGACTGCGCCTCGTCGAGCCTGCCGCATCCGCAGGGAGCAAGGTGAAGTGATGGAACTTATTGACACGCACGCGCACCTCGACGACGAGAAGTTCGCGCACGACCGCGCCGCCGTCGTCGAGCGTGCACTGGCAGCTGGCGTTGTGAAAATCATCACGATGGGCGACAGCCTCGATTCGTCGGCGCGGAGCGTCGCGCTCGCCGAACGGTTCGAGCCGGTCTATGCGGCGGTCGGCATCCATCCCGAGGAGGCGCAGCCGATGACGGCGGCGACGGACGACCGGCTTGCCGCTTGGGCGGCGCAGGAAAAGGTCGTCGCCATCGGCGAGATCGGGCTTGACTATTATTGGGAGAAGGATGAGGAAAAGCGTGCGCTGCAGCGTGCGATCTTCGTGCGCCAGCTCGATCTCGCGCGTCAGCTCAAGCTGCCCGTCTGCATCCATGACCGCGAGGCGCACGGCGACATGATGAAGATTCTCAAGGCGGAGGGCAAAGGGCTTCGCGGCGTGCTGCACTGCTACTCGGGAAGCTGGGAGATGGCGACGGAACTCTTAAAGGGCGACTGGTACTTCGGCGTCGACGGGCCTTTGACGTACAAGAACGCTGCGAAGCTGCCCGAGATCGTGCAGCGCCTGCCGGCGGAGCGCATTCTCATTGAGACGGATTCCCCCTACCTTTCTCCCATGCCGTTTCGCGGCAAGCGCAACGAACCCGCCCATGTCCTCTACATTGCGAAGAAGGCGGCGGAACTGCGCGGCGAGAGCCTTGAAGCCTTCGCGCGGGCGACGCGCGAGAATACGCGCGAGCTGTACGGCATTTGAGAGAAAATTTGATTTAATATGACACAAAGAAAGAAGTGGTGAACGCCCGTCGCAAAAGGGTCTTCACCGCTTCTCTTTTCCCTAAATATGGTGGTTGATTCTGCCAAAGTGGGGCACATATTGACAAAGAGGGAAAAAGGTGCTAGAATAAGCCTGTCGTTAGATTTCTAAGGGGGGATTGAATGACTTTAAGGAAACTAGCACTTTGCATGGTGTTGATCCTCGGAGTCGTATTCACGACAGGTTTTACGGACGCGATGCGCAATGTCAGCATCGACGTCGATGGCAAGACTTTGGAGGTAAGCACCAGATACTCAAGCCCGGAACTGATCTTGCATCAGGCAGGCGTTGAGATTAGGCACAAGGATGAGTTTCAGTTAAAGAAATCGGACAAAGAAGAAAAAATTATCGTGCAGCGTGCCGTGCCCGTCGTCATCGAGTTCGAGGGCGACAGGCAGAAGGTTTATACGACCCGCAGCAATGTGGGCGAGGTGCTCAAGGACTACGGATACGTCGGCGACCGCTTCTCGGCGGAGCTGGACGGGGCAACACGACTTGAAAAGAATCTCAACATCAAGATACACGATTTGGTCGCAGAAAAAGAAAGAGAAGAAGAAGCAAGACGTGCCCAGTCTGTAGAAACATCGCGCGGCGCTATGCGCTATGTGCGTGAGTACGATATGGAAGCGACGGCCTACCTGCCGACAGACGGCGGCGGAAATGGCGTCACGGCTTCCGGTATGCTCGCAGAGCGGGGCGTCGTAGCTGTGGACACGGACGTGATTCCCTTGGGAACGCGCCTCTACATCCCGGGCTACGGTGTGGCCATCGCAGGGGACACGGGCGGCGCCATCAATGGCGAGCGCATCGACCTGTGTATGGAGTCCTACGGCGAGGCGATGGAATTCGGCCGCCGTTGGGTCAAGGTTTATGTCTTGGAATAACGACATAGAAAGGGGACTGTCCGCGAAAGCGGCAGTCCTCTTTTCGTATGTGCATTCCTTGTGAAAACGTATGACGTGTGCCTTCGTGCGGTCATAGCTTTTCGATATACGGCTCCTCGTGGAAGGCTTCGGCATGTTGTATGAGGCCTTTGAGGCGTTCGATGTTCTTCTTGTGCAGCACGATGGCGAACTCGATGCGCGTCTTCTCCTCGTCTGTGAAGTCGCCCGTTTCGTGCGATTCCTCGATGCGCTTCAAGCGTTCCTCGACATCGGCAAGCTCGTCGGCGAGGAGCTTTCGATCGTGCATGGCAAGCCCGTAGACGGAGCGCAGTCCCTGGCGCACTTCGTGAGCATAGCCCGCCTCGTGCGTGACGGCTTCCAGCTCCTTGGCGATCTCGTAGATGATGTCATAGGGACTGGCGGCGCTGTTGATCATGCCGAGCATCTTCATCTTGATGTTCTCAAAGAGCGTGTAGTCGATGTTTTCGTGGTGGATTTCTTCTGCCATAGTTGCCTCGCGTTCAGTCTCTAACGAGCGCTGCATATTTCGTGCGCTCGTCAGCGGGAATTTGCAGTACATCCATCGCTTTTTCCAGTGAGACGCCCATATTCTTCATCATATTGCGGATGGAGGAGGCCAGACTCTCGGTTCTGCCCTTGGCTATTCCTTGACGTTCGCCCTTGGCTATGCCTTGGCGTTCTCCTTCCTTGAAGCCGGCTTTCCTCTCTTCCATCATCTTCATTGCAAAAGTCATGTAGCTCACCCTCTTTTCATTTTCTTGCTTGATTCTCTGGATTGCTTCGTCGATTTCCCGTACGAGGGGATCGTCGCATATATGCCCGTCCACGTAGTCGAGAAATGCTTTGACGCCTTCTGCCACGTCGTTCAGCGTGCCCTTGGTGTTCAGAAAGATTTTTGTCGCACCGTCGGCGAGTTCGAGCGTAGTATCTTCTGCGCAGATGTTTCGGAAGGTGTAGATGTGCCGTCTTTTACCGAAAGGGTCGAAGGGGCAGATGAAAATGATGATGGTCTTGTTCAGGTCGTCATAGTCAGCACCTTCTGCCAGGAGGTCGGCATCAATCATTGATTGGTAATAGCGCGTGCGTTTGAAGAGGCTCGCTCCTTCGAGCATACGAACCTGCATTTCGATGTTGTAAACCGTTGCAGCATCGTCGCGTACATAAACATCCATACGGATACCCTTGCCTTGGTAGCGTGCGTCCATGGATTTTTCTGTTTCGAGATAGTGGATGTCTCTGATTTCCATGTGCAAAATCTCTTGAAGCAGGCTCAGGCAGATATGCTTGATACTCATGATGAGCTTGAACATATAGTCATCTTGAATCGTCAGTTCTTCCCAAGGCTTGATGCGGTACATCGTAGATGCCTCCTATGTGAGTTCTTATTCTTATTTTACGGGGTTTCATGGCTTCATGCAAGCATATTATTCCGTTTTTGTTTACAGAGCAGGATGCACCGTCTATAATGAAAAGAGTAATTTTCTCTGAGGTGATATGATATCATGCAGAAACAAAAAGAAATGCGGCGCGGTCTGCAGAATCGTCATCTGCAGATGATCGCGCTCGGCGGCGCCATCGGCACGGGGCTTTTCTACGGCTCGGCGTCGACCATCAAGCTCGCGGGGCCTTCCGTCATGCTCGCCTATCTGACGGGCGGCGTCGTCATCTTTCTCATCATGCGCATGCTCGGCGAGATGGCGGTCGAAGAGCCGGTGTCCGGCTCCTTCAGTCACTACGCCGCGAAGTACTGGGGCGCTTTTCCGGGTTTCCTCTCGGGCTGGAACTACTGGTTCAACTACGTCATCGTCAGCATGGCGGAGCTTTCCGTCATCGGCATCTACATGAACTACTGGCTGCCCGACTTGCCGCAGTGGCTCTCGGCGCTCGTCACGCTCGTCGTCATCACGGCGCTGAACCTCGCGGCTGTCAAGGCTTACGGCGAGATGGAATTCTGGCTCGCCATCGTCAAGGTCGCCGCCATCGTCTCGATGATCGTCCTCGGGCTGTACCTCGTCTTTTCACGCCCCGAGGCGTTCCCGCTGAACTTCTCCAACCTCTGGGTGCACGACGGCTTCTTCCCGAACGGCGTATGGGGCATGATGCTCTCGATCACCGTCGTCATGTTTTCCTTCGGCGGCATCGAGCTGATCGGCATCACGGCGGGAGAGGCCGCCGACCCTGACCGCTCGATTCCGCGCGCCATCAATCAGGTCATCTGGCGCATCCTCATCTTTTATGTCGGTGCGATGGCGGTGCTCATGGCGCTTTGGCCGTGGGACGAGGTCGGCATGGAGGCAAGTCCCTTCGTGCAGATCTTCTCGAACGTCGGCATCCCTGCCGCCGCGCATATCCTGAATTTCGTCGTCCTGACCGCTGCCGTCTCCGTCTACAACTCGGCGATCTACAGCAACTCGCGCATGCTCTACGGACTCGCTGCGGGCGGCGATGCGCCGAAAATTCTCGCGAGTCTGTCGCGTCAGGGCGTGCCCGTCGTCGGCATCCTCATCTCCTCGGGCGTGACGCTTCTCGCCGTACTCCTCAACTACCTGTTCCCCGGGCAGGTATTCATGCTCTTTCTCTCCATTGCCATGGCGTCCGTCATCATCAGCTGGGGTGTGATCGTCATCACGCATTTGAAATTCCGCCGCCTCTATGCGAGAGAAGGGCGCAGAGCGAAATTCCGTGCCCCCTTCTTTCCCGTTGTCAACTATATCTGCCTAGCGTTCCTCGTCATGATGTACGCCCTCATGACGCAGATTCCCGACATGCAGTTCGCCGTCCTCGTCCTGCCCGTCTGGCTCTTCGTGCTGTGGCTCGGCTATCGCAGGAAGAAGCGCAAAGAGGAATAGAAAAAATTGGTTTTTATCGCGTGTTTATGATATGATGAGAAGCGAATGCTGAGGAGGGAACTATGTGCGGAAAGATGAATGCTCGTGAGATGGCGCCGGCAGAACCGCCGTCGCATTTGCAGCAGCCGATGACGGAAGGAGCGGACGATCCGGCAGAGAGCCATGGAGGGCGGCAGATCGCCGTCCTCGTGCGCCAGACGCAGGAGGCGCACTATGCGCTCTGCGTGGCATCCCTGCAGGCGGCGAGGCTTCCTGCCGGCTACGCGTTGGAGATCTTCCCTCTGACGGCAGCGCAGCCCTACGCGAAGCAGGTGAATGAAATCCTTTCGCGCACGACTGCGAAGGTCAAGATCTTCATCAACGATGACGTCTGCCTGACCTCACCCTTGGCAATCGAGCAGATGCTGGAAATCTTTCGCGAGGAAGACGTCGGCATGGCCGGCTTCCTGGGCAGCCGTTCGCTTCCCGTGAGCGGCAACCTCTTGGAGGCGCCAGATGTATGGGGAGCCGTCCGTATGCCGATGAAGGGAAGGCTTGAGGAAATACGCTTCGGCAAGGCGGATGAGCAAACATTTACGGCGGACGTGCGCTTCCTCTGCCCGTCCTTTTTCGCGACACAGATCGACCTTCCGTGGGACGAGAGCTATGAAGGGCAGTATTACGCCGTTCTCGCGCATTGCCGCGCCATGGAGGAGTACGGCAAGAGAATCGCCGCCCCGCTGCCGCAGGAGATCTGGTGCGCTTATCAGCAGGAGAACATATCCTTTGATGCGGGAGAAGAAGACCGCCGTCGCTACTTCGCCGCCTATCATCCCTATGTGGGCGACGCAGTGCCCGCCAAAGGGCAGCTTGCTCTCTATGCGTGCGGCAAGGATGCACAAGTCGAAGGCTGGCAGAGTTTTTCTCATCCCGAGGGGATTGCCGTCGGCGCTCGGACGAAGCTTCATAAGACGGTATTGTGCCGGCTGCTTTCGGACAACTTCGAGGGCGAGCCGCGCATCTCTGTCGGCGACGACTGCACGATTGACGCCTACAGCACTCTGACGGCACATAATCGCATCGTTCTTGAAAGCCTTGTGACTGTGGGTGCGAACGTTCAGATTAAGGACTACACTCGTGCAGAAGAGGATCTTGGCCTTGCCGCCGAGGAGCGCGGGCTTCTCGGGCGTGCATGCGGCATCCATATCGGCTGCGCGGCAGAGATCGGAGCGAACGTCGTCATCGAGGGCGCTGTGCAGATCGGCTGCGGCGCACGCGTCCGTGCCGGAAGCGTCGTGAAGAGCGACGTTCCCGCCTACTGCATCGCCGAGGGCAGCCCCGCGCACGTCGTCAAGGCCTTTTCCTCGCGCGAGGGGAAGTGGCTTGCCACGCCCGACGAAGCGGCGCTCGCAAGAGTCTTGGAAGAGCGCGAGAAGACGGGGCCGCTCCTCGCTTATGCGTTCATCACATACAACCGCAGCCAATATCTGAGGAAGTCGCTCAGAAGTGCGCTGCAGCAGGTAGGGAACGATCCGCTCGTCGAAGTCCTCGTCTCGGACAACGCCTCGACGGATGAGACAAGGACTCTCGTAAAAGAGCAGCAAAAGCGGTACAAGAACCTGCGCTATTTCTGCAATGAGAAGAACATCGGCGCGGAGGGCAACATCCATAAGGCGATTGAGAGGAGCTGCGGCGAATACGTCATCGTCGCAGGCGACGACGACTATCTCCAAGACGGCGCGCTCCGCGTCGTCCTGGACAATATCCGAAAGTACAGAGGGGCGGCGCTCTTTCATCTGAGAAAGGAGAATGTGCCGCGCCGCGTGCATGAGGATGCGGGAATCATCCCTTACATCGCCTATGTCGGCTATCACATGACATGGATCGGCGGCGTCGTCTTTCGGCGGGAACTGTATCCGCTCATAGAGGAGCCGCAAAAGTACGATTACACGGGAATGCCTCAGGTATATCTGCAGTTGGAGATGCTGAGAAAGAATCCGAAGTTCGTCATACTCTACGGCATGTTCCTCACGGAGGGGTCGGGCGAGCGCACGCCGTCGGGCTTCAATTTCGCAGAGACGTTTATCAAGCATTATCTCGACATCCTGATGGCGGCGTCCGAGATTCCCGCCTACTTGCTCTCCGACGAAAAAAAGCGTCTGATGGATGAGCTGATTTACGATTGTTTGCAGAAGATCGTGCGATATCAGCACGATTTGTCGCTGGACGGAATCTTTGACATCGTGCGCGAATATTACGGCGAGGAGCCGTACTATGAGGAAGTCGTGACCAAGATCGAGGGAATCGTGCCGACAGAAACGATAGGGAAACAGAGAAAAGACAGGAAAGGCGCGGTGAACGGAAGTTGATAAAAGAGATCAAAGAGCATGACTTTTCCCCGACCGAGCGAAGCATCTTTGACGAAGAGAAGAAGAACCGGCTTGTGACGCTGGGAAGGCGTTCTTACCTAGTCGGCGCCAGCATGGAATACGGCAATTACGACTGCCACGTCTTGATCGGCAGATATGCCGCCTTGGGGCATCGCCTTATTTTTGAAATGGGACTCAATCATAATTATCGCTGTGTTACGGCATATCCCTTTGAGGATGTGCTGCAGGGCGATGAAGACGCTGTGAATCATGCCGAGGGAGTCAATCGCAACCAGATCATCATCGGCAGCGACGTTTGGATCGGCTGCGACGTGACCTTGCTGGGCGGGGTGCGCATCGGCAACGGCGCCGTCATCGGCGCGGGCGCCGTCGTGGCGAAGGATGTGCCGCCCTATGCCGTCGTCGTGGGAAATCCTGCGCGTGTCATCAAGTATCGCTTTCCGCAGGAAGTCATCGACAAGATGCAAAAGATCAAGTGGTGGAACTGGACGGATGAAAAAGTATTGTCCTTGCTGCCGAAGCTGAAGAATGTCGAGCGCTTCGTCGATAGATTTATCGGGGAAGTGCGAGAGGAGGCGGCGGATGCGGAACTGTCGGCTTCGCTGAAGGAACTGCGGAAGGACGGATATGTCATCTATTACTGCATCGCCGATCTCGACGTGCAGGACAGGGTCTGGCCGAGGGTGTTTGAAAATTATCGGCAAGCGTATCGGCCGGCGGACAAGACGGCATTGCTGTTCGGCATGCGGCAGGGACGGGAGACGGCGGCTTCCCTGCAATGGATGCAGGAGAGATTGGCGGCGATGGGAGAGGAAGCGCCGCTCGTCCTGACGCATTCGCTGGGAGAGACGCTTTCCGTTCCCGTATTGCGGCAGGCGGCTTGCCTCATCACGACGAAGGAAGGAATCTCTTCCGAGGCCGTCGATCATGCAAGTGACGCAGGGCTTAGGATCGTCTACGGTTTGGACGAGCCGGAACAGGTCTTTCCGCCTAAGATCCTTCTGACGATCGCCTTCATCACGTACAATCGCAGACAATATCTCGCGCAGTCCCTGCCACGCGTATTGGCGCAGGTCGGGGATGATGCAGCCGTCGAAGTCCTCGTCTCGGACAACGCTTCTACGGACGACACGCGGGAGTTCGTCCAAGAGCGGCAGAGGATATATAAGAATCTGCGCTATCATTGCAACGAAGAGAATGTCGGTACGAACGGAAACCTTCATCGCGCCGTTGAGGCGAGCTGCGGCGAGTACGTGCTCATCGCGGGCGATGATGACTATTTCCGCGACGGCGCCCTGCGGATCCTGCTCGATGCGATCCGCCAGGATCGAGGGAACGCTCTCTTCTATATGGCGCAGAATCCGACGCCTCTGAAGGTGCATCGCGGAGCGGGCGCCTTGAACTACATCGCCAAGCTCGGCTATGCCATGACGTGGCTGACTGCTCTCGTCATGCGGCGCGATCTTTACTTTGGCATAAAGGAGCCGCACAAGTACGATGATACGCGCTTGCCGCAGGTGTATCTGCAGATGGAAATGCTCAAGCAAAAAGAGGGATTCACGATCATCGAGGGGGATTTCTTTGCGGAGGGGACGGGAGCGCACGATCCTTCCGGCTACGATCTCGCCGAAATCTTCATCAAGCAATATCTCGACATTCTGACGGCGTGCGTCGATATTCCGTCCGAGCAGATGACGGCGGAAAAGAAACATCTGATGGAGGGGATGATACTCCCATGGTGCAGGAAGATCAAGGCGGAAAATCTGGATCTCTCCTTGGAGGGGCTGTTTGACATCGTGCGGGATTATTATGGAAAAGAGCCGTACTATGCACAGGTCGTTTCAAGGCTCAAGGAGGCGCTGAAAAAATGACGGCGCTGAATCCGGCCGGACTTCCTTGAGCGCATTTCGGTTCGCTGCTGCAGCGGCAAGGAGGGAGACGTCCGCGTGAAAAAAGAAAAGAAATTCGCATTCTTCGTGCACAAGTCGAATGAAGCGCACTATGCCGCCTGTCTGGAATCGCTGCAGGCGCTGCGCCTTCCCGCAGGATACGAGGCGGAACTTTTCGCGCTGGCGGCGGAAAGGCCGTATGCAGAGCAGGCGAATCGTGCGCTGGCTCTTTCCGATGCCAAGTACAAGGTGTACGTCAATGATGACATCCGTTTCGTGCATCCCGGCCTGCCGGCAGATCTCCTGCAGATCTTCAAGAATGAGAGCGTCGGCATGACCGGCTTCATGGGCAGCCGGTCGCTGCCCGCAGATGGCAATGTGATGGGATCGGAACATAAGCTGGGCGCCGTCTATGTGCCGGCGGGGCGAGAGCTTTCCGAGATGCGCTTCGGAGAAGTCTCGGAAGAACCGCTTGCGGACATCCGCTTCGTCCTGCCGTCGCTCTTTGCGACGCAGAAGGATCTTCCCTGGGACGAGTCGTATGAAGGGCAGTATTACGCCGTGCTCGCACAGTGCTGCGCCTTTGCTGAAGCCGGCCTCAGGATCGCGGCATCTTTGGCGCAGAACGTCTGGTGCGCCTATCAGTCGCGAAACATCTCTTTTGACGCCGAAGAAGCTGATCGTGCGAGGTTTTTTGCAAAGCATCATCCATATATGAGCCTGACGGAGGCAGAGGATGCGAAGACGGCCTTGTATGCGTGCGGCGAGGGAACGGCGCTTCCCTCCTGGCGGGACTTCTCCCATCCTGAGGGCATTTCGATCGGAAGCGGCACGCATGTGCATCGGACGGCAAGCTGCGGCCTTGCCCTGCCGAATTTTGCCGGTCGTCCCAGGCTCGTCCTTGGTGATCGCTGCACGATCGGCGCCGGCAGCACGATCACGGTGCTCTCCGGCATCCGCTTGGAAGACGATGTGACGGTGGCGGAGAACGTCCACATCAAGGACTGCGCCCAAGATGAGACGGCGATAGGCCTTCCCTTGGAAGCGCAGGCGACATTCCCCGAGGGGAGCGGCGTCCATATCGAGCGCGGCGTGCACATCGAGGAAAACGTCATGGTCAAGGGCACAGTGCGCATCGGGCGCGGCAGTTTCCTGCGGGCGGACAGCCGCGTGTGCCGGGACGTCCCTGCCTACTGCATAGCCGAGGGAAATCCCGCCCGCGTCGTCCGGGCGCTTTCCTTCAAGGCGCGGCAATGGCTTCCTGTGGCGGACGAAGAGGCATTGGCACGTCTGCTTGCGGAGCGCAAGCAGACGGCGCCGCTCCTTACCTTTGCCATCATCACGTACAACCGCTGCGCATACTTGCGGAAGTCCCTGAACTGCGTACTGCGCCAGTTGGGCAACGACGATCTGGCGGAAGTCCTCGTCTCGGACAATGCCTCGACGGATGATACGAGAAGCCTTGTCGAGGAGCTGCAAAAGACGTACAGGAATCTGCGCTATCATTGCAACGAGAGGAATGTCGGCGCGGAAGCGAACCTTCATCGCGCGATTCGGGCGAGCAGAGGCGAATACGTGCTCGTAGCGGGCGACGACGACTATTTTGCCGGCGGAACGCTGCCCGCCGTACTGGACAGGCTCCTTCGGCATCGAGGCTGTGCGCTCTTCCATCTGCGAAGGGCGAGAGAGCCGCATCGCGTGTATACGGGACGCGGCGTCGCGGACTATATCCGCATGGTCGGCTACCACATGACGTGGGTCACGAGCACTGTCATGCGGAGAGATCTGTATATGCGCATCAAGACTCCCGAGATGTACGATGATACGTGCATCCCGCAGGTATATCTGCAGATGGAGATACTGAAAAAGACTCCGGATTTCGCTGTCGTCGCTGCGCCTTTCATGGCTGCAGGGTCGGGTGCACATCTGCCTTCGGGATTCAATTTTGCCGAAGTCTTCATCAAGAACTACTTTGATCTGCTCAAGACAGCAGGGGATATTCCGCCGATGGTATTGTCGGAAGAAAAGAAGCGATTGATGGAAGAAAACATACTTTTCTGGTGTGAGAGAATCCGAAAGCAGCATCTGAACCTTTCCTTGGAGGGAATCTTTTCCATTGTCCGGGAGTATTATGGCGCAGAGCCGTTTTACGCGCAAGTCGTTGGGCGTCTCAGGCGCATATTGCAGAAATAGGGAAGTATTTTTGAAACGCGAGGAAGGACAGAATGTATCCTGGACATCGGCATGGCCTGAAAGAAGCCTTGTCAGGAGGGGAAATTGTGCGCCATATCTACAGAAGCCCGAACGCCGACACTGCGAGCGGCTGCCTGAACAAGCCGCAGAGCTTGGACGGGCGAGGTGCAGAGGGGGACGCTCCTTCTGAGAACAAGGATTCTCGCTGCGAAGGAATCGTCGTCGGCAAGGAGACGCATGTCCATGAGACGGCTCTTTTGCGTCTCGCCGAATCGAACTGCGCGGAGAAGCCGCGCCTTCTCGTTGGCGATCATTGCGAGATCGGCGCTTTCAGCACGCTCACAGCCGTGCAGCGCATAGAGCTGGAAAATGCTGTGAGCGTGGCGGAGAATGTCCATATCAAGGACGGCGTCTTCGATGACAGCGGCCTCGGACTCTCGCCGGAAGACCGCGAGTTCATCGTGAACGAGAGCGGCGTCCATATCGAGCGCGGCGTGCGTCTGGAAGAGAATGTCGTAGTCAAGGGCGCGGTGCGCATCGGACGCGGCAGCGTCGTGCGTGCGGGAAGCTGCGTGTGCGAGGACGTCCCCGCCTACTGCATCGCTGAGGGAAGCCCCGCGCACGTCGCCTTCGCCTTTTCGCTGCAGGCGGGCGCGTGGCTTCCCGCAGCGGGGGAGGAGGCGCTCAAAAGGCTGCTCGCAGAGCGGGAAAGAACGCCGCCGCTTCTCAGCATCGCTTTCATCACGTACAACCGCAGCGAATACTTGAAGCGATCTCTGCCATGCGTATTGAGCCAGATCGGCAACGACGAGCTGGCGGAAGTCCTCGTCTCAGACAATGCCTCGACGGATAATACGCGAACGTTCGTCCAAGAGATGCAGAAGACGTACAAGAATCTGCGCTATCATTGCAATGAGAAGAATATCGGGGCGGAAGGGAACATTCATCGGGCTGTCCAAGCGAGCCGGGGCGAGTATGTGCTCGTCGCGGGCGACGATGATTATTTTCTCGATGGCGCCCTCCATGTGCTCATCAGCGGCATTATCCGCTATCGAGGCGTCGCGCTCCTCTGTCTCGGGCATCATGAGAAGATCCCGCGCTGCGCATATACGGGAATGGGCCGCCTGCAATATATCCGAACGGTGAGCTACTATATGGCGTGGCTCACCTGCATCGTCATGCGGCGCGATCTCTACGCCCGTATCCCTGCGCCGCACGCCTATGATGATTCGCGTATTCCGCAAGTATACCTGCAGATGGAGATGCTGAAGCTGAGGCCGGATTTCGTCATGCTCTGCGGAGCTTTTTTTGCGGCGGACGGCGGCGATCATCGGCCGACGGGCTATAATTTTGCCGAGGTCTTCATCAAGAATTACTTCGATATATTGACAGCGTCGGTGAAGATTCCTGCGGCACAGCTTTCGGCAGAAAAGAAGCATGTCTTGGAACGCTCGATTCTTCCTTGGTGCAAACGGATCAAAGAGGAGCAGATCGGCGTGTCGCTTGACGGCATCTTCGATATCGTCGAGGAATATTACGGAAAGGAGCCGTATTATGCGCAGCTTGTCGAAATGCTCAAAGGGATCTTGGAGAAGTAGCCTCTTGTTTTGTGCTGACGGTGCGCGGCGTCGTTTGACAGCGTGCGGTTTGCCGCAGCTTTGGGCGCTTGCTTATGGGGGAAGGCTATGAAAACGATCTTTATGTGGGGAGCAGGCAATGTCTGCCGTCATTTTCTGCAGCATCTGAAAAAGGATCTGCCGGTGCAGGGCATCGTCGATGCCGATCCGACATTGTCGTGCGATACGATCTGCGGCATCCCGATTTATGCCCCCCTAGGGACCGGCGTGGCGAATCGTCTGAAAATAGGCCGCGATGGCGGCGAATACATTTGCCCCACCCCTAGGGACACGGTCTTCATCATAACGACATACGTTTATTATATCAGTGTGAAGGACTATCTTGAATCTCTTGGGTATGAAACCGTGTTCGCTTATGACCTGCGTGAATATACGGATGTCGACTGGTCTTCCTTGTGCCGGATTCATTATGATGCTCCCGGGACGGAGGATCGTGCGGAGATTCAAGAGGCTCGCAGCATTCTGGCCGATGAAAGGTCTGCGGCGGTTTTTGATGCGCTCTTGGAAAAACGCAGGGAGCGCGTCTACGATTGCACGGACATTCGGAGCGAGTATCCGCAGTATCTGGAAATGGATCTCGTACCTTTTTGCCGCGAGGAGACGATTGTCGACTGCGGCGCTTTTCGGGGCGACGGACTGCGGATTTTCAAGGAGCGTCTGCATTCGTGGAAGATGTTCCATTGCTTCGAGCCGGATGCTGACAACTTCCGTATCCTGCAGGAGAATTGCAAGAAGTACGAGCGGACGGAGCCGCATTGCGCCGCTGTCGGCGACTATGACGGGCAGGCATATTTCTCGCAGGGGGCGAACGCCGGCGGCGAGCTGCAGCAGGGGGGAGCGGCAGGGCAGAGAATCGAGGTCTGCAGGCTGGATTCGCTCGCTCTGTCCGAGGTGACGTACATCACGGCGGATATCGAAGGCTCGGAGATGGCGATGCTCGAAGGAGCACGGCGGACGATCGAGCGGCATTGCCCGAAGCTCGCGGTGTGCGTCTACCATAAGGCGGCGGATTTGTGGGAGATCCCGCTGTGGCTCAAGGCGGTAAATCCCGCATACAGGATTTTCCTGCGCCACTATGGAGAGACTGCCGTCGATACGGTCGCCTATGCATTGCCGCCAAAAGGCGAGGCTCTTTGACGGGGCGTACAGCCGTGTGGCAGGAGGCGGCCTCGTTGGATGTATCTATCTTAGGCAGCCGCATTTGGAAGAAGATTTGTCTGGGGAGGAAAAGTCATGCGTCATAAGACGAGCATCATTATTCTGAGTTACAACACCTTGGAGATGCTGCAGCTCTGCATCCGGAGCATCCGCGAGCATACCGAGGCGCAGACGTATGAGATCATCGTCGTCGACAATGCATCGAAGGATGGTTCGGCCGCGTGGCTCAAGGAGCAGGAGGATCTTCGCTGCATCTACAACGAGGAGAATCAAGGCTTCCCGAAGGGCTGCAATCAAGGCCTTTCCATCGCGGAAGGGACGGAGCTGCTGCTCTTGAACAGCGACGTCATCGTCACGAAGAACTGGCTGGAGAACCTGCGCCGCGCCCTTTGCAGCAGCCCGCGCGTCGGCGCGGTGAGCTGTGTGACGAACTACTGCTCGAACAACCAGCAGATCGAAGTGACCTACAAAAGCATAGAAGAGATGCAGGCATTCGCTGCGGATTACAACCGGACGGATCCGACGCTCTGGGAAAAGAGAACCACGCTCGTGGGATTCTGCTATCTGTTCAAGCGGGAGGTGTTCGAGCGGGTCGGCTTTCTTGATGAGCGATTCAGTCCGGGGAATTTTGAGGATGATGACTACTCGCTGCGCATTCTGCAGCTAGGATACGATCTCTTGGTTTGCCGCGATACGTTCATCCATCATTTCGGACATGCGAGTTTCCTGAAAGGAAACTCGCAGCAGGAGGTGGAGGAGAGGCGAAGAAGGACGGCGGCTCTTCTCGAACGGAATCGTGCGCTGTTCATGGAAAAGTGGCATGTGCCGGAAATGTACAAAGCCATGGATGCGGAGTCCCTGCGCCGCCATTTGCCAAGTTTGGATGAGCGCGGCGAAGAGGGCGGCGCTTCCTTGCCGGAAGGAAAGAAGATTGCCGTCCTTGTCCGAAGAAGTCATGCGGCGAGGTACGAAACCTGCATGGCGGCCCTGCAAGATATGAAATGGCCTGCAGGATATGCGGTCGAGGCCTTCGCTCTCGATGCGGCAAAGCCTTATGCGGCAGAGGTCAACAAGGTTTTGGCAGCTGCGGACGCCGAGATCAAGATCTACATCAACGACGATCTGTGCCTCGTCCGTCCGCAGGCAATCGAGGAATTGCTGACGCTCTTCGAGGATAAGAGCATCGGCATGATCGGATTCCTCGGCAGCGCCTCTTTGCCTGTGAGCGGCAATCTGATGGATTCGTCCTACAAGTGCGGCGCCGTATATGTGCCGTCAGACGAGGACTTTTCCGAGATGCGTTTTGGCGAGGCGAGAGGAGGAGTCGCTGACGTCCGCTGCCTCCTGCCGTCGTTTTTTGCGACGCAGCGGGACGTCGTGTGGGATGAGTCCTACGAAAAGCAGTATTATGCCGTGCTCGCGCATTGCCGGGCGATGGAGGACGCCGGCATGCGCGTCGTCGTTCCCCTGACGCAGGACATCTGGTGCGCTTACCAGGGAAAGGACATCGCCCTCGACGCCTCCGAAGATGACCGAAAGAAGTTTTTCGGCAAATACCATGCGTATCTTGACGGTACGGAGATGCAGGGAAGCGATACGCTCTATGCGTGCGGCGAGGGGAGCGAAGTTCCCTCATGGAAGAAGTTTTCCCATCCCGAAGGAATCGCCATCGGCGAAGGCGCACATATCCACGAGACGGCTCTTTTGCGCCTCGCCGCGTCGAACTTCGCAGGAAAGCCGCGCCTTCTCGTCGGTGATCGCTGCGAGATCGGCGCTTTTAGCACGCTTGCGGCCAGGCAGCGCGTCGAGCTGGAGAACTGCGTGAGCGTGGCGGAGAACGTCCATATCGAGGACAGCGTCTGCGACGACAGCGGCCTCGGACTCTCGCCTGAAGACCGCGAGTTCATCGTGAACGAGAGCGGCGTCCATATCGAGCGCGGCGTGCGCCTGGAGGAGAACGTCGTCGTCAAGGGCGCGGTGCGCATCGGACGCGGCAGCCTCGTGCGTGCGGGAAGCGTCGTGCAGCAGGATATGCCCGCCTACTGCATCGCCGAGGGAAATCCCGCGCACGTCACAGCAGCTTTTTCGCCGCGGGCGGGCAAGTGGCTGCCTGCAGCGGGCGCGAAAGCGCTGAAGAAGCTGCTCGCCGAAAGGGAGAAGACGCCGCCCTTGCTGACCGTCGCCTTCATCACCTACAATCGCAGCAAATACTTGAAGCGGTCGCTGCCGCGCGTATTGAGCCAGCTCGGCAACGACCCGCTGGCGGAAATCCTCGTTTCGGACAACGACTCGACGGACGATACGCGCCCCTTCGTCGAAGGGCTGCAGAAGACGTACCGAAATCTTCGCTACCACTGCAACGAGAAGAACATCGGCACGGAGGCGAACCTTCATCAGGCGATTTTGGAAAGCAAGGGTGAGTACGTGCTCGTCGCAGGGGATGACGATTACTTTGTCGACGGTTCTTTGCTGATGGTTCTGAGCAGCATCGTCCGCTATCGTGAGAGCGCTCTCTTTTATCTGGGACAAGGAGATGGCCCTCTGCGCATATATAAGGATGCGGGGTGCCTGGCCTATATCGCGCTGGTGAGCTATCAGATGACATGGGACACTTCGATCGTCATGCGTCGCGAGCTGTACGCACGGATTCCGGAGCCGCACAAGTATGATGCCACACGTCTGCCGCAAGTCTATCTGCAGTTGGAAATGCTGAAGCAAAAGCCGGAATTCACCATACTTCATGGGAATTTCTTCATGGAGGGAACAGGGAACTGCCAGCCGGACGGCTACGATTTCGCTGAAATATTCATCAAGAATTATTTCGACATTCTGCAGGATGTTGTCGATCTGCCGCCCGATCGGCTTTCCCATGATAAGAAATGGGTCATGGAGCAGCTGATCATCCCCCGTTGCAGGAAGATCAGGGAAGAGCATATAAATTTGTCCTTGGAGGGTCTGCTTCCGCTCCTGCAAGAGTATTACGGCAAAGAGCCATACTACGCGCAGCTTGTCGAACTGTTCGAGGGCATGCTGCAAAAATAGAAGCATTAAGCAAGCGATATGCATTGACGATAAACGTGCGGGGAGTACACTGCTGCACGTCAGCGGCAGACGGTGACGAGGTTTTCGACGACATGCGATCAGCGAAGGGGATGAAAAATTGAAGACAGTTCTTTTGGCGGGCGGCTTGGGCACGCGCATCACGGAGGAGTCGGAGAGGCGGCCCAAGCCCATGGTGGAGATCGGCGGCATGCCGATCCTCTGGCACATCATGAAGGGGTACAGTCACTTCGGCTTCAATGAATTCGTTATATGCGCGGGCTACAAGCAGCACATGATCAAGGAGTGGTTCGCTGACTACTTCCTGCACACGTCGGACATCACGTTCGACTTTACGCAGGAGAACCGCATGATCGTGCACAACCAGCATACGGAACCGTGGAAGGTCACGATCGTCGATACGGGGCTGGACACCCTGACGGGCGGGCGCATCCGGCGCATCCGCAAGTATGTGGGAGATGAGACGTTCATGATGACGTACGGCGACGGCGTGGCGGATGTCGACATCGGTGCGCTCGTGCGCTTTCACAAGGCGCACGGCAAGGCGGCGACTTTGACGGCGATCATGCAGAAGCAGCAGAAGGGCGTCCTCGACATCGGCTTCGACAACTCCGTGCATGCCTTCCGTGAGAAGGCGATGGAGGACAGTGCGCCGATCAATGCGGGCTACATGGTGCTGGAACCTTCCGTCTTCGACCTTATCGAGGGCGATTCGACTGTGTTCGAGCAGACGCCGATGGAAGAACTGGCGAAGCGGAGCGAGCTGAAATGCTACTTGCACAGCGGCTTCTGGCAGTGCATGGACACGCTGCGCGAGAAGATTCTGCTGGAAAGGCTCTGGCAGAGCGGCAAGGCGCCGTGGAAACTCTGGTGAGGGTTTGAGAAAAGCACGGATGAGTGACAAGAAATGCGAGGAAACGATACGATGAAACTGGAAAAGCTCTATGATCTGTACGAAGAGGGGAAGATGCCGAAGCGGCTTTATTATGAGTTAGCGCGTGAGCGGCTAGTGCCGCTCTTGGAGGTGCAGCGGATCGTCAAGAAGAATCCGTATTGCAGGAGCGTCGAGATCCGCGAGGACGGCATCGTGCTCAGGACGCAGGACATCGCCATTTTCTTCGATATGAAGCAGAAGATTTGCCGTGCGGAGACGATTCTCATCGGCACGGAAGGCGAGGAGATCAGCTTCATGAGCCGCTTCATTCCGTCGGGGGCGACGATCTTCGACATCGGCGCCAATGTCGGGCGTGTGAGCTTGGGACTGGCAAAGGCGCATGAGGACGCACGGATCTATGCCTTCGAGCCTGTGGAAGGGTCCTTTCATGGTTTGGAACGCAATCTTCGTCTGAATGGACGCGAAGAGCAGATCGAGGCGTACCACATGGGCTTTTACAGCGAGTGCGGCGATCTGAAGTTCTTCGTGCCAGCAGCAAATGAGGCGGCATCGCTGCGGCCTAGCACCGATGCATACTACTTCAAGGAAGGCGATCAGGGACAGGGCGAGTGCAAGGAGCGCATGGACGAGGTCGTCTGCCCCGTCGATACGCTCGACGACTTCGTTGAAAAGCATGGCGTCAAGCGACTCGACTTCATCAAGTGCGACACCGAAGGTGCCGAGAAGATGGTCTTCTCAGGGGGGGCACATGTGTTTCTTGAGATGCGTCCCGTCGTCTACACGGAGATGCTCAGAAAACATGCGGCGCGTTTCGACTACCACCCGAACGAGATCATCGAAATGTTCAAGGGCTGGGGCTATGCGTGCTATACATCCGACGGCAAAAGGCTGCTCCCCTTCGAGAAGATGGACGAGTCGACGACAGAGACGAACTTCTTCTTCCTGCACGGGGAGAAACATCGGGATCTTTTGGAGAAGTACGGCGGCTGAGAATCGCGGGCGCTGTCCCGTCGGCGGCGCTGAAGCAGCGGAGGTGCTTTATGAAGGTTAAAGTATCAGACTATATCGCGGATTTTCTCGTCAAAAAGGGCGTCGAGCATGTCTTCACCGTCGTCGGCGGCGGCGCCATGCATCTCAACGACTCTTTCGGACATCACGCGAGGCTCAAGGTGATCTACTGCCACCATGAGCAGGCGGCGGCGATGGCGGCGGAGGCCTATGCGCGTGTCCATGGGCGCATGGCGGCGCTCTGCGTGACGAGCGGGCCGG
>ERZ773005.428-NODE-428-length-33652-cov-7.205018_pt1 | contig 33652 bp, 54 predicted proteins | sample MGYA00580666_ERZ773005 | MGnify/ENA primary metagenome ERZ773005 (study PRJEB29015, sample SAMEA2737999) | human oral metagenome | biome: human oral; feature: human-associated habitat; material: dental | place: China | collected 2061 ...
TACCGCCTTTCAATACCTGACTTGTCAGGAATCAACCGAATGAAAAGCCTGTAAAGTCGGGCTTTTTTGATTTTATGTCAGGTTAAATCAGGCTAACTTTAAAAATATTTTGGGGCGAATTTGGGGCGGACTGTTTTTCCTGCCTTATTTTTTGCAAAGTATTTATTTCTATTTTCATGGCTTTTTATACAAACAATCGGTCTATTATCATTGAACAATTGTTAAAATATTTTAGTTTTTATGACAAAACCTCTCTTGCATAGCTATACAATTTTTCGGCAGTCAATAACGTCATTTTATCCATGCTTGTTTTACCACTTCTTAAATCAGCTACAGTTGACCACGGAATCTCTGCTCCTTTAGCAATTGAGCTTGTACTTTCATTACTTTCAAGTAGTTTTTGGATTTCTTCTCTCATTTTGGAATTCTTTCTGATTTCATTTTCGTTTATCCTTTAGAATTGCTACAAATACAAAGAACACGAGTACGAATATTGGTAAATATTTCATTTTTTCGTTTGATATGATATAATCAAAGTAGGAGCAGGGGCTTTCGCCCCCGACCTATAAGAGCCTTATTTGAACCGCTTTGCTTTGCGTGGCTTGCGTTCTTTTGGCTCTTTTTTTATTGCCATGATAACACTTGCAATCCCTGTCAACAGGGTTCCGGTTGCTACCATTAAATCGGCAATCTCTGAGATTTTCATATCTTTCCTCCTTTCTGATTATATCATATCACGGCACGCCGTGAATGTCAACACTTTTTACCAACTTTTTTTATTTTTTTTAAAATTTTTACAATAAAAAGCCCTAGCCAAAGCTAGGGTTTACTGTTATCCATAAAGCAAATGATTGACATCCCAAACCGACAGCCAGATTTGACCGCTTGCTGCAAGTGTAACGTGTCGCCAATAATAACCACCAGAGCCATAAGCTCCCTCACCGTCAGAGACAATCTTATTAGGGTTTATGACAAAATAGCTACCTACTTTTGTCTCTTGGTCGCTAATCACATTACTGTTTGCATCCACAAGGTCAATATCTGCAACATCAATGCCATTATCTGTCCAGTCAAAGTCAACTGGGCAGAGGTCATCACAACGAACTTGCCAGATGCCATTGACAAATTGCAAGTCGTTGACTTGATAGACTTTTAATTTGTTACCCGTTTGTGGTTTAGCTGGTGTAGCCTTTGCTTGTGCATTTAAGCGGTAAACTGTTTCGCGAGGTCGTCCGTTGATTTCCCAAATTTGATTATAGTCATTTTCGGTCACGCCGTCATAGCCAAAATTACAGTGGATCATGGTTGTAGGACTGGTCATAATCACAACATGCCCAAACGCACCTAATGAGCTTGACATATCACGAGGACCCCAAATAACCACATCACCCACCTGGGCGTCAAAAGAGCCGTCTATACCATCATAAACGCAATTGTACCCAATTGTAGGCAAGTTGCTTTTCAGCGTCTCTGTGTTGTTGTTTAGGCTCAATCCGACCGCTTTACTGACCGCACTAGAGCAATCATACTCAATTCGTCCGTCTCTGTCTGCGTCATTGCCGTAACGGTCTCCCATATCGTAATAGACTGGGATAGCTGCTAAGTTGCGCATCTCTGCAATACTAGATTCAATACTCATATCTATTCTCCTTTTGTTTCTGTTTCCGTTTTGTGTGGTTCTTCATAACCAAGTGCTCGCTCTGAGTCGCTAAATCCTGCTGTGGTCGGATCGTTGATAATTCCAATCAAAACTAGTAATGCAAATAGTACGTTAATAAATACTAAAATTTTATCAATCGTAACCCCAAAATCCAGTTTAATTCCAAAGATGTCTGCTCCTGCTTGCAAAAGCAAAGCAATAGCCGGCACAAGAGCCAGCCAGAAATTCTTGTTTTTGAAACGTACTTTCCAGTTGATTTTGTTCATTTTATTTTTCCTCTCTAATTTCTAAGTTCGAAAATTTTTCGAACAGTATCTTGATAGCTCCATTGCCACCAAGTTCGACATAACTTTCAAAGAGACGGGTGAGTTCTTCTAACTCATGCTGGGTAGTCCAGCCCCGTCTCAGTGCTTTTTTTAAATTTTCCTGCAGTCGAAAACGCTGCAACCGTTGAAGCCCTTTCTGGATTAGACTTAAATCTTGATTGTTTTTGTTTCCGATATCTTGCACACCGACAACTGCTTCTTTTAAATCACCGATTTCTGCGGATAAAACTTGTATTTTTTTATCCGTCTCTTTACTATTTTGAGTTCCACGAAAACTAAAATAGCTTGGAATAATGACGACTAGAATTGGCGTCAATTTGTCTACAAAACTTAGTAAATCCACATTTGGCCACCTCGATTACTTTTCCTTATTTCCAGATTCTAATTCCGAAATAATCGCATCTTCTACTTCATAGATTTTGTTTTGAAATTCCGCTTCCTGCTTGCGAATTTCGCGACGATTCTTAGAATATAATTCCGTGTTATTAATCCACTCACTAAAAGAAGTGATTCCTTTTTCATCGATGTCTGCGGTCATTGTTTTTACAAGGGTATCATCAATCTTAATGTTGCCTACAAGTTTTCTTGTTTTTACGATTTCTAATGTCATAGTTATTCTCCTTTTTCTTCGGCTGGCTTCGTTTGTTCTTCAAGCAGAGCTTCCAGCTCTTGCACTCGTGCCTGAAGGTTTTCGTTTTCGGCTTGCGCTTGAATCAAGCACGCCTTAAATTCTGCTGCTTCTAGCGCTTTGTCACCGATTTGATTTTTCAAATCAGTAAACATGTAAGTGTATACGTTTTCGTTCATGCGTTTCTCCTTTAAATAGTTAATTTACTTGGGATAGAATAAGAATATCCGTGTTCAGTTGTTTTATTATGGTGTAATAATTCTACGTTATCAATAAGCGAATTAATTCGATTGGCAATAGATTGTAAAATTCCATGCAATGATGAATAGTAAGTCCCCGAATTTTCAAGATATAACCATACATCGCCAACTTGTAAAACAGATTCTCGGCGGTCTTGTTGCCGTCTCGGATAAATTTGCAGTTTTCCTGTTGTAGAAACTACCCAACCGTCGGCGTTTTCGTATGCTGAACTGGCAAGTCTTACAGCATCACCTACAACATCAATTGAATCAACTCCATTTCCATTCCATGCCCGAATGCCTACAAAACCACCATCATTAGAGCTTTCACTTCCCCAGCGGTTCGAACCAATAACTGTGACCCCAACCTTTGTACCATTTGAGGAACCGGTCGCGAATTTTACAAACTGATTCGGAAAACCACCCGTTACTCGTCTTATAGCCGGATCGTCTGTATAAAATTCCAGTGTACCGGAACTTAAATCAAAGCTGGTATTTCCGTTTAACGATTTTAAAAGGCCGCCTTTGATTTGCGTAGCGCTAAAGTCAATTGTTGACAGTTTATTGATAAACGCTTGCTTAGCTACCAAATTGTTTAACAAGGCATCATCCGCAGTCAACTTGCGAACGAGAGCATAATCTACTTTTAATTCAGCAGCTGTTACTGCGTCTGCTGCCAGAACTTCTGTCGTCACTGCTCCAGCTGCTAGATGGGCAGTTGTGATTGTATTAGCTGCTAAATTTCGTCCTGTAATAGACCCGTCCACAATCAAATCACCCGTTATGCGCATAAGCTTTGTAATGGCTTCCATGCTTTCAGGATTTTGGACAAAAAGACTGGCAATCGTCTTGCCATTAACGACCTTACCTGTCCCAAAACTAATTTGTCCAGGTGTGATATTGATATCTGTCTTTTTCACCATTTCGCCGACAGAGGATTGAAGTTTTTTAAACTCACCATCTACCGTCTGTTTGTACTCTGCTAACTTCGTGTCCGCATAATTTTGATTATTTTCTGGCGCTGGTTGATAAGCCCGTTTCATCGTGCCCTCGTATACGTCAATTTCACTAATCCACACAGTAGCGCTTATTCCATTGCTGGAACCCATATTATCAAAACGAATTGAGAATCCATCATAGTTACCGCTGTTAAACGTAACGGAAAATCGTTGTGCTTCTATAGGGGATAAACGTTGGTGGAATACATTTATTGCATCTTTCCAGACATTGTCTGTATCAGAAAGTAAGCCTACTAAAACACGAAATCCAGATACATTACCTGACATGAAACCAGTAAACGACAAAGTATATGTTGTATTTTTTTTCAACTTGTTAAATATCACATTTTGTAAATAAGCTATATTAGGTTCGTTTGTATCAATTACAAACATTGGTTTTTTGCCATTTTTATAAAAAACATGCGTACGATTAGTAAACAATTTGTCATCTGTTCCACCCCAATAACGATCCCCAAGTTCAACCGCACCGTTCAAAACCAAATTAGGGCTACCGATATTTAGCTCTTCAAATCGTCTCGTAATTCCTCGCACATCTTCTGTGTATTGAGATTTTGCGACATAGCTTTCAGACACTTGCTTTCGCAACGCTTCTGTACTGCGTGCTGTTTCCGTGCGTGTGTATTGTTCTAGCTGCTCTCTTCGCTTGCTGTCATCTGCCACATAAGATTTGACTGCAGTCATGTCCGTGTTCAGACCTTCTGCAGTTTTTTCAAATGTAGCGCGGGCTGCGGTGATTTGTTCGTCTGTATCTTCAAGCGCTGGTTTAGGCGTTGTGGCTATGTTTCCATCCTCCAGTTGTGGATCTCGGATCCAAATAACGTCACCCGCTCTCCAGCCAAAACCATAAACAACAAAAGACCAGAACCTCTCAAATTTAACAATAAAGGCTTTTGAGACACGTTGCCATTTATCGGACAACTGGACTCCAGTTGTGATGTTTCCGCCAGCTTCAAATCCAATATTATATAACTTAATATCAGTCCGATTTGACTTAACATCAACAGACCACGTCATCTGTTTACCTTGCCACTCTACACCGCGTAAATCCACCAGCGGCTTGTGAATACCACCATCATTACCTTTAACATTAGTGGCTTTTAACGCCCATCCACTCTTCGCGGTAGGGTCTTGCACTCGTTCAAAAGTCCATTCGGAACCTGCTATATTAAACGGCAGCAAGCCATCAAAGTCATAATGTCTGATGTAATTACGGCCGCCGACAGAAATCTGACTAATTTCTTCCCGAATTTTTCCGGCTTCCTGTTTCACTTCTGCCTTGCTAGCTTTATCGCCAAGCTGGCCAGTAATCCGTGCTATATTCTGTGTATTGCTTTGTTCGTATGCTGTCTGCTGCGTGCTGATACCAGCCAGGTCAGATTTGACTTGTTTGATGTTAGCTTCTGTACTGCTTTGTAAATTCGTTAAATTTTGCTTGACTTTACCAATTTCAGCATTAGCATTCGCCAGACCTTGATTAAAATCTCGTTTGACTTTCTCAACGACTTCGCTTTTCGTCTGTTGTAGCTTTTGCTCGATAGACTGATTGATTTCAGACTTGACTTGTTCCGCTTTCGCTTTTGCTTGTTCAATACCATCGTTGATTAAGCTTTTCTGTTTTTCAAATTCTGCATCAAATGCTTTATCAGCATTCCTAAGAGCTCGTTCGATAGCAATTTCTTGAGCCGAATTTCCTATTTCTAATATCTCATTAGCAACAGATGATATTCCATTAGACACTCTAGAACCGCCAACTCCCGGTTTATCATCAAACGTCAGAGAGATATACTCTTCTGTTAGAGCATTGAACTCATAAGCGATAGCTTTTTTAAAAATATCTATATTATGCTTTCTGCTCTTAAGATTGACCGTGTCACCGATGTGAACAATCTGACCGTCAAGCTCATAAGCTTCGATTTTAATAGCATCTGACGATTTATCAATACCCTCGTTTTTAAATTTAGCCTCTGCCCACTGTCTCAGTTCATCAACTGTCTTAGCATTGTTATTCTCATACTCTTTTTCATTAACGTATGGATAAGAGTTGATAAGTGGGCTGTCTACAGTGACCTTGAGAGTCGTTTCTTGCTCAGCTCCCTCTGATTTAAATGTAGACTTAGCATAGATACGGGTGGCAACATTTTGAGAATCTTTTGTTCGTTGGTACGATTTTAGATTCTTATGAGTTGTAATGATGACTCCACGGTTAGTCCCACGGTTTTTCTTCACTGTCAAGGCAAAGTTATCCCGAACCAGTTCACCTTCCCATGTACCCACAATAGAATGCTTTCCATCAAGTAAGATACTATACAACGTATCATCCTCTATAGTGTTGAAGGTTCTTTTATCCCATATATCGCTGGTAAAAGAGAAGTCTTGAATATCAGCTTTAGCATTTTGAACCATCTGAGATAGTGCCATAGCACAACCTAGATTTACAACCTTAAGTGGCTTGACAGAACGCTTCATCACATCGTCTGTAATATGATATGCCTGAATTTCCAGATGATCATTATTTTCAATCGGTTTCTTAATGCGGAAAAGCTGCGGACCTAGCACAGGTGCTGGAGCTTTTATTAACATGTCTTCCTTAATGAGCTGATAAATACCGCTATCAGTAATCGGATAGCGTACATTCAGGGTGAAGTCGCCATTCTGTTCTTCCTTGACAATGGCAGAATCGGCTTCATGAAGCGGTATGCCATTCCATTTGACAGTTTTTACATTCCTATCTAATAAAAAAAGCAACTATATCCACCCCCAATTCGTTTCAAATTCGATAGACTGAATACCAGGACCCAGAACTACGCCGACATTTTTATCAGTCTGATTAGCATTCAGACTGATAAAATCTCCAGACCATTTTATAGGTTTTCCTTGTTTGTCTAAGAAGCTAGGATTTGCAGGATTATTGGTCATATAGGCCGATTCTGAGAGCATTTCAAGCCGAATGACCTGACTCCCGACCGTAAAAGTCGTCTCAGAGGCGCTCTGGCCAGTGATAATAATTTTAGGAAATGCCAATGCAGAACCTTTCATCACCAATACGCCATTTTTAGACAATATTTGATTATCAACTTTCTTCATGTATTTAGTAGGATGACAGATGAAACGTGCTTCTAGAGAATACACTCCAAACTTATCCTTTTCGGTATCACTGACTTTCACCTTATAGCACCACCAGCGAATGAGCTTATTTTGTTCATTCTCAAGCCAAAAATTTCTTTTAGCAAGCAGCGCACAAAAATCCAAAATTTGTTGCTCTGTAGGATTAACCATTTGAATTGTGTAGGTCTTTTCAATCGGTTCTCGATGTTCATTTGATTGCATAATATAGCCACTGATGCCATCGTGGCTTAAAAGTTTTGTTTTAGACTCTCCGACTTGAATTTTAGGAGATTCTAAAATGATAATTTTATAAGGAAAAGACGATGTATGTATACCGTCAATTACTAACTCATTATATTTAATCATGTATTCCCTCCTTGTAATTCTCTCTTACGTCTTAACTCATAAGCGATTTTATCTGCGACCGCAGATGCAATCTTATTGATATCTGCTTCTTCTCGAATGACATTATCAGAGATATTAATGTTGATGATTGGTGCTTGACCCTGCATCGTTTCAGCAATACCGCGCCCAATAGCACTCAGGTTTCGCTCGTTGAGAGGTAGGACAGCTTCATTGCCAGCCTCGCCACCAACCATTAAGTTACTACCGTTAGCCCCGAATATGGTCGGTTTAGTTAAAATACCGCCTTTAGCGTACCAGTCGATTCCAATACTAGGCAGATCACCTTTCAGCCAGTCAAGTGGATTTGCCGAACCGCTTACATGAAAGTGAGGCAAGGGAATATGTGGCCATGAAATTTGAAAATTAAAGAATCCTTTGATGGCATTAATTGCATCACCTACCAAATTTTTAGCAGTATTTATTGCGCCTCCTATCGTATCCTTAATCCCATTCCACACATTCGATGCACTATTACTGATGGTGTTGAAAACGTTTGATATTGTACTAGAAATACTATTAAATACATTTGAGACCGTACTTAAAAGTGAATTCCAAATACCATTCAAAGACGAGCTGATACCGTTCCAGATATTAGAAGCCGTGCTAGAAATAGCATTCCAAATGTTTGATAGGATTTGAGCTAATGCGTTGAAAATAGATTCTGCTACCGATTTGATACCATTCCAAATCGCTTCGCCTATGCTTTTAATTGTTTCCCAAGCACCCGACCAATCACCATTAATAATCTGCATGACGGTTTTGATAATGCCTAAAACAACATTGATAGCGGTCTCGACAACTGTCTTAATCACTTCCCACGTAGTAGAAATGACTGTTGAAATGTTTTCCCAAGAAGCCTGTATAAATGGTCCGATAATATCCATAACAACTTGTATAACTTGTTGAATACCGTTCCAAATCTTCTCAGCTGTAGCTTTAATCAGCTCCTGATTTTCATTCCACCAAGAAACCAACGTACCCCAGATAGACATAACAAAATCTGAAATAGCTTGTATGACTGTGTTAATAACAGACATGATAGTGTTCCAAACTGTTTCTACAACTTTACGAAAGCCCTCATTCGTTTCCCAAAGATACTTAATAACAATTACTACCGCTGCTATTCCAGCCGCTATAGCGGCAGCAATACCAATAATAGGTAAGGCGGCGGCTATCATTCCTCCTATACTAGTCCCTAAAGCGACTGCTGCAGCTTGTAAAGTGAGAAATATAGGTGCAAGGACACCAGCGACCGTCACAACTGTACCAAGAATAACCACAAACTGTTTAATAGGTCCAGGCAAAACTTTAATCCATTCAGCAACTTGTTTAAAAATCCCAACTAAAACTTCCAATGTTGGTGCAAATGTTTCAGCAATTGCTCCTCCAACTTCACCCATAACAATTTTTAAACCATTTTGTGCAGTGGTGAATTTATCAATTGGGTCTAAAGTGTTTTTATATGTTTCGGAAACTAAACCAGCTGAGACTTGTGCTGTATAGCCTAAATCTTCGAAGCTTAAAGTACCACGTTTGATAGCATCTACCATCTGCGGTGCTTTCTTTGCTCCAAAAATTTCCATAGCTAGACTCATAGCTTCAGTTTCATTCTTGCTATTTTTAATAGCATCAATAGTCTCTTTTAGCCCTTCTTTCATAGATTTGCCTTGTTTAGTATAAGCTCCTGCTGCTTTTGTTAATCCAGATAAAGCAGCTGACGAGTCTACACCATGTTGTTCCATTTGTCCTATCAAAGTAACCGCTTCATCAAAGCTAAGACCTAACATTTTAATTTGTGGAGCTCCATCAGTAGCCTTTTTCATCAAATCATCTACTGACACTCCAGTTCCTTGAGCTACATATGTTGTAGAATCTAGTACATCTGATAAATGATCAACAGAAAGACCGTAAGCTTCAAGAGCTTGCTTAGACTGTATAGTGGCATTCGTCACATCAGAACCATTAATTTCAGCAAACTTGATTATATCTTTAGACGTAGTTTTGAGTGCATCTCCTGTCAATTGGAATTGAGTATTTACTTCTCCTACTGCTTGACCAATATTGCTAAAATTAGTGGGCATTTCAGTTGCAATGCCTTTAGCAACTTCCTGCATTTCCTCAAGAGCTTTGCCACCTGCCCCAGTTTTAGTGACGATGGTATCCATACCTTCGTCAATTTCTCTAAAAGCCTCAAGAGCATTCTTCCCAAAATCAACCAACTTTTGGCTGATATCTGCCAATTTTTCTGAAAATTGATTAAGAAGCTCTGCCTTTAAGAGATTATTCGTCTCAGATAAGCCGTTACCGGCCTGCTTGGCTGAACTGCCGAGATTTTCCATCTCATTTGCTAACCCGTTAAAGGCTGATTTGGATTCGTTCAGTTGAGTCTCTAACTTATTGACTTCAACCGAATTTTCACCGTATTCTTGTTTAGCTAGTTCTAGCTGTTTCTCCAAACTCGCAATCTGTCTTTCGACAATCTCGCTTTGCTTACCAATTTTTTGTTCTGCCAAAGCTAACTTGTCAGCCTCAGAAGCATTGGATCCCATCTGGCTTTCTTGTAGTTTAAAGCTGCTCACAACCTTTTCTGATTCACTAGCCAGTTGCTTCTGCTCATTTTGTAGTTCTTTGAGCTGCTCTTTATTAGACTTGGTACTATTCCCATTGCCTTCAAGTGCTTTGTTAACGCCCTCCAACTTGTTTTCATATCCCTTTAGTACATTTTCAGTTTGGACAACTTCACGCTGAAAAGCTCTGTACTGCTCCGCACCGATATCGCCACTTTTAAACTGCGCTTCAACTTGCTGTTGAGCTCCTTTCAAAGTCTCTAGCTTTTCCTTAGTTGTATGGACTTGCTTCCCAAGAAGCTCTTGTTTTTGAGTAAGTAGTGTAATATTACTCGGGTCAAACTTGAGTGATTTGTCAATCTCTCGAATTTCTTTAGTTGTCTTACTGGCGGCACTATCAACACCTTTCAGAGCTTTTTGTAAGGGCTGAGTATTCCCTTCGATTTCAATCGTAATCCCTTTAATGTTTTTTCCTGCCATAGTTCCTCCTTTCTTTTTGTGATAAATAAAGGACGCACTCGTTAGAATGCATCCATATCCGTCTGCGTGGCTTTTCTAGTAGCCCCTTCTTCGTTTTCTGTCCGAAGATTGACATAGTCTGTCTGATAGTCAAGAGCCATACCTAAACTGATGTGCTTCATATCATCTATAGTCAGACCCGTTTCTTTACAACATGAAAAGTAAGATTCTACTGTAAAGGACTCATTGCTTGCATTTGCGCTTTCATCGACTTTTTTTTGGTCTGCATGCCCTCGCTTAACATTTCCATCAAAGTCTGCCCGACTACATCGAAAGGAAAAACTTCCATCTCCATGTAAAACTCGACAAAAGTCTTGATAGTGGGATTTGCAGACTTGGCAAAGATATAAAAAAGGCGTTGGAAGAAAGTCATATCAAAATCAGCCAGCATGGCGATGTCCATATCTTCTGTTTTGAACTCTTCCTTTTCTGACATCGTCAAAATTTTCTGCAGTGCCTCGTTATTTTTAAACATGCCTAGCAAATCCTGAAAATAGTCTTTGCCGAACTCTGCTTTATAAGCAATAGGAGTATAGGCATTATTAGCTAGCCTATACTCCACCTCATTGATTGCTACTGTACGCTGCATATCGCTTCTCCTTAAACTTGATTAGGTTCAAAAGGTTTGTCAAACCATTTCTTGTAGGTATCTTCTGGAGTTTCTTCTGTCGTACGCCGTTTCACGACTTTATCAAGCGGACGCGGAGAAACGTTGAAGTTTAGCTCAGTAGTGTTGATATTACCACCATCTTTCGTAGCAGACCCACCAGACGGACGTTGAGCGGAGCAATTATACAGTACGTGACGAGTTCCTTTAGAATCTCCCTCAATTTGAAACATCAAGGCAAACCGTTTCTTCTTCGCATTTCCTACCTCAGTCATCACTTTGCTAATAGGATCTAGCACCTCACCCAAGATGTTCTGACAAAACAAATCGGTCAGTTTAGCGATTTTCAATTTTCCGGTATAGCCATCATTACTTTCGGAAGTATGATAGTTAACATTATCCGCTTTGAAGATATTCGTATCCCCAGACGGATCTAAAGTCAGTTCAACTGCACCGCGTTGAGGATGGACTGTATTACCATATGTTAATACACCCTCTTCTGACTCACTTTCAATTTCCACCCAATGGACATTTTCAAGACCAAAGGTCACTTTATTTTTTTCTGTTGTCATGTAGTTCTCCTTTTAATATAAATAAACTGAGTAAGTCACGACAAATAACTCCTCAGAATCAATGTAAGTTTCATCTTCTTTTTCAAAGAAGAATTTGCTTTGATTAAGCAAGTTTTCTAGTTTCTCTTCTAAAGCCAGCTCTTTCTTATCTGTTACAAGTTCAACTGTTACAGTATCAACCTTAAATTCCTGTTGATTATCCCCTAGCTGTACGACTGGTCGACCAGTCGTATAAACTACATAAGGAGGATTGGGAGCTTGACCCTTTTTAAAGCTATGATATTGAATAGTTAATCCTGTTTCAGTCAAGAGTTCAGCAAATTCTACTAATTTCATCCTCGTACAATCCTTTCAAAGCCTTTTGTGATTTCTTCAATCACCTGTTGCTCAACTTGTGCAATGTGAGGTTGTGCCTTGCTACGACCACCATTCCGCAGCAAATGACTACGTTCCAGCAAATGAGTAAGGCGATAGGTTTTAGGGGCATTGTGTACAACGTAGTTGCCTTTTTTATTTCTAGTCACTTTCCAGTGAGCAGCATATTTCCCCCTACGCCGTGGACTATTCGCTTTCAAGGTTGATACAGCCTTATTAGCTGTTTCCTCTGCCAGTTCGTCCAGCTCATTTTCGATTTCTTCTGAATATTCGCTTAGGTATTTGGCTATTTCGTTGGATAGGTCCATTACAACACCTCCTCCAAAGTCAACTCCATCTCATTTACATCTACTTCATAGGTTCGTTTCACTTTATAACGCTTACCAAGGAATATAGCAAACTCCTCATCTTGGTACTCATAAGTATGGACTGTGACTACCTTGCTTGGTCTCAAGTCAGCTTGCGCAGTTTGTGCTTGATAAAATTCAGCGCGAGTCGTTGAGCGAACCTTACACAAAATTTTTGTTTCTCGTTCGTCAAAAACAGGCTGTTTTAACTCATCATAGCCATTTTCTATGCGCTTTATCAGAGTGATTTCGTCATTCCACATTACTGAGCACCTCCCATGATAAGATTATGCAAGCGCCATTGTAAGTGACGAGGCATATTTTCTACCTCGCCACTTTTATAGCGATAAGCTGCATAATCTACCACAAAATCCACATGGTCCGAACGTTCAGGGTTAAGCTTCAATCCCTGCACATTCTTTAACTCACTGATGGATGATTTGATTTTAGATTTCAGGATTTCATCACGAATACTAGTTGAAATGCCAAGCTGTAACTTTAGAAGTTCTAAAATTACTTCTTCTTTCATCATTCAGTTTCCTGTTGTTTCGTGCTTTTGCGAGTGCGTTTTTTGGGCTTTTCTTCAGTTTCTGCTGGAAGCTCGTCATCTAAATGAGCATTTTCTACATCCACTTCTGGGATATTGTCATTTTCAGGAATGGTTGCTTCCTCTTCAAGAACCAAAAAGATAGAACCGGTTGTATTAGTCCCATCACATAGAGATTGCATAAAATCATCCGCAGGTTTAAAACCCTCACGAGGATAGGTATCACCAACCTCGTAAGGATAACCATTTTGATGTTCTAGACCTTTATCAGTCGTATCAGCAAATGCTCGAATTACTTTATAAGTCATTTACAATTCCTCCTTATGCTGGTGCATCTGTATAAGTTACATAATAACCTGCTTTACCATCTGTTTTCTTTGTATCGAAACGGACAAAGCTAGCCATCAACTGACCATAGATGTTATTGTCTGTCCATTTGATAGAAGCCTGAACACGGTCAAAGAGAGTAGCAAAGGCTTTGACATCACCAATAAAGGCTTTCATATCACCTTCATTTTCTCCCATGACTTTGTCTTCGAACTTATGGATAACCCGCCCTGCAAATTTATAGCCTGTTGGAGAAGTTACATCTGGTTGTAGCATGTAGCGACCATTTTTATCTTTCACTTTATCAAGTGCAGAAAAGAGAGAATCTGTCACAACCAAGTGAACATCATAAACAGATTTGATAGAATTGATGACATCTTTCAAACCGTCCAATCCTTGAGCAGCTTTAGCAGTTGCTGTTTTGAGAATTTTAGCAATCTCTACATCTTTTGTATTCATGTCTTGATCTGTGATTTCTTCACCAACAAGTCCCATGATGTCATAGTCTGCATCATCAATTAATTCTTGAGACACAGGAATATATCCACGGTAGGTCTTAATGCTGTAGTCAACATCATTGATGTCTGGCTTTGCTAATTCTGGATTTTTTTCCAATTCTTCAACTGAAGACATTTTCTTGCCAGATTTTCCGATAACTGGATATTTACCAGAACCACTATTAACCTTAACGACATTCACCAAGTCCACTAAATGATCATTAGTTGTTGGGACTTTTTGGGGAGCTAACAGTTCTGTAGGGATAAGCGCCCCGCCGTCAACAGTTTTCAATCCTCCGTCTCTTGTCGCACCTTGTGAGCGAATGTATTGATTTAAAGCTTCACGAATTTCCATTTTTCCTCCTTGTGCACGCTCGCCAGCTTCTGCAGCTGGTTGCGGTGCTTTTTGATTTAATTTTTCGATTTCATCTTCCAGTTCCTTGATTTCTTGCTCCAACTTTTCCTTTTCAGCTTTCTTTTCATCAAGTTCTTTTTCCAACGCAGCAAGGTCCTCATCAGCCTTATCTACTTCTTCCTCTGTCTGTGCTTCTTCTGCTGCACGCAGAATAACTGCAGAACGTTCCTCCATATCATCAATTTCAGCCAATAGCTTAACCAATGATTCCTGACGCATTTTTACTTTTGCGCCTAAAATAATCTGTCTATTCATGCGAATATTTCTCCTTTAATTTTTGTTTCTTCCGCTCAAGCATGTTTGCTTTTGCCTTTTCCAAATCATTAGCCCTAGCAGCGATTTCCGTCTGTGGATAGGCCGGAAAAGTACAAGGACTAACTTCAAATAATTCCATGTCCATGATGCGGTCAAGGAAACCATCTTCTGTCTGCGTGCTATCGATTTCTTTTGGCATGAAACCAAAGCTACAACCGACTACATCACCACGCTTAACACGAGCATAAGCGCCCATTGCTTGCGGGTCATCAGGATTGATAGTAATATCCCCGCGCAAACCAATTTCATCAACTTCTAGTGTTAGCGTATGATTTCCTGTCCGACCTAAAACCAGCGAAGTATCATGGTTAAATAACGCTCGAATATCTGCACCATCTAGCGCACGATCTAGCGAATGCTTGTCAATTACCTCACGATAACCAGGGAAAATTTCGGTTTCCTCTTCAAATTTGATAAAGTAACCCGAAATAATCAGCTCCTTCTTTTCTTCATTCTCACGAGTTTCGAAAGTCGCTGTACGATAAGATTCACGTTTCATCATTGTCTGTCTCACCCCCTTTCAATTTCTTTTGATCACCAAGCCTGTCAGCAGGAAGATAATTCTCAAGAACAAGAAGGTCTTCCATTTCATCATCTGGAGCCAAATCAAGCCAGCCGCGAAGTTCATTTCTTCGCATGGCATTTCGGTCTACTAGACTAGTGCCTGCTGTGACCAGTTCTGTCAAATTGTAAGAATACAAAGAGCGAGCGTTTAACTTGAAATACATATTAGGACTATAAAGCAAGTCCCTAGTCAATGTCTGCGAGATAATCAAAGCAATGTCTTTGATAGTCCCGTTGATAAAATTGTTATATTCCTCTTTGTTAAACGTTCCTACACCCAACAGAAAAGCAGGCACTCCGATAAGTCCTGCCACCGTTTTTTTATCTAGTTCAACCGAATCATTGATAGCAATATCATTTAAGGTCAAAGGCTTCACCTGTTGAATATCAAACATATCCTCAGACACTAGCCAAGGCTGCCCTGCTTTGCTGGACTCAAAATATTTCTTAAGCAAATTATTGCGCCCTTCCTCTGTAGACAGAGTTTCGCTAAAAGCATCAACCTTGATAATCATGCTAGGCAACATCTTATTGCGCATGAAATCATTTTTAGTCTTTGTCGCTTGATTAAGATTACTCACAATATCACGCAATGCCACCCGATAGCCCGTTCCCTGAAAATAGCTATCAGGGTCAGGATTCATCACAAAGTGAATAACCTCATCTGGTCCGTATTCCTGATTGTTGTAGACAATCTTATAACCGTTTGAATTGTCCATCTTATAGCTAACCTGACTCATTGGAAATGGTAATAGATTGCTGATGAAGCCGTCATGATATTGCACATGAACAACTGAATTGCCATCACCAAATAGCAACAAATCACGCACAATTTTATAAACCCAACTCTTACGAGTCATGTTATGACAAGGTCCGATGTCAATCTTACGAGATAGCTCATTAAGAACTCGCTTATCACCTTTGTCCGTATTCTCCATCAAATAGATAGTCATGTTAGACACCAAATCCGCAATCTTATTGACTGCGATCAATACATCTGGATTTCTTCCAAGCGGAGTATAGCTATCACTAACCCTCAAACCAAAATCTTGATGAGACAAAAACTGAATTGTAGGATTTTTATTTCGTTTTCTAAACCGTTCAAAAATTCCCATTTTTTCTCACCTCCTTTCATTACCTCAATTCTTCAAGAGCCATACAGGCAGCAAACACTGTTGCATCGAATAAGTCAATGCGTTGATGGCCACCATCACCATCTAATTTTTCGTATTGAATCATATCATCCGTCTTTTCTATCGCTCTCACATTTCCCACACAGTATTCAAAGGCTTCGTTGTGACAATAATAAAGCTCTTTGTTTTTTACTTTCATTTCAATCCTACGGAAGCCCTCTGATTTCCGCCAAAAATATTGCGGCATATCCACAACCTTGATTCCTGCCTTACGCATTTTGAGGTAAAACTCACGACCGAACTTACGGTCAAAGCCCACTTTCGGAATGCTAAAGCCCATTCTGCGCATCTTCAAGAACCAATTCACCACATCATCATAAAGAACTGTTGGAGTATTGCTCATCGTCAGCCATCCGTCATCTTTCCAACCAAATAGCGGAATAGAGTCCTCGTTCGCTTTTTTGTGAGCATTGACGATTGGAAAGAAAGCGTGAGAGATAGTAATATCAATCACCTTGCCATCGTTAGTTTTATAAAGACCATAGAGGCTGGCAGCGGTCAAATCATGCATCTTAGATAAGTCAGCCCCGCCAAACCACTTAATCGGTAGCTGAGCTAATTCTTCCAAGCTCCAGTCATAATCTTCATCACTAGCAATAAATTCATCCACATTGAAATAAGCGTTCATGCTATTTGTAAAGATATTCAAAGTCTTGTTCAGAAACTCATTTCTTGTCTGTGGATCATTCATGGCCTGTAGTGCCTCTTCTCGTAAATCTTCTAACGAGACTGTAACACCTACTGATGGATTAGCTTGCATAAGAACCTCATCGCTCGTATAGTCTATGACCTCGCCCTCGCTGTTTTGATCAGCCTTGCTGATAAACATAAAAAGAGCCTCGTCTTTGACAGTGCCCTTTAAAACTTTTTGACAATATTTAACTCGATTCGCCAAGAAACCATTCGGAATATCTCCAGCAGTGGAAATAATAAAGAGCAGCTTATTTGTATAAGCGCTCATAGTCTTTTTCATCAATCCATATTTTTTCGAGTTTCGCATGGTATGCGCTTCATCAATAATGATGACATTCCCATTTAAGGAGTCTAGCCGACTCTCATCATTAGCCAAGGCGTTGATGTAAAACGACCCCTCTGAACCAAAATTTCCAGTAATAGAGTGCTCAGCATTATTATCTTTGAAGCGTATATTCTTATCTTGCCAGCGCTCCATATTAAATTTCATGAAACCAAACGCTTCAAGCGCTTGCTTAATTGAGTTTGCGACTACGTATGCCTTAGAACCACTCATCCGGTCCATCAATGACATGGTGATAGTGAGCGCTGCAGTAAACGCAGTCTTCCCATTTTTGCGAGCCAGCATAATGAGCGCCTCTTTAAACCGCCTTACTCCAGTCCCTACATGATAAAAACCAAATAAGTTTACGACAATAAAGTGTTGCCAGTCTTGCAAGATAAGAGGTTTCTCTCGAATAGATACACCAAATTTGTCATCACCCTGCTGATGCACAATGCAAGTCTGGATAAACTCCACCACAAAATCAACAATATCAGTATCGATATAGTAATCTGGATTTTCAAGATCTGTTATAAACCTTTGACAAGCAAGCCTTGTTTCTTCACATGCAACTATCTTACCGCTGATAACGTTAGTAGCGTATATCTTTGCTCTCTCAAGATTTGTAACCATATTCACGCCCTACCTTTTGGCTTAGGCTGCTTCGCAAAAACTTTCAACAAGGGTGATTCTGTATTCTCTTTCTGAATTTCGTCACCCAACGCTTTAGGATTAAGCATAAGCTGATTAGAGTATGATAGAATATCTTTCCTCAGAGTTTCCATAACAGTAATTATCGGGAGTTTTCGTTCGTTCTCTGCTCCTGCTTTATTAATATAAGGCTCTGTCACCCGATAACCAAGCTCTTCATGTTGCTTCTCGTATTCCTGATATTGATAGAGCATGCCAGCATATATCTCAATAATCTGTTCAAACTCTTTCCGATAAGTTCCCAGTTCTTTCATCACTTTCTTAACTTTTGAGGCAATAGACTTTTTTGTAATTGGTCTTGCCAAAACATCACCCCTTTCACTTTAATCGTCAATTTTTTCACCCCTTTTGTTTTGAAACGCCCCGTATTTGGAAAAAGTTCCTCTCCTCGGTCTCCACGACTTCAAAAAAATTTTTTTCAAGTAGGGGGGGTAAAATTAAAAATCAAAAATTGAAAATTTCAAAAATCGAAAAAATTAAATTTTTATTTTTTTAGATTTTTGTAAAAATCCAAAAATTCTTTTTTTCGTTTCTTTTGCCAATATAATCCTTGACCGACTATCTTATCGTTCGTTCGATCATGAAATGTATTATGAATTTTATTGAGCATTGGCAAACAATTCCATTTTTCAAATTCAAGTTCAGGATATTCTGAAACTGGATAAATATGATGAACCATCTCTGCTTGCACTCGCTTGCCATAACGTAAGCTTTCTTGGCATAGATAGTCATGTTCTCTCATAATCCTATCTCGAAATTTAATCCACTTCTTTGTACGAAGATTTTTTCTAACTTCTTTATAAACCATATATAAAAATATACCAATTTTAACCCTTGAATCTGTCATATCTTATATTGTGTTACTTTCGCTTTTGTTCTTAAAACCTGAATTTAATAAGCTCTAGCGTTGCCCTCAAAAACGAATTTACTCTTGCTTCATTATGTAACATAATAGATTTTAAAAAATATAAAATAATCATAATGAAAAATTAGCCATCGTTAAATCTAACTGTTCCTGCCTTATACCAATATAGCGAAGTGTAATAGCTGGACTAGCGTGATTGAACATTTCCATCAATGTAGCAACATCTTTATATTTTTTATAATAATGATAACCAAACGTTTTTCTCATTGTGTGAGTACCAACATTATCAATTCCCAAATCTTCTGCAGCCGTCTTGATAATAGCATATGCTCCCTGTCTAGTTAGAGGTTGATTCTTTCCTTTTCTACTTTGAAAAAGATAATGATGTAGTGGTTTTCCTTCAACGTACTTACGAAGAGCGTTTTTGAGAGGACGTGGCATTTTACGTTTAATAATTTTACCAGTTTTCTTTTCTTTGACGCGTATATGCCAACCCTGAACATCCTTAACTTTTAGCATAACAATATCACTAATACGAAAACCTGAATTTATACCTACAAGAAAAAGCATATAATTACGCTCGTTCCACTCCATCAAATAATCTTTCATAGCTTGTATATCATCTTTATCTCGAATAGGTTCTACTAAGTTCATCCTCTCACCACCTTTCTTTGTTACACGAAAAAAGCAGAGTGTGGAATCTCTGCCTCTTTCGTTTTTATCTCATGGTACTAATTTACCAGATTGTTTCTGTCAATTCTACATATTTTTTTGACAAGTTATAGATAGAGCAGCTTAGCTAGTGTGTCAAGGATAACTTCACGTCTTCGGTAAATCTGCTTACTGTGTCTATACAAATAACCTGTCTCACCGTTCTCCATGATATGCCACACTTGAATCCAGTCATATCTAGTATGCTCTCCCCACCTAAGATAAAAGATTTTCTTATCATCGGGTTCAAGCACATCAAGCAGTTTTGAAATGGCTGTTTGAAATTCTTCAAGTTTTAGAATCATTGGATCACTAGAATAATCAACAGCTAAATTTTCAGAAGTATTGATTGAAGTCCCACTGCGACTAGCTCCTGAATCATCGATGTCTGGCATGGTCAGGTTTTTGACTGCATAGACTCTTTCTAACTCATGACGTCGCTGCCCAATAAGTTTGTCAATTTTTAGATACTTAGCCTCAAGTTCAAACTCAAGGAAATCACGTCTTGTCTTACTTGCGGTTTTCTTTGTCAAATTGTTCTCCCCATTTTTTCCAATGTTCAGCTGCATTAGCAAAGGCTACTGCTAAGTTAGTAAATAAATTACTAAGAGCGGTGCCAACACACATCAATGCCTCACGAATCTGCTCAGGATTTTGAACCAACTGTTCCAGTTCCTGTTGCTTTTTCAATTTGGCTTCCTTAGTTTTCTTCTTCTTGATTCTTTTGTTCATTTTTAAAAATTACCCTCCATCCGCTGACTACAATAGCTAATAATAGAATTATTAAGCTCGCTATGATAATCATAGCTCCTAAAATTTTGATAATTTCAAGCAATATCATTTCCCACCTCTACATGGACTTTTCATCACATTTTCCTTAAAATCTTCAATCTCACGTTTGACCTTGCCCAGAAGATTTCGCTCAACCATTAAATCATGTTCATTCGCACCTTCACGCTGAATATAGTATTGTAAGGCATGTTTCACAATCTGCATGTGTTTATATTTTAGATACATCCTCTCGCCATCCATTTTCTCTTATTCGCTCGCTTAGCCATGTCAGAGCGAGCCATTTCGTCCCAGACATAATCTGCATTTTCAAGCATGAGATTCACACATTTGTCTTTTAACTTCTCAATCTCTACCTCTTGCCTTTCGATATCTTTGTAAGCACGATTGTAAAGCTCATCTTCTAAAAATAGAATTCGCTCAACCATTGCTTCTTGGATGATGATATAGGCTGGTTTCTTATGTTCTGTCATCTAGTACCTCCATATCAAAATCACTATCAATAAATCTATAGGTCAACTCTGGATTAATTCCATTGCCTAATTTTTGATAGATATGGTAAATTGGGCTTGGACCAAACCTTTTTCCAAGATATTTTCCTAGAAACTCCGAATTTTTCAAATGAAATAAACGGTTTAATTTTTGGTATTTGAATGGGTTAGTTTTTGCAAAATCTCTGCTACACCACATAAATAGTTTTGCGATAATGTCACGTCTTGAGCTAACTCCTTTTAAACTAAAATACGTGTTAGTTTTAGGAATGAGAATAACTTCAAGATTTCTATTGATGTACGACCCGGGAAAACAAGCCAACAATTTTTGTAATTCATTAAAAAGTTCTTCGTTCATTTTTCTTTCTCTCCTTTAGAACGGTAGATCATCGTCCGAGATGTCCATTGGCTGGCTATTTTCAAAAGCTGGTGGCATCTGCTCGTCCATGCTGCTATGATTAGCAGATTTGTTGCGACTTTCCAGAAGCTGGAAATTGTCCGCTACGACTTCTGTAACATAAACACGCTGACCTTGCTGATTTTCATAACTTCTGGTTTGGATTCGTCCAGTAATGCCAATCAACATACCTTTTCGTGTCCAGTTAGCTAGATTCTCAGCCGACTTCTGCCACATCACACAATTTATAAAATCAGCTTCTCGCTCGCCATCTTGATTTTTAAAATTACGATTGACAGCCAAGTTGAAAGTCGCGACAGCTACATTTGAGGGCGTATATCGTAGCTCAACATCACGGGTCAAGCGACCAATCAATACAACATTGTTAATCATCGATTACCTCCACCAACTCAGGATTTTCATAAATGTTTCCTGCGATTATTACTTCAACTCCAGCAAATTTGCGTCCAGCCTCAAATTCTTTAAGTGTTATCGGACTAGTCGGATCCGTTCCTATCAAACACCCCTGTTGATTGCATGAGAGTGACTTCGTCTTGATTGACACTCATTTCCGTCACACGTTCCGCATCACCTATTTTGTAAACATCAAGACTATTTTCGTCAAAAAGAATCGCCGACACATTACACATCCATTGCAAAGATGGCATCCAAGCTCTAAATTTCGGTATCATTGTTAAACTCCTCTTCTTTTGGCTTCAGGAAGTGGCATCCAGTACAGTCCTTGAGCGTCATTATCTTCAAGTCCTACGGCATCCTCGTCGAACTCTGTCCAAGCCTCTAACCAAATTGTTATACCATCGCTAACTAAAATCGTTTCGCCAACATCTGGTACAGGGTATTCCCAAATAAATGTCACATTTTCAGTGAAGAACTCTCGTTCTTCTTGTGTCAAATCTCTTGTTGAAAATTTATTACACTTCATTATCTTCCTCCATTGATTCAATCAGCCAATCAAGGTTCTTTCTAGCTTTCTTCAAATCTTCCAACCCATTCTTCTTCTGATGACGGATCAGATATTTCAAGCTATTTCCGAGATAAAATCCTTTTAGCTGTTCATCTGTCATAAAATTTCTGAGTATTTCAATAGATTCCATGCCGTATCGCCCTTGGTAATGGCTAGGCTTGTTGACGACATCCTGCTCAATCGTTGTGTGAAATGCTTGATCAGGAAGTGTTCTGCAAGCCCCAAGCCCACTTTTTTTCAAAGCTAAATCAGCAATTTGTTCACTATAGCATTTCATTTTAATTCCCTCGCCCTTTCAAATAATTTGGAATCTCATCACCAACTGAAATGTCATTGTATTGCTCTTCAGTTACCAAAAATTTTCCATAAGCGCCAGCGGTCACAGTATAGTGGCCTTGTATGACTTTCTTTTCTGTAATCTTGCCAACCATCATACCGCCAGCATTATCAGCTTGATGGATGATAACTGTCTTTTTATCCTCTTTTTTCTTCATTTGTTTTTCTAATTTTTCAATTTGAGGTTTGTAGTAATGCTTTGCTGCTATAAGACCTAGATTAAACATTGATAGCGACAAAGCAATGAGAGCCAGATAAAGTCCTTTCGATTTCATCCCAAATCCGCCTCCTTCACAAATACCCCATCAATCATTTTGCCCTTTCGGTCCTTGATTTCATTGTATGCAAGCTGCAAGCAACTATCTGCTGTGGTCAGATTGTGGATTGCGACAGCATGGATGGATGAATGCAATGATAGCAATTCAGGCCGAATAAACGGCAACTGTGTTTCGCTATGAAAGATATGCTTGTGAAGCTTCAGAGCCAATTCTCCCAAACTAGAAGCTAAAAGTAAAAGCTCCATTTCCTGCGGACTAGCTTCAATCTCAGCACCATTCTTAATCTGTTGCTCAAGACCAATCAGCACCACTTGCATGTCTCCCAGAGCATCTTTGATAAAAGCAGGCTTGTCTTTGGCAATTCCTTCAAATAGCTCACCAGCTTCTTCCATCAGTTTTTCAAATTGCTTGACTGGATTTGCCTCATGTAGATTGCGGTCGATAAACCACTGTTCAATATTTTCTTCAAGTGTCATTATTTTAGTCATTTTCAATTCCCCATTCTTTTGCTAAAATTTCTCTGTACCAATCAGTGTATCCGATATTGATAATTGTTTCTTCGTTGACAATGTCGGTTTCAATCAAAGCATCTAGTGCATCTGCCTTAGCCATCATCAGGTTCCCCTCCTTTATTGGCAATGTCATCATTTGTTCTTTAGTCATTTTGTTTTTCCTCCGTTTCAACAAATTTCTTATAACTCTTCCAGAAATCGTCGAAATTCCCAGAAATGGGCAATTCTCCATAATGCACATAGCATTGAATGGCTTCCTCTAAATTATCGCTGTTATCAGCACAAAAAGGTACATTCCTTAGTTCATAATCTTTACAGATTTCTGATAATCGTCTTTCAATCAATAATTGGCTAGCTCGTGCCTCTTTTAGTTTTTTTGTAAAATCGTTTCTGTTTAACATACAATCTCTTTCTAAAATAATTTAATTTGCATTTTATAGGCTTCAAGTCGTTGTTTAGCTAAATCGAAGATATTCTTATCCAATTCACAACCAACATAATCAAATCCTAATTCTTCATAAGCAATCAAGCTACTTGCTGACCCAACGTGAGTGTCAAGTATCTTGTCTCCTTTTTTTGCATAGGATTGTAGTAGCCAAAGATAAAGATTGACTGGTTTTTGTGTTGGATGAATCCTAACTTCATTAAGAGCTTTATTTCCTTGTTGAATATGACCTTCTGATATTGACTTACCTTGCATCATGCCATTCCACATATAGCGAAACAATCTCACGCTGTCATGGAAACTGCAGTAAGCTAGTTCACAGTCTGAAAAGCTAGATTGTCCGTTGACCTTGTCCCATACAATACGACCAGAGCCAAAAGAGTAGTCATAGTAATTCACACCCCAAATAATTTGATTTTTTGAAACCCTTAAAAGTTCATCAAAATAGTTCTTATTTGGGACTTGCCACTCTAATGTTTGACCGTATAATCGCTGAACACCTATCGGACTTATTTTTCGTCCATAGTATTTTCGCTTTTCTGGCCCACTGAAGTACGGTGGATCAACAATAGCAAGGTCGAAATAATCATCTGGATATTGACGCATGACATTAAGACAATCAGCGTTGATAAATTTACTCATCAATACCTCCTATCTTCCATTTCTTGCGGATAGACAAAGCTATTCCCCGTCACTCCCTCTAAAATTCGACTAGAAAGAGCGCCGTTTCCATAATCGTCCGCATACAAAAGCTTGATTTCCTTGCTTGTCAGATTTGTATTGATAATCGTATTACTGCGATTATCCAAAATCTCATACAGAATCTGATGTGCCCACTCGTTGTTGCGAGTGTCAGCCTTTCGACTCTCTTTGCCGAGGTCATCTAAAAACAGATAATCCACCTTTGACAGTAACTCTACCATCTCAGCTTGTGAGTAGCCGTTATCACTATTAAAACTCTCTTTGATTTTTGTAAAGAGAGTGATAAGCGACACAAAAAGTACCGACTTTGGATTTTCATAGGCCTTGAATTGCTCATTCATCCACTTGGCTAAGCCATAAGTCAGATGACTCTTTCCAACTCCTGATGGACCAGTCACAATCGCATTTCCTGTCCCGCCTAACCTGTAAAACTGCTCCATCCGCTTTGCAAAATTCAAAGCATGCTGGTCAATCTCATCTTTGATCTCGTAATTGTCAAGACTCTTCGCTTTCAGTTTATCTGATACCAGATTGTCTCTGTCAAAGACCGCATAAGTATCTGCGAGCTTGCTATTGATTTTGCTCTGACTATTTAGCTTGCTTTCAAAAATGTTTATGGCTGCCTTTGTGCATTTAGGACATTGCTTCAATTCTTCCAGCCTTCCTTTTATCGGTACCTTTGTCAACCACAGTTGGCAACCGTGTACCTCACAAGTCTCGTCCAAAACCTGTTTAGTTTCAAAATTCTTAAAAGGATTCATCAAAAACCCAACCTTTCATCAACTGCACAAGCAAAGTTTCTCTTACTTTTTCGTGATTGCTGATTGACATAATTTTCAAATTTAGAACCAAATAAGGTTACAGGTCTTAAAAACTTAGCAAAGTCAGTTCCTTTCCACTCGTAAGCTTTGACATCAATAACGTGTTTAAAGTCATCTATCGTGTAACCTTCTGATAATCTCGCATTGATATGCTTTTGAGTAGCTTGTGAGCTAGCTGAAAATCTAGTTCCAACAGCTTGATTAAGATAGTCAATGACTTCTTTAACCACAACTATATTATTATTCTTATCAGTCTTATTCTTATCAGTCTTTATTGTCTGAACTTTTTGAGGGTCGAGAGCCGTATTTTTTGCGGTTCTGTCTCCCAAATTTTGCGGTTCAAAGCTCGTTTTAGGACCTTTGATATAGAGACGATTCGGTTTTGTTAGTCCCTGTCTTTCTTCGTATAGAAGTTCGGCTTCTTTCAGCTCTTTTTTAGTTTTAGTTACGGTATTTTCCGAGCAACCCAATTCCTCACAAAATTCCGCATTTGTAAAGTACATAAAGACCTGACCTTTTGAATCGTGCCAAGCATTGCTTAAAGACAATCCTAGCCGATTAAAAAGCATGGCATACATGAGTTTGGCATTGCTTGATAGACTCTTATATGGCTCTTTAAAGAGCCATTTGGGCATCTGGATATACTGGTACTTCTCGACTTCTTTTTTAAAAAATGTCTCAGTCATCATTCTTCCTCCTTCACACTTGAAAATTTGGTATATTCCTTATGAAAGTACAGCTTGACAGTTCCAAGACTACCGTGTCGATTTTTGGCCAGAATCAACTCGGTAACATTGCTTTCTGGCTGACCTTCTTTTGGTTGTTGATAGTAGTCATCACGATATAGAAAAGCTACTATATCGGCATCTTGCTCAATTGAACCAGACTCACGAATATCTGATAAAATAGGTCGTTTGTCCTGTCGTTGCTCCACACTACGCGACAATTGACTCAACGCAATAACTGGCACTTTTAATTCCTTAGCAATGATTTTCAACTGACGCGAAATCTCTGATACTTCCTGCTGCCGATTGACTGACCGTGACCCTTGTATCAATTGCAGATAGTCAATGACTATCAAACCAAGACTGTCAGTTTCTTGTGATAGCCTCCTAGCTCTTGCTCTAATGTCTCCAATATTGATTCCAGCGGTGTCATCAATATAGATTGGTGCTTCAGCAAGTTGACCTTGTGCATAAATAAGCCGTTGCCATTCATCAACTGTCAGATTTCCTGTTCTAATGTGATGGTTGATAATTGTACCTTCGGCTGACAACATACGCTCAACTAGACTTTCAGCTCCCATTTCAAGAGAGAATACAGCCACCGCCTTATTGGACTTAGTTGCCACGTTCTGAGCTATATTAAGAGCAAAAGCTGTCTTTCCCATCGCTGGTCGTGCCGCTAAGATAATCAGTTGATCTTCATGCAAGCCAGCTGTCAATTTGTCAAAATCATAGAAACCTGACTCAATGCCAGTGATTTGACTGGAATTGTTTGACCGTTCCTCAATCTTAGTATGATTTTCTAAGAGCACATCATGAATAGGTCTGAAACCACTCTTGTTGCTGGATTGACTGACTGCAATCAGTGACTGCTCCGCTTTTGCGATAATCTCATCAATGTCCATGTCTTCGTCATAGGCATTTTCAATAGAATCAGACAGATTTCCAATGATTGACCTTAGTTGTGATTTCTTAGCCACAATCTTGGCATAATGCTCAGCGTGTGAGCTCGTAGGAACCGCATTGACAATCTCAGCTAGGTAAGGAATACCTCCAATTTTCTCCAAATCGCCATTAACTTCAAGTTCCGATTTTATAGTTAAAGTATCAATCGCCTCACCACGTTCAAACAAGCCCTGCATGATTTTAAAAAGAATTTTATTTGCCGGACTATAAAAATCATCTGATTTGAGATGTTCAGAAACTGTCACAATTTTATCAGGATTGATTAAGATAGAGCCCAGAACCGCTCGTTCAGAAGCTATATTATGAGGTAATACTTTTAATTCATCCATAACTTGCCTCAATCAACAAAGACTTCTTTACGTGTCTTTGGGTTTATATCCACTCTACGTCCTGTCTTATAGTCGATAAATCCAGCCTGAGTCGCAGGATGCTTAATAACTGTCTCAGCTGATTTCTTAGTTCTGAGAGCTTTCTTTAGCTTAAAATTCATAATGAGTGATTCGATTAAAATCACTGAAAATGCTGTTCCTACTGCAATAATTTGTAAATTGTTCATGTTATAATTCCTTTTTGTTCTTTTTTAAATAGCTGTTCTTTGCCAATTCTCGTGATACCATTCAATAACTGCATCACGAGGAAATTTGTCACGCTTCCCTTCAATTCGTGGGAAGTCTTTGTGTCGGTAGAAACGTTCATCAAAAGTTCCAGTATCTTTAGTACCTAAGAGCATTTCAGCACATTGAGACTTGTTTAGCTCCATTGGAAACCGTCTCTTTTCATCTGTCACAACGTGCATGACCTTTAATGCTCTATCCATCAGACCAGCTTCAAACTGATCCAATAGTTGATTCATTAGATCATTCATGATATAATCCTCTTGTATCTTTATATGTGAGCCTGATTGCCGTCAGGCTTTTTTTCTTTGCCCCAATATTCTTTTAAATTGACCGACATCACAGCAGCAAGATTTTTCTGTTCTGTCAAAATCTGTCTTTGATATGGTGCTAGTCCAGCTTGTCGCTCCTCCTCCGTCTTCGGTAGATAATAGCCACTAGGATGAGCTTTTTTAGCTACGATTGGCTGCCTAAAGGTCACTCGCAAGCTCTCAATCACTTCTTTTAGCTTTCGCTTTGAAAGACCTGTGCTTATTCTCAATTCGCTGGCTTGAATTGGTAAATCAAAGCTAGCACCGTTTTTGATAGCGTTTAAAACTTTGATTTCAATTTCTGTCATATCTCTGATGTAATTCATCACTCTTCCTCCAAATCTACCCAGCTATCGGAAATTCGCAGCACATCACAAACTCGATTTTTGAGTTTATCACTGCCCTTCCCATACTTTAATAACTCTGAGATGGTTGGTTTTTTGACTCCACAAGCTCGTGCTAAATGGGTTTGCGTCATGTTCTCTTCATTCAGCTTGTCCTTGACAAGTTGAATCCATTTTTTATGTTGTTGACTCATATTTTTCCTTTCTAAATTTGGTATAATAAAATAAAAACGATTGGAGAATTTCTTATGAAACTTAATGTACTTATTGAGTTTAGAGATGCCCGAACAACCATTACAATTGATACTCCTTCAAAATGCCCCCACTGTGGCAGAACCATGTCCCCTCAACACGTTGGACAAAGTACAAGCTCTGAAAGTACAAGTGCCTCAGAAGAAGGAAGATTTTCCGTTATTTTTCGATGTTCTTTTGAAAACTGCTTAAAATATTTTGTAATAGAATACATCCACGATAATTATGAAATAGCAACGATGGTAGACTATTCATACCGTCCACCTATCAAGGTAAAACTCCCTGAAAATATAGAGAAGGTTTCTCCCGTTTTTGTTGAAATCTATTCTCAAGCAACGGTTGCAGAAAGAGAGGTATTAGATCAAATAGCAGGCGTCGGCTATCGCAAAGCAGCCGAATTCCTCATAAAGGACTACGCAATTTCCAAAAATCCATCTGACGAAGAACACATCAAATCAATTATGCTTGGAAAAGTAATCGCTGACTACTTGAATGATTTTCCAAAAATTCAAGCTTTAGCAAAATCCGTCGCTTGGATTGGAAATGATGAAACTCATTATGTCCGCAGACATGACGATAAAGATATCCGAGATTTAAAGAAGTTCATTCTCTCAGCGGCTCAATTTATTGCTGCTGATTACGATGCGGACGAAGCCTTGGCTTTCACTTCTTCTGATTGAGAAATCTTAGCATCCAACTCATCCACCTTTTCAGCAATATATGTCACGGTCCTCAATATTTCATTGAGGGCTGTTCTTTCTAGTTCATTCATATTTTCACCCACCTTTCCAATTCTTTCCCCTTTCTATTTTTGTTATAATTGACTTATTATTACTAAAGGAGATAGTTTTATGCCTATTATCACTAATGAAAATGTCCAAATCTGGACGCTCTATGCGACAGTTGTTATTGCAATCGTTGGTTTTATTTTCAACACAATATCCCTCTGGCAAACAAAGAAAGCAACCGAGGATATAGCAAAACCATATATCAATGTTTACGTTGATGCTTACGCTGTCAAATCACAACAACGAGTTTATGCATTCAAAAACTTTGGGCATACGCCAGCGTACATCAAAGATATTAAAATTGACGGTAAATTAGATAAGTATAATAGCAAACATAACTTCCGATCACTAATTGGTAACATGATTGCTCCGGGTCAGAAGTTAACATCATCTATACATCCAGACTATAAAGGCAGTATTACATTAAAAATCACCTATACTGATAGCAAGAGACGTCTATATACTGATAGCTTTAAACTCAATGCAGGAATAGCATCTGATATGCTCTATACTGTCAATGAATCAAATAAAAGTGATAATCCTGCAAGTGCTATCCGTCAATCGACAATGGCACTGTTACGTGACCTACGTTAAACAATTCTGTAAGCTTCGTTTACTTGTATTTCAACTTTAATTATTTCCTTGTCTATTGTATTGGCAAGGATATTATTTTTCATATCAATAGCATCATCAATATTGTTAGCAAAAATATGATAAGATACTTTAGCTTCCATCTCCCTCACCTCCTTTTTAAAAAATTAACTAAAAAGTTAGCGAACTACTTGACAAATTCTAAAACTAGTTTTAGAATAAGAACATAAAGAAAAGACTTACTAAAATGTAAGGTCGACCTATAAAAACGACGCCAATCAATTTTTTAAGGCTTTATTTTTTAGTTGTCTTGTTCGCTAACTCTTTAGCTTACGATATATATTTTAAAACTAGTTTTAGAATTTGTCAATAGTTTTTTAAACTAATTTTAAAATATTTTTTCGTATTGCTTAGAAAGGTTGATAAATCAATGTTCTTAGCATTCGACAGAATAAAAGAATTAGCTGATAAACAAGGGATATCTTTAAATATTTTAGAAGAAAGACTTGGATATAGCACAAATTATCTTTACAGTTTAAAAAAAGGGAATCCTAAATCTGATAGATTGCAAGAGATTGCTGACTATTTCAGTGTATCTACTGATTATCTTTTAGGTAGGACGGATAATCCAGCGATTGCTGGAGGAGGAAGTGAACCGGATGATATCGATAAAATCATAGACCGTGCTATGTTCTTCGATGGAAAGCCTCTAACCGATGATGACCGTCGAGCCCTCCGCGGAATAATCTCAGGGTATATGAATAGCAAAGGAGATTGAGATGTCTCATAAAAATCAAATTGAAATCTATCAATTTAACAGTCGGGCGAAATATTGGCTAGTTAGAGCAGATGGCGGAAAATATTACGATGATTTTAAATACAATCACTTCATCTCTATTCATCACAACCAAGTTACGCTTGCAGATTTGCAGACAACTGACCTACTCCTCACAACAGAAAAAACTATAGAGCACTATAAGCAACAAATAGCGAGAGTGTATCAAGACAAAAGTCTATCAAAGCACCAAATTACATTTACTGCTAAACGACTCTATAGATTTATAGAAGATATGAATGTAGGAGATTACGTCGTAGTTCCATCGTTTAAGTCGAATTATTTTTTAATCGGACAAATTACAAGTGATGTATATGAAAAAGATATGCCAGACGGACAAGTGACCCTAAATCACGGATATGAACAATCTGAAGATATTAAACGTCGAAATGTCAGATGGATCAATGAAGTCCCTCGTTGGAAAGTAAACTCGAAATTTCTATACAGTACACTGACAGTTCATCACACTATCTTTAATATCACAGATTTATCAAAATACATCAATGGTCTCATATCTCCGCTTTACTTCAAAGATGGAAAATTACACCTTCAGTTGAGAGTTAACACCAAGGAACCTATCACATCAAGTATGTGGAAAAATCTTTATTCTATCATCGATGAGTATAAAAACCCTGAAATTGATGAGGAAATAATTGCTACATCTAATGTTGAGAGTCCAGGTGAAATAACCCTACAATCCATAAGTCAATTCATATCGGACAATCATTGGATGCTGAACTCAGGCTTAATAGGACTAGTACTTCTGTTTGGAGATATTGATTTCAAAGGTATTAAAGTAAAAGGACTTTTTCCTTATTTACAACAAAGAAAAACAGCCAGATTGGAAGAACGCAAACTGACTGTAGAAGTTGAAACGATGGAAAAAGATGCTGCCCTGAAAGATATACAGCGAGAAGTAGAAATAGAAAAAACTCATAAAGAATTAGAATTACTAAGAAATGTAAGGGCTTTTGAAATAACCGTCGACTCTCCTAATGTCTCTTACGAAAACGTACCCCAAACGCAAATGGGTTCCGATGAGAATCAGGGTGAGGGATGATTTTTACAACAAGAATAAAAGTCACAAAAGTTATTAAAATAATACCCCTGTCTAAAAAGAAAAAAGTGAGAGAAAAAATAGAATATAACAATAAATATCCCAAAAGGATTTGAATGTTTTTCATACCAACTCCTCCTCTTTGTTTTCTTAATTTGATTTTAGCAAAAACAAACTGTTTAGTAAAGGAATTTTGCGAGAAAATATGACAGAAAAAGAATTATTGGATCTCCATAAAGTTACTTTGCGCGAGTTTACCAGTCTACAATGGTCACGGAACGGCTTCTATGACGATATAAATCGAATCGTCTACATCAATGCCGATTTAAGCTCAGATGAAAGGCGAAAAGTCCTTTTTCATGAACTCGGTCATTTAGACCACTACCGTAGCCTATATCAAAATGCTCCTTTACTATGTGAGAACGAAGCGAATCGTTACATGATTCAAAATCTGGTAGCCGAAGAGATAGCAGAATATGGAGTCGAAAGTTTCAATAGCATCCGATTTATGGAGCGCTATCAACTAAAAACATCAACTGATGAAGTTATGATTCAAGACGAATTTTATAAACAAGTTAGCAATATGTAAAAAATCCCCACACTCGCCATCGCCAAATTTTGAGTGTGAGGATATCCTGTATAGTAAACGGCATTAAATGGCCAGTTTTACTATACCCATTTTATCAAAAAAGTGAGGTAAAAACAATGGCATACTTCAGGAAAAGAGAAAACGGTTGGGAATATCGAATCTCTTATAAAGACAAAGACGGCAAATACAAGCAGAAATCAAAAAGTGGATTCAAGACAAAGAAACTAGCTCAAGCTGCAGCCAGAGAGATAGAGGATAATCTGTCCGAAAATATCCTGACAGACAAAGATGTCACGCTCTATGATTTTGTCAAAACGTGGTCCGATGTTTACAAGCGACCACACGTCAAGGATAAGACATGGGAGACTTATACCAAAAACCTCAAACATATCAAGACCTATTTTGGAGATTTGAAAGTAAAGGATATTACTCCCCTTTATTATCAAAAGCGACTCAATGAATTTGGCGAAAAGTACGCCCAAGAAACTCTTGAGAAATTCCACTATCAAATAAAGGGCGCTTTGAAAGTGGCCGTCAGAGAGCAAGTGATCAGCTACAATTTTGCTGAAGATGCCAAAGTCAGATCTCAGATAGAAACCAGGTCAGAAGATAATGATTTTTTAGAAGAGAGTGAGTATAAGGCTCTAATTTCGTCCACACGCTCGAATATTCAATACGTGTCCTATTTTACCCTCTATCTCCTTTCGGTCACTGGTATGCGCTTTTCTGAGGCTCTGGGGCTTACCTGGGACGATATAGACCTCAAACAAGGAATCATTGACATCAACAAGGGATTTGATTACTCAAAGACTCAAGATTTTGGAGATTTGAAAAACGAAAGCTCAAAAAGAAAAATCCCAATCGATAAGATCACGATTGAGACTTTGAAAACTTATAAAAAGAAATACTGGCAAGCAAATATAAAGAATCGAGTCTGTTTTGGTGTTTCAAATTCGGCCTGTAATAAACTTATCAAGAAACTTGTAGGTAGGCCTGTCAGAAACCACAGTCTAAGGCATACTTACGCATCTTACCTGATATTCAAAGGGATAGACATTGTGACCATATCAAAATTACTAGGCCACGAAAGCCCAGATATAACCCTAAAAGTCTACTCGCACCAGATGGAAGCTTTAGCAGATAAAAACTTCGAGCAAATCAAAGAAATATTCCTAACGGCTTAAATTTGGGGCGGATTTGGGGCGAAATACCCACAAAGCCCGATAAAACAATGGTTTTTAATCCGTCTACCGCCTTTCAATACCTGACTTGTCAGGAATCAACCGAATGAAAAG